>LFRM01260357.1_pt2 | contig 12019 bp, 15 predicted proteins | sample 618341 | NCBI WGS metagenome assembly LFRM01 (sample SAMN03654438, study PRJNA283298) | anaerobic digester metagenome | isolation source: pool of bioreactors CSTR01a, CSTR02a, and CSTR03a thermophilic anaerobic... | place: Denmark: Kgs. Lyngby | collected 2014-05-21
TCTGGGTGAAGACCTATGAGAAGCAAAACCAAGGGATTACCGGTCTTGACCGGTACGGATGGGTTTGCCGCCATCTCTGTGCAAAAGTGCTCAGTTTGGGCAGGCTGCAGTTTGAACAGGGATTCTTCAGATTCCCCTACTCCATTTATTTTGATACCAAGCGCAAGTTATACAGGACGTTTGCACAGGGAGGCCTGATGTGCGGCTCTGGCGGATATATTGGTGTTGAGGATGGGGAAACCGACTCATGGACCACAACATACTCCATTTCGGATGCCTTCCTATCAGCTCATGAAGTAGATCAGGAGAAGGGTTGTATCTCTCGTGAGGCAGTCTCGGTCCTTCTGTCCGATCTCAAGCCAATCAGTTCTCCTGAAAAACCTGCCATCCTTGTTCACATACCTGAAGGGGGGCCTCTGACTCCCTCTTTGGTAGACGCTTCATTTGCTTTAGCTCAAGCAATGTTCAGCCCTACCCTGTTTGTTTGCGACTCCTGGTTGCTCGACCCGGAACTTGCAAAGGTGTTGCCTTCAGAGTCAAATATCTGCCGCTTCATGAGACGGTTCAAAAAGTTTCCTGTTTCATTTTCCACGCCTCAAATCTATGAGCGGGTCTTTACCTTTGGAGCTACCCGTACAGACGTATTGACCTGGACAAGCACTACAAGCTTGCAGAAAAGGGTGCAAGACCATATACGCAGGGGCGGGATATTCCGGACCATGGGAGGGTATGTCCCCCTACCCAATGATTTGTAGGCCGTACAGATCGTTTGGGAGCATCCCCTACTTCCCTGCAAGAATCTCCGCACAAAAAGCCTCAAGCCTCTCTTTATGGATGGGATAAGTCTCTTCAACAACCTCTACAAAACCAATCTGTCCTCTGATGGTATTCGTTGGCAGAAGTCTCCTCATCGTTGCAAAACACTTCCCGAATGATCCTCCACTATTTGTAGCTATCAGGTAGACCTGCTTGTTGTCGATAGCAACCGTAGCAAGAAACGAACGGACAGGGGAACTGAGATTCCCTGCCCAAACAGGTGTTGCAATGATCAGGGTATCATAAGCCTTGAGATCTATCGGTGCATTTGCCAAGGCTGGCTTGTCATGGAAAGCAGAGCTTTTGCCCGCCCAAAAATATTTGACAAACTTGTTTTTCGTGGAGAATTCCTGTTTTAGCTTCAAGCGTATGATCGGGCAATCCAGGTGTTTTCCAAATTTCTCTGCAATAAAATGGGTATGGCCATCCAAGGAATAATAGATCAGTGCTGTTCGCTCCATAGGGGCCTCCTTATGAAATCAGATGCTTACTACTACCAGAAAAATTCTTGAGCTGCATCCTTTGAACCTACTTAAGTTCAGAGCTTGGGGGTCGCTTCCTAGCACTCCTGCGTTGTGCCTGTGTCTGCCTGAGCATCTTGGCCTTGGTATTGACCACATCTGTTTCTTTAGATTTCTCATGCTTGGATTTTGCGTTCTCACTTTGCACGGTAGGGATGAAGTGTATGACAAACGAGGTCTCCTTGCGGTTCTTCACATAGAAATAACCTGCTATGGAGAATACCAATGCCCCGATGAAGTTGACGAACATATCCTTGATGGTATCGTGCAGCCCTATGTCCAGATACCCACCAAGTCCGAGGTCCACGCCGTTGACGCTTACCTCGGTGATGTTGTCTATAGTTATCACTTTCTGGCTATTTGTAGGGTCGAGCATCACCGAGCGGATGGTGTGGACAATGGTATCTTTTTGCATGTCGGTACCAAACACCATATCCATAAAATACTCAAGGAATTCCCAAAGGACACCTATGGTCATTGAAAAACAGAAAGCGACCACAGCTACAAAAAAGGGAGAGAGACGGAATGTACCTTTCTCGCTCTGGTTTAGTATCTCTACCAGTGAAAACCCTATTGCGGCTGCGAGGAACCCGTTAGCTGTGTGCAACATGGTATCCCAGAAGGGGTATGCTACATAGTAGGCACGCATCTCACCCAGTATCTGAGCGGCAAATATGAAAAAAAGGATGGAATTCTCCATGGCTGGAGGAATTTCAATGCGTGTATGGGTCTCAATGAAAGAGGGGATGGCAAACAGAAGGAGAGCTAAAAGGCAGAAAAAGACGTTTTCATAGTTTCGGTTGAACAGCTGGTTGACCATGATGAGAATGACAACCAACCTCAGCAGATAGTGTACTATTTCGGAACTGTCTCGGTCGCGAACCATCTTTCTGAAAGACTTTCTGTCCGGCCTATTCTTGAATATTTTCACAGTAGCCCCTCACTTCTAAGACTATCTTGCTTGGAAGAGAGGAAGAGGTCAAGTGAAAAAAGGATTTCTGGTCCGACCTTGCAAGAGCTAACTATCTTTAGTATACCTTCCTTATGAAGCAAATACCTCCAGCTTTGATAGATTCCCACTTCCATCTGCTAGCCATGCAGAAAAAAGGTGTCGATATAGCAGAGATTCTCAAGGAGATGCAGAGCCTCAACATGCAAGGCATCGACATCGGCATAGATGGCGATGACCTTGCCCAACGTTCAGCTCTTCTCGCCTCCCACCCCTTCATCCGCCTGAGCGCGGGGATTGGCCCATGGGGTGTCGCCTCAGATCAGAAGCCGGTTCTCCAACAGTTGGATATCCTCGCCTCCTCCCTTCTGCAGCACGATGTATGTGCCATCGGGGAGATAGGGCTAGATAACCACTGGGGCTACGGGACAAAGAGGAGCCAGCAGGAGTTGTGTCTCCTACAGATGGATTTGGCAGAACAAATGAACCTACCTGTCATCATCCACACGAGAGAGGCTGATGAAGAGATGGCTTCTTTGTTGGAAAGTCGCTCTTTTCCAAGAAGGGGCATCATGCACTGCTTCCAAGGGTCCAAGGAGCTTGCCCTGCTTGCAGTATCAAAGGGCATGTTCATCTCCTTTGCCGGGCCCATCACCTATAAGGCCAACAGGCAGATGCGAGAAATATGCAAAGCCATCCCTCTCGATCATATTTTGCTGGAGACCGACAGCCCCTACCTGAGTCCGGAGCCCAAAAGAGGAAGGACCAATACGCCCCTGCACATGGTGCACATCTATGAAGCCGTATCCTCTCTGCTCGAACTCGATATGGATAGACTGGTTTTGCAAATGGAAGCGAATTTTTCTGCATTCCTCAACTGATATACCGAAGAAGAGCCTAAGATATGACCACAGAAGAGACAATCACAGCCATGCCGGTTGACCTGTTTCCTTAGATTAGGTAAATTTATAGAGAATAAACACCGTACTTTCAAGAAGGAGCAATCTTATGACATCCTATAAGGACCTCGGTCTGGTAAATACCAGAGACATGTTCGCCAAAGCAGGCAAAGGTGGCTATGCCATCCCTGCATACAACTTCAATAACATGGAACAGCTTCAGGCCATCGTACAGGCCTGTGTAGAAACCAAATCCCCAGTCATTCTTCAAGTTTCGAAGGGTGCGCGAGATTATGCAAACATGAACCTGCTCAGAAACATGGCCCGTGGTGCAACTGAATATGCAAAGGAACTTGGCTTTGAAATCCCTATTGTCCTGCACCTTGACCATGGTGACAGCTTTGAGACATGCAAAGAGTGCATCGACAACGGTTTCTCATCTGTCATGATTGACGGATCACACTTCCCTTATGAAGAGAACGTTGCTCTGACCAAGCGTGTTGTGGAATATGCACACAAGTTTGACGTCACCGTCGAAGGCGAGCTTGGAATTCTTGCTGGCATTGAGGATGACGTATCTTCAGAAGTCAGCCACTACACCAAGCCCGAGGAAGTCTTGGATTTTGTAACCAAGACAGGTGTCGATTCCCTTGCCATCAGCATTGGAACCAGCCATGGAGCAAACAAGTTCCAACCCGAACAGTGCACGGTCAACAAAGACGGTGTTCTTATCCCCCCTCCGCTTCGCTTCGACATCCTTGAGGAAATCGAGACCATTCTTCCCGGATTCCCCATCGTCCTGCACGGTTCATCCTCTGTTCCCATGGAATACGTCAACATGATCAATGAGTTCGGTGGCAAGATCAAGGACAACGTAGGAATTCCAGAAGAGCAGCTTCGCAAGGCAAGCAAAAGCGCCGTATGCAAGATCAATATCGACAGTGACGGGCGCTTGGCAATGACCGGCATGATCCGCAAGGTGTTGGCAGAGAAGCCTGGTGAGTTCGATCCGCGCAAGTACCTCGGACCTGCTCGTGAAGAACTTAAGAAAATGTATATGTACAAGAATAAGAACGTTTTGGGTTCTGCCGGTCAGGCATAACCAATATATGTCAGGAGAAGCCATCCGAAGAGAATTCGGGTGGCTTTTTTCGCATCGGAAGGGATGGTACTTTGACATAAGCCGATGCTTATGCTATATTTGACCATGCTGGCTATCAGTAGCCGGCTATCCCTATTAATACCGTGATTTCACAGAAAACACTAAGGAGTTCGATTGGCTACGAAGGATTTGAGGATCAATAGACAGATCCGTGCTAGAGAAGTATTCGTCATTGATGCAGAAGGAAAACAGAGGGGTATCATGAGCACATTTGATGCTGTGATGCTAGCTGAAGAGGCTGGATTGGATCTGGTGGAAGTTTCCCCAAACGCTAACCCCCCAGTATGCAAGATACTCGACTTCGGAAAGTACAGATATGAGCAAGAAAAAAGGCTCAGAGATGCCAAACGAAACCAAACAGTAGTCAAGATGAAGGAAATTCGGATGCAGCCCAAGATCGAGAAACACGATCTTGAAACCAAGTCCAAGTTCATATCCGAATTCCTTGGTGAAGGCAATAAAGTAAAAGTTAGTATACGTTTCCGTGGCCGTGAGCTCGCTCATACTGAGTTGGGTAAAGTGGTTTTGGACAGGATACTTGCCAAACTTACCGATCTTGGTGTAGGGTACAACGTTGACCGAGGTGCGGTTATGGAAGGAAGAATGATGAGCATGATCGTCAGTCCCCTGAAAAACACCACCCAAGCCAAGAAAGAAGACTAAGAAACAGTATCCCGTATGGGATGGTGAATATGCTGCTCCAAGGGGTACTTGTTCCTTGTGAGCGCAAGAATGGAAGGTGCAAAAAATGCCCAAGATGAAAACAAGAAAATCCGCTGCAAAGCGGTTCCATGTGACGGCTACTGGCAAAGTCCGCTATAAAAAGCAGGGACTTCGTCATATTCTCACCAAGAAAAGCAGTAAGCGTAAGGGTAACCTTCGTGCTACTGGAATCCTAGCCGATTGTGAAGCAAAACGGGCCAAGTCCATGCTTCCTTACGCGTAAGGGGGTGGGGTTATGCCACGAGCAGTAGACGGAACAAAACACAAGGACAGACGCAATAAGATTTTGAAGCTCGCCAAGGGCTACTACGGACGCAGAAGCACAAACAACCGCGTTGCAAAAGATGCAGTTGCCAAAGCAGGTCAGTATGCATACCGTGGTCGAAAAGAGCGCAAGCGGGACTTCCGCAAGCTCTGGATCGCCAGAATCAGTGCGGCTGTACAGGCTGAGGGACTCAACTACTCCCAGTTCATGTATGGCTTGAAGCTTGCAAATATTGAGATTAACAGAAAAGCCCTCTCCAATATGGCTATTGAAGACAAAGGGACTTTCTCTGCTCTCGTGTCACAGGCCAAGGTTGCCTTGGGTAAATAAACCCAGGCCAATTATCTGAGATTTAGAAAGGAGTGAACATGTCAATTCTTGATACCGTCCAGATGCTGGAGCTGCGAACAAAAAAAGCAGCAGGTCTCATCGCTATGTTACGTAAAGAGAAGGGAGAACTTCAGGAGAGGTTTGATCTGGTCAATACACACAATGCGGAATTGGAAGAGTATGTGGAGAAATTCACTACCAGCAATCAGCTCATTGAAGAAAGCATTGCCAGTGCAATGGAAAATCTTTCAACCATTGAAGGTTTGGACGATATTCCCCTCTTGGACGATGCCGCTCTCGAGTTGGAAGCTGCCGAAGGATTCACTGCAGGTGATTCTGCCGGTTCTGATGAGATTGATCTTGAAATCCTTTTGGAAGAATCTCCTAGCCTTTGACATATTGCTCTTGCGAGCATGTGTTGTCCAGGAAGACGGGGCCTTGCGGCCTCGTTTTCTTTTCTTTGAACCCCTTTATCAAACCTTAATCTTAAGGTACGATATAGGTACGGCAGGATAGCCTGCCTAGATATTTGACATTTTCCTGCGGTGTACGCTTGGAGCAACCGTCTCTTGGCTCAACTTACACAAATGGGATTCGGCATAGCTGATTTGCATTGATCCGACCTCTTCGGAGGTTTAATGGAACAGAATTTTCAGCCAACTGGTTTCCCCCTTGAACTTAAGGTTCAAGAGCTAGCTCCGAGACCGGCACCGCAGGTTTTATCTTCTATACAGGATTATTCCATGACACAAACCAACAAAATCTTACAAGACCTGGTCTTTATTCGCCTCCCCTCCTCCATGGAACGAGACCTCGGCGACTTTCATATCGACCCTTCAATCGAGATACCCGTGCAGCTTCCGGCTGGAAAGGACAGTCTTGAATCGACAGAGATCAGCATAGAGCTCCTCGTAGCCGGGATGCTGAAGATAATTGCCTTCGACCCTGACCACAAGAACTTCCCCTATTACCGGGATTTTGTTCTTGCTGTACAGGCAGACGCTCCGGAAGAACTGAACCTGGCGGCAATATCCCAGGAACAAAAAGAGAACTATGACTTTGCAGAAGAGCTCTTCCTTACAGTCAACCACCTCGCTCCCCAAAGCGCAACCTTCATAAACCTAGCAACTTTCTATAGCAAAAGGGCCTCCTTGGATACCAGCAAAGGGACTTCTTACGACTTCTACCAACAGAAGGCTATGGAGACCCTCAAAGAAGGAGTCACACTGTTTGAGGATGACGCTCCTCTCTTGAATGAGCTTGGATTCTTCCATCTCTATCAAGGCAATGTCGAGATAGCCAAGGAGTATCTGGACAGGTTTCTTGAGGTTGCCGAAGATGATGAGAAACGGGAACATGTCCAGAAAATCATGGGTGACATAAACAACAAGCTGAACAACGACAAGCTTCTTATGCAAGCGTATGACCAGATACAGATGTCCAAGGAAGAAGAGGCCCTTATTAACCTAGAGGACTACCTCAAGGAGAGTCCCAAGGTATGGAACGCATGGTTTCTCAAGGGATGGGCATTGAGGCGCCTGCAGAAGTTTGCAGATGCTGAAAAAGCCTTCCTAGCTTGTATCTCTCTGGGGGAGAGCAGCAGCGACATCTACAACGAGCTTGCTATCTGCGCCTTGGAAACAGGCAAGAAGGACCTGGCCAAGAACTACTTGAATACTGCCGTCGACCTTGATGAGAAGAACATCACACTGCTCTCCAATCTTGCCTACCTCCACCTTCAGGATGAGGAGTTAGATGAGGCCCGGGAATTCCTGGAACTCGCCAGGAACATTGATGAAAAGGATCCTGTCATTGTCCGTCTCATGAATGACTATGAGCAGACCACAGGTGAGAAACTCTCCTCACCCATTGTCCAGCAGTTTGTCAACACAGCTGAACTGAAAGAGAAGGACAAAGACAAGCCGTTCCATATTGAAGGTACTGAAGAGGGAAACGACCTGGAAGTCCCTTTTGAAGAAGACGAAACTGAGGAGTGATACATCATGCGCTTTACCAGCTCATCCCCCCAAGAGACTCTTGAACTGGGGTTTCGTATCGGAGAAGCCTGCAGTGCAGGCTCGACAGTCTCCCTTCGGGGAAGCTTGGGCGCCGGAAAGACAGTACTTGCCAAAGGCATAGCAAAGGCTTTGGGGATTACCGAAGCCATTGTGAGCCCTACCTTTACCCTCATGCAAGAGTATGAGGGTAAGTTGCCTCTTTACCACATGGATTTGTACCGGATAAGCGGGACAGATGAGTTCGAAATGATCGGTGGGGAGGAGATGCTCTATGGAAATGGGGTGACTCTCATTGAATGGAGCGAAAAGATTCAAGATATGCTACCCGATGGGACAATTTTTGTTCATATTAGTATAATGCCCGACAATAAGCGGGAAATAACCATTGAAGGAATAGAGCTGTGAACATACTAGCCATTGACACCTCAAGTGATGCGATGCATCTTGGCCTGGCCCTTGGAGACGACTCTTCGTTGTTCAAGAGGTATGAGGTGCAGGTTGTATCCAATGGCAAAAGACACTCAGAGTCTCTGGTTCCTCTCATGCTCGACTTGTGCGAACGTAACGGTCTCTCCTTTAAGGATCTGGACCTCTTGGTCTGCACAAACGGCCCGGGGTCATTTACGGGCCTGAGGATAGGCATGAGCGCGCTCAAAGGCATTTCCCTAGCCAGCGGCATCCCACTATGCTCCGTCTCTACGTTGGATGCACTGTTTGGGTGCGTCTCCCATTTTTCCGGTGCGGTCATCCCTGTTATCGATGCAAGGAAAAAAAGGTATTACACCGCCCTCTACAGTGAGGGGAAACGGCAAACACCCGACCTTGACATCACGGTAGCGGAGATGGAAGCACTCATGAAGGGACACCCTTCCCTTCTCATCACCGGCTTTGATGCCGCCGCCTTTGCTGAAAAGATTACCTCCTATGATGGAAACCTTTTTGTCGATGAGAAGCTTTCTGCCAACCTTCCCCTTACCCTGATTAAAATGGGCTGGGAAAAGTATCAGAAAGATGGAGCCGATGATATCGGTACGGGCCCCACCTATGTAAGAAAGAGTGACGCAGAGCTTGCATTACAGGAAAAAATACGTTCCATGGAGGAAATACAATGATTGAACAAGATATTTTGATTATCGGATCAGGCATAGCAGGAATGTCCGCTGCACAATACGCATCCAGGGCGGGACGCTCTGTCACCATTATGGAAGGACTTGCTCCCGGCGGACAGACCATGTTCATCGACATGATCGAAAACTACCCGGGCCTTGAAGAACCTATCGGAGGATATGACCTGGCAGTTAAATTCCAGACACAAGCTGAGCGCTTCGGTGCAAAGATAGCGTATGCCACAGTAACCGCCCTGAAAAAAGAGGGAGACTTCTTTTATGCACAGACCAGTGGTGAGACCTATAAGGCCAAAGCTGTCATCTTGGCGACTGGAGCACAACACAGGCACCTCGGAGTCGAAGGTGAAATGGAATATGCTGGAAAAGGCGTTTCCTACTGTGGTACCTGCGACGGACCGTTTTTCCGTGGCAAGAGGATCCTGGTTGTAGGTGGTGGTGATACAGCCCTCACTGATGCCATATTCCTTTCCAAGCTCTCTGAGCATGTGACCATTATCCATAGGAAGGACCGTTTCAGGGGTCAGGATAACCTTGTCAGGCAAGTGGAAAGAAATCAGAATATTGAAATCGTGATGAACCATACCCTTCAAAAGATTGTAGGCGACGGGAACAAGGTTACCAGCACTGTCCTCAAGGACTTGATAGAGGACAGGGAGTATAACCGCGAATTCGACGCTGTGTTTATCTTTGTAGGGATGTTGCCCCAGACAGGTCTACTCGACAAATCCTTGCTTGATGCAGATGGGTATGCCCAGACCAATGAAAGGATGGAGACCAAACTAGCCGGTCTCTATGCGGCGGGAGATGTCCGGGATACTGTCTTCAGGCAGTTGGTGACCGCCGCTAGTGATGGCGCAGTCGCTGCACACTGCTCAAGCGAATACATTGATGAACTGGAAGGGATGGAATACGTCTAAACTGTACCCTCAGCTCATATATCAGTATTTTGTCCTTGACGAGAACTGGTCCTTAATGGTCTAATTGAGACTATGAAGATACTCATGGTCTCAAGTGAATCAGTTCCATTTTCCAAATCAGGTGGTCTGGCGGATGTTGTAGGCTCTCTTTCTGCAGCTCTCCATGACTTACAAGCCGAGGTGCATGTCCTCCTGCCTTGTTATGGCAGTGTGGACACCTCGGATTTTACAGACAGCAGGCTCTCCCTTGTCCTTGAGCTTCTGGGGAAAGAAGAGACCGTAACGTTTATGGAAAAGGAGTTGGACGGGGTCATCTATCACTTCCTTCGCCACCCCATGTTCACCGCTAGGCTTGGCATCTATGGCGACACCTCCTTCACTCCCTACCCCGATAACCTGGAACGGTACTCCCTGCTTAACAAAGCGGCCCTACCCCTTTGCAAAGCACTGGACTGGAAGCCCGATGTCATCCACAGCCATGACTGGACTTGCGCATTGGTGCCCTACCTGCTCAAACAGGAAACCTCCTCTTTCTTTGCCAAAACGAAAAGTGTGATAACCATCCACAACCTCGCATTCCAGGGTGAATATTCCCGTCTGCAGCTCTTAGGCACCGCCATAGAACCGGATGAAAGGATGTTTCATGGTCCCTCACCGATAAAAAGAACCAACATGCTCAAGACAGGGCTGGAATTCGCTGATGCGATCACCACAGTCAGCCCTACCTACGCCCGAGAGATCCAGAGCGAGGAGTATGGCTGTAATCTCGAACAACTGCTCACACGGCGTAAAAACGTGCTCAGCGGCATCATCAACGGCATTGATTACCTGGAGTGGAATCCAAAGACAGACATATTCATAGAGGATCATTTTTCCCTTGATGACATGTCAGGCAAAGGAAAAACCAAAGCAGCGATACAAAAGGAGTTCGGGCTGGATGTCGATGCTTCACTCCCGCTATTCTCCATGATAAGCCGCATTGCAGACCAGAAGGGGTTTGTGGAGTTGCTGGAAGGTTCACCCTGCGCCCTGGAGAAGATAGTCCGGGACCTTCCCCTGCAGATGATCATCATCGGAACGGGTGAAGAGTATCTAGAGAACAAGCTCATTGAACTGGGCAAAAAATACAGCAACCTTTCAGTAAACATACTTTTCAGCAATCGCTCTGCCCACAGGGTTGAAGCGGGGTCTGACTTCTTCCTTATGCCAAGCAAGTACGAGCCTTGCGGACTTAATCAGCTCTACTCCCTGCGTTATGGGACCATACCTGTAGCAAGAAAGACAGGCGGCTTGGCTGACAGCATCATCGATTTGGATGAGCACCCAAAAAAGGGGACAGGAATTCTCTTTAGTTCTATGACCTCGGGTGCTATACTGGAAGCAACAGAAAGGGCACTGACCTGGTGGGAAAAAGGCTATCCAACGCTTTCAGAGATAAGAAAACGCTGCATGCAGTGGGATAGTTCTTGGATCAGATCAGCCAGTTCATATCTTACGATTTACGAGAAATAATTGAGAGGGAAAAGTAGATGAGAACAAAAAAACCAAAAGCTATTGCAATCGTATTAGGTGGAGGTAAAGGCACAAGGCTCTATCCGTTGACTATGGATCGGGCAAAACCTGCAGTCCCCTTTGCCGGGAAGTACCGCTTGGTCGACATGNNACTATGGATCGGGCAAAACCTGCAGTCCCCTTCGCCGGGAAGTATCGTCTGGTAGATATCCCCATTTCAAACTGCATCAACAGTGGAATTCGACAGATTTATATCCTGACTCAGTTCAACTCAGCTTCACTGCACAACCATATCGCAAACACCTATATCTTCGATACCTTCAGCAGTGGCTTTGTAGAGATACTTGCAGCTGAACAGACTAACGAGACCAATACGTGGTATCAGGGGACAGCTGATGCTGTTCGCAAGAACCTGAAGCACTTCCATGACCAGAATGCCGACTATTATATCATTCTCAGTGGAGACCAGCTCTATCGGATGAATATCCATGATATGCTTGACCGCCACATATCAAGTGGTGCAGAGCTTACCATTGCTTCAAAACCCATCAGCCGGGAACAGGCTACAGGACTGGGCATCATCGGCTGTGATGAAGAGGGTATCATCAACAAGTTCTATGAGAAACCCGCCAGTGACCTGGATATCTCCGATTACAAGGTATCCGAATCATTCATGCTCTCCTCCTTGAACAAGAAGGTAGACTCCTCCAACGAATATCTTGCAAGCATGGGCATCTACATTTTCAATGCAAAGACCATGGAAGAGGTGCTCAACAACGA
>LFRM01076948.1_pt1 | contig 12013 bp, 9 predicted proteins | sample 618341 | NCBI WGS metagenome assembly LFRM01 (sample SAMN03654438, study PRJNA283298) | anaerobic digester metagenome | isolation source: pool of bioreactors CSTR01a, CSTR02a, and CSTR03a thermophilic anaerobic... | place: Denmark: Kgs. Lyngby | collected 2014-05-21
CTTTGAACGGAGGTGATCAAAGTGGACTATAAGCACTTGAAGAGCGGGACTGACTTAAGGGGGAAAGCAATCGGGTCGGACGCTGTCCTGACAAGCGAAACAGCATCGCGCCTTGGTTTTGCCTTTGCCGCGTGGTTAGCACGGCGCTATGCTCCCGTGGATTTGCGTATTGCCATTGGCAGAGATTCGCGCTTGAGCGGCCAGCAACTGCTCCATGCTTTCGCCCAAGGCGCGGTATCAGCCGGCGCAACTGTGTTGGACTTTGGACTTTGCACGACTCCCGCTATGTACCAAAGCCTAAAGGATGAGCAACTGGATTTGACTGCTTCGATCATGGTGACGGCAAGTCATCATCCGGCGGACAGGAATGGTCTTAAATTTTTCACCCAAAGAGACGGCGGATTTACTTCACAAATGTTGTCGGAGTTCATACTTTATGCAGAACAATCGCCCGGTATTCAACAGGATGCAGGTAATAGGGGAAAAGTTGCGGCGTTTGACTACCTGGAGATCTATTGTGCTAATCTCAAAGCCAAGGTGCGCAAAGAATTGAACACTGATGTTGCGCGGCCGCTGCTGGGACTGCATGTGGTAGTCGATGCGGGCAACGGTGCCGGCGGCTTTTATGCACAGATGTTGGATGAACTGGGCGCGTGGACGGAGGGCAGCCAGTTTCTCAAACCCGATGGAAGCTTTCCAAATCACCCGCCAAACCCGGAAAACGAAACGGCGATGCAGTCGGTTTCACGAGCAGTCATCGCGGCAGAGGCAGATCTCGGCGTCATTTTTGACGCGGATTGCGACCGTGCGGCCATCGTGGATAGTCAAGGTAAGGTCATCAACCGAAACCGGCTGATTGCTCTGGTGTCCGCTATGTTGTTGGATAAGCAGCCCGGCATCACTATCGTAACAGACTCGGTCACTTCATCCGGCCTTGCGCGATTTATCGGCGAATGGGGCGGAGAACACTACCGCTACAAACGCGGCTATCGCAATGTAATCGATGAGGCCATACGCCTTAACCGCTCAGGCGTCAATTGCCCTTTGGCGATTGAAACAAGCGGACACGCGGCGTTCCGCGAAAATGATTTTGTCGATGACGGAATGTATCTGAGCACTGTGCTTATTTGTGAAGCCATGCGGCTCAAGCAGGAAGGTAAGAGCCTGTTTTCACTCATCAATGGGCTTCAGGAACCACTTGAGAGTGTGGAAATACGATTGTCCATCACTGCCAAGGATTATCATCAGACGGGGCTGAGGCTCATAGAAATGGTCATGGAACACGCGACTTTCGATGCCGCATGGGAAATCGCGTCTGACAATCGAGAAGGCATTCGCATTGGTTTTGATCTTGGGGAAGAAATGGACAGCGGCTGGTTTTTGCTGCGTATGTCTGTCCACGATCCAGTACTGGCACTGAACGTCGAAAGCGATGTAGAAAGCGGCGTAAAGCATATGATAAACGCGCTGTATGATGTGATCCGCGATGCGAAGGGTGTCGACTTATCAAGTCTGGCAGCCTACGAAGACTAACACAGAAATCAACTGCAAGGAGTGAACACAATGACAATTGAGCAACAGACGATCAATACGATCAGGATGCTGGCGGCAGATATGGTACAGAAGGCCAACAGCGGCCACCCCGGTGCGCCAATGGGTATGGCGCCATTGGCTTACGCGCTGTGGTTGGGAAAACTGAAACACGATGCCAATAATCCGCTGTGGAACAACCGCGACCGCGTTGTACTCTCCAATGGCCATGCAAGCGCCCTGCTATACTCGATGCTTCATCTATGCAAGTATGATGTGACTATGGACGACCTCAAACAGTTCAGGCAATGGGGAAGCAAAACACCGGGACATCCGGATTACAATCCGAGGATCGGTATTGAAAGTACAACAGGACCTTTGGGGCAAGGCATTGCCAACGCAGTTGGAATGGCCATCGCCGAGACTATGCTTGCTGCCAAGTTCAACCGGACTGGATTCAACGTGGTCGATCACAGGACATATGCAATTTGCGGTGACGGTTGTATGATGGAAGGCATCAGCAGCGAAGCCTGTTCCCTGGCCGGTACGCTGAAACTGTCAAAGCTGACGGTTCTGTATGATGATAATGGGATTTCAATCGAAGGAGAAACGGATCTGGCATTCCGTGAAAACGTTGGCGCCCGATTTGAAGCTTATGGTTGGCAAGTAGTACGCGTTGAAGATGGCAACGATTATGCACAGGTTGTCGAAGGGATAGCCAAGACATTTGGAGATGAGCGCCCCAGCCTGGTAATTTGTCCAACGGTCATAGGTTACGGCTCCGTGGCCAAACAGGGCAAAGCCTCCGCACATGGCGAACCTCTGGGCGCGGACGAAATTGCGCTGGTCAAGAAAGCATTTGGATTGTCTGACAAGTTGTTCCAGGTTTCGCAGGAAATATACCAACACACTGCTGACATTATGAAAGACAAAAGCAAGGATCATGAAGCATGGCAAACCCTCTTTTCATCATACGCGCAACAGTATCCTGAACTGGCTGAGGAATGGCAGCAGTGGCATGATACCGATGCGCACAAAGACGCTCTTATCGGCGATGAAAAGCTGTGGCAGCACGAAGCATCAGCCGCCACGCGTGCGACAAGCGGTGCAATGATCAACCGCTTGGCTGCCATCTTTCCCAATCTCGTCGGAGGTTCGGCGGACCTGGCGCCTTCCAATAAAACAATAATCAAGGATGCGGGGCACTACAGTGCTGAGAATTGCGCCGGCCGCAACCTTCATTTTGGTGTTCGCGAACACGCCATGGGCGCCATCTGCAATGGAATTGCTGAACACGGCGGATTGAAAGTATATTGCAGTACTTTCCTTGTGTTCATCGATTACATGCGGGCAGCCATCAGAATGTCCAGCATCATCAAAATGCCGGTCGTCTATGTCTTCACGCATGATTCCATTGGCGTGGGTGAAGATGGCGAAACGCATCAGCCGATTGAGCATTTGGCGGGACTTCGTGCGATGCCCGGGTTGCAGGTAATCAGGCCCGCTGACGGCAGGGAGACGACCGCAGCGTGGATTGCAGCAACAACGGCCAGCCGGCCGACCTGCTTGGCGCTGACAAGGCAAAACTTACCGGAACTGGACGGCACAGGAGCGAAAGCCCTTAAGGGGGGCTACACTCTAAATCACGCAGAAAATCCCGACATTATCCTCATGGCAAGCGGCAGCGAGGTACAATGTATCGTGGATGCGGCAGAGAAACTTAGTGAAGTAGGCATCCAGGCGAAGGTTGTCTCCATGCCTTCCATGGAATTATTCCTGGAACAGCCAAAAGAGTATCAGGATACTGTATTGAATCCAAATGTGCGCAAACGCTTGGCAATCGAAGCAGGCGCTACTATGCCTTGGAGACGTTTTGTGGGGCTGGACGGCACAGTAATCGGGCTCGACCACTTTGGCGCATCCGCACCTGCAAAAATACTGTTTGAAGAATACGGCATCACGGCAGACAACGTGATCAAAGAAGCACGTAAACTGATGGGCAGATGAAAACTTTCAGCGCGCGCAGTGCCGATGAAACAATTGGATTGATTGCGTGAACAAAGCATGAGCATGATTCCGAATGAACCGCGGTGTAGGGCCAAGATATTGTGAATCCATTTGTTAATGAGTCCATTTCTCGTTTCATAACTCAATGGATTGCTGGCTGCAGTGTACCTTAATGTCTTGCGGACAACAGGCCAATTGCAGCTTCAATAATGTGCACTGGAGGCCGGTATCATAAGTACCTGCCGGAAAGTCGCGACAATGCATATCCTGTTGTTGTGAGATAGACACTTTTTGCATTTATGATTTGCTGCGGCTATCGGATGTGAGTTTGCCTTTATCGGGATGGTGACTATTGATGTCATTATCCCATTTTCACGCAGCGGTATTCATAAATAAACCGGTAAAAAATACGACGGTATGTTACATTGATAGCGTACCTGATTATGTTTGAATAGAGAAGAAAAAGCCGCTCCCGGAACAGTGAGACGGCTTCTAACGCATGCTTTAGGATAAGACTACTTTAGAACGCGAAAGACCGAAACGACCTTGCCCAAGACATCAACGGAAGGCGTATAGATGGGCGCCATCGCCGGGTTTTCCGGTTGCAGGCGGAAATGACCATTTTCCTTATAAAAGCGTTTGACGGTAGCATCCCCCTGCACCATAGCGACAACAATTTCGCCATTGTTGGCAGTGGATTGCTTATGCACAACGATGTAGTCTCCGTTCAGTATGCCGGCATTCATCATACTGTCGCCGCGGACTGCCAATGCGAAATGATCGCCGCTCCCCACCATGAACGCCGGAAGCGAGATTTGGTCGTCCCGATCTTCTTCCGCCAAAATGGGTGAACCTGCAGCGACAGGACCAAGCAATGGTACAGAAATCAAATCCTGCCCGCCGGATGACATGCCATCGAGTATTTCCATGGCACGGGGTTTCATGGCGTCTCTTCGCAACAGACCTTTGGATTCAAGACGTTTTAAGTGGCCATGAACAGTTGATGTGGACTTGAGGCCCACTGCATCGCATATCTCCCGAACAGACGGGGGATAACCTCTCATCGCGATCTGATCGCGTATGAATTCGAGGATAATTTTTTGCGTTTCTCCCCGAGACCTTCTTTGTTTTCCAAGTTCTGTATTGCTGGGCATGGGGGAAACCTCCTTTGTATGGTTTGGAACGATTATAACACGCAAACACATGTTTGCAAAGCACGAATTCCGTTACTATTCGTTCAGGTTCCTGTTCTGCGTTGCATCGGGCAGTATGATCCGCTTGGCTGCTTCACGCTTACGTGAATCCGTCATGGCGGCGTAATGCCTTCTTGTAGTATTGACATCAGCATGACCCAAAGCATCAGCAACGAGATAAATATCGCCCGTTTCTTGGTATAAATTGGTACCGAAAGTGCTTCTGAGTTTGTGCGGGCTGATTTTCTTTTTGAGCGGAGCGGCTATAGAGGCATACTTTTTTACCATATTCTCCACCGCCCTGACTGTCATTCTGCGTTTTTGAAGCGACAAAAAGAAAGCGTTTTCGTGTCCCGTCAGCGGCGTGGTTTTTTCCCTTTCGCTTAAGTACTCCAGCAGCGCGATCTTCACTTGGTTAGAATAGTACAAAATGGTTTGATTACCGCCTTTTCTGACCACCATGAATGCATTGTTTGCAAAATCCACATCGCTTAAATCAATGCCCACCAATTCGCTTACACGAACGCCTGTACCTAAGAATAGCATCAAAATAGCCAAATCGCGCTTTCGCGTTGTATGAAGATAGGATTGCTGCTTTCCGCTAAGGCCTTCACCGGTCAAGACTGCGTCGATCATCTCCTGGGCTTCTCTTTGCTCAAGAAAGAGGATGGGTTTTTCTTTACGTTTCGGGAGTGATACGAGCGTCGAGATGTTCGCAGAGATCATCTCGTTTTTAAAAAGGTATTCAAAAAGCGACCGAATGGAACACAATTTGCGCATGATGCCCGCTTCTTTGTTTTGAACAAAGGTGGGGGAGTTGTCTTCGGAACCAATTGCATGATTGGATCTTGCATACTGCAGGAGATACTCCTGAAAACCCTCGATATCACGCGCGGTAATGCTGCCAAACTCCTCGACAGCCATCAGTTCCGGCTTACTATTCGCAAAAGTAATACGCTCGTCACACAAGTATTGAAAAAAGAGCCGGAGATCATATGCGTAGGCAAGGCGGGTAAGCGAACTGGTCGTCTGTGAAATGCTGCGGAAGTAGTCAGAGCAGACGGGTGGCAATTCACGCAAAAGCGCTTTGATGCGTTGCGTGTTCTTCACCGACTGCTCCATGTGATAGTTTTTCGCTGTCATGTGAGGAATCCTCCAAATGTCGAGATGAAAATCGCTTAGAATCGATCCTATGGAACTTCAGTTGCATAAGGTTGAGGTGTGTCGTGGCTGTTGGTGTTACTTAACCACTAATAACACGTCTGGATACTCATCACAAATTAAACTGAGAAAAGGCTTTGCCGCCTTCGGATCAGCAACATGACATCAGCCTGAAAAGACAATTAAGGTTCGAATATAAACTCACCATTGATAGTATAGCATTGTCGCCCAAAATGCACAATACTATTCGCAAAAGATGCCTTTTGCGAATAGTAGAGATTCATTACTAACAGCTTCTTCATGGTAGGCAGTATGCTCTGGGTGTCTCCCCCTGCCGATGCAAAAAGTAACTGGAATCGTCCTCAACCGTCATCCGGGACAGGCGTTGTGGTAAATGTATCGTCTTTCAGTTCGGCGGTATATGGCGGCGAAACAATCTCCCAAGGTTGTCACTGTCGAAGCAGCTCTGCTGACTACTGCTGTTCCCCCGGCGTCCTTCATCAAAAGGGAATTCTTGCCGGCTATTTGCGGGTTACCTGCTTCTTCTCCACCGTCTGCGATGGCTGCGCGGGCGCGTTTTGCTGGATTGCCTTTTGCACTTCAGCTTTCGCCAATTCATCACAGCGGTTATTCTCGGGATGCTCCGCATGCCCGGGTACCTTATGGAAGGTAATCGATTCGTGCCGACGTATTGTCATTATCAGTAATTTCCAAAGATCCTGGTTTTCCACCGGCTTTTTGTCTGATGTCAGCCATCCGTTCTTTAGCCATGTGTCTACCCAATTCTTTTCAAACGCGTTGACCACGTAGGCAGAGTCAGAATGGACGCGCACAATGCACTTTTCCTTCAGTGCGCCCAATGCGCCAATTACCGCGAACAGCTCCATGCGATTATTGGTCGTTAGCGGCATGTTGCCGCTTATTTCTTTGGTGTGCGGACCGAATTTGAGAATGGCTGCCCACCCCCCGGGCCCCGGATTCCCTGAACAGGCCCCGTCTGTATAAATATCAACCGTTCTAACAGCATTTGCCTCTTGGGTCATTTTGCCAATGCCGCTTCGCTTACCAGGCGCACGGTATCGCGGGCAATGACGATTTCTTCATTAGTCGGGATGATAAGTACTTTTACCTTGCTGTCAGATGCGGAAATATCCCTTTCCACGCCTTTAACCTTGTTCTTCTCTTTATCAATTTTGGCACCCAGAAATTCCATGTTTTCCATAACACGCGCACGCAATTCGATGCCATTTTCACCGATACCTGCTGTAAACACGATTACGTCTACCCCACCCATAACGGCTGCGTAGGCAGCAATATACTTTTTGATGCCCATATCCAACATTTGGCGTGCCACCAGTGCGTTCGGATCGCCTTCGTCCGCTGCGCGGTCTACGTCGCGCATGTCGCTGCTGATGCCGCTCACACCAAGAAGTCCGCTCTTCTTGTTGAGAATATCCAGCATTTCATCTGCGGTGAGGTTATCATTGTTCATGATATACTGCATAACGGCAGGATCCAGATTTCCGCTGCGCGTGCCCATGATGACGCCTTCCAGCGGGGTCAAACCCATGCTCGTGTCGACGCATTTGCCGTGATCTACTGCCGCCATGGAAGATCCGTTGCCCAAGTGGCACGTGATTATGCGCAGGTCTTCCTTTTTTTTGCCAAGGAACTCAGCTGCTCTGGCGCTGACATACAGGTGGCTGGTGCCGTGAAATCCATAGCGACGAACTCGCAAGCGGTGATAGTAATCCATAGGCACGCCATAAAGATACGCCTTAGGTGGCATAGTCTGGTGAAAAGCTGTATCAAAAACGGCCACCATGGGCGTTTTGGGCATAACTTCCCGGCAGGCAATAACGCCCATAAGATTGGCGGGATTGTGAAGCGGTCCCAGCGGGATATTGTCTTTGATCGCTTGGATGACTTCTTCGTTGATAATGGCGGAGGAAGTGAACTTTTCTCCCCCGTGCAGTACGCGGTGACCAACAGCACTGATTTCATCCATACTGCCAAGGACGCCGTGTTCGCTGTTCGTCAAGGCCTCTATCATAAACTTGCATGCCTCAACATGGTTCTTCATGTTTTTCTGCTGCACGTAGTTTTCCTCATTGACACATTGTGTCAGTTTGCTGCCATCAATGCCTATCCTCTCGACCAGTCCTTTGGCCAGGGTGCTTTCGCTCGCCGTATCCATGAGTTGGTACTTGAGGGATGACGATCCGGCGTTCACTATCAAAATCTTCATGCTGTATCTCCTTGTAACTTATCTATCCAGCCAATTATAGCGTACTTGGCCGCAAATGAAAAGGAGGCAGTAACTTTTGCCTCCTTTTTCTGATGACTATTCCGCTTGTCAGTCCTCGATCATGCTGGCAACAGCACCTGCGCCCACGGTGTGGCCGCCTTCGCGAATGGCGAAGCGCAGACCGGGCTCGATGGCGATGGGGGTGATAAGCTTGACTTCCATCTGGACGTTGTCGCCCGGCATGACCATTTCGATGCCCTCGGGCAGCTGGATGGAACCGGTCACGTCCGTCGTGCGGAAGTAGAACTGCGGACGATAGCCGTTGAAGAACGGCGTATGGCGGCCGCCTTCGTCCTTGGTCAATACGTACACTTCGCCGTAGAAGTGGACGTGCGGTTTGATGGTGCCGGGCTTGGCCAATACCTGGCCGCGCTCGATCTCAGCACGCTGTACACCGCGCAGCAGGGCGCCGATATTGTCGCCCGCTTCCGCCTGGTCCAGCAGTTTATGGAACATTTCCACACCGGTCACGACGACCGGGCGCGCTTTTTCCATCAGGCCGACGATTTCCACGGTGTCCGATACTTTGACGACGCCGCGCTCCACACGGCCGGTAGCGACGGTGCCGCGTCCGGTGATGGAGAATACGTCTTCAACGGGCATCAGGAAGGGCTTATCCACCGCGCGCTCGGGCGTGGGGATATAGGTATCAACTGCTTCCATGAGTTCATAGATGCACTTGGTTTCCGGCGCGTTCTTGGGATCGGTGCCGCCGCCGACCATGTACTCCAGGGCTTTGAGGGCAGAACCTTTGATGATCGGAATATCGTCCCCCGGGAAATTGTAGCTGCTGAGCAGCTCACGGATCTCCATTTCGACCAGTTCCTGCAATTCGGGGTCGTCCATGAGGTCCGTCTTGTTCATAAAAACAACGATGTAGGGCACACCCACCTGGCGTGCCAACAGGATATGTTCACGCGTCTGGGGCATCGGGCCATCCGGCGCGGACACCAGCAGGATCGCGCCGTCCATCTGCGCGGCACCGGTAATCATGTTCTTGACATAGTCGGCATGGCCGGGGCAGTCCACGTGCGCATAGTGACGCTTGATCGTTTCATACTCCACGTGCGAAGTGTTGATAGTGATCCCGCGGGCTTTCTCCTCCGGCGCCTTATCAATTTCGTCATACTTCATCGCGTGCGCCGTGCCGCCTGCTGCCAATACCATGGTGATGGCCGCGGTCAGCGTTGTCTTGCCGTGGTCTACGTGACCGATCGTTCCGACGTTTACGTGCGGTTTGATCCGCTCATACTTTGCTTTTGCCATTGTAGCTTCTCCTCCGATTTTTTAACGGTTTTACCCGGCAGTATGACCGGCGACTGCGCCGATGAAAGCCGGATGCTGCCAATGCGGTTTAGCCGCAATGGTCAAGTGGAGCGGGTGATGGGAATCGAACCCACGTAGCCAGCTTGGGAAGCTGGAACTCTACCATTGAGTTACACCCGCGGAAGACTTTTCACATTCTATCCAAAACCATGTAAAATGTCAACTATTTTCACGGTTTGACGACGCGGCGATTGGCGATGGGTAATGTGAACATAGAGACTATCTTCGGTTTTCTGTCAGGTACTTGTTCATTTTTTTCTTGATCCTCTGCAGGGCGTTGTCCACCGCTTTGACGTGCTTGTCAAGCACGCGCGCGATTTCCTGATAAGATTTGCCATCCAGAAACAAGTTGAGTACCTGTGTTTCAAAGGGTGAAAGCACTTTGCTGATATGAAGCTCCATGTTGATGAGCTCTTCGCGGCTTATCAGCAGGTCCTGCGGATCTCCGGCATTTCCCTCCAGCATATCCAGCAACGTTTTGTCATTTTCTTCATCAAAGAGTGGCTTATTAAGCGAGACATAGCTGTTGAGCGGAATATGTTTCTGGCGTGTAGCCGCTTTGATGGCGGAGATGATTTGCCGCTTAATACACAATTCAGAAAACACATAGAACGATGCTTGCCTGTCAGGACGATAGTCGCGGATCGCCTTATAAAGTCCGATCATGCCTTCTTGTACCAGATCCTCATGATCAGCCCCGATGAGAAAATAGCTGCGCGCCTTCAGACGTACCATGCGCTTATATTTGTCCAAGAGGTAAAGCATCGCATCGCCATCCCCCCCCTGTGCCAACGCAGCCGCTTCTTCATCTGTAATTAGTTCGTTTGATGCGTTGCAACGTTCTTCATTTTCGTGTTCACCCTCGTCCATCCGTCTGTCCACCCTATCTGTTTCTTGAGCCATATACCCCGTACATCAAAATGCCCGCCGCAACCGATGCGTTGAGTGAAGCAATTTTGCCCGTGGTTGGAATACTGATGACTTCATCGCACTGTTCCTTCACCAATTTACTGATGCCTTCCCCTTCGCTGCCAATAACCAGCGCGGCACCTCCGGAAAAGTCGATCGTCCTGAAATCCTTGCCCTCCATATCCGCAGCGTACACCCAGATATGCAATTTCTTTAGGTCTTGTATAGTGCGGCTGATGTTCACAACCCGGGCAACCTTAACATATTCAACACCGCCGGAAGACGTTTTGACGGCCACAGCCGTGAGTCCTACTGCGCGATGCAACGGGATGATCACACCGTGGACACCCATCGTAGCAGCGGAGCGGATAACGGCACCCAGATTATGCGGATCCGTCACCTGATCAAGGATGATGATAAAAGGCTTTTCATTCTTGTCTTTCGCTTCCTTGAGAATATCGTCGACCGAAGAATACTGATAGGCCGAAGCAAACGCCACCATTCCCTGATGGTTACGGGTAATACTGTCCAGTTGCATTTTAGGTACTGTCTGCACATTGATGCCCGCTTTCCGGGCAATGGCCACAATTTCACGCGCGGAACCCGACAAGTCGCCTTCAGCAATCAGCATTTTTTCGATATCACGCCCAGCCTTAAGCGCCTCACGAATAGGGTTGCGGCCAAAGAGAAGGTTGTTGTCTTCTTCCGTTACCAGCGGCTGCATGATGGGGCCCGGCACAGGCATCGCAACGGGAGGCGCAGCCGGGCGACCATAGGGCTTAAACGCGGGACGCGGCACGCCGGATGGCTGCCCTTGGGGTGCCATTTGTCCGTAAGGCTTGGCAGGTCTTCCAAAACCGCTTTTTCTATTTCTATCCGCGAGCGGAGCAGGTCTGTCGCCGGGAACAAAATTGCGGGTAGGTCTATTGTCCGGTGTGCCTGAAGACTGCCGTCCTTGGGCCGTCATTTGCCCGTAAGGCTTGGCGGGGCTGCCAAAGCTGCCCTTTCTGGTCTTATCTCCGTGCGTAACCGGCCTATCGCCGGGAACAAAATCCCGTGTCGGTCTGTTGTCCGGAGCATCTGATGAGGTCCGTCCCCCCGGAATGTGACGATCCTGTTTTACTGTAGTGTATCGGTTTGTTTTGGCGTAGCGGTAGTCCGTACTCTTGTCCGGTGCGCGAAATCCGGGCTTCCTTTTCTTCTTCGCGTCTTGTTTTTCATAATATGCCATACTAATTATACCATTCCTTCATGATTGAGGTATTTGTTCCTTACCTCGATTTGTTTCCCGCATGATTTCGTGCCCTCCGGGCACTTGCCGCTTACGCATCCGGGTCCTGCTTCAGCGAAAAGCGCGGGTGCTTCTTTCTTGCATATTTGCAGCATTTTATCGGCCATCGCGTGTATTTCCCATTGTGCGCGATTACAGCATCTGAGACTGAAAAAGTGCAGTAGTTCCCTTGCATTCATGGTTAGAACCAGTTTAGTCTCACAAGCGTTCGGAAGCACAAAACGCGCGTCCTCATTGCCCTGTTCCCCCGTGCCGAGTCTGTTTTGCCAGTCTTTGTACCATTGATGC
>LFRM01197530.1_pt3 | contig 12013 bp, 13 predicted proteins | sample 618341 | NCBI WGS metagenome assembly LFRM01 (sample SAMN03654438, study PRJNA283298) | anaerobic digester metagenome | isolation source: pool of bioreactors CSTR01a, CSTR02a, and CSTR03a thermophilic anaerobic... | place: Denmark: Kgs. Lyngby | collected 2014-05-21
TATGCCAGCAGCCGTGTTTTTGGCAATGAGCCCGGGCAATATGGCACTGGCCTGACGCATCGCGTTTTGCAAAACAGCAGCTGGGAACATGAAACAGAACTGGCCGAACAGTTTCTGAATACCCAGGGCTATATATTCAGTCACCGCCTGTGGGGGAAAAAAGCCAACAGTCAACAGCCTGTATTCAGCCTGCAGCTGGAAAACACCCAGGCTGCCGCCTTTTCCCGCTCATCCAATCTGCACGGCATGCTTTCAACCGACCACCCCTTTGAATTTCTGGGCGGCCTGTCTGTTGCCATTCGCAGCCTTAACGGGCAAAGCCCTACCCTGCTGGTCAGTGACCAGCGTGGTAAAACTGCCAGTGCCCAAAGCAGCGCCTCTTTCATTGCCGAGGAAATACGCAGCCGTTATACCAACCGGCACTGGATTAACCATATGCAGCAGGAAAACTATGCCGGCACACTTGAAATTGAACAAACCATCAATAATATGTGGGGCTGGCAGGTGATGGACCCGCAAAGTATCCGTGATGACCAATGGCAGCATATGCACGATGTTTATGTACAGGACAGCCTGGACATGAATATGAACCAATGGTTTGAACAGCACAACCCCAATGCCCAGGCCCAGCTGATTGAGCGCATGGCCGAAGCCATTCGCAAAGATTACTGGCAAGCCGATGCGGCAACCCAACAATCCCTGAAACAGCGCTGGCAGCAATTACATGAAACATATGAGCTAAGCCAAAACCCCATCACGGCTGAATTCATCAACAGCCAGCTGGGCGGTTATGGACTGGCAGCGCAAGCCGGCGCAACACCCGCTGCCCAGGAGCCGGCTGCGCAAAACAAGCCTGACATTGAACTGAATGAAAACAGCGCAAACAGCAGCCAGACCATTAGCGGCAAAGTCATGAAGAAAATTGAGCAAAGCCCGCCCGATGAGCAAGATATGATTTTTGCCATTGGTCTTTCATTCATTTTTGCCTGCCTGTTCGCAGGAGCGTTACTGCAACACCGGCGCAACCAGAAAACGGCTGCCATTAACCGTCAACCTGATTGACGGCCATTTATTTTATATATAAACCAATTTACCAACCACATTACCTTTTTTAATCACTATCCGAAATGACATCTTTTGAACACTGGCTCTATCAGCTTTCCCATTTATTCTTTATCCCGGTCATGTTCCTGATCCTGCTGGCACTGGTTTATTCTTTCATGGCGTTGGGCGCCTTACTTGCCGAAGCATGGCAAAAAAAACGCAATAAGTATCAATCCGTTCTGCTGGCTCATTACAAAAAAAACGGTGGCAAGCCCGATGATCTTGAATTATGGATTATGCGGCGGCTGGAATGGCTGCGGATTACCTCACGCAACACGCCCATGCTGGGGCTAATTGCCACCATGATTCCCATGGGACCGGCCCTGCTGGCCCTGACCCGCCAGGACACGCAAGGTGTAGGTGAAAACATGGTGGTTGCCTTTTCTGCGGTTATTATTGCCCTGATCGGTTCCAGCCTGAGCTATCTGGTGCTAACCATCCGGCGGCGCTGGCTGCTTGAGGAACTGCGTCAGGTAGAACAGGCACAAGAGGCACAGGTATGAGGTTTTTAAACGAAGAAGATGATGATCCGCTGCTGTCGGTTGTTAACCTGATTGACGTATTCCTGGTTGTTATTGGGGTGTTGATGATTGTGATTGTGCAGAACCCGCTTAACCCGTATGCCAAAGAAGATGTGATTGTGATCGAATCACCCGGCACCGATCAAATGAAAATGACCATCAAGCAAGGCAAGGAAATGACCCGCTATGAGTCCAGCAATGAAATTGGCGAGGGTGAAGGCGCCCGGGCCGGTGTCACTTACCGGCTGAATGACGGTCGCATGATTTACATACCCGAAGCGGAATAATAAAACCGCAGGCAAGCAATTTGAAGCGCCTAAGGTAGCCTGATTGATTGTCTGCGGTTGCTGCCAACTCAATATATTCTGCCAGCACCCTTACGCTGGCAGAATTGGCGATATTTACTTCACATATTTACGGAACTCGGGTTTGCGTTTCTCTCGGAATGCATTGCCCCCTTCCTTGGATTCATCGGTATCGTAATACAGTTTCAGGGCATGCATGGACAGTGAAGACATGCCACGAATCATTTCGCTGTCCACATTGAATGAGCGTTTAGCCAACGCAATGGCAGTCGGGCTTTTCTCATTGATTTCATCGCACCACTTCTGTACTTCTTCATCCAGCTGATCGTGTGGCACCACTGCATTTACCAACCCCATCTGCAAGGCTTCCTGGGCAGTATAGCGACGGCACAAATACCAGATTTCACGGGCTCTTTTCTCGCCCACCACACGGGCCAGGTAAGCCGTGCCAAACCCCGGATCAACCGAACCCACCTTGGGGCCAACCTGCCCCATTTGCGCTTTATCTGATGCGATGGCCAAATCACATACCGTTACCAGCACATTCCCGCCACCTATGGCAAAGCCGTTCACACGGGCAATCACCGGCTTGTTAATATCGCGAATCACACTTTGCAATTCTTCTACCGGCAAGCCAATCACGCCACGGCCACCGTAATCGCCATCTTTGCCTGACTGGTCACCGCCAGTACAAAATGCCTTGTCACCGGCTCCGGTCAATACCACTACGCCAACACTGCGATCTACATCGGCACGCTTGAATGCATCAATCAATTCTTCGCAGGTTTGTGCATCGAAAGCGTTATACACCTCGGGGCGGTTAATGGTAATACGGGCCGTGCCGTTATTGACTTCGTACAGAATTTTTTCGTATGACATGATGAGTCTCTCTTTACTGGAAAATTATTTTAAATTTTAAATTTAATAATCGCTTAGCCGACCATGGTCAGGCCACCTGAAACACTGATAACCTGCCCGGTAATAAAGGAGGCCTCGTCACTGGCCAGGAAGGCCACCGCACCGGCCAGGTCTTCGGGCTGGCCTAGGCGGCCAAAAGGAATGGCGCGGGTCAGGCCATTACGCAGCTTTTCACCATACTCACCCTCACCACAAAAATCACGGAACAAGGGGGTATCGGTCGGGCCGGGGCACACCACGTTAACGTTGATCTGCTTGCGAGCCAGTTCACGGGCAATGGTTTTGGAAAAAGCAATCAGGCCGCCCTTGCACATGGCATAGACAGATTCACCACTGGAGCCCACCCGCGCTGCGTCCGAAGCGATATTCACGACACGCCCCTTGCCGCGTTCGGACATCCCTTTAAGTACGGCATGGTGCATATACAGCACACCATAAAAGTTGATGTCCACAATTTTTTCCCACAAGTCTTTATTGGTATCCAGGAAATTGCCAGCACGATCCCAGCCGGCATTGTTCACCAGTGCATCAATGGGGCCCAGCGTGCTTTCAATATTACCTACACACGCAATGACCGACTCCTGGCTGGTCAGGTCAACCAGGAAGGTTTGCGCAAATCCGCCTGCCGCCTTGATTTCTTCTACCACTTTATCACCGGCTTCCTGGTTGATATCCACCACGGCAACCTTGGCTCCGGCCTGGCCAAAACGCTTGCAAATGGCACTGCCAATACCACCGCCGCCACCTGTCACCAATACAACTTTATCTTTTAATCCAAACATTGTGTTTCTCCACTAAAATAAGCCTATACGCTTAATGAACCCATTTTTTACCAAACAACCATGACCACTTCCGATCAAGACAAAGAAGCCGCTATTTATGAAATCAACAACCGGCTTTTTTTCCGATTTTTCCAGGCTGCCAATACCTTGCACACCAAAGGTACACAGGCGCTAGAGGAATTTGGTGTAACCACCCAGCAATGGTCGGTGCTGGGTGCCCTGTCGCGACCCAAGGCAGAAAACGGCATGAGCGTGAATGAACTGTCCCGCTACCTGCTGATTACCCGCCAGAACCTGACCGGCCTGCTTGGCCGTCTTGAACGTGATGGCTATATCACCCGCACACCCAGCACCGAAGACCGCCGCTCTATTAAGGTTTCCTTAAGCCCCAAAGGAAAAGAACTATGGAAAAAGCTGGCCGAACCCATTCATCAGTTTTATGACCTGGCCCTGAAAAACATTTCCTTTGATGACCGCCTGGCCATGATCCATTACATCAATACCTTGCAATACAATATGTCAAAACTTTAGGCTTTAACTTAATTTAAGGCCTGTTTTTGAACGGGCAATAATCATTTTCATGATTTGCGCCGTGCCATCGCCAATTTGCAGTCCAAGTACATCCCTTAAACGCTGTTCATAAGGGAAGTCTTTGGCATAACCGCCATGACCGTGAAACAGCAGGCACTGGTTAATAATGTCGTAAGACAGCTTGGGCCCCCACCATTTGCACATGGCGGCCTGTGAAGTGTGGGGCAAATCATTGTCTTTAAGCCAAAGCGTTTCCAGGCAAACAAGACGGGCCGCCTGATAATAAGTTTCATATTCGGCCAGTGGAAAACTGACCCCCTGATTTTCAATAATGGGCTTGCCAAAGGTTTCCCGTTCTTTGGCATACTCCCAGGTTTCATCCAAAGAGGCACGCGCCACCGCCAGGCACTGCAGCCCGATTAACGCCCGGCTATAGTCAAAACCCTGCATGACCTGGGTAAAGCCTTTACCCTCTTCGCCCAGCATATGGCTGGCCGGCACTTTGACCCCATCAAAAAATATTGAACCCCGGCCCACGCAACGGGTACCCAGGTCATCAAAAGCGGTGCGGGTAATACCGGGCAAATCCATGGGCACCAGGAAAGCGCTAATACCTTTGGCCCCTTTGATATCGCTGTTGGTACGGGCAAACACCACCGCCACATCGGCCTGATCGGCCATGGAAATGGACGTTTTTTCACCCGTCAAGACAAAATGATCGCCCTCTTTGACCGCTTTCAATTGCAACGCTGCGGCATCCGAACCGGCAGAGGGTTCGGTCAGGGCAATCGCAATCAGTTTTTCTCCGGCAATGATTTTGGGCAGCCATTCCTGCTTAAGTGATTCACTGGCAAAACGGTTAACGATCTGGCCACATAAAGACACCAGCAAGCTGACATAAGCCATATTGAAATCCGAGGCGGAAAGCTGCTCAAGCAGCAGGCCACTGGTCACACAATCCATGTCCAGGCCACCATAAGCCTCGGGCATTTCCACGCCCAGCAAACCCAAATCACCCATCTGGCGCACAATATCCCGCTCCAGGCGTCCGGTTTTATCGCGTGATTGATAGCCCGGGGCCAGTACCTCACGGGCAAACTTGCCAGCACTTTCCACCAACACGCGCTGATCTTCTGTTATTGAAAATTCCATATTGCCTCTTCAACCTTTATAGAATATATGTAAATATATTTACCTAATAACTATAATTACACAATCTTTACCCAAGATCAACAAAATTGGCCTGCTAATAGATAAAAAACTCAAAACAAAGGGAAAACACCAGTATTTTAATTGTCGCCAATAGGGAAGAATAATAAAAAGAATTATGCAAATATGTTTACTTATGTTCAAATAACAAACATATATCCATCCAGCATTAGGTTCTTTCATCCACGACTATTACCCACGAGACAGATCATGAAATTTGACACATCCCTGATTGATGCACGCAAAGAAACAATGATAAAAAACGGCTTCTGGAAAAACAGGACTATCGAACACTTTTTCAAACAGGCACTGGATACAAAGCCGGATAAAACCGCCATTGTTGCCTATACGGTAAATGGCAGCAGTAATGAACCCGTACGGCTTTCCTATCGCCAGTTAAATGAGCGTATAAACACCATTGCCAAATCCCTTATCCACCTGGGAGTTCAACGTTCTGATGTCGTCAGTTTCCAGATTCCCAATAGCTGGGAGTTTATTGCCATCTCCCTGGCTTGCGCCCGGATTGGTGCAGTGGCAAACCCCTTGATGCCTATTTTTCGCGATCGCGAATTAAGCTATATGCTGAAGTTTCTTGAGTCCAAGATTTTTATTGTTCCTTCTGTCTACAAAAACTTCAATTACGAAGCAATGGCTGAGCGCCTGTTGCCAACCATAGACTCCCTGCAGCATATTGTAGTGCTGGGCGGTGAAGGAGAAAACAGTTTCAACAAGCGTCTGCTTGCCGATACCTCTGCCGATCCCCTGGTTGCCGATCCCGTTAAACCCAATGACATTCTTCTCTTATTGTTTACATCGGGTACCACCGGTGAACCCAAAGCAGTCATGCACACGTCCAACACCCTGCTTGCCGCCCTTGACGGGTTCATGGACGCGCTTGAACTCAAAGACAGCGAAATTATCCTGGGTGCCTCTCCAATGGCCCACCTTACCGGTTATGGCTACCTGGCCATGCTACCCATCGCCCTGAACTCAACCACAGTTGTCATGGACAGCTGGGACCCCAATATCGCCCTGCAAATCATTAAAGACGAAGCGGTTACCTTCAGCATGGCCTCCAGCCCCTTTGTGCAAGACATGTGCAATGCCACTGAAAAGGGAGCGCCCCGTTCCCCGCAATTTACCAAATTCTGCTGCGCAGGCGCGCCCATTCCTCCCATTGTGATAGAGCGTGCCCACAAAATCATGAACCTGACGGTATGCTCGGCCTGGGGCATGACCGAAAACGGTGCNNAAAATTGTGGATGGCAACGATAATGAATTGCCGCAAGGTGAAACCGGACGCCTGCTGGTACGGGGTGCTTCCCAGTGTGTGGGTTATTACAAAAAACCCGAACTTAACGCACTAACCGAAGACGACTGGTTTGACTCTGGCGATCTTGCCTTCATGGACCAGGATGGCTATATCCGCATTAATGGCCGTAGCAAAGACATTGTTATTCGTGGTGCGGAAAACATTCCCGTCATTGAAATTGAAAACCTGCTTTACCAGCATCCCGCCATTGCCACGGTTGCGATTGTGGGCTTTCCCGATGAGCGGCTGGGCGAAAGGGCATGCGCCTTTGTTACCCTGAAAGAAGGTGCCCGCTTTTCTTTTGAGGAAATGATTCAATACCTGACAGACAAAAAAGTGGCCAGGCAGTATTTCCCCGAGAAACTGGAAATAAGAAGCGATTTACCCCGCACCCCCAGTGGCAAACTGCAAAAATTCATGCTTCGCGAGGAAGCCAAATCCTTCCAGCTCGACTAATCTTTCATGCCGGGACACCCCGGTCATGGGCAAAGCGACAACTATGGACTGATTGATAGGAAAGCAGCCCTGAACCGGTCTTTAAATGAAGGGCTCGCCTTTAGGCGAAAAATGCTTTATGCTAGCTTTGCACTGGAAGGTCGCAAGGAAAGCATGAATGCCTTTATTGAAAAACGACCGGCCAATTTCAATAATCGTTAATAAAAAACGGACTATGTCCGTTTTTTACCAATCAGGCATTTTATATACATGGACACGATTGAGCAACTACCCCAAAACACGGCATTAGCGGCCATTACCAGCCGTAAAAGTATCCGCGGCTTTCTGCCCGATGCCATTCCGGCCCAACTGTTACACACCCTGCTGCAAACCGCCTCACGCGCACCCAGTGGCAGCAATATCCAGCCCTGGCACGTACATGTTGTTTCGGGCCAGGCCCGCGATGCATTGTCTGCGGCCCTGCTTGAGGCCTTCCATGCCAACACGCCCAACCAATGCGAATACCAGTATTACCCTAAAGAATGGCGTGAACCCTACCTGGCCCGACGCCGTGAAAACGGCTGGTCGCTATACAATATCCTGGGTATCCAGAAAGGCGATAAAGACGCCATGCAACGGCAGCATGCCCGCAATTTTGAATTTTTTGATGCCCCCGTTGTCTTATTTGTTACGCTTGACAACGACATGGAACAGGGCAGCTGGCTGGATACCGGCATGTTCATACAAAACATCATGATTGCCGCCCGTGCCCTGGGCCTGCACACTTGCCCGCAAGTCGCCCTGGTCAATTACCCGGCCATTGTCAAACAGCATCTGGCTATTCCTGCTGAACAAACCCTGGTCTGTGGCATTTCCCTTGGCTATGAAGACACCTCCAACCCAGCCAATAACCTGGTGACTACCCGGGTGCCACTGGAAGAATTCGTGATTTTCCACGAGTAATCTTCAGGCAGGAAAACTTAAAGGGTCAAGCCCCCCTGGGGCTGATTGTATTTAAATTCAGGCAAGACCGGGGTGCTCCAAGACAAACAAACAACCTGCACGCAAGCCAGGCTTGTGAGCAGGTTTATGCTTCCTCTTTAAGATTCATAAGGCAGCCGAAGAATAACCTTCCGAAAAACATCACTGGGCATTGCCAACCGCCTCATTACCCGTGCTTTCATGGCTGACATGAACAGATTGGTTACTAACACTGGAGGAGCTGACCAGCTCTGATGTGCCGGTAATTAGGGGAAGATTGGTCATGGTTTGATGTTGGAGAAATAACAGGGTTTTATTACGATCATCGCAAGGACCCACGCAATTTATCCTGGCAGTTCTGTCTTCCAGCTTATCCTTTTCGAAGCTCTGGAATTTCAACTCACCATTATTGGTTTGAGTGTTTTTGAACCCTGTTTCCAGGGGGGCAGAATATTCAAAATTGGCAGCGACAACCGGTGTTGAAAAAAAACCAGTTCCCATGACAGCAAAAGTGGTGATAAAAATAAATGCTTTTTTCATGCTGCACCTCCGGAAGGTAAAAACAGGAAAGCCAATTTATTAACCCCAATGGCCATTTCGTATAGAATACACTTAAACAATTGAAAAATAAACTCTATTTTTGTTACTGGACTAATGAGGCTGCCATGGACATGATCCCCATTTATACAATGAAGTCCGAACCGGAGGCCGCAGTCATTTCTTCATTAATGACTGCCTATGATATTAATTTTATTATTTCAGGGCGTGGATTCAGCTCCATGTATCCTGGCGCGGTATCCACAAGCCTGAATGAACAGATCCTGATGGTTCAGGCTGACCAGGTTGAACTGGCCCAAACCCTGCTTGAACCCTTTTTAAACAATTAACCATACTTTATGGCCCTTACTTTATTGGCCAGGCCTGCCAATAAAGTAAAAGGTCAATCCACTTCGCTTTTGTCAATTTCCTTGGGTATGCCTATCGCCCGCTTAATCAGCCGCCAGGCAATCAGCCCAATACCCAAAAACAAGATGCCCAGAACAATGGCAATTAAAAAATAGCTGAAAATACTCATGTTTTCCCCGATGTCATTGGCTTGCACCCCATTGGCCAAGCAGCTCTTTTATTTGTTCCCTGTTACAGTCATTCCAAAGTGCCGCAGCAAGTAACAGGCGAGCCTTGCGGGGACACAACCACTGCCCCATTAAAACACCGTTTTGCTGCAGGTCTATTTCTGCCCCTTTATAACCATAAACCGCGTTGGTGGTACTGCCCGCAGCGGTTCTGGAACAGACCAGCACCGGTATCCGCCCGGCAGCCGCCACCAGCACATTGCGCATGGGTTCAGAGACATGGCCCGAGCCGAATCCGGCAATCACCACCCCTTGGTATGCGGCATGTTCAAGCGCCAGCAAAATAATATCAGGGTCATCGCTTATCGCATGTTCAAAGAGCAATACTTTCTTGTTGAAACTGGCCGGAATGGGCAGTTGCGGCTTGCGAACCGTTGGCCTGAAATATTGCACCCGGTTTTCAAGCACCACCCCCACTACACCAAATACCGGTGACTCAAAGGCGTTAACCCGGGTTGAATGGACTTTGCGTACATGCCGCGCCTCATGAATGTCATCATTCATGACAACCAGCACCCCCCTGTTGGCGGATGCCTGGCTGCAGGCAACCGCTACCGAAGCCAGCAAATTGGCAGCGCCATCAGCACCTGGCGCTTCTGGCGAGCGCATGGCTCCCATCAATACCAAGGGCTGGGTATGCCGCCAGAAAAGATCCAGAAAAAAGGCGGATTCTTCAAGTGTATCGGTACCCTGGGTAATAATGACACCAGCAGCCCCCTTTTCCACTTCTTTTTCGGCCCATGCCAGGCAATTGAAAAGATGCTCAAAACGAATAGAGCCACTGGGCAATTTCTGCAGGGTCTGCAGGCTAAGTTCTGCCATATCAGCAATACCCGGCACAGTTTGCGCCAGCTCCCGGGCACCCAGTGTGGCAGTGACCCCGCCAGACGGGCTGGCTGTCATGCTAATGGTGCCCCCCAAGGCGCCAATGGCGATCCGTTTCTTGCTCATTATTTTTCCTTGTTGGCCAATGCTTAAATAAGGCTGGCAATCGCCCTGCCAATTTCTGCGGTATTGGCCGACCCGCCCAGGTCACGGGATTTGGGCCCTTGCACCAGAACGGTTTCAATCGCAGCCATAATAGCCTCATGGGCCTGTGCGCAGGCCGTATTCTGTTCGCTGAAAAAGTCCAGCATCATGGCACCGGACCAGATCATGGCAATCGGATTGGCAATGTTCTGCCCGTAGATATCGGGGGCAGAACCGTGTACCGGCTCGAACAGGGACGGGAAGGTACGGTCCGGGTTAAGGTTAGCCGAAGGAGCCAGGCCAATCGTGCCGGTACATGCCGGCCCCAGGTCAGACAGGATATCGCCAAACAGGTTAGAAGCCACAACCACATCAAAGCGGTCGGGTTGCAGCACAAAGCGGGCAGACAGGATATCAATGTGCTGTTTATCCCATTGTACCTGTGGGTAGTCTTGCGCCATTAAGGCCACCCGTTCATCCCAGTAAGGCATGCTAATTGAAATGCCATTGGATTTGGTGGCGGCCGTGAGTTTTTTACGTTCGCGCCTGGCCGCCAGCTCAAAGGCGTATTTCAGAATGCGGTCTACGCCCTTGCGGGTAAAAACCGACTCCTGCAACACCAGCTCACGGTCGGTGCCTTCAAACATTTTGCCACCTACCGACGAATATTCACCTTCGGTATTTTCACGCACGACCAGGAAATCAATATCGCCAGGTTGGCGATTGGCCAATGGGCATGGCACGCCAGGTAACAATTTTACCGGGCGCAGGTTTACATACTGGTCAAAATCACGACGGAACTTTAGCAAGGAACCCCACAGGGAAATATGGTCAGGCACGGTATCGGGCCAGCCTACGGCTCCAAAATAAATGGCATCAAACTGCTGCAAAATTTCAGACCAGTTATCGGGCATCATTTTTCCGTGCTTGACATAATAGTCACAGCTGGCCCATTCAAACTCTTCTATGTGCAAATCCAGCCCAAACTTCTCCTGTGCCGCTTTCAATACACGCAAGCCCTCGGGCATGACTTCTTTACCAATACCATCACCGGGAATGGCTGCAATCCTGATTTGTTTTGTCATTTGTCATCCAACAAAAAAGTAAATATTCTTATTTATTTAAACTGTAATTCATGAATATCATATCTTAACCATATATGCCCATCTTGCGAACGGTGAGCCTGACTCAACCTTAAAAAACAACAGGAAAACAGACAAGAAAAAATCCCCCTGTTCCCGGCATGTGTTATCCGGCAACAGGAGGATCGTATCAACAGACAAACATCTGTCTGCTTGAGCACTTACAGCTTTTCGGTTTCGCCCGAGGTGGGTTTCCAGGTCAGGAAATGTTTCTCGGTAAGGCTGACCATTAAATCAAGGACCAAGGCGAAGACGGTTAACACAATAATACCGGCCACCACCGTATTGATATCAAAAGTGCCTTCGGCCTGCAAAATAAGGTAACCGACCCCACTTGCCGAACCCAGGTACTCGCCAACCACTGCGCCCACAAAAGCCAGACCTACCGATGCATGCAGGCTGGAAAACACCCAACTGGTTGCCGATGGCAAATAGACATGGCGCAACAATTGTTTGCGGTTGGCTCCCAGCATTCTTGCGTTATCCAGCAAAGTGGGGCTGACCTCCTTGATGCCCTGGTACACGTTGAAAAACACGATGAAAAATACCAGCGTGACGGCCAGCGCCACTTTTGACCAGATACCCAGGCCAAACCACATGGCAAAAATAGGCGCCAGAATAACCCGGGGCATGGAGTTGAGCGCGGTCAGGTAAGGATCAAGCACCAGACT
>LFRM01108245.1_pt1 | contig 12010 bp, 4 predicted proteins | sample 618341 | NCBI WGS metagenome assembly LFRM01 (sample SAMN03654438, study PRJNA283298) | anaerobic digester metagenome | isolation source: pool of bioreactors CSTR01a, CSTR02a, and CSTR03a thermophilic anaerobic... | place: Denmark: Kgs. Lyngby | collected 2014-05-21
GCGGCGTACGCACCTCCTACGAAAGCGATCTGATCTTCATCGGCTTGGTAGGCATGATCGATCCCCCTCGCCCCACCGCGCGCACAGCCGTTGAGCAATGCAAACGCGCAGGCATTAAGCCCGTAATGATTACAGGTGATCACAAGATCACTGCCAGCGCCATTGCTACCGAGCTTGGTATTTTAGGCAAGGGTGACCGAGTGATTACAGGACTTGAACTGGAGCGGATGGACGACGATCGCCTCCGTGAGGAAGTGCGCAACATCGCAGTTTATGCCCGCGTATCTCCTGAGCACAAGGTCCGCATCGTCAAAGCATGGCAGAGCTACGGCGACGTCGTTGCGATGACAGGCGACGGCGTGAATGATGCACCCGCGCTCAAGCGTGCCGATATCGGCGTTGCCATGGGCATTAGCGGCACAGAGGTCAGCAAGGAAGCATCCGCTATGATTTTGACCGATGACAACTTTGCCACCATCGTATCCGCGGTTTCGCAGGGCAGAACCATCTACTCCAACATCCTCAAGGCCATTCAGTTCTTGCTCAGCTCCAACTTGGGCGAGATATTGGTGATCTTTATCGCAACATTGTTTAACTGGGGTACGCCGCTGCTGCCCATTCATATCCTATGGGTCAATCTGATCACAGATACCCTTCCCGCACTCGCGCTTGGCATGGAACCTGCAGAGCCCGATGTGATGGACGCGCCGCCGCGTGATCCCAAGAGCCCCATCTTTACCAAACCGCTGATTTTCCGCGTTTGCTATCAGGGCATCATGATTTCGCTTCTGACGCTCTTTGCCTTCATGTTTGGACGAAAGGTCAGCCCTGATGTGGGTCATACCATGGCATTTGCAGTGCTTTCTCTCTCGCAGCTCGTTCATTCATTTAACCTGCGCAGCAACACACATTCCGCGTTTTCACGCCACAAGATGAACAAATGGATGTTCCCTGCGTTCTTCTCCGGCATTGCCCTTCAGGTTTGCGTGTTCTTTATCCCATTCCTCAGTTCCCTTTTCCGCGTTGCTACTTTGACAGCCCCGCAGTGGCTGCTGGTTCTTGGACTGAGCGTGGCACCATTGCTCATCGTAGAGCTATTTAAAAAGCTTGGCTGGACTGGCGAAAGCCGCTATAAGCAGGATTGATAAGGATTTCCACAAAGAGCGCTAATCATTTGAATAGCGCTCTTTTCGAATCACTTTCTCCATTGTTGCAATTGTGAAGCATGCGTTTGGCACGATTTCCCACGCTGCACGCGTTTGTTATATGATCGATCAATGAAGAAAGTTATGAATGGTACAAATGAAAGGAGTGCTCAAATGAAAAAGCATTTTAGAATTTTAGCATTACTACTCCTCACCACGATGCTCATGCCAACTGTCTTGGCCTGCGCAACCACAACGGGGTATCCCGCGCATTGGCATACCGATGTTTTTCCGCAAACCTATTGGGATGTCATGGATGAATTGATTCCTTCTCCCGATGCTCTGCCCGATTTGATTGAGACATGGAAAGAGGAGTTTGGCGAGGATATCTACTTCTGGCCCTACGAATACAAAGCCGCTGCATATGCATTGGAAGAGATCGACGGGACCTCTATTTGCGGTATTCCCGCTGAGGATGACATGCAAAAAGACAAAGCCGTCGAGCTCGCTTGGAGTCAGTTCCGCACGGATGCAAAAGGCATTTATGAAGCCTCACTGATGGACGAAATGATAGCTCTTTACACTTTCCGCTATCAATATAACGGCAAAGATTATGATCATATCTGGACATTCGAATTTGTCACTGATGGCGAGAAAACCTATGGCGATTGCAAAATCGATGCAAAAACCGGAGAATTCATTACCCATGCAGCAGAAATCGGAAACGGCTGATCAAAGGTCATTAAACAATGAAAGAGGACGCTGAGCAACTCAGCGTCCTCTTGATTATGCAAATATCTGTTTTAAAAACGCCTGTGCCATTCCTGCCCATGCTGCATTATGCGGGTTGATATGATGCGCGCCATTTACGCCCGATGTTTGCTCATTGCACAGCGCTGCTCCATGGCCCCCGTAGGGGAAGATATGCATCTGGGTGAGAACCCCATGCTTGGCAAGTGCGGTCGCCATCAGCAGGCTGTTTTGCACAGGCACAGCACCATCTTCAAATATATGCCATAGGAATGTCGGCGGACAGCTTTCCGTCACCCATTGATCCACCGAATACGCTCGATGGGTATTCTCGTCCTTCACGCCGGTCAACGCTTCAAATGAACCGCGATGGGCATATTCACCGCCGCTGATCACCGGGTAGCACAGCACCATGGCATTGGGGCGCACCTGCTGGGGAGCCAGACCCATGGGCTCCCAAAGTTCTTTGCATTGCCAGCGTGTTCCAAGGCTTCCTGCCAAATGACCGCCAGCAGAAAAGCCCATAATAGCGATATGGTCGGGATGCGAGTGCAGCTCTTTGGCATGCGCCCTCACATACGCGACTGCGCTGGCAGCATCCTGCTGAGGAATCGGGTAACGATTTGGCGAAATGCGATACCAAATCACAAAGGCATTAAATCCAGCAGCCACGAATGCCAGCGCAATCGGCTCAGCCTCGCGCTTGGCCAAATGCGTATACCCGCCGCCCGGGCAAATCACAACAGATGGTCTCATGATATTGATGTCAATGGCGTCTGTCACCTCTGGAATATAAGTATCCATTGGGATTTTGACACCACCAACCGCATCAATCTCTATTCTTTTCCCGATCATTTTTAAACACCTCATGTATTGTTTTTCATATCATAGCACAATTTATCATTTGAGGCTATGCTTCGTCCCTCGCCAATTGGCAAATCGATTATTTCGATTCACGTACCATGTCATTTTTGTTCTTCTTTTGTATCACGCTTGCCAATCAGTTCTTTTTACAGGTATAATATTTTATGCAAAAGGTGCATTTGCACAATAAGCACGCTCAAAGACGAGTTTTGTCTTTGGCGTGCTTTTTTGTTCACGAAAGGAAGTACACTTCCGGTAAGTTGACAGGGGGGGCTGACCGCATGAAGGTTTCACAGGGATATCCACGACAGCAAGCTTTATACTCACCTCAGTTCGAACATGACGCATGTGGCATTGGGATGCTGGTACATATCAAAGGCAAGGCCTCCCACGATATCGTATCCGAAGCACTCCACGTGCTGCTTAGTCTCGCCCATCGCGGCGGCATCGGCGCAGAGCCCGATACAGGCGACGGCGCAGGCATACTCACCCAGCTTCCTCATCTGTTTTTTGAAAAGGAATGCAAGCTTGGCGGCATGGTTTTGCCAAGGCAGGGTTCCTATGGCGTTGGCATGCTTTTTTTAAGTGCTGATAAAAAACGCCGCGAGAAAATCGAGAAGGAATTTGAGCAGATTGTAGCTGAGGAAGGACAGCGCTTTCTGGGCTGGCGCAATGTGCCCACGCATGGTGCAACACTAGGCAATACCGCACGCGAATGCATGCCTGCCATCCGTCAGGCATTCATTGAGAAAAGTGCTGATCTCACAAACGAAATCGACTTTGAGCGCAAGCTCTATCTGATCCGTAAGACAGCTGAGAAGCGCCTTCGCTATGCTCCGGATGCCAAGCAGGGCGATTTTTACGCAGCCAGTCTGAGCTGCCGCACCATCGTCTACAAGGGCATGCTGCTAAGCCGTCAGGTTGGAGAATTCTTCCTAGACCTATCCGACTTGGATTTTCAGACCTCCATCGCGCTCGTGCACAGCCGCTATTCCACCAACACCTTCCCCAGCTGGGAACGCGCACATCCAAATCGCTATACCATCCACAACGGTGAGATCAACACCATCACAGGCAATCAAAAGCGCATGAACGCCCGCCAAAGCAGTGTTAAAACCGATCTGTTCGGCGATAAACTGAGCGATATATTCCCCATTGTCAATGACGACGGCAGCGACAGCGCCATGTTTGACAACGCGCTTGAATTCCTGCTGCTAGCAGGACGCACCCTTCCCCATTCTGCCATGATGATGATCCCAGAGCCATGGGAGAAGAACCAAAGCATGACAAAGGAATTGCGCGCTTTCTACGAGTTCCACAGCCATTTGATGGATGCATGGGATGGTCCTGCCGCAATGGCAGTCACAAACGGCGTGCAAGCATTGGCGATGCTCGATCGAAATGGTCTGCGCCCTGCGCGATACCTCGTCACAACCGACGACCTGCTCGTCTTGGCCTCTGAAACAGGGGTTGTTGATGTACCGCCGGAAAAGGTACTCTATAAGGATCGCCTGCGTCCCGGCCGTATGCTGCTAGTGGACACCGAAAAGGGACTTGTGATCAACGACGCGGAGATCAAAAACCACATGGCGGCCATGTATCCCTATGATAATTGGGCAAAGCAACTTCGCATGAATATCGAAACATTGCCCAGCAACGATACGCCGATCCAAGCATCAGCCACGCCGCTTTGGCAGCAGCAAAAAGCCTTTGGCTACACATGGGAACAGGTGAAGGACGTTATCATTCCAATGGCAAAAGCAGGCGCAGAACCAACAGGCGCGATGGGCGCAGATCTGCCCCTTGCCATACTTTCCGATAAGCCGCAATTGCTCTTTGACTACTTCCATCAATTTTTTGCACAGGTGACCAATCCGCCAATCGACGCCATCCGCGAGGAAATCGTCACCTCAACGCGCGTTTACATCGGCTCCGAAGGCAATTTGCTCTCCCCCTCTCCGCAAAGCTGCCGCCAGATCAAGCTCACTTCCCCCATCATGACTGACGCGGAGCTGCACAAGGTACGCTCCCTTGACACAGAGGGTTTCCGAACCTGCACCCTGTCCTTGCTCTATGATCCGACAAAGGGGCATAAGGGCATATCACAGACCATGAAGGATATCTATCAGAAGATTGATGAGAAATTTGAGCAGGGTTATAATATTTTCATTCTGTCGGATCGAGGCGTGGACAGCACGCATGCAGCCGTGCCATCGCTCCTTGCTGTTTCAGGTGTACAAAACCACACCACAAAGCATTCCATTCGCACACAGCTGAGCATATTGCTCCAATCAGGCGAACCCACCGAAATTCACCACTTCGCCCTGCTGGTAGGCTATGGTGTGACTGCCATCAATCCATACCTCGCATTAGCAACCGTTACCAAGGCCTGCGAGGATGGTTTGATCCCATCCCAAACCGTTGAGGAAGCGCATGCTCACTATATCAAGGCCATCGTCAAGGGCATTGTAAAAACCATGTCCAAGATGGGCATATCAACCGTGCAAAGCTATCGCGGTTCGCAGCTTTTTGAAGCGGTCGGGCTTAGCAGCAAGCTCATCGATGAATACTTTCCAAAGACCGTGAGCCGCATCAGCGGCATGGGTCTTTCAGGCATCGCCAAGGAAAATGAGGCAAGGCACAAGGATGCCTTCTTCAGCCCATTCCATGAACCAACGCTCAGCCCAGGCGGTGTTTTCCAATGGCGCAGGGGTGAGGAATACCATCTCTACAACCCCGAAGTCATCCACCTTTTGCAGCAAGCGGTATGGACTGACGACTACGATCTGTTCAAGCAATATTCATCCATGCTAAACGACAGCCCTCAAAAGGCAACCCTTCGCAGCCTCATGACATGGCAGAAAAAACGTCCGTCCATTGCCATTGAGGAAGTGGAGAGTGTCAGCAGCATCCTAAAGCGCTTCAAGACAGGTGCCATGAGCTATGGCTCACTGAGCAGAGAAGCCCATGAATGCCTTGCTATTGCGATGAACCGAATCGGCGGCAAAAGCAATTCGGGCGAGGGCGGCGAGGACGAAAGGCGCTACACGCCTGACAGCAATGGCGACAGCCGTCAAAGCGCGATCAAGCAGGTTGCCTCAGGTCGTTTTGGCGTGACAAGCAACTACCTCGTGCATGCGCAGGAGCTGCAAATCAAAATTGCTCAGGGCGCAAAACCCGGGGAAGGCGGACAGCTCCCCGGCAGTAAGGTCTATCCGTGGATTGCAAAGACACGCCACTCTACCACAGGCGTTGGTCTGATTTCTCCCCCGCCTCATCATGATATCTACTCCATCGAGGATTTAGCAGAGCTGATTTTCGATCTTAAAAACGCCAATCGAAAAGCCCGCATAAGCGTGAAGCTTGTATCCGAAGCCGGCGTTGGTACAATTGCAGCTGGCGTTGCAAAGGGCGGCGCTGATCTGATTTTGGTCAGCGGTTTTGATGGCGGCACAGGTGCCTCTCCCCGTTCAAGCATCAAGCATGCAGGGCTTCCATGGGAGCTTGGGCTTGCAGAAACCCACCAAACCCTCATGCTCAACAATTTACGCAGCCGCGTCGTTTTGGAAACAGATGGCAAGCTGATGACAGGACGCGACGTTGCTATTGCTGCGCTGCTTGGCGCGGAGGAGTTTGGCTTTGCAACTGCGCCGCTGGTCACGCTTGGCTGCGTCATGATGCGTGTATGCAACCTTGACACCTGCCCCATGGGCATCGCAACTCAAAATCCCGAGCTTCGCAAGCGCTTTCGCGGCAAACCCGAATACGTCATCAGCTTCATGCGGTTTATCGCGCAGGAGCTTCGAGAAATCATGGCAGAGCTTGGTTTTAGGACAGTCAATGACATGGTTGGTCGTTCCGATCTCTTGATCAAAAAAGCAGACTCAGGCAATTGGAAACATGACCTCATTGACCTTAGCGCGATTTTCGAACGTCTGCACGGCGAAGAAAATGACAACTGCTATGCATGCGAGAAACAGCAAACATTGCTTGGGCGAACGTTGGATGAAAGCATACTGTGCGAACTCGCGCAGCCCGCGCTCGCAAGCAAGCAGCCCATCTCCGCAACGCTCGCCATCAAAAACACAGACCGCGTCACAGGTACGATTCTGGGCAGTATCCTGACAGCCGAGTATGGCAATGAGGGGCTGCCCGATCACACCATCGACTTTACCTTCCGCGGCAGCGCAGGGCAGAGCTTTGGCGCATTCATTCCCAAAGGCATCACGCTCGAGCTGGAAGGCGACTGCAACGACTACATGGGCAAAGGTCTTTCTGGCGGCATCCTCTGCATCAGGCCGCCTCATGGCGCGAGCTTTAGGCCAGAGGACAACATCATCACAGGCAATGTCGCGCTCTATGGCGCAACAAGCGGTGAGGCGTATATCTCAGGCGCAGCAGGTGAACGTTTCTGCGTGCGCAACAGCGGTGCACTTGCCATAGCCGAGGGCGTTGGCGATCACGGCTGCGAGTACATGACGGGCGGCTATGCGGTTATCCTTGGCAAAACCGGACGCAACTTTGCAGCGGGCATGTCCGGCGGCATCGCTTATGTCTACGATGCGGACGGCACATTCAAAGATAACTGCAATACTGAAATGGTGCTTTTGGAATCCCTGGATGACCCAAACGAGGTGATCAAGCTCAAGGGTTGGGTGCAAAACCACGTAGCCCATACAGGCAGCCCGCTTGGGCAAAGGCTGCTGACAAAATGGGGAACGGAAATCGAGCACTTCATCAAGGTCATCCCGGCCGAATACAAGCAATATTTAATCAAGCAAAGTGAGGTGCGTACGAATGGGTAAGCTATTTGGTTTTATGGAATATCAGCGTGAATTGCCCCCAGACCGCGACCCCATTTTAAGGCTTGGCGATTGGGATGAAATTCACGGTCTCCTGCCCCTAAAAGATCAAAAAGAACAAGCCGCTAGGTGCATGAACTGTGCCGTTCCATTCTGCCAAAGCGGAATGGAGCTGAAAGGCGTATATACAGGCTGCCCGCTTGGCAACCTCATCCCCGAATGGAACGATCTTCTCTACCGCGAAGAGTGGACAGAAGCGGCGCATCGCTTGCTTCTCACCAACAGTTTTCCCGAGTTCACGGGTCGTGTATGCCCCGCCTTATGCGAGGGTGCATGCACCTGCGGTATCAATCAGCCCCAGATCACCATCAGGCAAAATGAACTCAGCATCATTGAGCATGCATTCAAAAGCGGCATGATGACGCCGCAAACGCCAACCCGGCGAACTGGCAAATCCGTTGCCGTTATCGGCTCGGGTCCTGCAGGGCTTGCCTGCGCGCAGTGGCTCAACCGCTATGGTCATTGCGTGACGGTCTTTGAGCGCAGCGACCGCATCGGCGGGCTGTTGATGTACGGTATCCCAAACATGAAGCTGGACAAGAAAATCGTCAAGCGCCGCGAAGAGCTCATGCACGAGGAAGGGATTGAATTTGTCACGAACTGCCATATTGGCATTGATCATTCTGCCGATGAACTGCGCGCCAAGTATGATGCGGTTGTGCTATGCTGCGGCAGCGGGAAGCCTCGTGATCTAAAAGCACCCGGGCGAGAATCAAAGGGAATTGCCTTTGCTCTGGATTACCTAACCTCCGCCACAAAGCAATTGCTCACTCCGGACTATGCCGCGCCAGATGACCTCAATGCGAAAAACAAGCATGTCATCATTATTGGCGGCGGCGATACGGGTACGGACTGCGTGGCAACTGCCCTCCGCCAAGGCGCAAAGAGCGTTCATCAGCTAGAAATCATGCCGAAGCTGCCATCTGCACGCACCGGTCAAAACCCATGGCCCGAGTTTCCCAAGGTGATTAAAGTCGACTATGCGCAGCATGAAGCCATCGCACGCTTTGGCGATGATCCAAGGCAATACCTTGTTCAAACCTCTGAATTTCTCGCGAATGATAGCGGTCATGTCAGCGCCGTTGTCACGGACAATGTGACTTGGCAATCGACTCCAGGCGGGCGCAAAGTCGCTGAGATCACCCAAGGCACGTCAAAGAAATGGCAAGCGGATCTCGTGCTGATTGCCATGGGCTTTACAGGTCCTGAGGATACCCTTGTGAAGGCGTTTGGTCTTAACCAAGACACCAGATCAAATGTCGCAGTTGATCAATACAAGACGGTCTGCAAAGGCGTATTTGCAGCAGGCGATATGCACAGCGGGCAGAGCCTTGTCGTCAGAGCCATCAATGAAGGTCAAGAAGCTGCGACCGCCTGTCACCGCTATTTAACGGACTAAAACACAGAACAAAAACATTTGTTTCATATAAGGCGATGACCGCACAGACGTGCTCAAATGCGGTTATCGCCTTGTTTTCATCTTCATATCCACAATCAAATTTCAAATACATACATGGTTTACTCATTCATTGCACAAACTAGCAACCGCATAGAATAGCGGAGGTTTACGCAATGCAATGGATTATTTCGGTGGTCGGGCTCGCGATTTTGTTTGTTCTGGCATGGGGTGCTCATCGGCCTGCATCCTCATCCTATCGCGACGCTCCCTTGGAGGATGAATTACTCCCGCACCTTGGCACAATCGCAGCTCGTGCGGAAAGCCGCGGCAATGCGGCAATCACGGTTTCTTCCCACATGCTCAGGACGCTTGAAACAACAATCGGTTATTTTAATCGATTGCCTTCAGGCGAGCTTTTGCCTGCCTCAAAATGGCTTAGTGACAACGGACGCTTTCTACAGGAGGAGGCCGCCTCGCTCATGGTCAGCGTCAAAGGCGCACGCAAGCTTCCAAAATCCTTGTCAGGCGAAGCGAGAATCTTTGAGTTCGCAAAGGAGCTCATCGGTCATACCAATGCCGACCTGCGCACATCCAGACTTCAGGATGCGGTTGCCGCATGGCAAAAGGCCACGCCATTCACGGTAGAGGAGATGGGCGTACTGCCTATCGCTTTGCGCACAGCTCTGCTTCACATCATTTGCGAAATGGCAGAGCAATGCGCAAGCGAGCAGCAATCCCAGCTCGCGGCTCAGCAGGTCGGGCGTTTGCTTCGGCAAAAGCACGAGCGTGCTGCAATCCGCTTGTTTACCAAATACGAGCATAGCCCTGCATTCCTTGAACGCATGATCACAGAATCGCGCACGCAAGAGGATACAGGGCGTACTGTCTGGCTGGATCGATATTTCAACGAACATGACCTTTCGCCCCAAAAGCTCGCTCAAAGTGAGCATGATCACCAGACTGAAAACTGTCTTTGGGTCAGCAATGCGATCACATCGCTTCGCAGCGTTGCCCGTATGCCATGGCATCGGTTGCTCGAGGACTTTAGCCCTCTGCATGCCGCGCTATCACAAGATGCAACCTATCCGAGCATGGATATGGAAAGCCGCTCTTATTATCGCCAGCGGATCGCACGCATTAGCGTACAAACAAATAAGCCGGAACTATCCGTCTGTTCAGCTGCATTCTCGCTTTGCCAAAGTGCTGGCGAAGGCGATATCAGAGGGCATGTCGGCTACTATCTGCTCGATAACGGACAGGCCTCTTTGTTTCTGTACTTACAGGCGATGAATGCTTCCAACCGCATGCGCTTCTTTTTATCAGAGCACGCCTGCGGATTGTTCCGCTTCGGGTCATGGATTGGATTCGCAGCGCTGATTGCACTTGCATATTGGCTTGATATCATGCCTGTTTTCTGGCTTCCCTTTGCATTTGTATTTCTCTACGCAGCGCAGCAATGCGTCCTCTGGCTATCAAGGCGGCTGATCAAGCCGCATCTCGTGCCTCGCATTCGCCTTGAGTCGCTTGACGCGAGCGACAAAACGCTGATCGTTTGCCCCACCATGCTCCTCAGCAGCGATCACGCATTATCCATGGTCAAGCATCTTTCTGTCCTGCATCAGGCAAACCCTGATGAACACTTGCATTTTATGCTGCTAGGCGATTATCAGGACAGCATGACAGGCACGCTTTCAGGCGATGATGAAATCGTTGGGACGGCTGCCGCTGCCATCGCAGCCCTGCAAGAAAACACCAGCCACCCCTTCATGTACATGCAGCGCCAGCGGGCGTTCAATCCGCACGATCATTTGTTTACAAGCCGCGAAAGAAAACGCGGAAGTCTGGAAACGCTCCTCAAGCTGATTGACGGCAGAGAAATCGAGGAGATCTTCACCTATGCTTCCGTCGATCCAAAGAGCCTCAAAGGCATGTATCGCTACGTTATCACCCTTGACAGCGATACGATTTTGCCCCCGGGAAGTGCGCTTCGCATGATTGGGGCAATGCTGCATCCCCTGCAAAAAAGGCAGGAGCTCCATGGAACCATGCGCGGCATCAGTGTTTTGCAGCCCCGCATGGAAGTGGCCGCGCATAATGTTGGCAGCTACCTATCGCTGCTCATGGGCGGACGCGGAGGCACCGATCCCTACAACTCGCTCACCACCGATTACTACCATGATGCATACCGCCATGGTTCATTTTGCGGCAAGGGAATCATCGATCCTTCCGGCTTTTTAAGCGCTACTGATGACTGCATCATTCCCTCCGCCATCCTCAGCCATGATCTGCTGGAAGGCGAGCTGTCGGGGTGTGCACTTGCATCGGATATCACGCTTTATGACGGACATCCGAAAAATCTAAAGGGCTTTTGCTATCGCCTGCATCGCTGGACACGCGGCGACTGGCAGCTATTGCCCTATCTACTGCCTATTTTCCCCGCATCAAGCCAAGCAAAAAACACCTCTCTCTCCGCCGTTAGCAAGCATAAGATTTGGCAGAATATCTTCCGCAGCCTCGTGCAGCCCATGCGCCTGATCCTGCTTGTATATGCAGCTGTCACGGGCACATACTGGCTATTTCTAGCAGCGCTTCTTCTGCCTGAGATTGCGAGCTTGATTCCCCCAACCAAAACCGCCCTTGCCTCCACGCTGGTACGCATTGCCGTGCTGCCCTGCGAGGCCGCGATGCAAGCGGATGCCATTTTCCGTTCGCTTTACCGTATGCTTTTCACCCGCAGAAATCTATTGCAGTGGACAACTGCCGCAAAGCTCTCCGAGCCATCCGGCAGACCGCCCATGCTGTTTTTCTATCAGTTCATGGTAACCGCAGCAGTGATGCTCCTCATCGCACTACTGATTCCCAAAAGCTTCATCATGGGGCTTTTGGCGGCTGCCTACTGGGCGTCGTTTCCGTTTGTGCTCCCCTATTTGGAGCAGCCTTATCACCGCACGCAGCGCATCACGGACTATATGCGCGAGGAACTGACCCGC
>LFRM01070819.1_pt2 | contig 12005 bp, 8 predicted proteins | sample 618341 | NCBI WGS metagenome assembly LFRM01 (sample SAMN03654438, study PRJNA283298) | anaerobic digester metagenome | isolation source: pool of bioreactors CSTR01a, CSTR02a, and CSTR03a thermophilic anaerobic... | place: Denmark: Kgs. Lyngby | collected 2014-05-21
CTGTGCGCGCTGCCGGCCAAAGCGGCGGCACAGCAGAAAGTGTTCTTGATTTTGTGGCATGGGCTGGCATGGGAAGATATCCAGGCCAGTCCGTTCTACAACGAGGGGATCATGGCGGTTGGGACTATGAACACCTGCACCGGGGGCGGGGAACCGGTTACCGGCGCCTATCTCACGATTGCCTGCGGTTCACGGGCTTTCGGTGTGGCGGACGCTGCGCTGATGCTCCACAGTGATGAACAGCTCCAGGGACATCCGGCGGGCGAGGTCTACACCGTGCGTACAGGCAGGAGTTCTCAGGGCGATGCGATTGTCAATCCGCAGATTGCCGCAGTTGAACACGCCTTCGACCAGGCGAGTTACCCTTTAGAGCTGGGGGCGCTGGCCGAGTCCTTACGCCAGGCTGGATTGGGGCTGGGTGTGTTTGGCAACAGCGATCTCAGCGACCACAGAGTGCGGTGGGCGGCGTTGGTGGGCATGGATTCCTGGGGCACAGCAGCCGGGTATGTATCTTGCGGCCTTTTGCTTGATGACGCTGGTTATCCTCACGGAAAACGGACGGATTACACCCAGCTTCTGGCACAAGTAAGCGCTGCCGCAGTTGACTGTGCCATTATTGATCTTGGCGATCCGTACCGTTTGGACGCATTGGCCCCATTCCTGCTGCCTGAACAATATCAAAAGCTGAAAGCAAGGGCTGCCCAAGAGGCGTGGGAGTTCATCTCCGGGCTGCATAAGGTGTTTCCCCAAGCAGAGATGCTGATCATATCCCCATATCCCGATTATCTCCGAGCCGGTCAAGGCCAATGGCTGGCACCAGTGGTGATCATCGGCAGAGGGGCGGGCATGCTGACTTCCGGAACCACCAAATGGCCAGGACTAGTGAGCAATATTGACGCTGCGCCCACTGTGGTTGAAGCCTTTGGCCTGGATCGGGGACATATGCTGGGACGGGCCGTGACGCTGGACCCGATGGATACCCGGGAGGCGGTAGAGGTTGTCAGGAAGACTGAGGCGAGGATCTTTACAGTCCACCGTCACCGGAACCAGGTGCTCCGATGGCTGATCGGCGTGCAGATTGGGTTGTACCTTTTAACTTTGGCATTTTTAATTATCCCCAGGGTGCTCGATGGCAGAATCATTCGCATGGTGCAGTTTGGACTGCTAGTGTGCATGTCGCTGCCGCTGATGCTTTTGGTACTGCCGCAGGGATGGTATTGGCCCGCGGCCGCGGTTTTAGGATTGCTTTTGCTGGAGCGGAGCACCAGCAGCCTTCCGGGCAAGCTGATGTTGATCGCCCTTGCCAGCGCATCCTTGGTGATGTTCGATGTTCTGAGGGGGTCCTGGTGGATGCGTTACTCGATCCTCGGCTATGATCCGGTGGGCGGTGCCCGCTATTATGGGCTGGGCAACGAATATATGGGGATCCTGATCGGTTCCCTGATCATGGGTTGGGCGATTCTCAAAGACGCGGCCGGCGCAGTAAACAGGTACGGGGGTTGGGATCTGCTTTTGTTTCTCGCGGCCGGCGCAGTGATTGCCTTGCCCCAGTGGGGCACCAATGTGGGAGGGACGATCGCGGCCATATGTGGATTCGGCGCGGCTTGGCTGATGGCCCGCCGAAAGATAGGCCTAAAGGGGATGGCGATGATTGCGGCGCTGATCTGCGCGGCGCTGGTCTTATTGATGCTGCTGGATTCTAACCGCCCCGATGAGCTGCAGTCGCACATCGGCCAAACCAAAGCGCTGATCAACCGGAAGGGATTCGCGGCTATCGCAGAGATCATCAACCGGAAACTGAGCACTAATCTAAGGCTTTTGCGCTACAGCATCTGGAGCAGAGTGCTGATCATAGGTATAGCCGCCATGGGTGCAAGCCTCTTTTGGCCCAGCCGCTATTTGCACTGGCTGATCCGGCACCATCCCGGCATTGTGGTGGGTATAGCCGGGACATTGGCGGCGACTGTGGGAGCGTTGATTTTCAACGACTCGGGAGTGGTGGCGGCGGCCACCTGCAGTCTCTACGCCGCGACCACGATGTTGGCCTTGGCCTTGTCGCTAAAACATAATCTTTTGCCGGCGCAGCCCCACGTTGAGCAAGATCCCGACCGCCAGCAGGCTGGTTAACAGTGTGCTGCCTCCGTAGGTGAGGAAAGGCAGCGGCAGCCCTGTGACAGGCATGATTCCAACTGTCATACCGACATTGATGATCAGGTGGCAGGAGAAATAGCCGACACAGCCGACCGCCAACAGGGAGCCGAAGCGGTCCTTGGCCAGCATGGCGATCTTGATGCCGCGCCAAATCAGGAACGCATAGGTCAGGAGGATGGCACTCGCACCTACAAAACCAAATTCTTCGGCTGCGACGGAAAAGATGAAGTCTGTGTGGTTGGCCGGCAAAAAGAGCAGTTGGCTTTGGGTTCCGTTCAAATAGCCTTTGCCAAGGAAGCCTCCAGAACCGATGGCGATCATGGACTGGATCACATTCCAACCCGAACCGGTGGGATCGCTGTAGGGATCGAGAAAGACCAGCAGCCGTCTAAGCTGGTAGTCTTCCAATAGCACGACCACACCGTAGTAAGAGAGGAGAATCGCTGCCAAGGCGACGGCGGATCCCACCAAGGCAATGATCCCTAAATGGCGGACATTGCCGCCAGCAGTGTAGGTCATGGCGAAAACAATGCCGACAAAGACAATGGAGGTGCCCAGATCTGGCTGGAGAATGATCAAGGCCATGGGGACGGCGATAAGCAGGAAAGGGATGATTATTTTCTTCCCCTGGATGCTGCCGGGTTTTTCCAGGTAATGGGCCAGGACTACGATAATGACAATTTTCGCGATTTCCGACGGCTGCAGGTTGAAACCGCCCAGACTGAACCACCGCTGGGAACCTTGTGAGATCTTGCCGGCGACCAGCGTGGCGCCGAGCAGCAGCACGGTAAAAAGGTACCCAACTTTGGTCCACCGGCGCCAGACCCGGTAATCGATGGAGATAACCGTGATCAATCCCACAAGGCCGACACAAGCGGCGATTGCCTGCCTTTTTACATAGTGGAATGGATTGCTGTTGAGGTTGAGCAGACGCGAGGCCGACGCTGAGTAGATTGCAAACAGGCCAAGCAGGAATAAGCCGAAAACAGCGAGAATAAGTGGAATATCCAGGTTGCGCCAATACCGGCGGGGGATCTCTTTCACGCTGACCGCTCCTTTTGTGTGCTTGACTCTATTATACCAAAAAACCTTGACCGAACCAAGGCGCTCTGCTATAATTATTGAATGCGACGATGTGTTCTTGAGCCATTAGCTCAGCTGGTAGAGCACCGGACTTTTAATCCGGGTGTCCCGCGTTCGAATCGCGGATGGCTCACCATTTTTATGCAGGCGTGGCGGAATTGGCAGACGCGCTAGACTTAGGATCTAGTGGGCAACCCCCGTGAGAGTTCGACTCTCTCCGCCTGCACCATAAAAAGTGGTTCGCTGAGGGCGGTAAAGAAGCAAGTTGCCGCTCCGTTTTTTTGTTTGCCTGAGTACATACAGGAAAAGATGTCAATACTACCAATTAATGCCGGAAGGATTGTGGGGAGGAAAAAAGATGAAAGTCAATCTGGAGCAGCTGGAAAACAGCAGAGTCAAGGTAACCGTGGAGGTCGGCGCCGATAAACTGGAGGAAGGTTTGGAGCACGCTTACCGCCGGGTGGCCAAGAGAGTGCAAATCCCAGGATTCAGGAAAGGGAAAGCGCCGCGGAAGATCATCGAAAGATATTATGGTGTGAGTGTCTTTTACGAAGACGCCTTGGATTACCTGGTGCCCCAGCTTTACGAGGCAGCAGTCCAGGAAACGCAGATCAATCCAGTGGACCAGCCCACTTTCGATATCACCAGGCTCGAACCGGGCGAGGGGCTGGGCATCGAGTTCGAGGTCGATGTTTATCCGGAAGTGCAGTTGGGCCAGTACACCGGGCTTCCGGTGGAAAAACGCGTCCGGACTGTCACTGACGATGCCATTGCGTCCGAGCTTGAGCAGATGCGCCTGCAGCATGGCGAACTTACGGCGGTCGAAGGCCGGGATCAGGTGCAGGAAGATGACTATGTCAACCTTGATTTCAAGGGGTATCTCGACGGGAAACCTTTCCCGGGCGGATCAGCCGCCGGTTATACTTTGAGAATCGGTTCAGGGCAGTTCATACCTGGTTTCGAGGAGCAGCTGGTTGGGCTTAAAGTGGGTGAAGAAAAAGAGATTCAGGTGACATTCCCTGAAGACTACCATGCGGAAAACTTGGCGGGTAAAGAGGTTACCTTCGCTGTCAAAATCAATGGTATCAAGGAGCGGGTATTGCCTGAGCTCAACGACGACTTCGCCAAGGATTTGGGTTTTGAGACCATGGAGGAGCTTAGGGAGAATGTTAGGAAAAGGTTAGAAGAGGCGATTACCCACGGAATCAAACATGAAATGGAGAATAGATTAATAGAGCAAATTATCGACTCAAGTACCATTGACCTTCCCAAGTCTATGATCGCTCAGCAGGTGGACTATATGCTGAATCAGTTCCATACGTCGCTTTTGTATTCGGGGATGACTTTGGAGCAGTATATGGAACAGGCGAAGAAGACTGAAGCTGAGATCAGAAGCGAGATGGAGCCGGAAGCGATCAAGCAGTTGAAACGGGGCCTGATCCTGGATGCCATTGCTGAAAAGGAAGGGATTTCCGTTTCAGATGAAGAAATTGAGCAAAAAATCAACGAACTTGCCGAAGACAGCGCCAACCCCGAGCAAACCCGGGGCAGCCTGGAATCGGGTAGAAGCCGGCTGGCAAACATGATCAGGATTGACAAGACTTGGGATTTTCTCATTGCCAACGCCCAGGTGACCGAGGTCCAAGCCGGCGCGGAAGACGCCGAGTCCGAGGCTGAAGGCAAATAAAACAATGTGACAGAAGGGAGAGTAGCCTGATGAGCACACTGATTCCGATGGTGGTTGAGCAGACCAACCGGGGAGAAAGGGCTTTTGATATCTATTCCCGTTTGTTAAGGGAGCGGATTGTCTTCCTGGGAGGGCCGATTGACGATCATGTGGCCAATCTGGTGGTTGCCCAGATGCTCTATCTTGAGTCGGAAGATCCGAACAAGGACATTCACCTGTATATTAACAGCCCGGGCGGAGAAGTATATTCCGGACTGGCCATTTACGATACAATGCAGTATATCAAACCAGATGTCTCCACCATTTGTGTGGGCTTGGCGGCCAGCATGGCGGCACTGCTGTTGGCTGCAGGCGCCAAAGGGAAACGTTTCGCCTTGCCCCATTCCCGGGTCATGATCCACCAACCGATGGGCGGCGCCTCAGGACAGGCGACGCAGATCGAGATTGTGGCTAAAGAGATCTTGCGGCTGAAACGAATGGGCAACGAGATCCTCCACCGCCATACCGGGCAGCCGCTAGAGCGTATCGAGCGGGACACCGACCGGGATTACTATATGTCGGCAGAAGAGGCGAAGGAATACGGCCTCGTTGACGGGATCATGCACAGCAGAACGGAATTGAACAAGGCGTAAGAAGCTTGAGAGAGGTGATCAGATGCTCAAATTTGGCGATGAAAAAGGGCAGTTGAAGTGTTCTTTCTGCGGCAAGCAGCAGGAACAGGTAAAGAGGCTCATCGCCGGACCCGGTGTATACATTTGCGATGAATGCATTGAGCTGTGCAACGAAATTATCGAGGAAGAGTTCACCGAAGAACACGATGCCGATCTTCAGAGCATTCCCAAGCCGGCAGAAATCAAAAAAATCCTTGATGATTATGTAATCGGGCAGGAACAGGCCAAGAAAGCCTTGTCTGTCGCCGTATACAACCACTACAAGCGGATCAACAATGAGAGCAGGGCGGAAGAGGTAGAACTGCAAAAGAGCAACATTTTGCTCCTCGGCCCCACCGGCAGCGGCAAGACCTTGTTGGCGCAAACCTTGGCCAGAATCTTGAACGTCCCGTTTGCCATCGCCGACGCCACCAGCCTCACAGAAGCAGGCTATGTCGGTGAAGACGTGGAGAACATTCTGCTGAGGTTGATCCAAGCTGCCGATTATGATGTGGAAAGAGCCGAGCGGGGCATCATCTATATCGACGAGATCGATAAGATAGCCCGCAAATCGGAGAACCCTTCCATCACCAGAGATGTGTCAGGCGAGGGTGTGCAGCAGGCTTTGCTGAAGATCCTGGAGGGGACCATAGCCAGCGTGCCGCCGCAGGGAGGCCGCAAGCACCCGCACCAGGAATTCATTCAGATAGATACTACCAACATCTTGTTTATCTGCGGCGGAGCCTTTGACGGCCTGGAAAAGATCATAGAACGCCGTATCGGCCAGAAATCGATGGGGTTTGGCGCTGAGATCAAGACTAAAGAAGAAAAGAAGATCGGCGATATTCTCCGACAGATCATGCCCGAAGACCTGTTGAAGTACGGAATGATCCCAGAGTTTATCGGGCGTGTCCCGGTGATTGTGGCTCTGGATGCCCTGGATAAGCGGGCCCTGATCGATATCCTGGTCCAGCCGAAAAACGCGCTGGTCAAACAGTATCAGCGGTTGATGGACATGGACGGCGTTGAGTTGGAGTTTCAGGATGAAGCCCTTCAGGCGATCGCTGATCTCGCTTTGGAGCAAAAGACTGGGGCCAGAGGGCTGCGGTCGATTCTGGAGAGCATTTTGCAGGATACAATGTACCTGGTTCCGTCAGAGAGCGATGTGAAAAGATGTGTGATCACCAAAGAGGTTGTCCTCAAGCTTGAACCACCGCGCTTGATCAGAGTCGACAAATCCAAAAACGAAACAGCGTAAGCAAAATAGCGGCAGGCCTTGTGCCTGCCTTATTTTTTTCACCCCGCTGGACATACTATTTTCGTTAAGGTTATCAGGGGGGTAAGATCATGGATTTGATGGGCATCTTTGGGTTGATCAACTTCTTTTTTGCCATTGTGATCGGGCTGTACTTCTTCAACCTGCTTAAACAGCAGCAGGGAACCAAATCGGCGGTGGACCGGGAATCAAAAAAGGAACTGGAGAAGCTTAGGAAACTGAAAGCCGTCTCTCTGACAGAACCGCTGGCGGAGCGGACGCGGCCGGCCACTTTTTCCGACATCATCGGCCAGGAAGATGGAATAAAGGCTTTGCGAGCAGCCCTTTGCGGCCCAAACCCCCAGCATGTGATCATCTACGGGCCTCCGGGAGTAGGCAAAACCGCCGCTGCCCGGATTGTGCTGGAGGAAGCCAAGAAGAGCCCGCTTTCGCCCTTCCAAACAGACGCCAGGTTTGTTGAGATCGACGCCACCACTGCCCGCTTTGACGACCGCGGGATAGCCGATCCCCTTATGGGTTCTGTCCACGATCCCATCTACCAGGGCGCAGGCCCCTTGGGGATCGCCGGAATTCCCCAGCCGAAACCAGGAGCTGTGACTAAAGCCCACGGCGGGATTTTGTTCATCGACGAGATTGGAGAGCTCCATCCTGTCCAAATGAACAAGCTGTTGAAAGTGTTGGAGGATCGGAAGGTGTTTCTGGAAAGTGCATATTATTCATCTGAGGATTCCAACATTCCTCTGCATATTCACGAGATCTTCCAGCGGGGCCTCCCCGCCGACTTCCGGCTGGTGGGCGCCACCACCAGGATGCCCCACGAACTGCCGCCAGCCTTGAGATCCCGCTGCCTGGAGATCTTTTTCAGGGCTCTTACCCCCAAGGAGATCGGCCTTATCGCCAAGAACGCCGCGGAGAAAGTGAATTTTTCCATTACCGACGCCGCTTTGGCCGAGCTGACAAAATATGCCGCCAACGGGCGTGATGCGGTGAACATCGTTCAAATCGCCGGCGGGATTGTCCTGACTGAACAGCGGAAGATTATCGAGAAAAAGGACATTGAATGGGTGGTCAACAATGGACAGTACACCCCGCGCCTGGATTGTAAAATACCTTCCTGCCCCCAGGTGGGAGTTGTAAACGGTCTTGCGGTCTACGGGCCCAATCTGGGCACGCTCATCGAAGTGGAGGCTGTGGCCATACCCACCGAAGCGGGCAGGAACGGGCAGGTGCAGATAACCGGTATTGTTGATGAAGAAGAAACAGGCGACCTGGGCCGCACCATGCGCCGCAAATCATTGGCCCGCTCGTCCATCGACAATGTCTTGACTGTGCTCCGGGCCAATCTGGGCGTGCGGCCGCAGGACTATGACATCCACATCAATTTCCCCGGCGGAGTCCCCATCGACGGCCCTTCGGCGGGTGTATCCATTATTACGGCCATTTATTCTGCTATCACCAAGCGCAAGGTCAGCCACGAGGTGGCGATGACCGGAGAAGTGTCGATTCACGGCAAAGTACGGCCGGTCGGCGGAGTTGTGGCCAAGATCGAAGCGGCTCAGCTAGCCGGCGTCAAGAAAGTTCTGATCCCGAAGGACAACTGGCAGGATCTGTTTGCTGATGTCAAGGACATTGAAATCCTGCCTGTCGCCACAATTGAAGAAGTGATTGCCGCCGCCCTGGCATCCTCACCTCCTGAAGCAGAGCTTATGTCCAAGGCCGCGGGGCTGCATGCCTAAGCAAAGCCCTGGGGCCTTTTGTGTTGACGGAAGTAACTATGGATTTTCAAAGCAATATGGTATAATGGGGATAGCAAGATAGATGTCTGCGTAACGGAGGTGGTAGTTGTGACCGAGATGATCTATCCTTTGCTGGCTTTACGAGGCACTATTGTCTTTCCCAATATGGTAACACCGTTAGAGGTTGGCAGAGAACTATCGATCTACGCGCTTGAAGCGGCGATGACCGGAGACAAGAAACTGGTTTTGGCGGCCCAGAAGGATGCCAGTATCGTGGAACCTCTCCCGGAAGATATATACAATGTTGGCACCATCTGCGAGATCAAGCAGCTCTTGAAGATGCCGGAAGGCCAGATCCGGGTTTTGATGGAAGGGCTGCAGCGGGTTGAAATCCGCTATTTTATCGAGGACGGCAATTATTTCAAAGTCGCTGTCGAACCAAGGGAAAGTATTGTCACTCACGATATGGAGACAGAAGCGCTGCGCCGCAGCGTCCTTGATTTCTTTGAAAAATACGTCCGGATGTCCAAGAAGATCCCGAACGAAGTCATCAGCTCGGTGAACAGCATCAGCGATCCGGACCGCTTCGCCGACGCAGTCGCAGGCCAGATTGCTTCCACGATCGAAGAGCGGCAGCCGCTTTTGGAGGAACTGTACACAAAGAAGCGCTTGGAGATGCTTCTTCAACTGCTTTCCAAAGAACTGGATCTGCTGGAGTTGGAGAAAAAGATCCAGCTTAAGGTCCGCAAGCAGATGGAGCGGACGCAGAGAGAATACTACCTGCGGGAACAGATGAAAGCGATCCAAGGCGAGTTGGGCGACAAAGATGAAAAGCTGTCGGAAGTTGACGAGTACAAGCGTAAGCTAGCTGCAGCCAAGCTTCCAAAGGATGCGAAAGCCAAGGTGGTCCACGAACTGCATCGCTTCGAGAAAATGCCGCCCATGGCCGCCGAGGCGGTCGTGGTCCGCAACTATCTCGATTGGATGCTGTCTCTGCCTTGGTCCAAGACCACCAAGGACCGGCTGGATATCAACCGTGCGGAAGAAATACTCGACCGCGATCACTATGGGCTGACCCAGGTCAAACAGCGCATCTTGGAGTATTTGGCTGTGCGCCAGCTGACCAAGCAGTTGAAGGGCCCGATTCTCTGCCTTGTAGGCCCTCCAGGTGTGGGTAAAACGTCCCTGGCCCGTTCCGTCGCCGATTCGCTGGGCAGGAAATTTGTCCGCATCTCTCTTGGGGGTATCAGGGATGAGGCAGAGATCCGCGGCCACCGCCGCACCTATGTGGGTGCCCTGCCGGGACGGATTATTCAGGCGATGAAGGCCGCCGGCAGCCGCAATCCCGTATTTCTCCTGGATGAAATCGACAAGCTCGGCATGGACTTCCGCGGCGACCCTACATCGGCACTGCTCGAGGCTCTCGATCCTGAGCAAAACCACAGTTTCAGCGATCACTATCTGGAAGTGCCCTTCGATCTGTCGCAGGTAATGTTTTTGACAACAGCGAATGTGCTCCATCAGATTCCGCCTCCACTGCGGGACCGGATGGAAGTGATCGAGATACCCGGCTATACTGAGCATGAAAAACTGGAGATTGCCAAGCGCCATTTGTGGCCCAAACAGCTTGTCGCCCACGGCCTTGTCGCCGATCAGGTACAGATTTCGGAAAACGCGTTGACAAAAGTGATCAGCGACTATACCCGGGAAGCGGGAGTACGTAATCTGGAGCGGTCTTTGGCGGCCGTTTGCCGCAAGATCGCCGCAGAGATCGTCCGGGGCGGCAAAACACCGGTCCGGGTCACTGTCAGTTCGCTCCACAAATACTTGGGAGTGCCCAAATACCAGCATCACATGATCGATTCGGAGGATCGGGTCGGTGTGGCCACCGGATTGGCGTTTACCGCTGTCGGCGGCGAGATCTTGTCCATTGAAGTGACAATTGTGAAGGGCAAAGGCAATATCACCCTCACAGGCAAGCTGGGTGAGGTAATGCGCGAATCCGCCCAGACTGCGATCAGTTATATCCGTTCCCGGACTGATCAGTTGAATATCGATCCCGATTTTCACGAGAAATACGACATCCACGTCCATGTGCCGGAGGGAGCCATTCCCAAGGACGGACCGTCGGCCGGCATCACCATCGCCACGGCCGTGGTCAGCGCCCTGACCGGCAAGCCGGTGCGGCGCGATCTGGCCATGACTGGGGAGATTACTCTGCGGGGCAGGGTGCTGCCCATCGGTGGTGTAAAAGAAAAACTGCTGGCGGCGCACCGCAGCGGAATCACCCATGTGATTCTGCCCAAAGACAATCAGATGCACCTCGAGGACATTCCTGAGGATGTGCTCCGGAAAATGGAGATCGAGTTTGTGGACCATATGGACAATGTTTTGGAGATCGCCCTGGTGGGCAATGAAGGGCAGACAGACGACGCCAAGGAACTTGATTTTGTGCCCACCGAGCAGTTCGATGATCCCCGGCAGTGGATTGAGAGATGAGCAGCGGGCGGTAAGTGAGGGGTTCCAACATGAAGGCAAAGACCGGTTTGCTTGTTTTCTGCGGTATCGCGACCTTGTTGACCGCAGGGGGCCTGCTTTATTACACTCCAACACTGGATCTGTATCGGTGGCTGGAACTGGCACTCCTTTTGATCATGCTGGTTTTTTTCCAGTTTCGCGGAGTCGGGGTATCCAGCTACATCAAGCTTTCTTTGTCGGTTTCCGTCTACCTTGCCTCCATTTTTGTCTACGGCACCGGCGAAGCCATTTGGCTGGCAGTTTTGTCGAATATAATTTATGGGCTGTTGGCCAAAATTCAACCGGTCAAAATCTATCTCAACCTGCTCCAGCGTTCCTTAACCAGCTTAATTGTTGGAGCCGCCTTTTCCGAACTGCATGGACAAGCCCAAGCTTTGGCGCTGCCATCCAGTTTGGGGCCAATGTTCATCAGCCTTGTGCTCTATACCTTTGTCAATTTGAGTCTGGTCTCGGTCCTGTCCATGTTTGTCAGGCCGGATCTTCATCCCAGGAATGCCGAGGTGTTCAAGGCGCAGATCTGGGTCAACTCCATGCTGTACGGCTATACGGGCATCGTATATGCCGTTTTTATCAGTAACTGGCAGCTCGCGGGCCTTTTGATCTTCGGTGTCTTGATGATCGGCGTTTCCGAACTCATGCATTTCAGCCTGCAGATGGTCGCGGAGCAGCAGCGGCGGATCAAGGCGGAACAGGAACTGATTCTGGATTCAAAGACCAAAGTGTACAACTACCGCTTTCTCAGCGACTGGCTGGATCAAAAGAGCACCATGCAGGTGACGATGCTCTTCATCGACATTGATGATTTTTGGGCTTTCAATGACCTGTTCGGGCACGAGTACGGAGATCTCGCTCTCTACACAGTGGCTCAGACTATTGCCAAGAGC
>LFRM01110024.1_pt1 | contig 12005 bp, 11 predicted proteins | sample 618341 | NCBI WGS metagenome assembly LFRM01 (sample SAMN03654438, study PRJNA283298) | anaerobic digester metagenome | isolation source: pool of bioreactors CSTR01a, CSTR02a, and CSTR03a thermophilic anaerobic... | place: Denmark: Kgs. Lyngby | collected 2014-05-21
ATGTATGCACCAAGACCACGGTACCAGCCCTGATGTCTGTCAGCGCTCCATCCAGTTGGGCTTCTCATCGGTAATGATGGACGGCTCACTCGGTGAAGACGGCAAAACACCAATGGACTATGACTACAACGTTGACGTAACCCGTCGCACTGTAGCGCTAGCCCACGCTTGTGGTGTGTCAGTTGAAGGTGAGCTGGGTTGCTTAGGTAGCTTAGAAACCGGTATGGCTGGCGAAGAAGACGGCATCGGCGCTGAAGGCGTATTGGATATGGAGCAAATGCTTACTGATCCAGAAGAAGCCGCTGACTTTGTGCAGAAAACCAAAGTGGATGCCTTGGCCATCGCCATCGGTACCAGCCATGGCGCGTACAAGTTCACTAAGCCACCGACCGGCGATACGCTAGCTATCGAGCGCATTAAAGAAATTCACAAACGCATTCCCAACACTCACTTAGTGATGCACGGCTCAAGCTCTGTACCACAAGAGTGGTTGGCGATTATCAACCAGTACGGCGGCGACATTAAAGAAACCTACGGCGTACCGGTAGAAGAGATCGTTGAAGGCATTAAGCACGGCGTGCGTAAGGTCAACATTGATACCGACCTGCGTCTGGCGTCAACCGGTGCCATGCGTCGTCACATGGCGTTAAACCCAAGTGAATTTGACCCACGTAAGTTCTTTGCAGAAACCGTCACCGCAATGCGCGATGTCTGTATCGCCCGTTACGAAGCTTTCGGTACTGCTGGTAACGCGTCAAAAATTAAGCCGATTTCTTTAGAGAAAATGTATCAGCGTTACGCCAGCGGCGAGCTGTATGCAAATATCAAATAAGTAAATTGCGCTCAGAAACCCGCCCGCTTTGGATAAGAGTTGGCGGGTTTTTTGTTGTTTAGAGATTGTCGCGCAGCGCTAGATTGGTTTGGTACGCGCTGGTTTTATGTCGATGGCGTGTACATGTCCGTTTTATATGTCGAAATTACTCGTAAGTTGGCAGGGTTATTTCTACTGGCGCAACGCCTGCGCGTTAAACTGGATGTTGCTGAAATTGCCGCGCCTTATTTGCTTTGTGCAGATACTCGCAAAGTCTTTTGAGTTGCTTCGACCACTTGAACCTCAGCCGTGCTCTTTACCAGTGAGTCAAAGAACTGCATTATTCATTCCTGCACTAAAAGTACAGGGTCTTTCGCGCAGAACCTGATAAAGTTGCTGCCAGTTTCAAGTACGGTTTCAGCATACTATCGCCTGAGTTTTGAGCATGATTGCATTTGATAAAATAGTCGCATATTCGCGGACTGGTGAAGGACAGATGTGTCCTGAGCGTCAGCAACTGATTTATTCTTTGTTTAAGAAATATATCGACATGTTCTCATCGCGTGATGAGCGAGTGGGTGAATATCTTAGTGAGAACTTTACTGGCTTCACTGGCAGTAGCAATGTATTGATCACAAATAAAGCCGACGCGCTTACAGTGACTCAACAAGATTTGTCTCAAGTATCCGAGCCCCTTGGTATTGAGATGCTGGAGTTAACGTTACAAGATCTGGCTGACGATGTTGTTGTAGCTACCGGATTTTTTCATCTTCATCTGCCGCTTGCCAATCCTTTTTTATCCGAAGAAGTTGCTCGGCTGGTAGTGGTTTTTCGTTACGAAGAGACGGATTGGAAAATTGTACACGCTGGGCTTTCAATTCCTTTTGCACCGACTCAGGGCGCTGAAATGTATCCGGTGTCTGCCATTGAAAAGCGTAATTATGAATTGGAACAGATGATTGAGGTGCGCACCCACGAATTGGCTCAAGCCAATAGACTCTTGCAGATACGCAGTGATACCGATGGCTTAACTCAGATCAGTAACCGGCGTTATTTTGACTCGATGCTGAAAAAAGAATGGAAGCGCGGACAACGTTTTGGCACACAATTGTCAGTGATTATGTTGGATATTGATTATTTTAAAAAATATAACGACCATTATGGACATCTTGCTGGGGATAGCTGCCTCACGAAAATTGCTCAAGGATTAAGCCAGGTTATGACTCGAGCAGCTGATGTAGTAGCACGTTATGGTGGGGAAGAGTTTGTGGTTCTGCTGCCAAATACAGATCAACAAGCAGCCCTTAGGGTGGCGCAGCATCTACAAGAAACTGTTATGTTATTAGCCATACCACATGCGCAATCGTCGTTCGGTATTGTGACTGTAAGCTTGGGTGTTGCCAGTTTAATACCATCGGATCAATACCCAGCGATAGAGTTGGTGAAGTTGGCTGATATTGCTCTCTATCGTGCTAAATCAGCAGGGCGCAATCGTGTCGAGGTGTATGACTGTCCGCTAATAGAAACATCTCTTTAATAGCACTTTGCGTAGACTATTTAAGTTTTTTAACTTTAAGGTCACGCTATACCTGCAAAAATCATCTCAATACTCTGCGTTATTATGGCACTTTTATCGTGCGTAAGTTATCAGCCTCACTACAGGCAAATGGCCGATTCTGATCCTGTGTATCGTTTTAGTCAGTGTCGTGCAGCAGACTTTACTATCATCAAAGATATTGAGTATGTGAGTGCAAACTGGCCGCAGCCATTGGCGGCAAATCTATATTGACCTAAGTAAGACTTCGCAGGTGCTGACTTGATGGAGTGAGCACCTGTTGTTATATAGCGTTATCCAGCCTGGAAATTAGCATTTTCCCGACTGATTTAGCCTTCCAAATTGCGCACGCGCTGCGCCAGAATTGAAAAATCAAAACGTACTTTGCTTGGTACCAATAACAGCAGCAGCGAGATTGCGACCGGTATCAGCGTGGCCAGCAGAAATGATTCCAGCAAGTTGGTGGTCGGTGCGCCCGGCGATGGGAACATGATTAATCCAGCCACTAATCCGCCCATGGTACTCAGCACTGCGTTATAGCTTTGATAGCGCGCACTGTAAAAGCCAAAAAATACTGGGAAAGCAGCTGCACAGCAGAGTAAATCCGCCAGCAAAAACAGATAGAGAATGCTGTAACCCTGCGAAGCGACAATCAGTACTGGTACAGACAAAATGATAATTAACCAGCGCGAAATCTTCAGTAAATGTTGGCTGCTGAGTTTGGTTGATAAGCGGCCGATATCAATGACAAAGATGCTGGAGAGTGCGCTAATAGTTGAGTCAGCGCTACTCATGATCAGCGCTAAACCAAAGGGTAATAAGCCGATGGCAAACCACATGGGCATATCAGTGAGCAGTACGCTAAACAGCGCAACTGAGCCATCACCGGGTAAGTCGAGGCCGACAAAGGCGAGGCCAAATAAACCCATAATAAAAATAATTGGAAAGCTCAACAGGCCACTGGTAATAAAACCGTTACGAATCACTCGACTGCTGCGCGCAGCAAAAATACGTTGCCAGGTGCCTTGGTAAAATAGGCCGGTGAGTACCACGGCGAGGAAAAATGTTAGGCCGGATTTTAAACCATTCATATCAAAGGGATTAAGCAGATGCGGCGCTTTATCCTGCAGGCTGTGCACCATAGGGGTGATGCCACCGCTGGCTTTCCAGCCAAAAAATATCAGCACTAAGAGAAACGGAATAATCACCAGCATCTGTAAACGGTCAGTAAAAATAGTCACGCGCAGACCGCCATACAAGGTGTAAATTAAGGTGGCGACCATCACAATAGTTGCGGTTTGCCACAGCGGTACCGGTGCCAGTAGTGCGACCATCTCCGCAATGGCAGTTAGTCCAGCGGTGAGGCTGATAAACATAAAGAACACCATAATCACCAGCACAAAGGCATACATCACCCGCCCGTAACGGCCGAGGACAAACTCAGTTAGGGTATGGCCTTCAGGCATCAGGGTACGAATGCGTGGACCGATTTGCGTCATGATTAAACTGGGCACCATCGAGCCTAAAGCATAGCCGGTAATGGCGCCGATACCGCCCCAAGTGGCGGCCTGTGCTGGGCCAAATAAAATCCAAGTACCCAGCGTGGTAGCTAATAAAGTGAGGAGGGTGGACAGGCTGCTTTGGCTATTACGCGCTACCAAAAAATCATCCAATTTATCTTGGCTGCGGCGTGCGTAAATCAGGCCGGGCACAGCGAAAAGTATGGCGAAGACAATGAGCCAAGTTATTGCAGCGGAGGTGCTTAACATTCTTCTTCCTTGCCTGTCAGGCAGTAACGTAATCGCTCAATAGCGAAAGACCGGGACGGCAGCGAAGAAAGAGGGTGCGCACAGGTAAGCAGGTGATAGGCATTTTCCTTCCCTTCGTCGGCATTACCCGGATCAGGTTCGAAGGGTTACTGCAGAAAATGCAGAATCTCAGCCGTCATTTGGCTCCCCTAGGATGGCGCACAGAGTATGAAGCTTAGCGTCACTTGTCAATTTACAAATAGTAGGCGCTACATTTTTGCTGATGTGATGTGCTATGGTTTGCGATCGGCACGGGGTGTCCTGCATGCAGGGCTGAGATAAAACCCGTTGAACCTGATCCAGTTCATACTGGCGAAGGGATGTCAGTTGCAGGTTAAGTTCCCGTCTGTCTATCCATGCCTTCGCCTCTTTTTGAGGTGTTTATGCAAAAAATTCTACGTTTTGATCAACAGTTAGTTCTGATTACTGGCGCTGCCCGCGGCTTGGGCGAGCACTTAGTACGCGCATTCTTAGATGAGGGCGCGCGCGTGGTAATCAACTATTTCAATAGTGCAGAAGCTGCACAAAAGTTAGCCAGTGAAGCGCCGGATAAGCTGTTAGTGGTGCAGGCCGATGTCACTGATAGCGCTGCGGTACAGGCGATGTTTGCTCAAGCCCGCGAGCATTTTGGCATGCCCGTCACTACTGTGATTAACAATGCTTTGCCGACTTTTTCTTTTAACGGTGATGCGCGTCCACGGGTGGAAGAACTGCAGTGGCATGACCTCGATCGACAGTTCGCTGGAGTAGTGGGTGGTGCACTGAATACCACTAAAGCCGCGCTCCCCGGGATGCGCGAAGTAGGTTTTGGTCGTATTGTGAATATCGGCACCAACTTATTTCAAAATCCCGTGGTGCCTTATCATGATTACACCGCAGGCAAAGCGGCGTTGTTATCGCTCACCCGTACTTTGTCGCAAGATTTAGGCCCCGATAACATCACGGTCAATATGGTGTCCGGCGGTTTGCTGCGCACCACTGATGCATCCTCGGCCACCCCAGAAGAAGTCTTTGATTATATCGCGGCCAATACGCCACTGCGCCGAGTGACCACACCAGCTGAATTTGCCGACTCCATACTGTTTTTTGCTTCGCCTTGGGCGCGGGCGGTCACTGGACAAAATCTAGTGGTCGACGGCGGCTTGGTGAAAAACTGATGGCTATTTCAACAGCAGCGCAGCGCATGATGCATATCAATCTATTTATCTTTGGCTGCGGCCATCACCGTGCAGCTTGGCGTCATCCCAACTCGTCAGTGGAGCAGTTGGGCGATATTCGCTATTTCGAACGTTTGGCGCAAACCTGTGAGCGCGGCAAGCTTGATGCGGTATTTTTTGCCGATGGTGCTTCAGCCGGTAATGTTTCGGATGGCAGTTGGTGGTTTTTAGAGCCACTGACGGCTATTGCTGCGATGAGTCGTGCCACGGAGAAAATTGGCTTTATCAGTACCGTCTCTAGCACCTTTTACACGCCCTTTCATGCCGCGCGCTTAGTGGCTTCGCTGGACCATATTACCGGTGGGCGCATGGGCTGGAACGTCGTCACCTCGATGTTTGACGAGGAAGCACGTAACCACGGCTATCAAGCCATGCCACCGCATGCCGAGCGTTACCGCCGTGCGGAAGAGTTTGTGCAAACCGTGCTGGCGCTGTGGGATTCTTGGCAGGACGATGCGCTGAGCTTTGATCGTCAAGGCCATTACGCTGATCCCGCTAAAGTGCAGCCGATTAATCACAGTGGTGAGTTTTTCCATGTCGATGGCCCACTCAATGTGCCGCGTCCGGTGCAAGGGCATCCGGTCTTATTCCAAGCCGGTGCTTCTGAACAAGGCCGTGCTTTAGCCGCGCAATGTGCTGAAGCGATTTACGCGGTGGCCTATGATTTACCTGCAGCGCAGAGTTATTATCGAGATATCAAACAGCGCGTTAAAGCGGCAGGCCGTAGCGTTGATGTGCCGATTATGCCGGGCCTCGTCACCTATGTAGGCTCGACTGAAGCTGAAGCTTTGGCCAAACAACGTGAGCTGGATGAGTTGCTACCGTCAGAAGCTTCGTTGCGTCAGTTGGGTTTATTTACTGAGCAAGATTGTTCTAATTGGGAGCTGGATGCACCGGTGCCTAAATTGCCATCGCTGGAAGAATTTAAAGGGCCACAAGGCCGTTACAGCACTATTTTGCGCATTATTGAAACTGAGCAGCCGACTGTACGTCAGTTACTCGGCCGTTTGGCGGCGGGTGGCGGCCATTGCACCATGGTGGGTACACCTGAGCAGATTGCCGATAAGATGGAGCTCTGGTTCCGTAACGAAGGCGCGGACGGCTTTAACTTGATGCCGCCTTCCTTACCGATGGGCATCGAGGATTTTGTGGATCAAGTGATTCCAGTCTTACAGAAACGTGGTTTATTCCGTACTGAATATGCGGGTTCCACTTTGCGTGAGCACTTAGGTTTGGCGCGTCCCAATCACCCTTAAGCAGGTTATCTACAAGTTAAGCGGTGATCAGTGCTAGGCTTTCATCTAGAACTTTATATATAGCAGAGACAGTTGCATGCCCTGTACTGAGCGCCCGTTGAATAGGATTGTGGATAACTTTGTTGCACCGATATGTGATGAGCTTATCCACATTCTTTATCAAGACGACTATATCTTGCTGATTAATAAACCCAGTGGTTTACTCAGTTTATCGGGTAAAAATCCGCTCAATTGGGACTCTGTGCATTATCGATTAGTGCACGGGCAAGCTGGAGTTACGCCCGCATTTCCAGAGGCTAAGTTACCGCATCGTTTAGATTTAGGCACCTCGGGGATTATGGTTGTAGCGCTGAATGCCGTGTCGGCGCAGCATCTGAATAAGCAGTTTCAAGCACGCATGATTGAAAAGCGTTATCTAGCCATGCTTGAAGGCTGGCTGCCTGAAGATCAGGGCCAAATTACTGCGCCGATTGCTAAAGATAAGCAGCTGTTTCCGCGGGTAAAAATTTGTCACGACACAGGTCAACAAGCCGTCAGTGAGTACGCTGTTTTACAGCGTCTCGAACAGCCACAGCGTAGCTTAGTGCAGTTTAATCCACTAACCGGACGTACTCATCAACTGCGTATTCATAGCCAAAGTATCGGTCATCCGATTCTGGGTTGTGATCTGTATAGCAGCGCGCACAGTCAGCAGTTGGCTGAGCGTTTGCTACTGCATGCCAGTGATTTATATTTTACTCACCCCTCTACCGGTGAACCCGTCCACGGCCGGTGTCCTTGTCCGTTCTAAGTCGCTGCTAAAGCCTGGTGATGATCTTTTTATGAAATCGAAAACCTGCCGACTGGATCGTTTTATTAGCCAGAACAGTGCGTTTAAACTCTCGGATGTGCGGCTATTGCTGGCGCAAAAACGCATTCTGCTGGATGGACAGATTGCGCAGTCAATTCAACAAAAAGTCACCCAGTTCACTCAGGTGATTCTAGATGATCAGTGCTTACAAAATAACCAGCCGCTGTATCTGTTGCTGAATAAACCACAAGGCGTGGTCAGCGCCACCACAGATCTCAAACATAAAACTGTAATAGATCTGCTTGAGCATCCAAACAAAGCTGAGCTGCATATTGTTGGTCGTCTGGATTTTAATACCACGGGGTTGGTGTTATTGACCAATGATGGTGCTTGGTCACGCAAGATTAGCCTGCCTGAAACCCAGTTGGCCAAGACCTATGAAGTGACCTTAGCTAAGCCCGTCACCGCTGAGTACATTGAGGTGTTCCGTCAGGGCATTTATTTTGCCTATGAAAATATCACCACGCAGCCAGCCCATTTAGAAATCGTTTCTGATTACCACGCACGGCTGTCATTGGTGGAAGGTAAGTATCATCAAGTAAAGCGTATGTTTGGCTTTTTTCAAAATGAAGTGCTGGCGCTGCATCGTGCCTCAGTGGGGCAGATTACTGTCGAAGGACTTGAGTTGGGACAGAGTCGCGAGCTGACAGTTGAAGAGTTGGCGGCGATTGCGACGCGGGCTTCTTTGTAAAGGAGTCAGGCACTGAGTCACTATCAGTATAAAGTCAGCAGCTTGCTGCTATTGACCCTGCTGACTCTGGGTTTGCCATAGGTTGCATGATTAGTTTTTCTAGCGAAAAATCACATTAACCAGCGTTTTTTCATCAACACATAAGCAAGACTGAACATCACCACGCCCAGCAATACTAAGTACAGCCAATCAAAGGACATAGTGGCCAGATTGCCATTTTCCAATAGGATCGAGCGCAATGGTTCATACAATTGGTAAGACGGCAAAAAGGGTGCAATAGCGGTGAGTTGTTGTGACACATCGGCCATGGCTGAAGGCAGCAAGTGGGGCAAATAAACGATCACGCCCAAGGTTCTGGCGGTGGCTTGATTACGACACAGAAAACCCAGAAAGACCCCGTAGGCACTAAAACAAAAGCCGCCGACCAAGATAAGGCCGATATAGCTGAGTAGGTGTACTGGCCAGACATTGCTCAGTAGATGCAAAAACAGTGTTGCCACTATCATCAGCGCCATACCCAGCAGCAGTTTTTCCGCCAGCCATTGCACTTCATGAATGGGGGCTTGTAGTAAGCCTAGCAGCAGTTTCTTTTCTTTTTTCTCGGTGATTTGCGCGGGTCAAATAATAAAACCCACCAGTAAAATAACCATCAATATCCAGGTCGGTAACGTCTCTTGCTGGATATCAACTTCGTACAGCTAACGTCAGAAATCCAGTTGGGACGATTTCCTTCAGCAGCTTTCTGCAGAGCGGCAAAACTTTGAACTATGGCAATGGTATGTACAGATTCTTTTTTCAGTACCAGTCATTCTAGATTGCCAGATTCTTGCGCATCGTTGCTGACCAGACCCTTGATCTTATACTCTTTTAATAGACGTAAGCCCTGGTCTTTATCCTCAAGCCAAGTCACTTCAATGGAGTGTTTAGCTGCTTCGATGCTGCGAGCAATTTCCGGGGTATAAGCATGATCTTGCAGCAAACCGAGCTTGATTGTGCTGGCTTCGGTGTCATTGCCATCAACCAGATTGAGCGAGATAAATACAAACAGAGGAATAAACAGCACCAACAGCAGCGTTTTGTTCTTGAATGCGATAGCGAGATCGTTGAGTGTAAGCACCAGAGTGTTTTTCATGATGCGTACAACTCTTTATGAATATCAGACTGGAAATATTCCTGCGGCAGGCCGTCGAAAATCACCTGGCCATTGTGCAACACCATAATCCGCGTTGCCAGATTCTTGATTTCTTCGGGGCGATGCGAGGTGAACAGGATGGTTTTGCCTGCGTCATGCATGCTGTTGAGTAGACGGTAGATCTCGCGGGTCGTTTCAAAGTCCAGGCCAGAAGTCGGCTCATCCAATAATAAAATAGAGGGATTGGCTAACAATGCACGGCCGATGCTGACTCTTTGTTTGAAGCCTTTGGACAATGACTGTACTTTGGCTTTACGAAAGGGCAGCAGATTGAATTCGTTTAATACATCCTCTACGCGTGATTGCGGCGTATTGGAGAGTTTAGCGAAGAGCTTAAGATTGTATTGCGCGGAGAAAAAGTCGAATAGATTCGGGTCTTCAGGGGTAAAACCGATTTGTTTGACTACTGCCGATCTGTTTTTGAGGTCAACTCCAGCCACGCTCACTTCAACGCTGTCTGGAATAATCCAGTTGGCGAGCATTTTTAGCAGTGTGGATTTACCGGCGCCATTGTGGCCGACAATAGCGATCAGTTCGCCTTTTTTAACTGAAAAACTGGTTGGAGAAAGGCCTCGGGTCTGGCCATAGAGTTTGGTCAGATTCCTAACGTCGAGCTGCATAGTAAAATTCGATTTTTAGTGAGTGTTCAAGCAGAAGAGAATTAGATTTCGCACTCTTGAGAAAAATGAGTCGTACTTGATTCTGCTGGTTAGAAGGTGAATAAAACCAAAGCTAGGTGTTGAGTTGTTTATCTGGCCGAGCTTTACTGCTTTATTCAGCTAAGATTTGCGTTATGCAGCTTAATCTATCTATAAATTCGATAGTTATTAGCAATAATTAGCGCTTTTTATCAATATTTAACTGACTACAATAGTCATTATCAACAACATAAGAGTGTTTACATGCAGTGGCGTAATTCTTCGAGTCAGTATGGTTTAGTCAGTGTAGCGATCCATTGGTTGGTGGCTGTGGCGGTGTTTGCTTTATTTGGCTTAGGTCTGTGGATGACAGGTCTAACCTATTACAGCGAGTGGTATCGCACCGCGCCTGCTTTGCATAAAAGCATGGGTGTAACGGTCTTTGCACTGATGTTTTTGCGTGTGCTGTGGCGTGTGTTGACGCCAACGCCAGCACCGCTTAGCAGTCATTCGCCAAGTGTGCGTTTACTGAGTCGTTTAGGCCACGGGTTACTGTATCTCGGGATTTTTACGGTGCTGTTATCGGGTTATCTGATTTCAACAGCGGACGGCCGTGGCGTCAGTGTTTTTGGTTTGTTTGAGATCCCTGCCATGCTCTCAGGGTTACCCAATCAATCTGATATTGCCGGCGCTATCCATTTGTATGTGGCATGGGGGTTGATTGTTTTGGCGGTGTTGCATGGCTTAGCGGCGCTTAAGCACCATGTGTTGGATGGTGATGACACGCTGAAACGTATGCTGGGCCGTGCGCCTAAACAGTAATTGCTGATCTATCGAATTTATTGAGGTAATACAATGATTAAGAAGACTCTTGCTGCGCTGCTATTAGGTTCAGTGTTAAGCAGTGGTGCGGCCTTGGCAGCTGATTATGTGATTGACCAAGAAGGGCAGCATGCCTTTGTTAACTTTAAAATCAGTCATCTTGGTTATAGCTGGCTCTACGGCACCTTTAAAGATTTTGATGGCACCTTCAGCTATGACGCAGCGCAGCCAGAAGCGAGCAAAGTGAATGTCACCTTGCGCACCGCCAGCCTCGACAGTAACCATGCTGAGCGTGATAAACATTTACGCAGTGCTGATTTTTTAAATACCAGTAAGCACCCGAAGGCGACCTTTGCTTCGACCGAAGTGATCAGTACCGGTGAAGGTACTGCCGATATTACTGGTGATTTAACCCTCAATGGCGTAACCAAAGCAGTGGTGATTAACGCTAATTTTATTGGTGAAGGTGAAGACCCCTGGGGCGGCTACCGTGCCGGTTTTGAAGGCACAACCACCCTGCAGTTAGCGGACTTTGGGATTAAAGCCAACTTAGGCCCTGCTTCAGAAAGCGTTGAGCTGACCTTGGCGGTTGAAGGTGTGCGTCAGTAATTGACTGTTAGTCTGTGTTGTTGCCATTAAAGGGCGCTGCACTGGCTTGAATGCAATCAATTAAGATTTTAGCCGCTTTTCCCAGCGGCTTATCTTTATCGCTGTATAAGAAAAAAGGTTCATGACGAATACTGCTGGTTTCTAGCGGTAACTGTTTCAATACGCCACTGGCTAAATCGGCGGCAATAATATGCTCGGGCAGCCAAGCAAAGCCTAACCCCGCCCGAATAAACTCAGCCGAAGTGGCAACACTGGCTACTGTCCAGCGCTGCTCTGCACCGAGCCAGCCGGCATCACGCGGTTGACGTCTGCCAGAATCACGTACCACCACTTGCAGCTGTGCAGCTAAGTCTGTGGCATCGAGTTTGCGCCCTAATTGATGCAGTGGATGTTGGTTATGCGCAACGGCAATAAAGCTAATGGTGCCCAGCTCAATGGGTAAGTAACCCATAATTTTCACGCCACTTAGGGCAATATCTGCTGCGCCATCGTTGAGCACTTCTTCTGTGCCAGACAACACTTCTTCGCGTAATAAAACCCGACAGCCACGGCTGAG
>LFRM01229144.1_pt2 | contig 12004 bp, 9 predicted proteins | sample 618341 | NCBI WGS metagenome assembly LFRM01 (sample SAMN03654438, study PRJNA283298) | anaerobic digester metagenome | isolation source: pool of bioreactors CSTR01a, CSTR02a, and CSTR03a thermophilic anaerobic... | place: Denmark: Kgs. Lyngby | collected 2014-05-21
GCGGTTCCAATAGGATGGTGCCTTGGGTGCTGCTGATGTATTCCCGCGTAAACAGAACATTATCATTATCACCAAGAATCGTTAAGGACCCATAATCCGTACCAATCGGATCTGAACCGGTGTTTTCTACTTTTGCAAAAAAGTAACCTGTATCACCCCCGTCAGGCACATAGAGGTTTTCGGTCACAACACGCAATTCGCCTTCACCGGGCACAGATGCGCCCGGAATCTCTTCGAGCCCAGGTGCTTCGACAGGTCTTTCTGCTTCCTGCGGAGCCATCATCTCGCCCAGCATTTGCATCAGGAGGGGCCCTTCCTCGGGAAGCACGGCACCGATGCGTGAAAAGAGTGCGGGGATCGCCTGCGCCAGGCTGGTCTCAAGCAGAGTGTTCTCTTCATCTGTCAACTCGTTTTCCGAAAAGAGAATGGTCCTCGTTTCCCCCAATATCGGCTCTTCAGGTTGCTCCTCTGTCGGTTTGGTGGACACAGTGAGGGTCATTAAGGGATCGGGCGTCATTATGGAGAGGCTGAACGATGCATTGCTCTCCATGCTTTCCACGTTGTGATCGGAATTAATCGTTAAGCCCATGCTCGTCCCATTCGCGACAATGGCAATCACTGCCTCCGTGTTGATTTGCGGCAGGTCGGACAAGTGCTTGCCATTGAGGGTGATCAAGATGTCGGTATGGTTCTCACCGGCAAGGATGTCTTCCTCGATCCGTTCCCATTCCGGCGCTGCGTGCTCCTCTTCGCCCTGTGTATAGCTGTAGCCCTTACCTATGATCTTTGCACGGATCTCCTTTTTCCCCAGGAAAATGTGCATCCTGGTGGGCGACGCGGCGTCTTCAGGGGTCACGGCATCAATGTAAACGCCATCCTCGCCTTCGTAGACCCATCCACTGGCAACAGCCTTATCAGGTTCTGCTTTGATCGTCTCAGCCGCCTCGCTCAATTGCTTGCCCGGATCCGGTACCTCGCCATCAGCACCGGCTTCATCGATCAAAGCATTGGTTTGCGAAAGGATCATCTGCATGTATTCCATGTGCACCGGCGCGCTGCTGTAGATGCCGCCCAATCGTTTCAGCAGGTCTGCCATCATGTGCGTGGTCAAAACAACCTGTGTGCGTTTTGTGAAGGTGCCATAACCCCCTACAATAAAGCTGCCTTCTTCCGCGGGGAAAGATAAAGCGGTTTCAGTGAGGACCCCGCCAACGGCCTGAAGATGCAGGTCGGTCAGCTGCAAGACCCTTTCGGGATCCAGCGCCATGGCAGATGCCCGCGCGGTCAGGTTACGGATCACCGCAGGGTCTATGCTCAGCGCCAGTCCGGGCAGCACACTTGTGGTGATGTGATTCTCGTAAGTCTCCGGATCCATCCAGGCGCGAACATCCATCAGTTCCGCGTTTTGAGAGCCAATTACAGCGGATATCGCGTTTTTATTTGCCAGAACGTTGAAACCGAGTCTATTGATGGCATTGATTAGGGTCGAAATAGCCGGATCAGATTCTCCGCCCTGTGTTTCCCCCGTGAGCATCGAGATGATGGCTGCTGCCTGCGGATTGATGCTCAGCTGAATATCAGAACGGATGGTGCGGATGTCCCGGGGCGTGCCGGCAGGACCCAAGAGCGCTTCGGGCGATTGGGCCAAGGCGGGCGCGATACTCAGGCTCAACATAAGGGCGATCAGGATCGAAAGAAAACGCCAAGTCTTTTTCATTGTAACCTCCACAAGTATGTCGATAATTGAATTGCGTTTAAATGTTGTATGCGAAGGACGATCTTTGTAGGATGACTGCATTTTAACACAGGTGTAGGGGGCGCTCAACCGTTTTTTAGCTCAGTTGCGTTATCACGGAAAAATCATTCTTGCCTGAGCGGCTGTGACAGCATTTCAACGACTGCCGATTTGCCGGCATCTCCAAAAAACATCCTCGGATGCCCCAAAGTCACGCGATGTGTCATTCGCCGGGCTCGGGAAGCCTGAGATAGTATCGTTTGGTATACATCTCCTGGATCCTGATGGTTTGGTCGTCTTCTTTTTCAACTTGCGTATTGAAGGACAACAGACTGTTTTCAAAAGTGACAGCAAGTTGACCATCGGCTATCGACCAATTGCCGCCGGAAATTTCTTCAGCTTTCCAGTTTCCGTCGATCCAGGTGCTTTCGCTGTCATCAGGTCCGGGCAGGGCGCTGTAGGTGACGCATGAACCGTCGGCCCTAAACACATGGACGGTTCTTTCGGATATAACTGCCGAGGCTTCCCGCATCCATGACCCGACGACAAACTCATCAAGCGGCAGGCTTGAGTCTGGCGGTTCAGCCGAACTTTGGGCTGTTGGGGTAACTTCTGTTTCCTGTATGCGGGAAACAGCTTTCGTCAGCCGCAGAACAATGTGAAAATTGACTTCCGCGCTTGTGATATCGCCGCCGCCGACAAGGGTCCATTCACCCGTCTCATCGTCCTGCTCAAAAGTACCATACCATTCAAAGTCGTCGTTCCACAAAAGCCCCGTCAGTGTCAGTCTGTCATATTGGACGGAAGCTGTCAACCCGGGACCGAAAACATTATCCCCCTGGAAGATATCGCCTGTCCCCCGGGAAGGATCACTCAAGTCCAGCGTGAGGCTGCAATCGAAGATTTCGTCTTGCAGGTTCGCGTTCGCGGCAGCGTTGGGACCGCTGATGTCCGCCACCAGCATGGTGCCTGTCCATTCACCCGAAAAATCAATGGAATTGCCCCGGGTGTCAGGATAGGCCATCTGCGCGGCAAACGCGGCAGACTCGTCACCCGGTGTGCCGTCATCCTGAAAGAACGCGAGCTCCGCCGTTATGACATCATATCCGTCATCGATCACCATCTCACCTGACAGGTGCCATCCGGAATCCTCCGGGACAAATACCGCATCCAGCAGAAACTTCATCTCATCCGCCTCACCGCCGCCTTGGAGGCGCAATCCCTCAAGAAGGATGACATCAACGCTCTGCCGGGTATATTCGTCGTCAAACCCGATTCGGGCAGTTCCGGCTCCGTCACTCTTCATCTCAAGCAGAACTCCGCCCGGCAGCGGAAGCCCCTCAAGCGTAAACATTCCTTGCCACAAACCGGAGAAAGCCGCCGGATCCGTTTCCGATTTCGCGACACCTCCCCCCATGGTTGCTGCCAAAACAACCAGGGAGAGCAACAGTCCGAGATATTTTCTTTTCACGCTCATTTCATTACCTCCTGCGGCCAAAGTCGACAGTATGTCAGTCGTAGGAAAGTGATCAGTATATATTGTGGTCAATATATCACACATCAAACATCATGAAAACCCCCGGGATAAGTTCGTTTCATCCGAAGGAGTTTGAAGTCTTATGGTATCTGAAGCGACCCGGCTGTTGAGGAAATACACAGGACGCATCTGTGTTTCGGAGACAAGCGGATGATATACAGCTTCCAACATATTGCGGTTTTCCAAATGATACAGCGGCATCCGTTGCGTCGGGATCCCGGCAGCTCGCCCGTCCCATCCCGCCGGTCCTCATGCTCTCTGAAATGTCTGATAAAGCGGCAAATATATCTTAGTCCCGGTGAGTGTTCAACCGGTCCCGCTGAGCACATGCAAAAAAACAATAAAGATACAAAAATCACTGTATATCAGCCGGCACATCTTCTCGAACGAGAGCAGTGGTTTTTGTTTCTTATATCAGTCGGTTGAAATCATCTACGGACCCGCCGTCAAAGAAACAGTCGATGATCCTCTTCCCTTCGTCATCCAGATCCTTCGTCTGGAACTGCGCCAGTTCCTGCGCGAAGAAATCCGCCAGCATCCCTGCTCCCAAATCATAGGCTTCCTCGCCCACCTCCAGCTGCAGGTTGGTTTGCAGCAAACCCCGCGGGATATAGTTGCCATCGATCTTCAGCGATTCCAGGGCATAGCCCAGCAACGGGCAGCGCGCCTCGACCGTCTGATCGGGCCTGAACTTGACGCTTCCGCGCCTGGCGAGATACTCCCTGGTGATCCATTGCGGCATGAAGCCGACGTGGTACGCCCCGATGTACTGATTGGGGATCAGCTTGTACCGAGTGGACGGCGTCTTGATGATCTGCCGCAAAAGCAGATTGGCCTGATCCACCATTCTTCCTGTGGCAAAAGGCCAGTAGGAGCCCACGCCTTCCCCGGTCATGCCGGCGGTGCGCGTAATGCTGGGGTTGTTATGCCCCCTGGGCGCGACCAGGCGCCACAGCCACGCCAGCGCGGGCGGCAGGACATGCATCATGCCAATGATGCCGTAGGTAGGATTCTTGCTTGTGCAAGGCGGCGTGCGCACACCAAAGCTCCGCACGTCGACTTCCACCGGCTCGTTGATGACACCCGGAACATGGTGCCTTGGCATAATGACACGCGGATTGGGGCACGGCTGCCCCGGGGCATCCATGATGTGCTCCCAGATGAGGCAGGTGGAATCGGGTACGCCCTTCATATTCAGGAAAATAAGCGGTTCCTTGGGATGGACGCACAGGCTCTCGTGCTGGGGATCCGTGCCGTAGTGCGTGATATGGTTTACCCTGAGGAACCAGCCCGCTTCCGCATCCTTGACCACCAGGCGCCGGCCGCCATTTTGGAATGACTCCTGGCAAAGGGCCATATCGTCGGTGACAGGCAGCAGTTCACAGGTTTCATTGATGCTCAGGTGCATTTTCTCCCCGGAGATGGTGTTTTGCGCCAGCAGGATGCGGCCATCCGGCTCCAGGTGCATCTGTTCGATCATCTCGCTTTTGCCACTGCCGCTGGCGCCCTCATGCAATATAACCAGACTGTTGTCGTAGGGTGTGACGACCTTGACCGTGGAACCGTGCAGGGTGAGCCAGCCTTCCATTTCGCCTATGTGTATCAGAGCGCCGTAGATCCCCTTCTTAGCGCTGGGGCCGGGATAGAGGTTGAAGGAAAAGATCTCGTGCATCTCCGTGGTACGGTTGTGCACAACGACCTGTTTTTTGCTGAAATGGGTGTGGCGAAAAGGGGGCGCCAGATAGACGACCGCCTTGGGGGCGAAATGTGCCGGCAACTCGGATGCGGGAATAAACCCCTGCAGGTCTGCCAAGCCCCCCGCGAAGAAAGCGGCGTTGCATGGACCGATCAGAAGCGCGGGGCAATTGAGGCTTTCACCGCCGGCCCAAAAAGGCAGCACCAGCAGCGGCTGGTTTTTCAGCCACTCAAACACTTCTTGTCGCAGCGGGAAAAACGGCTCGCCATAGAGATTTTTGTATTTGGGCTTGTCTGTTGGCATTTCGTCGGCCACGACCAGACAGTCCGGATCGCGGCGGCGCATGTAGGGCTCCGGATAATTGACCGCCAGCCCGTTGGCGCATTTGGCAACGGTTGCTTCGGTGTACATGCCCAGACCCGGTACATCGTAAGCAACGTCGTATGTGCCTTCCGCTTGTCCGCCAAGGGCCATGGCGAGTATTTCCTCACGGGTTTGGGCCAGCGCTACCTTAGGTGCGCTTGCCAGGATGCTTTCCATTTCCCAAGGGAGCGACAAGCATCTCCATGCGTCGATCATTTCACAATGCCTCCTCATCTATTTAAGAAGCCGATACCAACACAGCCTCTTTGTGAAGCTTGTTGATATCGGCTTACTTCGCAACAGGTCTTTCAACCGTTTGGATGTCTGCCTATAGGATTACNNAGTCAACAGGATGATCTTCTCGCCGCTCTTTGTACTCACGTCGGAGTGGACGCTGACGATCTCCATCCCGATGATGGGCGCCAGCATCGTCTCGATCTGACCCCTGGCGGTCTCAAAGAGCATAGCCCTGAGTTTCTTGATCTGCTCTACACCCTGGGATGTTTCCGCCAGCATCCGTTCTGACTGGCTCAAAAACCCTATCATGCGAACAATGACCATGTCCTGGAGGATGTAGGTCCTGATTTGCCGCGGGCCCCTTCCCATGAAATTGATCTCAAATTGGCTGAAAGCCTCACTGATCTTCGCTTCCATCTGACCCTTGGTCAAAGAATGTGTTTTCATTGCCTGCAACTCCCCCCATAGTGGATTGTAGTATATGGTTTCTCGGCTGTCAATGATTACAGATAGGGCCCTCGGCTTATCCGTGGGCCTGTGTACCACAAGACAGGGAACGTAACACCATGTTTGCTCAGACAATGGTTTTCTCGCTCGTCCCGGTCAGGCGGACGACTTGCTTCAGGGAAACCCCGGCATGGTGTATGCGCGCAATGGCATCCGCCCGACATTTGTCCACCAGCCTGTTTTCAAAACTCTCCCCCGGCAGCGAATGCAGATGATTGGAATCAAGCAGTAGGCGTACAGTCAAAATTGCCACAAATCGCAACACTTACAAAGCCTTCCAGGAAGGTTTCATGATCCACCGAATCGCGGAAATGCACTGCTTGTTGGTGCCGCGCAGCATGATTTGGCCAAAACCCTTTGATATATCAACGGGTTTTAGAGCGTCGAATAAACAAAGGACCCAACTGCTGACAGAATTCCTTCTATCGTTTGTCGGGTCCCCGGGTGTGATTTATCAACAGATACTCGGAAAATAATACAATAACCCGATTTTCCCTGCAAAATAGTATAAATCTCCATGTACTCTTGTTGGGATTAAATCGTGCAGTCCATTTTCCAACTATACCGGAACAGCTGTTTTGACGAGACAAATGCACCCCCTAATGTCAAAGCGTTTATTGAAGAGCCGGGCGTGTTTGCGTTCAAATTCGGTACCGTGAAAAGTATGCTCTGCAAAACCGGGAGATACCCGGTGCTTCGGAATGACTGCGTCATTCGTCAGAAGGCTCCCCGGCGATGGTGTCGTTTCTTCTTGCCGCAAACGTCATCCCCACGGTACATATACATATTCCATGAATTGTATTTCGTTGCTGTCGTTCAACTCAATGTGGGTGGTGACAAACCAGAAGTCTGCATGTGTGATCCCCTGCTCTTCCTGCGGCAGATCATACTCAAAAGTCAGATTACCCGTTTCTGGGTTTTCTCCATTCATATAGGCATCAAGATACCACTGATAGAGATCGGTCACAGGAATGTTGATCAATGAGTTTTCAGTTGCACCATTGAGCATCTCCGCGTGAAAATCCGAGGCGATCAGATAAGTGAATTCCGACCCATTATCCGCAATCTCACCATGTACGTATCCTTCGTCTGAAACGACCCGTTCATAGACACCTGTCACGGCATAAACATGGTGGTTGTAATCATAATGCATCTTTTTCACTTTAAACAAATCATAGATCTGTCCATTCTGAGCCTTATGAGCATAAAACCGGTGTTCTTCGCCCCCGGTGCCTGCCGTTGCAAGCGAATCAACAGGCACAAATCCACGGAATGAGTCACCTTCGATATATGCCCAATCACCCAAGGTTGCCAGCCGGTTTACCTCGCTTTTCTCAGGCAGCGTAATTAATGTGCTTTGAGAATACAGCGGATCATCTGTCACACTGACTGTCCCAACCGTCAGCGCAGTGGCAGAACGCAAACCAAGATTGGGGACTTCTGCTTTCTTTGGCAATGATGCGGTATCGATATAACCGATTCTATAGTGGCCGGTGTCGATAGAGTATTGTATTAGAATCCAATTACCATCTCGACCAAACACCTGAATCCATCCATTGGTGGAGACAGCCGCTTTGCCATTTGCGCTGCGAAGAGAGTTTTTATCCGGGGCGGAATAAACAGCATATTTCTTGCCGCCGGAAAAGTGTATTTCCTGTGCTTTCAGTTCAGAAGATGTTGGCAGTGTCGGCGCGGATGTCAGTTTCTGCCTTGCTTCTTTCAGCGTTTTCGAAACAGCTGACAAGCTGACATAACGCAGGTCCCGTTGGAAAGTGCCATAGGCTGTTCCAACGATTTTGTTGTCGTCTGCGTCGCCAAAATAGGTAATATGGCCATCATCAAGCACCATGCTGCCATAATCCCCATAGCTCCAGATGCGGAAAAGATTCCACTTTCCGCAAGAGGAAAGTTGGTAACCCGTAAACAGCTGGGTATATTTCTCTTCCTTATCCAATTGACATACAACTAATATCGGACCAGGGTAGTTCTTGTCTGTTGCCCCATCTTCCATATGATCCGAAAGATAGATTTTGACTCGATTTTTCCCTTGAGGTATGGCTGATTTCGTGTGAAAGGAATGAACCCATGTGCCGTTTTGAAGCTTAAAGCAATACACAGCATTTGACCCGTCCTTTGTTCTGACAAGCACAAACCGGCAGCTGCTGTTTCCATGATCTGTCAAGTGGGCGGTTTCAGTGATTTCTGCTCCATTCAAGCTGCTTCCAGAAAAGTAGTTCCGTATCTCAGAAGGGAGCGTTTCTTCTGCCGGCGACACTTCCAAGCATGCAATGAGAAGGACTAAAGCAATACATACGGAGAATAGACAACGTTTCATCGTTCGCGCCCCCGTTGTTTTTCTTTCAATATAGCGTTAGAGACTCTTCTATATATCCCTTGCGTCCATTATTCTCCCACAAAGTTGTTTTGTTGACGGTTCACTGTCCGGCAAGGATATGTGGCTCCTATTATTTACCTTTCAGAACGTCCGCACCCATATCTTTTCTCATTGGACTTGGATCAGCTATCAGATGAAGAGCATTGCGGCCGCACACAGCACTTCCCAAGACGCGTCTGTCACCACGGCGACAGTGCGGTTGATGCCCGTGTCCCGGTCAAACCAGGTAATCAGTCCCTCTCCGCCGGGCGTGTAGCTTAGAATTGCCTCAAAGGGGCCAAGCGCCGCAACCTCCCATTTGTCCCAGGGATAGGTAACTTCTGAGGCCTCAAAGGGTTTTTCACCCCTGCGTGCCCAGTAGACTTGCTGCTTGCCTTCCAACTCATACCGGACAGCCGCCAGGTACAGGGGGCCGCTGCGGGTGAAGAGATAATACCGCGGGTTTTCAGCGCCTTGGGGCGCTTCAAGGGGAAAGCCCAGGGCCTCGGCCACCGCTTGGCTATCTGATTTCTCAGCCCACGCCAATTCGGGAAGCACTATACCCTCCAGGCCCTCGCCGGGAATCTCAGGGGGCTCCTCCTGCTGCCACTCAGCCATAGAATTGGCGAGTACCATCATCTTTTCCAGTGTCGCGCCCTCATCCATGGAGACGGAGTAGGTCGAGCTCTGAAGCGTATCATACCACTGCGCAACGCCCGGGCCGCCGTCAACATACATTACGCGGCCATGGAAAACACCGCCGATACGCATCTCCCGGTCAAAGGCCCAGTCATGGTACATACCGGAGAAATCCTGAATCTCGTCTGTAAAGGCCCCGCGAAGCACGCAGCGCGTGCCATGGTAATAGAACATCGCCTGGGCGATAACCATGCCATCAGGATCGCCCGCAGGGGCATCGATGTAACTGTAATCGGCATCATCCACCCCTTCAGGCAGCGGGGGCAGGTAGAACCATTCGCCGGCGGCTTCCTCTGCTTCCTGGCGGGTGGCCTCATGGATGGGATTGGGCAGGCCTGTCATCTCTGCCAGGGTGGTGGATGCCGGCAACAATGCCATTAAAGCCAAGATGAGCAGAATACGCGGGATTTTCATAGGATTACCTCCTCATTGATCAAGGGCACGCCGCATCAGTGCATTTGAAAGGAAACCATGCCGCCAACGATATAAGCTGTTTTGCCGTTTTGCAGTTGAATCTCATACCAGCTTGTCTTAGGAATGGACACAACGTTATAGACTTCGCCCGGGTTGACCTTTCCCACGATGTCCGCTTTCATGGATGGCTGCGCCCGCAGGTTGGCCTGCCGCGCGTGGGTGACGGTCACTTGCCCCAGGAAATGATGGAAGGAATTGTAGAGCCGGTAGACCGCCTGGATGGCCTCGGTGCGGGTGAAGGGGTTATTGGGGTGGAAATCATGGTCCGCGTCTATGGACATGACGGGTTTTCCGGAGGCAGTGTCTACGTTGTCAATGATAGTCAGCACCATGTCGAGCATGGGCAGTGCCCGCCAGTCACCCACCACATTGCTTGAAATCCCCGCGTGTTCCTGGCACAGCGCAATGGCGGCGCTATCCGCGACAAAGGGGTCGTTGGAGTGGTTGAACGCGGGGTCGCTTTCGCCCATATCAATCAGCGCGCCGTATAGCTCCGCAGCTGCCACACCGCGCAGAACGATGTCGAAATCAAAGCCGGCGTTTGCCGCCTGGTATTCGGTCAGCGACAGGTATACATGGCTGCGGGCCGCTGAGGAATTGTTGTTCTTAAGGCGAATGACGTTGGTGAGCAGCTGGTCCAGCTCCTGCCAGGTGACATTGCCCTCAGAAGTCATTCCCCGGGGTACCAGGCCCAGGGCTTTGGCCGCTGCGATTTCATTGGCGGTCTGCTCCTCAGGCGAGGGCGTTTTGACGGGGGTGGGCTTGACGGTGGGCTTGGGTGTGGGGGTAACAAAAGGCTTTGGCTTCTTGTCACTCAGAAATTCGGTCTTGACATAGCCGTTATACATACCGTATTGCACATGATACCAGACCATTCCCAGAAAGTCAGCATACACCTGCACTTCAGCAGCGTAAGGGATTTTGGCGATGACTTTTGCGTTGGCGTCAGGCTGCTCGCGCAGGTTAAGCGTCTTTCCGTTGCCAGTTTTTACGTACATGGTGGAGGAGGGGCTATTGATGGAAGCGGTGGCTGGCAGAAGGGAAGCCAACAGGATCAGGACAGACAGGAGGCAAAAGATTTTTTTCATGGTTCACTCTTCCTTTCATATGGTGCACGTATCATACATTGATACGCCACGGGTATCGACTTTTTAGACTGACAATTGCTTATGTTATAAACTCAATCCGCCCCGGTGTCAATAGCAGGGCGGAATTTCACAGCGAATTGTGAGAAAATAAGCTAAGCCCTATACAATCAGCTTGCCGCCGCGGCGCACGCGGGCGACATTGAGAAAGTAACTGTCCAGCCCATCCTGTATGGATGGGTCAAAACAGTGTGGAGCGCCTTCCTCATCTCCCTTGTCGCCCAGGATCAGCCGCTGGTTTTCCGCTACACCTTTTAGGACCTTGCGGGCAGATTCCTGAGCGGTCTGGGCGCCCTCCGGGGGGCCGATTTCTCCCCAGATCGCAGTGAGTGTGGTTCCCGGCGTGGCTGAGTTGAACTTGATGCCCTCATCCCAGTATTCATATCTAAGCGTGAGCGTCAGCATATTCAGTGCCGCCTTGGTCGCCGCGTACATGCTCTGGTAAGCCATGGGGGACCAGGCGATGCCGGAGATGATGTTGACCACCTGTCCGCCCCCCTGAGGTATCATCACATTGATGGCGGCGCGGCAGCCGTATAGGGCGCCATAGAAATTGATTTTAAATGCCCTTTCCCAGTCCTCATTGGTCTGCACACGCATGTGCAGTTTTTCTTTGAGAACTTCGCCTGCTTGCGTGGGAGTGAACAGGCCCGAGAGGCCAAGGCCGGCATTATTGATCAGTAAGTCAAAACGGCCGTCCATGAACTCAACGGCCTCATCAATCATTTGCTGCACTTCGTTTTCTTTAGTGACATCGCAGCGAACGCCCTTGATCCGGCCCAGGTATTGAAGCTGCAGCCGCTTTTCGTGAGTATGCAGGTTTTCCTCGTTGATATCCGCCAGCACCACCTTGCCGGCGCCCTGCGATAAAAGCTCCTCGCACAGCGCCAGGCCGACGCCCGATGCTGCGCCCGTTACGACGGCGTTTTTTCCCAGGAAGTATCCCTTGTTGTTATCCATTGTCTGTTCCTCCCAATTACTCGTAATGCTGGTGATCGCGCGTCAGCGTACATTGATCGTAGCGCCCGGAGAACAAATACTGCATCGTGCGCATGGTTTCATCCGCGGGGTACTGGTACAATCCGTGCTGACCCCGCACAAAGTTGTCACTTACCATCCAGCCGGCACCCAGCACCTTGGTGATGGGCACCTCTCCCCAAGCATCATCCTTGGAAGAGCGCAGCGTCACCTCCGCCTCCGCCGGCTCCCAGCTGTAGAATGTGGTGGGACTGTCATA
>LFRM01147613.1_pt1 | contig 12000 bp, 15 predicted proteins | sample 618341 | NCBI WGS metagenome assembly LFRM01 (sample SAMN03654438, study PRJNA283298) | anaerobic digester metagenome | isolation source: pool of bioreactors CSTR01a, CSTR02a, and CSTR03a thermophilic anaerobic... | place: Denmark: Kgs. Lyngby | collected 2014-05-21
ATAATAGTCGCAACTAGAGCTACTAATTGTACTACTAATTTTGTACGAATAGTAAAAGAATTAAATGACTATTGACCCGCCGATTTGTTGTGGCCAAATTTACGTAATTCAAGTATTTAGAACATTTTGAAGATAGTCAATTTAGGGTAATATCAAAATCATGTGTAAACTCATTCTTTCTAGCTTACTTCTATATATTTAATCTAGTTTTTATTGCGCTTAGAATTAAATAATTCTCCTAGTTCCACTGTTACTTCAACAGAAGATACTCACGCGCTTCAGAAATGAAGTAGAGCGATCCAGTAATAATGAGTGTTCCCGATTGACGGTGATCCTTACCAATCTGAATTGCTTTTTTGTAGTCTGTTTCGATTGTAACCTTATGATTTAAAGCTAAGTCCTGTGCCTTCGCAGCACGATAGAATTCAAACTCAGTAATAATGACTTCATCAAACACTGCTTCAAGACGATCCACCATTTCACTGTGTGACTTATCTGCCAGTGCAGTAAAGACCACAACCCATGGTTTCGGTAATATCTCCATACTCTTGATCAGATTTTCAATCCCCATACTGTTATGAGCTCCATCAAGGTAGACTCCCTGCGATATTTCTTCGAATCGACCAGCCCAAGATGTATTCTCAATTCCTGATTTGATGGATTCATCGGCAATGTTTAAGTATTTAAGAATCTTTAATGCTAAAGCTGAGTTAGATATTTGATAGATGCCTTGGTTAGTGAGTGTAATCTCAATACCATCAAGTGTATAAGAGTATGATTTCTCTCCAACTGTATGCTGAGGTATCTCTACTATGTTGAGAAGATCTGTCTTCTCATTGAACACATTTAATACACTGTCGTTCTTTTCAGTCGTAAATACAGGAACACCAGGTTTAAAGATACCGGCCTTTTCGCCTGCAATCTCTTCCAGTGTATTTCCTAAAATTCCCATGTGATCATAACCAATGTTTGTGACTGCACACACCAGAGGATGAATCACATTTGTCGCATCAAGACGGCCTCCTAAGCCCACTTCATAGACGACATAATCCACTGCTTCATCTCTGAAGTACATAATTGATATGAACATATCAATTTCAAACATCGATAGAGAATACGGTTCCCAATATTGGATTGAATCATTAATGTATCGAAGAAAGACTTCGTCACTGATATTCTCATTATTGATTCGAATGCGATCATTATGAACTACTAAGTGAGGTGATGTGAATGAACCCACTTTATTACCCGCTGCTTGCAAGCCCGATCGGACATAGTTACTTGTAGAACCCTTACCATTTGTCCCCGCAATATGAATACATTTCAAATCCAATTGTGGATTATCAAGTTCACTTAATAAATTAATTAAGTTATCAATACCCAACGTCATATTACGACGCTCCATCAATGCATCTAAAGCACTATTAATATTCGTATACATTACTTTGTCCCCCAATTAATCGGTGTTTCACCTAATTCTACTAAAATATCATTCGCTTTTGAAAAGGGACGCGAACCCCAGAATCCTCGATAAGCACCTAGTGGTGAAGGATGCGCAGATACAAGACAAATATGATGATCCGCAATGAGATTCATCTTACCCTCTGCCCAGCGACCCCATAGAATAAAGATGATTGGTTTCTCTCGCTTTGATAAATAGCTTATCGCTGAATCAGTAAACATCTCCCAACCTTGTTTCTTATGAGAAGCAGGTTCTGAATCTCTTACTGTCAACAAAGCATTTAAAAGAAACACACCTTGGTCAGCCCAATCCGTTAAATCACCATTACTTCTTTGTATCCCGAGATCACTCTCAAGTTCCTTGAATATATTGATAAGACTTTTAGGTAACGGGAATCCTGGCATGACTGAGAAACTGAGACCCATCGCCTGTCCTTTTTGATGATAGGGGTCTTGTCCTAAAATCACAACCTTAACCGCATCATAGTCCCCTTCAAACGCTTTTAATACAAGTTCTTTAGGTGGATAGATATCATGGTCAACTCGTTCCTTTTCCACAAAATCCATTAACTTAATATAATATTCCTTGTTTGATTCTTCTTCAAGAAATTTATTCCATGTCATCATTAAGTCCCTCCACTCCGTTAAGTGTCAACCATTCATGATAAAGACTCACAATGAATTTTTGTCCTTCTTCACCTGTGATATCACCATCGTATACCGAAATCAAGACTGGCATTAAATCCACATCGCGATAAAAGTTTCGTGCGAGTACTGAAGGATTGCTTTCAAGCGCAACGATAGGATATGCTACTGAATAATTATAAGCACTTACCAACATCTTAGTATCTTCATCAAGATCTAAATCGTCAATATGATTGATGTGATAAATCGGCACTGAATCCAGTAATGAAATGGCTTCAGGAGAACGTAAGATACGCAACACTTCACTTGCGGAAGACGTAAAGCCAGTATCAGCCTTCACCACATATCCACTGACATTGGCAAAGGGTGCAAGCACCTTTTCATTTATTGACAAGGAAGGTCCATAAACATACTCATCACCACTCACTGCTTCATATTGAGATGCGAGTGAGCGATCATTGATGATGGACACAAGCGCATTACGTTCAAAGAACGATGATTCATAGTTCCATTCTAAATCAACCGCATCAATACCTAAGTGATCTTTCAAACTGGCTACGAATTTCAATCCATTCAAAAATTCTTCCGAATCAAATCCACCCTTCTCTCCAACGTGGGATGAATTCAAAGCCCACCCACCAGCTGTGAGAAATGGATAGAATGCTTCTTGATCTAAAAACGAAATCGGTAGGACGGTAGAGATGGATTCTTTTATTTTTTCTTTCTGAGTGAAGAGATCATCAAATGTATTAAGGGTTAATCCTAACTCATTAATTAATGTTTCGTTTCTCACAAACAAGGGACCTGAGACCGTATTTTGAACCATGAAGAATCCCTTGAGATTCATCGCATCTTGGAGTTCGACGGGAATCGTTGATCCGATTTTACTGTATGCGAGTGAACCCAAGTCTTGAAACTCATTAATAAAGAAGGCAGCATCACGCTGATCCGCAATCATAATATCACTTGGCATGTCTTTTAACTCATCCAGTGACAACTCTTTTTGAACGATTACTTCCAACGTGGATTCAGGATGCAATTCAGCCCATGTCTCACGTAAATACTCCGCTAAGACTTCATTCTCAACTTGAACTCTTAGATGAGCATTTTCTTCAACCTTAAACTGTGTCAATTCTTGATCATAACACGCACTCACTCCGTCTAATGAACACAGTGATGAAACATAGAGAAAAACACCTGCTCCTATCGCAAGTGCCAAAGCAAGAATCCATTTAAGATATTTCATCGTACGAAGCCAACCTTCCCATCAATTGGTAGTCACACTGTACGAGATCTTGAATCGTTTTTGCCCCCACTAGAACCATCAATAACTTAAAATCGTGAATAAAACCATCCACATAATCAAACATCAAATCTTCTTCAAGTTGCGCAGCACGCAAGAATTGACCCGATATCCCAACTGCTTTAACTCCCAAAGTGCAAAGCTTCATGACATCAAGTGGCGTCTTAACGCCCCCAGAAGCAAGAATCTCTACATTTTTTTGTAAACTCTTCGTCATTAGTACAGACTCAACCGTACTAATTCCCCAATCCGCAAGATAGTCAAAACGTTGTTGTTTCGAACGCGTATTTTCAATCCAGATAAAGTTCGTTCCACCATGACCCGACACATCAACATGCGCTACTCCGCACGCTAAAAGACGACTCACAGTTTCATGACTCATTCCAAATCCTACTTCTTTAACGATAACCGGTACATCCACTGCTTTGACGATTGCGGCAATGTTAGATTCCCAATCACTGAAATCACGGTCACCTTCATCCATGGTAAGTTCTTGAGCAACATTAATATGGATTCCAAGTGCATTCGCATCAATCATGGAAACAGCTCTTAAAGCCTGATCCACTGTCGCATTCGCACTCACATTCCCAATGAGAAATCCTTCAGGATATGTTTCACGAACAATGCGATAACTCGGTACAAGTGATTCATCATCAAGAGCCGCATGTTGTGAACCCACTGCCATCGCAAGATCATATTTCTTTGCGATTAAGGCGAGTTTACGATTGGTTTCCATGGTCTTTAAACTGCCACCTGTCATTGCATTAATATAGAAAGGCAAGGCAAAACGACGAGCTAGGTAAGTCGTTTCTGTATTCACATCACTGTAATTCATACGAACTAAGCCCCTGTGCACATAGCGCATTAAGCTAAAATCATTCGTCTGTTGGATTTCCTGTTGCAGCGCTAAGGCTACATGATCATCTTTACGTTTCGATCTCGTCATATTATTACCTCACTTTTGTATCATTTTAATAGAATAATTTTCCCAAAGGGAATTCAATGCATCAAGCTTATTTCGATTGGCATCGCTGATAAATGCAATCCCACAATCACCGCCACCAGAGCCTGATATCTTAGCACTAATATTAAGTGATTCAGCACTATCAATTAAATTTCTTAAGTCGTCTGTCTCAATATTAATCTTTGCCCAAGACCCAAGCTCTACCATCAGTCTTCGATAGCCTCGCACTGCATGAGAGAATTCATCCTCATCCTGAGCTTCAATAAACTGATCGACAAAGCGCGCTGCATTCACAAGAAATGCACGGTATGTCATAGGGTCATTATCCTTTGCGCGATTTACGGCATCGGTATAGTTCTCTGTTTTATTAGAAGTACCTGTCCAACCAATACAGATGGAGTACGGTAGAGTAAGTGATTCAATTTGTAAGTATGGCCAATCAACTTTTATTATTTCATTCAATTTGAATTTAGAACCCTTGAGCCAATTTAAATCATAACGAGCATAAATTAATACATCATCATAGATTGCGGCGGCTAAGTCACCACCACTTGAAAAAGAATTAAGTCGGTATTGTACCATAACTGACAGTTTGAATAGTTCAAGTTGAGTCAGTTCAATTCCTTCATGTTTCAATAAAGCACTTAAGACTCCTACAATCACAACACCTGATGATCCGAAACCATATTTCGTTTCACCATCATCGAGTTCTGATTGTATGACTAAATTAAAGTGTTTTAAATCTCTTTGAATAAATTCCTTTGTAACGTTGATTGCGGCAGATACTTCCTTCATGGAATCCATTGAGAAAACATCGCTGCCTTTAACTGATCCAAATCTACTCTGTACAGAATAATCATCTGATCCACTCACATTCACAAAGAGTCTGGCATCAACGCTACTTACAACGGATTTAATCCCTGTTTCCATAACGGCGTATTCTCCCATAAGGAATAATTTCCCAGGAAATGATACTTCGATCATAAGACATACGCTCCAGGTCCTGGTGAACAAACAACAGTCTCAAATCCACTGAGTGCACTGACTAATTCATCGACGTATTCTTCTGTCGTTACAATCTTAACATTTGGACCCGCGTCCATGGTGAAATATACGGGAATATTCTTTTGAAGATCACGAACGACGTTCATTACTTCAAGAGTCTTCGGTTCAAAGTACCACATATTGACAGCCATTAATGAGGCGTGCATGCGAAGTGCATTCGCTTGCGCGATTTCTCCTACCCCAACAATGTCTTTACCCATAATTGCAGTAACCATATTATTTAAGTCAACTTGGGATTGTTCCACCCAAGCTGGATAATATACAGATTCTTCAGTGGTTTTGTCCATTGCCATTGAGGATGAATAAGGCTTCTTCTGATCGTTAACTAAAGCGACAACCATTCTAAATTCAGGCCATGAGGCACCTTCAATTTCATGGGCCAGTGAGCTTTCATTATCATGTCCCTTTTCCCAGATTGCGAAATCAGGGAAGATTGATCGAGATGCTGAACCGGAACCCAAACGTGCTAAGCGTGAGAGTTCTTTATTATCTAAGTTTAAGTTTAGTGTTGCGGCTTTTGCGAGAGCAGCGAACGCGGATGCACTGGATGCGAGTCCTGCTGCTTCGGGTACATGATTCTTTGATTCAATGCGTGCATAGGATGTAATGCCGTGCTTCATTCTTATTTGGTCCATAAACCAAAAGACACGTTTTGCGGATGCTTCACTGCGCTCAACGCCATCTAGAATGAAGATGTCGTGGGTGAGTGTTTCATCATAAACAACACTGGTATCCGTATAAAATTGATCCAGTGTTAAGGACAGACTGGAGTTGAATGGTATTTTTAAAGCGTGGTCCTTTTTGCCCCAGTATTTAATCAGTGCAATATTAGTATGTGCACGAACGATTTTCTTTTCCATTTATGCCAGCTCCTTTAAATCAAATATCCAAACGTTTTCTGCACCATGTGCTTTAATTTCCTCTTCAACATGCTTTGCGACTGCTTCAGTCTCACACAGCGCAAGTGTACATCCCCCCATGCCACTTCCTGTGATTTTAGCACCCAAGGCACCATTTTTGAGGGCAAGGTCTATGTAGTCTTCTATTGTATTATTACTGACGCCAAATGAACGAAGGATGTCTTGTGCTTGATTCATGGCTTGTCCTAGTGCTTGTGTATCACCTTTGCGTAAGACATTCATGACGTTCTTAGTTAGTTCTCCATAGGATTCGATGAGTTGACCCATTTTTTCTTCATTAAGATTGTAGTGTTCTCTGACTTGTTTTACTGCTTCTCGCGTTTGTCCCAATATACCTGTATCCGCAATGACGAGATAGGCATTGATATTGATATCAAATGCATGTAAAGCTTTCCCTTGTTCAAAGTAGATTGCTTTACCAGAGGCGATGGTATTCATATCAAGTCCCGATGGATTGATGTGATGGATCTTCTCAGCATGACTCACAAGCATCTTGAGAACATCATCCTCTAACTTGGTATCAAATACATTAAAAAGCGCCCTTACTAACGAGATTGAAACGGCGGCTGATGAACCCAAACCACGTTGTGCAGGAAGAGTAGAATCAATTTTGATATGTAGTTGTTGGGATTCTTTCTTTAGATATTTCAATGCGATGTCGATTAAATTATTGATGCCAGCAAGGATCGGTGGCGCCAGTTTCAGCGGACCTGAATAGTACTGACTTTCGATCGTTGAAGCGGTGTCGATTTTTGTGATGCTGGTATCAACAGTAGCATGTAAGAAAGGGAGTGCGATTGCGGGTTGTCCGTAAACGACTGCATGCTCGCCCATAAGAATTATTTTGCCTGTTGCTGTTCCGTGTGTGTTCATTGGCGCCCCTTTCGTTTCCTTAATTATATTAAGGACCTGCATTTAATGCAAGAATTCACATGAGTTCACTCAAAATAAAAACGGACTTGCGCCCGTTCTTGATTAGATTCGTTCAATATCAGTGTATGATATTTCGGTTGGTGTTTCTCGACCAAAGAGAATCGTGAGTACCATTGCTGTTTGAGCATCATTGTTCATGCTATCAACTGTTCCCTCAATTCCTGTAAATGGACCTGCGAGGATACGAACTGTATCTCCGACTTCAAAGTCCACGATGAGTTTCTTATCACTAAGACCCATACGACGTAAGATTGATTCAATTTCCTCTGGGGAAACTGGGAAAGGTTTTGCACCACCACCGGAAGATCCGATAAATCCTGTAACTCCAGGCGTGTTACGAACAATGTACCATGCTTCATCCGTCATAATCATTTCTACGAATAAATATCCAGGGAACAAGTTTCTCATTTTTTCAACCTTTTTACCATTTTTATATTCTATTTCAGCTTCTTCCGCTACTAGAATTCTGAACAGTGCATCTTCAATTCCCATTGATTCAACACGACGCTCTAAGTTTTCTTTAACGCGGTTTTCATGACCAGAATATGTATTAACTACATACCATTCTTTTGTGTCCATATTTTATAAACCTGCCAATCCAAGTTGTTGCAGCGCCCACACTAACACAAATTCTGTGAGAATGAAGTATGCTACGAAAAATAAAATAAAACCAATAACGATTGTTGTGTTACGCGTCATATCTTTACGATTTGGCCACGTAATTTTTCTAATTTCTTCTTTAATTCCTGCGATTGAGAACCATGACATAATTAAAACCTCCTATTTAGATTCGCGATGTAAGGTATGTTTACCGCATCGACGACAAAACTTTTTAATTTCTAAGCGCTCAGTGACACTTGAATGATTTCGAAATGTGGAATAGTTTCGAGACAAACAGTCTACGCACACTAAGATAACTTTTTCTCTTTTTTGACTCATAAAAAACCCTCCACTTTCGTGCCTTCTAACTTTATCATATACAGCCTTAATAGTCAATTAAACGCTGCTTCACAAAAATGAAAAAACCTCTCCTGATGACAGAGAGGTTCCTTCCATTTTACGCAAATAAATCCTTCAGATTTCTACGGATCTTTTGAACGATATTATCCACATCTTTATTACTGATATTGAGTTCATCAGCGATTGATGAGTAGCTGAATCCCTCTTCTCTTAAAGAGTGAACTTTTTGTTCCTGAATCTTCAAAGAATTTAAATAACCATCACTGCGTTCACGAACTTCCATATACTGTGCCATTTTCCTTGGACAATCGGAAAATGAGTTCGATTGAATAAAATCGATCCGCGTGAGCGAATCATTTTCACCGATTGGTATATCTAATGAATATCGTGGATTAACCATGCGATGATTACCACTTCTTAATTTTCTTATCGTACTCTTGACAGTATTGCCGACACAATGATTGATGAAGTGTGCCATTCCTACCAGTCGTGATATATCATATGAAAATAATGCTTCTCGAAATCCAATTGAAGCTTCTTGGTAAACATCCTCAACTCCTACTCCTGCAGGATTTTCTTGATTGAATCCAGTGTGACTCAATTTCCATAACAGTCGTGTGTATAAATCACACAGACAAGTCATGGAATCATGATCTCCTTGCATGACCATATACAAGTATTCATAATCTGAAATCGAATAATCATTAAATTCCACTAAATCCCCCTTAAAATTACAACGCCCGACGACGTCGTATGATATCAAATAACAAGATACCCGTTGCAACCGAAACGTTTAAGGAGTTCACACTTCCATTCATTGGAATCGTCGTCAAAATATCACATTCCTTTTTAACAAGTCGTGAAATCCCCGAACCCTCAGATCCAACAACCAGCACAATGGGCATATCAACGTTAAATTCAGTATAGTCCACTGCCTTAACATCATTCTCAGCTGCTATGACCCAGTATCCATGATTTTTAAGTGTTTTTATGGTATCTACCATATTCGTAGCCTCGACAACTTTGACTGTATTAATAGCACCTGTTGAAACTTTCGCCACTGTAGCATTCAAACCTACAGAACGATGCTTACCAACAATAACACCATCAACACCCGCAGCATCACAAGACCTTAAAATCGCACCTAAATTATGCGGATCCTCTAACTGATCACATAAAACAATCAGCTGATGCTTATTATCAGTTAGTAGATCATCTAATTGATAATAAGTATAATCTTCAATCTCAAGAATAACACCTTGGTGAACACCAGACGCCATCTTATCAAGTCTATTTTTATCGATGAACTCAACGCGAACTTGTTTCGCTTTTGCGAGTTGCACTAAATCATTAAAGTTCCCCTTATTAAATAAGTATAAAACCTTAACCTTACCGTTACTCTCCAAATAAGATTTCACCGTATTTTTTCCATATATATAATTAGCCATTATAATTCCACCTGTTCCTTAAACATGAGCCATAATTCATTCAAACGATCTTCCTGATCATCAAGATGAAGATAACCCCACAACGCCTCGAATCCTGTCGCAATACGATACTCCAACATATCCGCATTCTTTGCCATCGAGCGACTCTTAGCATTACGACCTCGTTTATAGTAAATCATTTCATTCTCACTAATTTCATCATTACTGAGAAGATAATTCATAAATTCAGCCTGTGCTCTTGCGGACACAAACTTGATTGAAGTCTCCTGCATCGTCTTTAATCGCGTCTGCCCTAACTCAACCATGTATTCCCTAACCTGAAGCGATAAAACTGCATCTCCAATGAATGCAAGGACATTACCGGAATCATTCATTAGATGAGACCTCGTTTCAAAAGCGCTTCTCGATGAACATCTGCAGATATAAAATCTTTATTAGCCTTCGCTTCGTTCCACTGCACAAATAATGCTCGATCATCACCATCAAGAATCAAACGATCGAAAGATAATCCCAAGATATGATTCATGCGCTCAAGAGTTAAGACATAAGAGGCAATGCTTGCATCGTCCTTCTCTTTAGTACGCAACGCTTGGTTTAATTCCTTAATTGTTTCGAATAAAAATACTTTCGCATTCTCCACATTTAAGTCATCTGACATTGCGCTCATAAAGTTTGAATACAATGTCTCTTGTAATGAATAATCATCAAGATCTAAATTCGCAATCCCCACCGCAACATAAGCTTGTTTTAACACCGTCTCAATTCGCAAGAGTTCTTTTGTAACATCCTCAATGATACTATCACTGATATTCAATACAAGACGATAATGCGTACTCAACAGTAGCCAACGCGTTGCATTAGCACCCAGTGTTTCAATGTAGTCCTTAGCCCAGACAACATTACCCAATGACTTACTCATCTTTTGACCTTCAAGATTCAACATAGCATTATGAACCCAGTAGTTCGCAAGATCATGATGATGAAGTGCTTTAGCTTGAGCTGATTCATTTTCATGATGCGGGAATCGTAGATCCATACCACCACCGTGAATATCAATGAGATTCGTTTTGAATTCATCCTGAATCATCACAACACATTCTGTATGCCATCCCGGTCTACCTTGACCCCATGGAGAATCCCATTTGATTCCAGTATCTGAGGTGTGTTTCCACAAGACAAAATCCAGAGCATCTTCTTTATCAGTGTTCTCTTCGATTCGAGAACCTACTCTTAATGCATCCACGTTTTGTGAACTGATTTCACCGTAGGTATCCACTTTTCTAACTCTAAAGAAGACATCTCCGTTTGATTCATAGGCATAACCTGATTCAATAAGAGCTGCAATAAAATCAATGATCGGTTCAATATTATCCGTTACCTTAGGCGTCGCATCCAAATGGTCCGCATCTAAGTCATGACGAATGCTGTTGTAAGCATCGATGAAACGATTCGATACTTCTGTTTCCACAACCCCTTCATCCTGAGCTATTTTAATAATGCGATCATCCACATCTGTAAAGTTCGAAACGTAATGAACGTCTAAACCGAGTTCAGTTAAGACTCTTCTTAGAACGTCAAAAACCACAATGGGACGAGCATTCCCAATGTGTGCGTGATTATAAACAGTAGGCCCACAAACATACATGGATACCTTACCCTCTACTAAGGGTTTAAATTCTTCGATTTTATTTTTTTTAGAGTTATATAGCTTCATAAATGCCTCATTTCATTGTTTCTATTATAGCACAGAGAACTCATGATTTAGAAGCCATCGCTTGACATCGATTTCACCACCATAACCACCAATTCCCTGAGAAGAAATGACGCGATGCATCGGCACTAAAAGGAATAGATTCGATTTACTGCAAGCTGTTCCAACCGCTCTATATGATCTGGGTCTACCCATCTGTTCAGCAACCCATCGATAGGAACGCGTTTCACCATAGGGAATAGCACACACCAAATCAAAGACCTCCAACATAAAAGGCGTACCGTCATATTTAAATGGAACAGAAAAAACCTTTCGTTTACACTCAAAATAATCCACAATCTCATCGAAGCACCGCCTGATTAAAGTAGTCTCGTTCCCTTCAGATTTAGGATGAGGATCTCGAACAATTGAAATAATGAATCCATCCTCCTCTTCAATCCTCAAATGCCATTCATTATATGTATAGTCAAAGTAGTGCATCAAGCATTCACCTTCCCTCTATAACTAGAATACCATACCGAAACACGAGAATCGAGTAGCTAAGAGGTAACGTAATTTGCGTTACCTCTTTTGCTCTCACAGAACCGTAC
>LFRM01305805.1_pt1 | contig 11990 bp, 8 predicted proteins | sample 618341 | NCBI WGS metagenome assembly LFRM01 (sample SAMN03654438, study PRJNA283298) | anaerobic digester metagenome | isolation source: pool of bioreactors CSTR01a, CSTR02a, and CSTR03a thermophilic anaerobic... | place: Denmark: Kgs. Lyngby | collected 2014-05-21
ATGCGATTTTCAAAGTACCGGAAGCACGTAATGAAGCTATTTTAAATTATGAGCCCGGCAGCAGTTCCCGGAAGAGTCTGAAACTAGAGCTGGAACGTCAAAGCAAAATGATTGTTGATATTCCTCTAATTATAGATGGGGAAAATCTTTTCACCGATAATACAGATACTGTTGTTATGCCACACCGGCATCAGCATGTTTTGGCTAAAATGCATCTTGCCGGTGAAAGTGAGATGAAAAAAGCCATCGCAACAGCTTTGAAGAGTAAAGCTGCCTGGTCATCCATGCCTTTTGAGCATAGAGCTGCCATTTTTCTTAAAGCTGCAGATCTGTTGGCCGGTCCCTGGAGGGATCGCATCAACGCAGCCACGATGCTCGGTCAAAGCAAGACTGTAATGCAAGCTGAAATCGATGCTGCTTGCGAGCTTTGTGACTTTCTGCGTTTTGGAGTAAGCTGCGCTGAAGAAATATACCGGCAGCAGCCTGAAAGCAGTCCGGGGATATGGAATCGCCAGGAATATCGTCCTTTGGACGGATTCGTTATGGCTATATCACCTTTCAACTTTACTTCTATCGGCGGCAATCTCGCTATTGCACCCGCTCTGATGGGCAATACGGTAATCTGGAAACCGGCACGTACCGCTACTTTATCTAATTATTACGTTTACCAGCTGCTTTTAGAAGCTGGACTGCCCCCCGGTGTTATTTCATTCTTGCCCTCGAACGGTAAAGATGTTGAAAAATATATACTCAAAGATCCTCATTTGAGCGGTTTTCACTTCACTGGTTCTACAGCTGTATTCCAGAATGTCTTTAAAGTAGTGGGTGAAAATATCAGCGGTTACAATCAGTATCCGCGCCTGGTCGGCGAAACCGGCGGCAAGGATTTTATTTTTGCGCATCCTACAGCTGATATCAATACTTTGGTGGCTGCATTGGTGAGAGGTGCTTTTGAATATCAGGGTCAGAAATGCTCTGCTGCTTCGCGCGCCTATATCCCCAAAAGCATCTGGCCGGAAGTCAAAGATAAGCTGCTCCGGAAAAGCAAACAGATCAAAATGGGAGATGTGCAGGATTTCACTAATTTTCTTTCCGCTGTAATTGATCGCAAAGCCTTTACAAAAATTACCGGGGCAATTGCAGCAGCCAAAGCCTCTGATGATACTGAAGTTTTGCTTGGTGATTATGATGATAGCGTAGGCTACTTTGTTTCGCCTTGTATTATACTGGCCAAAAAACCCGATTATGTAACCATGAAAGACGAGCTTTTCGGTCCGGTTCTTACAATTTACGTTTATGAGGATGAAAACCTTAAAGACACCCTGACACTTTGTGATGAAACATCACCTTACGCCCTGACGGGAGCGATTTTCGCTCAAGACAGAGCGGCCATAGTTGAAATGGAAAATGCATTAAAGCACGCCGCAGGCAATTTTTACATCAATGACAAACCAACCGGAGCAGTAGTGGGACAACAGCCCTTTGGTGGCTCCAGAGCTTCCGGTACCAATGACAAGGCCGGCAGCATCTTAAATCTATTGCGTTGGGTCAGTCCGCGTACAATCAAGGAAAACCTGCTGCCATCTGAAGTTATCGACTATACCTTTATGCAGGAAAGTTAAATACAAATTATATAAAAAACAGGCCGCTAATTTGCAAATTAGCGGCCTGTTTTATCAAAAAATCACTTGATTATCAGACAACTGAGCTTTCAGCAGTCAGTAACTCATCATTTTTAAAGCGACTTACATTCAGGCAAGAAACGTCTATGTCCGGCTTTTCACTCAAAATTTTTGCTGCCATAACATGACCGGTCACCGGAGCCAGCATAAAGCCGTGCCCCGAAAAACCTGCTGCATGATAAAAACCCGACAATTCAGGTGCTTCGTCATAAATTGGCTGAGCATCCGCTGTCATGTTATATAAACCGGACCATTGTCGGATAACCTTTAAACGACCCAGCCGCGGCATTAAGCTAACGCAGCGGGCACACATTTTTTCCAAAAATTGCCACGATGACGTCAGGCGCAGATCTCTGGGTTCCTGATCGTCGCTCCTGCCCATGATAAATGAGCCATGCGGCACCTGCTGAATATAAATGTTCAGTGAAAAACCCATAAACATCGGATCTTGCATTGCTTCTACCGGCTCTGTTACCAATATCTGGTGCCTTTGCGAGTAGACCGGCAAGTAAACATCTGCCATGTCAGCTATAAGTTTGGAATATCCGCCAGCAGCGTTAACGACAACAGGAGCAGAGATCTCCCCTTTATCAGTTTGCACACCTTTTACCTGATCACCGTTACGAATGATTCCGATAACTTCGGTATATTCGTAAATTGTTACGCCAAGACTTAAAGCAGCTTTTGCGTATGCTTCGGTGGTGCGGAAGGGATTCAGGTGGCCGTCTCTCTGACAAAAAGTGGCAGCTTTAATTTTTGCAATGTCAAGATGAGGCATAATTTCAACAGCTTCTTCCGGGCTGAGAAAAACCGAATCAATACCCAGTTTGTTCTGCAACTTCACATTCTGCTTAAACTGTTCAACTTCTGCATCTGTTCCGGCTCCGATCAAATAGCCACCTTGCTTGAATTCAATATCGATATCGTTATGGAGAATTTCATGCGTATGTTCAAAAAACTCACAAGAAAATTTCGACAAAAGACAATTCAGTTTGGTACCCCACTGCATACGGATACCTGCACCACAACGACCGGTAGCTCCGCTGCCGAGAAAGTTTTTTTCGATTACAACGATATCTTTCATACCCGCTTCAGCAAGATGAAAAGCAATCGCCAGACCGGATATACCACCGCCTATAATTACAACATCAGCTGTCTTACGCATCTTGATCGCTTTCCTTAGCTAAAACATCCATGGAAACAGGAACAGTCGGAGGACGGAAACTGCCACTTGGCAATTGATCCACCGAAACTCCGGCATCTCGGGCCAATTCATTCAAAATAACCTGCCGGCAGCTGCGTCCCTGGCAAGGTCCCATTCCGGCGCGGCTTCTATGTTTAATTTCATCCAAAGTTTTATATCCGCGTGCGATCAAGTCACGAATTTCATCCAGATCCACACCTTCACAACGACAGACTATAGACGATTCCTTTTCCGGATACGCAGTTTCACCACTGCAAATCCCCGGAGACTCGTCTTTTATTACTGAAAAAGAACGCACTTGCTGCAAATACTCTTTTGGCACTTCCAGTGTAACCAGAGGTGTTTTCGATTTGCCGCCTTTCATAACTCTATTGACCTTAGCCGGAAACAGATCCCGCCCGTCGCGGCCCCTGGCCAAAACCAGATCTCCCTTTTCCGGCAATGGCAAATACTCATAAGGCAGCATCACTGTACCCATATCACCTTCCAGGGATTCATCAACGATAAAAATAGCCAAACCGGGGCAAACCCTGGCACAGGCAGCACAACCCGTACACGCAGAAAAATCAACATAAGGTAAATCGTTTATATCCTCAAAAGGCTGAATTGCGTCCACAGGACAAGAGATTACACAAGGATTGCAGGGTATCTCCTGAAAACACTCAATTACAGCATAAGGACCTTTCTTTTTAGCGTCTGAATCGGGTAAGCGTCCTTGCAGATCCGCTGTTACAGCCATACCTTCCCGTTTTAATTGCGACAATTTGCCATTCATTACATATACGCTCCTGCCAGTGCCATTCCTGTTCTGATTTTCTCACTGCCGGGTCCGGCCCGTAACTGGCGCAGTTGATCTAAACAGTCTTTTTTTAAAATTTCATTTTTTTCTGTAGAGAACCCTAAACGCTGAGCTGCGGCAATTCCTGCAATCTCACCTTCAACCATGGCTGAACTTGCTTCTTCTATGCCCGCCACATCACCTGCAATGTAAACGCTGTCAAGCGAAGTCATCATATCAGCATCTCGTAACGGCACATAACCACCCAAAACTCCGATATACTTCATATCTGTTTTAGCCTGCCACAACAAATCAGCCAAAGGCGAAAGCCCGACTGCAACACAAATGACATCCACATCAAATTGCCGCTCTGTTCCGGGAATTTTTTCCCAGTGTTCATCCAGGGCATTAATAATGACGTGTTCAACCTTGTCATCGCCATAAGCACATTCCACCGTGTGCCGCATCAAAATTGGAACACCGGCACGCCGTATTTTGCTGGCATGGACCCAATAGCCGCCAATCTCATCAGCAGCATCCAATACTGCCGCTACCTCCACACCTGCCTGTAACAGCTGGTAAGAAACAATCAGACCGATATTTCCGGCACCTACCATCAGCACTCTGTTCCCGGGTTTGACTCCGTATTCGTTCATCAATGTCTGTACAGCCCCTGCACCGTATACGCCGGGCAAATCATTGCCGGTAAAAGCAAGAGTTTTTTCCGAAGCACCGGTAGCGATAATGCAGGCTTGCGGATGGTATTTCATAAACTTGCCCTTAACCTCAGCCGTGACAACACCATCCTCATAAAAACCAAGAACAGTTGCATCTGTCTGCAGCTCGACCCGGCCCGCAAGTCCCGTCAGCCGGTCAGCCAGAATATCCGCAATTTCAAAACCGCGGCTGGAAGCAAATTGTTTTTTCGATCCAAAAAATTTATGAGTTTGTTTGATTAGCTGGCCACCAAACTTGGGATCCCGTTCCAAGATCAACACATCAACTCCGGCTTCTGCTGCACGATATGCTGCGCATAAGCCGGCCGGACCGGCTCCCACTATTAAAAGCGGAACTGAAATCATGGCAAGATCCCCCTGTCATTTTGTGAGAGAACAACCATACCCGGCCGTAAGGGTTCAACGCAAACCCGTACATTTGGCACACCATCTACATTCATCAGGCAGGAGGAACAATTTCCGATCGCACAGTAAAAGCCTCTTGGGCGTCCGGTTTTAAAATGGTGCCCCAGCACGCGTACTCCGGCCGCATGCAAAGCAGAGGCGATTGTATCCCCTGACTTGCCTACAAGCTCTTTACCATCAAAACTAAAGGGTATATCTATACCCTCCTCAAACTGCAGTATTGGATGCTCCAATATCCTATTACTATCCATGGCGCCCCTCCAGAAAGTATTGACATCAGAAAAGAAATTATTTAAATTCTAACACAGCATTTGTAATTATGCCCAAAATAATTATGCAGAAAATAAATAAAAACCGGACACCCCTAGTTCTTTCGACTAAGTTTTTCAGTGAACATTCAGTCATATTCATAATATTAACTATAGTTCTTTGCCTTTTCGTTTTTTTTACAATATACTGTTTTGTAGAAAAAGAGAACCGGACGTGAGGGAATACGTAGAAGCGTCTCGGAAAACTGTTCAATAGCCAGTAGCACACTTTCTATAAAAATAATAACCCTGTCTTGCCCGACAAGAGAGGGAATTTTATTTATGTTATTTTCAAAAGCGATGTCCGAGTCTGCTATAGAAATATGCTTTTTGGTATTTATGTATTAAACAATACGATTTTTAAAGAGGAATTGATCGTTTAACAGATAGAAATAAACCGCTTAACCGTATTGTTTTTAATAAAATAAATTTTCATGTGGAGGCAATGAAGTTGAATTACGAGATTTTTTCCAGGATTGGCCTAGCAATCACTGCAGTAATTGCATTGGTTGCAGCGTACTTGATCTACCGGTCAATTAAAGTCAAACCGACAGGAAACAAAAGAATGCAGGAAATAGCTTCTTTCATTCGTGAAGGAGCAATGGTTTTTCTTTCCCGGCAATACAGATTTATTATGATGTTTATTGTGGTAATGTTCATAGTGCTATTGGCACTGCTGGGCTGGCCTACCGCTATTGCCTTTGTTATGGGCGGTTTATTCTCCGTTCTGGCAGGATTTTTTGGCATGCGTACCGCTACTCTGGCTAATGTGCGTACCACAGAAGCTGCACGTTCAAAAGGCATGAGCGCAGCTTTGAGAATTGCCTTTAGCGGCGGCTCTGTCATGGGACTGAGTGTTGTAGGTTTAGGCTTACTCGGTATCAGTGTTATCTACCAATTCAGTTCTGAAGCGGTTTTGCTTCAGGCTCTGACCGGCTTTGGTCTGGGAGCCTCTTCTATGGCTTTGTTTGGTCGTGTAGGCGGCGGCATCTATACCAAAGCAGCTGACGTTGGCGCCGATCTGGTTGGCAAATTAGAGGCCGGTATTCCTGAAGATGATCCGCGCAATCCTGCTGTTATAGCCGATAACGTAGGTGATAATGTCGGTGACGTTGCGGGAATGGGCAGCGACCTTTTTGAATCCTATGTCGGCTCTATTATTTCTGCTATAACATTGGCCGTTACGTTGCCGCTGGCTTTAATTGGCAACAGAATCGCTGCTGTGTCGTTTCCGCTCTTATTAGGTGGCGCCGGAGCTCTTTTCTCTCTGATCGCAATCTTTATAGTTACCAAACTCAACATTAAAAACCCAGCCAAAATCCTTAACGCAGGCACTTATATCAGCAGTCTGCTGACTATGTTGGCCGCCCTGGGACTTAGTTATTGGCTTTTTAATACTTACCAGCATTTTATCGCAGTCACTTCAGGCTTGGTTGCCGGTGTTCTTATCGGCACATCAACTGAATATTTCACATCCGCTGATTACAAACCGGTTAAAAATTTGGCCAAAGCATGTAAAACGGGATCTGCTACCAACATTATCGAAGGATTTTCTTTGGGAATGGGATCTTCCTTTGTTCCAATTATGCTGATCGCGGGTGCTACCTATGCAGCTTATAGATCAGTTGGGCTTTACGGAGTAGCTTTGGCGGCAGTCGGCATGTTATCAACAGTGGGAATGACCATATCCGTTGATGCTTACGGGCCAATAGCGGATAATGCCGGAGGCATTGCACAGATGTCTGACCTGCCTCATGAAGTTCGTGAAATTACCGATAAACTGGATAGCGTCGGCAATACAACAGCAGCCATCGGCAAAGGATTCGCTATCGGGTCTGCAGCTCTAACGGCTCTGGCTTTATTTGTATCCTATGCCCAGATATCAGGATTGACTGCCATAGATTTATTAAATCCAAATACGATTATAGGCTTGTTTATCGGCGGCGCTTTCCCCTTCCTCTTTTCCGCACTGACAATGAATTCTGTCGGGAAAGCAGCCTTCCAGATGATAGAGGAAGTAAGAAGACAGTTTAGAAATGAACCCGGCATTATTGCCGGAACAGTACTGCCGGATTATAACCGTTGTATCGAGATCAGCACCAATGCTGCTTTGCGCGAAATGATTCTTCCCGGTGTGCTGGCGGTTTTAGGTCCAATTATCATGGGCATTATTCTGGGTCCTGCTGCCTTGGGTGGCATGCTCGCCGGCGCTCTTGTAACAGGTGTTGTGCTCGCTATTACCTTGTCTAACTCAGGCGGAGCCTGGGACAACGCGAAAAAATATATTGAAGAAGGTCATGTCGGCGGTCCGGGAAGCGAAGCGCATCGTGCCGCTGTTGTGGGTGACACCGTGGGGGATCCTTTCAAAGACACCTCGGGTCCTTCAATCAATATTCTAATTAAATTAATGACAATTGTTTCGATGGTATTTGCTCCCTTTTTCTAACCGCTCAGTATTACGGCAAGGGAAAAATAAGATATTTTCAAGAAAAGGGTGAACGCTTTTGGTGCTCACCCTTTTCTTGTTTAAAGTAATATTTTATTCGGTTTTTTACTTAATTACGAATCCTTCAGGAATCATTTAAATAAATCACGGTCCAACATAATACTGCCGAACTGCATAGGCAATGGCAGACCCAATTTTTTGCTGTCCTTCGGCTGAACTAAGCTCAGCCCTATCACCTGCATTGCTCAGATACCCCGGCACAACAGACACCGAAGTAAGATTGTTCAAACGCAGAACTGCCATGTCTTTTTCTGCTATCTGAGGCTCTGCTTCTGTTGCTAAGGACGGCGACTGATGCTGCAGATGACCATATAACAGCCAGGCCAGCTCCTCACGGCTCTGACTGTCAATCATATTATAGTTAGGAGCCAGAGTATTAGGATCCTGATCTTCAACATAACTATTATTCACTGCAGCCACAAAATCTTGATCCATAAGACGAATCTCTGCACCCGACAACTCGGTATCATTATCATGATTTAATGAAATATTAATAAAAAGAACATCTTTATACTGATCCTGAATATCGTAAATCAGACGCAAACGCGCAGGCGTGCCGATACCGCCAAACAATCCCCGTCCGCCTGAATCAGCACTATTCTGATTGATACGCATGACATCAGACATTTGCAGACGTAAATCTTCAATCAGCTGTGTTTCATAATTGGCTGCCTCTGCTTCTTTGCTATAACGTTCCAATACTGTGTCTGCAGTCAAAGCAGCCACATAAAAGAAAGAATTTCCAATGTCACTGCTGCGCGTTAATATTACATCAGCACCCATTTCTGTCAGATAACGTTCAGCTATCTGAGCAATAACAAGCACAATATTTTTTTCGGCCAAAACTCCACTATCTGTTACTACGGTGGCACCGGTTGAGCTTCCGCCAAATGAAGGATCCAATATAACTGTTATACCGTTAAGTGGTTTGGTTTCCTCCCCAAGAGAGGCATAGTAAGCAAAATCTACTTTATGCAGTAGCGGTACCGAGGATTCTCCGGGCCAGATCCTGAGCAGACCATCTTCCCGCGGCGAAAGCAAAGAGGGATCATTTCCGCTAACGGGTAAAGCTGCTACAGCAACAGTTTCAGAAATATCAGGGTCTAAAGGTTCTGTTTTCGCTTCTTCAACTGTTGTTTCGCCCGGTTGAGTTTCCGGATTCACCGTCACTTCATTTCCCGATGTTTTTTCACTGGGGCCGGTCCGATCCGGAATTCCTAAACTATGAGCAGCATCGCGTTGTTCAGCGAACCGATCAGCTCCGGCAATGGGAGGGTTTAAGACACCTGCAAAAGACAGTATCAGCAGAATAACTGATATCAGACTAAAAACAAGCACAATGCGAGCACTTTGCAGACGACGCACAGACTAATACCTCTTATTGTCCTTGTCCAAAGTATAAACCAAAGCCACAAGCTCATCGGCATAGCGATTGATCAGATCGGCATCGTCAGCTTCCAACATGACTCGGATCAATGGTTCTGTACCCGAGGGTCTGACCAGTACACGGCCTGAATTACCCAGAATTTCCTCTATCTCTTTAATTTTTTTGTTGAGCTTAGAGTTGCTCATTATTTTTTTCTTGGCAATTTCACTGCTTACACGGGCATTTTTCAAAACTTGAGGGCAGATTTTGACCATTTTCCTGGCTTGTTCCAGTTTTTGCCCGTTGGTGTTAAGAGCCTTCAAAAGCTTTAGCGCTGACAAAATCCCGTCGCCGGTAGTAGAATGCTCCCGCATAATTATATGCCCGCTTTGCTCACCACCCAGTGTAAAATCACCCTCACGCATCCGCTCCATAACATAACGATCGCCAACCTGAGTACGTTCCAGAATAATGCCGTTGTCTGCAGCCATGTGATCCAGGCCAAAATTGCTCATAACAGTAGCAACCAAAGTCTGCTGCTTTAATTTGCCCAGCTTCATTAAAGAAAGGGCAAGAATTGACATAATCACGTCTCCGTCACAGGCACATCCGGCAGAATCCACTGCTAAAACACGGTCTGCATCGCCGTCGAAAGCAAATCCAAGATCTAAATTTTTTTCTTTAACCAAAGCTTTAATTTTTTCCAGGTGGGTAGATCCGCAGTTTCGATTGATATTATACCCGTCAGGATCCACACCGATAGCGTAGACCTCAGCATTAAGGTCACGAAATAAACGCGGTGCTATTTGATAGCTGGCTCCGTTGGCACGATCAAGACCTATCCGCATGCCGGTAAGATCTACTTTTACAGTTTTTTCCAAATGTTCGCGATAAAAATCAATGGCATCTATCGCTTCGATTTTGCGGCCAACATCTTCACCCCAGGGACGATTGAAATCTTTTTCACGATGTTTTTTTACATGAGCTTCAATCAAATCTTGCGTTGCATCGTCTAGTTTATAGCCGTCGCCACCAAATAATTTAATACCATTAAACTCAAAGCTGTTATGGGATGCGGATATTACAACTCCGGCATCAGCTTCATAATGTCCAACCAGCCAGGCCACAGCAGGAGTAGGTACAACACCACACTCAACAGCATCGGCACCGGCAGAGCACAACCCCGCTACCAGAGCTGAAGCCAGCATGCCGCAGGATATACGGGTATCTTCACCTACCACGACACGCGGTCTGCCTTTGCTTTTGTCAGTCAGAATATTGGCGGCTGCATAGCCTAGTTTAAAAGCCAAATCCGGTGTCAAGTCCTTGTTCGCGATACCGCGAACACCGTCTGTTCCAAATAATCTAGCCATTTTTCCTCTTGTAATTAGGGTTGAAGCTCATATACATTGACGCGCACCGAACCCGGTAAAACAGTTTCGGTTTGCGTATATAATAGAGTATCAGTTTCAATCTCAACAGGTAATTCTATCACACCTGCCGTATTTATATCACTGACGTCGATATAGGCAGTAAGATCCGTCACAGATATATTATCCAATACTTCTGTCCGACCTTTTAAAATCAGTTGAATATCACTGACCGGATAACCTTGAATGCCGTATCCTGCATCTGCTGCTATTTCCACGCCTTGATAAGTAAGCGGTACGTTAAAAGAACTGGTCTTCACCGGGTCGATGGTAAGTTGCACATACAGCCAGAAGAAAAAAGCCAAAATAAAAGAAAATATTGCCAGACCAAAGCGCTGTTTACGAGGCAATTTACTGCGTCCAATTCGCCGGCGGCGCGCTTTGGCCGTTTCTTTTTCCCTGCCTTTTTCGGCATCTTCCTGTTGATCTGTGTCAGCAGCGGCAGTTTTTTCTTCCGCGTCCGAACGGCTTCTGATAAAAGTATCCTGCAGCAACTCTTTGAAGCTACGTCTTTCACCACTTCCTTCAGGCATAAGCAGCCGATACAGTTGGCTGCGTAAAGCATCAGCATTGGCAAGTTCAAACAACCTGCCGTCCATCGCCAAACTGATGGTTCCTCTTTCCTCTGACACAACTACAGCAATAGCATCCCCCAGCTCACTTGCGCCAACTGCAGCGCGGTGCCTGGTACCAAACTCGTGGCGTAAATGATAGGCATCCGATAAAGGAACGTGTATGCGGGCTGCGGCTATACGTCCTTCACGGATCAAAACCGCACCGTCATGCAAGGGTGAGCCGATATAAAAAATTTGTTTAAGTAAGGTGGTCGAAACGCTGGAATCCACCTGGACAGCATTTTCTTGTGACTGCAATTCCCCTAAACTGGTAAGACGTTCAATTATTATCAGCGCGCCGGTTCTGGTTTTGCTCATTGATTCACAGGCAGAAACAATGGACTCAATTATTTGCCTGGTACCGGGGTCTACGGAATTTTCCCGTTCCTTAGGTGAAATAACTTTAACCAGCCGGTTGCGTCCCAGTTTTTCCAGTGTTTTGCGTAACTCCGGCTGAAAAATGATCAGGAGTGCAATCGCTAAAATAGAAATAGTATTGTTAAAAATAAAACTTATGGTGTTAAGACCGAAAAAGCTGGTCACAATGGCAAAAGCAATAATCAGGAGAATGCCTCGTAAAAGCTGCCAGGCTCTGGAATCACGAAATAATTTCATAATAAAATAAAAAACCAAAGTCGTGATCAGAATATCGACGATTGAAACAAACATGTCGATAGGACCACCCAGAAAAAGCAGGCCATCGGTCATTATTTGCCAGATGCCGCTAAAAAATTCACCTAATTTAGAAAAAAAGCCCGGCAATTAATCCCCCTAGAATCAAGAATTTCAGTGAATTCTTGTAAAACCTATGGTACCCGCCTCTTTTTAGTTGCTATAAACAACAGGCACCTTTTTGATAATTTAGATCATTATAGCAAAGCTGGTCACACTAAGAAAGAAGAGCAAAACAATCTCTGCTACTTTGCTAACTGCATAATAAGCTTACCTTCCGAACTTACT
>LFRM01147837.1_pt1 | contig 11984 bp, 10 predicted proteins | sample 618341 | NCBI WGS metagenome assembly LFRM01 (sample SAMN03654438, study PRJNA283298) | anaerobic digester metagenome | isolation source: pool of bioreactors CSTR01a, CSTR02a, and CSTR03a thermophilic anaerobic... | place: Denmark: Kgs. Lyngby | collected 2014-05-21
GGTACGCGCTCTTCATCAAGAACAACGTTTTCCAATACTGCGCCAAACTTGATGGCTTTCCAGATCACTGGCTCATTTTTCTCAGACAAGTCGATGCATTTTGCATAGCAACCGCCTTCGATATTAAACACAGTGCCCACACCCCAACCGTGCTCGTCATCACCAATTAGGTAACGGCTCTCATCAGCAGATAGCGTGGTTTTACCGGTTCCAGACAAACCAAAGAATAAAGTGGTATCGCCTTCTTCACCGACGTTAGCAGCACAGTGCATCGGCAATACATCTTTAGCTGGCAAGAGGAAGTTTTGTACTGAGAACATGGCTTTTTTCATTTCGCCAGCGTACTGCATACCCGCCAGCAGAACTTTTTTGGCTGCGAAGTTAATCATCACGCAACCATCTGAGTTGGTACCGTCACGCTCAGGCACACACTCAAAGAATGGCGCGTTAATCACTTGCCACTCATCTCTGTCTGAAGGGTTAAAGCTCTCTGGAGTAATAAACAAGCAACGGCCAAACAGATTATGCCAAGCTGTTGTTGTGGTCATTTTAACTGGTAAATAATGCGCTGGATCAGAACCCACATGCACATGTGACACAAAGCTTTCGCGTTCAGCCACATACGCTTCAACACGCGTCCACAGTGCATCAAAAATGCTTGGCGCTATCGGGCGGTTTATCGCACCCCAAGCAATATGAGCATCAGTGCTAGACTCTTGTACTATAAATCGGTCAGCAGGTGAACGACCTGTACGGTGGCCCGTTTCAACAACCAATGAACCATTAACAGCTAATTTGCCTTCGCCACGGCGAACGGCTTCTTCAATTAATTGAGCAGCACTAATATTAGTGTAAACAGCGGTTTTTGCTTGCGTCATGAGATCCCCAACGGCCAGAGCCGAGTCCTCCAAAAATTTTGTAGCGCTGATATAGCAGCACTACAACGAAAAAGTGCCCGTGATTATGCCAGAGTTATGCAATTAATGCACTGTGCTCGAGGCATCAGTTGCATCCTGTTCAGCAAACATTTGCGCAATATCGGTTTCATTAAATAAGTAGCGCTGATTGCAGAATTGGCAATCAATCTCAATAGTGCCTTCTTTTTCAACCAATAGCGATTGTAAATCAGCTAACCCCAAGCTGACTAGAGCCTGCTCCGAACGCTCGCGTGTGCAACTGCACTTAAACTGTAGATCTGTTGCATCAAATAGACGCACCTGCTCTTCATGATATAAGCGATGCAAAATTGTTTCATTATCCAGACCCAGCAGCTCTTCAGCTGTTAATGTTGAAGCTAAGGCCACCACATGCTGCCAGCTGGCTTCACGCTCATCAGTATCGGTGATGCGATCAGCAGGCAATTGCTGCAAAAGCATACCGCGCGCGCGTTGACCATCAGCATAGAGCCAAAAACGTGTAGGTAATTGTGCTGAATTTACAAAATAGTTACTGAAGCATTCAGCTAAAGTTGCGCCATCTAAAGCCACTAACCCCTGATAACGCTGACCTTCATTGGGATCAACGGTCAGCGCCAGCACGCCTTCAGGCATCAGCTCTTGAAAAGTTGCACCACTGCCAATCTGATCCGCTTCATAGCGCGCAATGGCACGCAGTTCGCGATCACTGGAGCACTCAACCATCAATAATGGTATCGGGCCTTTAGAGCGCGCTTGTAACACCAACAAACCATCAAATTTCAGAGTATTAACCAGTAAAGACGCAGCAGCCAGCAACTCACCTAGCAAAGCCGCAACAGGCTCTGGATAGGTGTGCTTGGCCAACACATGCGCATAACTTTCTTCTAAGCTAGCTAACTCACCGCGTACATCAGTGTTATCAAAAATAAAACGCTGAGTAAAATCAAAATCTGCCATACAGCACCTACAAATAAAATATCGGCTCAGTATAAACCGTAATAAAAAAATTAACGTATTGGGATCAACTTGACCGACATAGCGCGGTGCTATTGCTCTTTAAAACGATGAATCTGTCGACGTTGCTTTTTATTTGGCCGACCCTCAGTTTGAATGCCTAATGCACCCGCTTTACGTAAGGCTGCTGCTTTCTCACGCGCCTCAAGGCTCTCTTGGGTTTCGCTATATAACAGCTGTGCTTGTGGTGCGCCGCGACGTACCGCGCTTAACTGCTCAATCACCACGGTGCGCTCATCATAGCCAGCACGCAGCACTAACTCATCACCCACCTTGGGTTCTTTAGAAGGTTTGCAGCGCTCGCCACGGCAGTGCACCTTGCCACCTTCAATCGCTTCTTTTGCTAAGGCGCGAGTCTTATAAAAACGTGCAGCCCACAGCCACTTATCTAAACGCACTTTTTCTGGCGCTTCACTACTCATAACTGACACTTACCCTCAAATACTCTATCCAGCACTGTACTGCTCAGTTAATGCGGCATGCGCCTTCATTGGCAAGCAGACAGTTGCCTCAAGACCACCGCCTGCGCGGTTATGTAACTGAACGTTGCCACCATGCTGCGCAGCAATACGCTGCACAATAGCCAGGCCTAAGCCCGTACCTTGACCGCCACGCGCCTGATCACCACGAATAAAGGGATTAAAAATACGTTGTAAATCATTTGGATCAAGCCCGGCACCACGATCCAATACACTGATGGCCACATAGGGCAGCTCTTCGCCTTGCACCACGGATGCGGCCACCTCAACACCTTGACCACCATAACGCAGCGCATTTTCCAGCAAGTTCACCAGCATGCGTTTTATCGAAACTCGACGTAACAATAACGAGGGCATGCTTTCCAAACACAAGCGGATGGCATGCCCTTGTTGGTTATATGGGGCAACTACGGCACTAATCAACTCATTGAGATCACATTCTTCCAATGGCTCATCGCGGCCGTCACGAATAAAGGCTAAAAACTGATCTAAGATCGCATTCATATCCTCAATATCGCGCACCATATCTTCGGTCAGCTCATTGTCGCTATCGAGTAACTCCAGCGATAAACGCAAGCGTGTCAGTGGTGTGCGTAGATCATGCGAGACACCGGCCAGCATTAATTCACGCTCACGTCCGGCCTGCTCAACATCATCAGTCATCTGATTAAAGGCGCGATACACTTCTGCCATTTCACTGGCGGTATCCACATCAACCGGCAAACGTACGCTGCGCCCCTGTCCAAACTGGCGAGCGGCAATCACTAAACGTTTTAACGGCGCACTCAACTGGCGCACAAAAACCCAAGCAGCGCCTGTGGATAACAAGCCAATACCCAGAAACCATGCCACTAAGTTCCAAACTCGCTGCCCGCGTAAAGGGTGTGGATAGAGCGGCACACGAATCCAGTCTGGCCCTAAGCTGGGTGCATTCACCCACAAAGATGGCGGACTTTGCGCACGAATGCGCACTCGCGTATCAGCACCCAACTCGGCACGCATTTGCTCAGAAAAAATATCGCTATAAGGCCAATGTTTCTCACCTAAGGGCACTTCATGCTCTTGCACCAGCTGCAAGCCTGCTGCTTTGGCGATAGCAGGACGCTCGATCGCAGGCGAGGCCCAATACGCACGCAAGGTCAGCGCAGCACCCAGACTGTATTGACGGTCCACCAACACATCTTCATTGACCATCAAATAAATCAGGGTCAGCGCTTTAGAAAAAAGCACTGCCAGCAACACCATCCATAGCGTGCGGGCAAAAAAGCTTTGCGGGTACAGCAAGGAAGTTTTCATGCGCTACCATCGGGTACAAACACATAGCCCACACCCCAGACCGTTTGGATATAACGGGGTTTGGATGGATCGGGTTCAATCATGCGACGCAAACGTGAGATCTGCACATCAATGGAGCGCTCTAAAGCATCCCACTCACGACCCCGCGCTAGATTCATCAACTTATCGCGAGTGAGTGGCTCACGCGCATGCTCGACTAAGGCTTTGAGTACCGCAAACTCACCGGTCGTGAGCATATGCACTTGATCGCCTTTACTCAGCTCACGGGTCGCCAGTGACAAACTGTAATCACCAAAGGTCACATCGGCTTCTTCACTGCCGGGTGCGCCGGGTACGCTGGTCGATTGACGACGCAACACGGCTTTAATCCGCGCCAATAATTCACGTGGATTAAAGGGCTTGGCCAGATAATCATCCGCGCCCAATTCTAGACCTTGAATACGACTGGCTTCATCACCTTTAGCGGTGAGCATAATAATGGGTATTTGATTATTACCCTCACGTAAGCGGCGACAGACGGATAAACCGTCTTCACCGGGCATCATTAAATCCAGCACCACTAGATTAAACAGCTCACGCGCCAGCATCCTGTCCATTTGCTCAGCATTTTCCACACCGCGCACTCGAAAGCCTTGCTCAGTTAAAAAGCGCTCAAGTAAACGGCGTAAGCGCTCATCGTCATCGACAATAAGGATTTTTTCACCTTCAGCTACGCTCATGCTTTATTTACCTTTTTAATCAATATGTCTGAACGCTAGTATGCCGCAATCATGCCAGCCATGTGCACTAGGCATTGTTAGCAAATTTTTCATCCGCAGAGACAGCGCTGGTTTGCTCGAGTGATTTCCCCTATAATCAGTCTTTTAATGCAGGCTCTAACCTGCTTTTTTGACTGATGTAGGTAGCCTGATGGATAGCATAAGTTCTCGTATTGCCACCGAACTGGGTGTTCGCCCACAACAAGTGACCGCCACTATTGCCTTACTTGATGAAGGCTCCACCGTGCCATTTATCGCACGCTACCGTAAAGAAATCACCGGCAGCTTAGACGATACCCAGCTACGTAATCTAGAAGAGCGCTTACGTTATCTGCGCGAGCTGGATGAGCGCCGTGTTTCAATCCTGTCGTCGATTGAAGAGCAAGGCAAACTGACGCCAGAGCTGCAGCATGCCATCCAACAGGCTGATACTAAAACCCGTCTTGAAGACCTGTATTTACCCTATAAAAAGAAGCGCCGCACCAAAGGCCAAATCGCTTTAGAAGCGGGCTTAGGTGAGCTAGCCGATTTACTTTTTAACCATCCCAGTCACAACCCGCACACCGAGGCGGCACGCTTTATTGATGCTGAGGCCGGTTTTGCCGATGAAAAAGCCGTATTGGAAGGTGCTAAATATATTCTGATGGAGCGCTTTGCTGAAGACGCTACTTTATTAGAGCGCCTGCGCAGCATGCTGCATCAAGATGCCTTCTTAAGGGCTCGTGTGATTGCTGGTAAAGAACAAGATGCAGCAAAATTTAGCGACTACTTTGAACATGACGAGCGCTTTAAAAATGTGCCATCACACCGCGCACTCGCTATTTTCCGTGGTCGCAATGACGGCTTTTTAACCGCTAGTTTAAGCCTCGGTGATGAAGCCCCAGGCACCATGCACCCCTGTGAAGGGGTGATCGCTCAGCACTTCGCCATTAAAAACCAAGGGCGCCCAGCCGATCAATGGTTAGCGGAAGTGGTGCGCTGGACTTGGCGCGTCAAGCTGTCTAGCCACCTAGAAACCGATCTATTTGGTCAGCTACGTGAGCAAGCCGAAACTGAAGCTATTAACGTGTTTGCCCGTAACTTGCATGACTTATTGCTGGCTGCACCCGCCGGGCCACGCTGCACTTTAGGCTTGGATCCAGGTTTACGCACCGGTAGCAAAATTGCCGTAGTCGATGCCACAGGTAAGGTATTAGAAACCACTACCGTCTATCCACATGTACCCCATAATAAGTGGAATGAAACCCTTGCCACGCTAGCCAAGCTCTGCACTAAACATCAGGTACAACTGATTGCTATTGGTAATGGCACCGGTAGCCGCGAATCGGATCGCTTAGCCATTGAGTTAGTAAAAATGCTGCCTGAACTGCGCATGAGCAAGATCATCGTCAGTGAAGCCGGTGCATCGGTGTACTCCGCTTCAGAACTGGCTGCACTAGAATTTCCTGATTTAGATGTATCACTGCGCGGTGCAGTATCCATTGCTCGTCGTTTACAGGACCCGCTGGCTGAACTGGTTAAAATCGATCCAAAAGCTATTGGTGTTGGTCAATATCAACATGATGTTTCACAATCACAACTAGCGCGCTCACTGGATGCAGTGGTTGAAGACTGTGTTAACGCCGTCGGCGTTGATGTAAATACTGCATCCTCTGCTCTGCTGGCACGTATCTCTGGCTTAAATGCGACGCTGGCGAAAAACATTGTCGCCTTCCGTGATGAACATGGCGCCTTTATTAGCCGTGCAGCACTGAAAAAAGTACCTCGTCTAGGTGAAAAAACCTTTGAACTATCGGCAGGTTTCTTGCGCGTGATGAATGGTAAAAATCCACTAGATGCATCAGGTGTGCACCCAGAAACCTATCCGCTGGTCACGCGTATTGCTCAAGATACTAATCGTGATATTCGTTCATTAATCGGTGACTCAGCCTTTTTAAAGCAACTTGATCCACAAAAATTTACTGATGAAACCTACGGTTTACCAACGGTCAGCGATATTTTGCAAGAACTGGATAAGCCGGCGCGTGACCCACGCCCTGAGTTTAAAACTGCAGCTTTCCAAGAAGGTGTCGAAAGCATCAAAGACTTAACTTTGGGCATGGTGCTAGAAGGCGTGATCAGCAATGTCACCAACTTCGGTGCTTTTGTTGATATTGGCGTACATCAGGATGGTTTAGTGCATATTTCTGCGTTGTCGGAAAGTTTTGTTAAAGACCCCTATCAAGTTGTAAAGGCCGGTGACATTGTTAAAGTAAAGGTTATGGAAGTGGATATTCCTCGCGGGCGCATTGCCTTATCCATGCGCATGAGTGATACGCCCGGCGAAAAACCTGCGCCAGTCGCACGCACGCAACCAGCACGTCATAATCCGCGCAGCGAACGTCACAGCCAAAACGACAAACCCGCCCCGAATAACAGCGCCATGGCTGCTTTATTTGCCAACGCCGGACATATTAAAAAGAAAAAATAAGACATCACTAGCAGTTATTTGCAGCAAACCTCACGCAGAGCTGATAAAAAGTCGGCCTGCGCCCTTGCACTCACTGATAACTGCCCCCATATTGCCCTAATGCCCTATTGAGGAATTTCCCTTGAGCGATACATATTCTCGTCGTCTGGCGCTGCTGAGCCAGCCCGAAGCTTTAGCCCAGCTCAAGCACTGCCTGCATGGTATTGAGCGTGAAAGTTTACGCGTAGAGCGCAACGGCCGCTTAGCGTTAAGCCAACACCCAAAGGCGCTTGGCGCTGCTCTCACCCATGGCAGCATCACCACCGACTATTCAGAGGCGTTATTAGAGTTTATTACTGATGCGCACCCTGACTCAGCACAGACCTTAGCTGAACTTGAAGATATCCACCGCTTTACTGTGGCCAATATCGATCAAGAGTTGCTCTGGAGCCCTTCTATGCCAGGGCATCTGCCTAAAGAAGAGCTGATTCCTATTGCTGAGTATGGCAGCTCCAACGTGGGTCAATTAAAATACGTCTATCGCAAAGGTTTAGCGCTGCGTTATGGCAAAACCATGCAATGTATTGCGGGGATTCACTATAACTTTTCCCTGCCTGATTCAGTGTGGACACTGTTACGTGAGGCCGAAGGCGATCAGCGTTCAGCCATCGATTACCAATCAGCACACTATATTGGCTTAATTCGTAATTTCCGCCGCTACAGCTGGTTATTGATGTACTTATTTGGCGCATCACCGGCACTGGATATCAGTTTTTTACGCGGTCGTGAGCATCAGCTCGAACACTTTGATGAAGACACCCTCTACCTGCCTTATGCGACCAGTTTGCGTATGAGCGATTTAGGTTATCAAAGTAATGCCCAAGCCGGTATCACGCCCTGCTATAACGATCTGAGCAGCTACACCGACAGTTTAATCTGCGCAGTGAACAAGCCGTATCCTGATTACCAAAAAATTGGTAGTAAACAAGGCGATGAGTGGCTGCAGATCAATACCAATATTTTGCAAATCGAAAACGAGTACTACTCAACCATGCGCCCAAAACGTATCACCATAGGTGATGAGCGTCCGGTTGAAGCCTTGATTGCTCGTGGTGTGCAATATGTAGAAGCACGCTGCATTGATATCAACCCCTTCTTACCCTTGGGCATTGATTTACCGCAAGCGCGTTTTTTAGATACCTTCTTACTCTTCTGCGCCCTGCACGACAGCCCGCTACTGAGCAAAGCTGAATGCCCTGCTGCAACGGAAAACTTCTTAACGGTGGTCAAGCAAGGTCGTAAGCCCAATCTGCAACTGCAGCGCGGCGAAGAGTCGATCTCTATGCAGGACTGGGGACATGAGTTGTTGGAGCAGATGCAAGCATGCGCGCAATTGCTCGATAGCAGCTATGCCACTAGCGAGCACAGCGACGCATTACGTAAGCAAGTTGAAAAGCTCAATAATCCTGACCTAACACCTTCAGCACAAGTCCTCGCCAGCATGCGCGAGCAACAGTGCAGCTTCAGTCAGTTTTCATTAAAGCAAAGCCTGCAGCATGCACAGACTTTAAGTAAGCCACCGCTGGACAGCAATAAAAACACTCATTATCAGCAACTAGCTGAGCAATCACATCAAGCGCAAGCGGTGATTGAAGCACAAGATGAGTGCAGTTTTGATGAGTATATGGCCGAGTATTTAGCTAACGCTTAATCAATCCGGATTCAGCCCTGCGTTGCAATCTATGTTGCGCAGGGTGAGTCTTGATCTAAAACATGCAGATGCTTTTAAGCTTGGCAGGACTCAGTATGACATCCATCAATCTCTCTACTACAGACCAAGTTCTAGGCGAGCGGTAAATAGAATAACGCCTAAATCGAGCTCTGTTGCCGACGGCGCCAGTTTTTCAGACTGATATCTAAATCTGCTAACGTATGAATACCTTGCACTGCTGCACGCTTAAGTAAAATCAGCATCAACTCGGCAGTGACCAATGCATCTGCACTGGCAGTGTGGCGCTGTAGCACTTGCAAGTTAAAAAATTTAACCCAGTCATCCAATCCCGGATTGCGCATACCGTGCTCGGGGTAGAGTAGCGGCGCAATTTCAGCTACATCATAAAAAGCATGCTGCAAATCATAAGCAAAAGCATCATCCATCTCACGCACCAACATGCGCTGATCAAAACTGGCATGAAACGCCAGTAGCGGACTGCTACCGACGTATTCCATCAACCCCAATAATGCTTTCTCTGGACGGATGCCCGCAGCGACTTCACTGGGTGGTATTTGGTGAATCAGTACGCTTTCACTGACCGCATGATTAGCGCGGCGTAGCGTGCAGCTAAACTGATCACCTAAGGCAATCGCTGAGTCTTCAATAGTCACTGCACCAATGGATAATATTTTATCTTTCAGGGTGTTTAAGCCACTGGTTTCTAAATCTACTACAACAAAACGCAACTTCTGCAGCGGCTCTTCACTGGCGATATAAGGTGCCAACGCAGCCAGACGCAGCGCGTCTTTCTCGCGTAGTTCGGGACTTTTACGCAGCCATTTAAAGAATTTCACAGCTGATACCTAAAGGTCAAACTGGCTTGCAAACGCTGCGCCTGACGGAAGGATTCACGTAAAATACGACGATCCAAGTGATTGAGCTCATCTGGATAAATACGATTGCTATAGGCCAAGTCATTGCGCGCCTGCTGCTGATGCTGCTGCATACGAATCAACTGAATAAAGTGATAGGCCTCAGCGTAGGCATCGCCATCCAAGCGCTCAATCACACCTTTATTGACCAGCTGACGAATGCGCTCCGAGGTATTGCTACTATCCAAGCCATGCGCCAGTGCCAGCACTCGTACACCATCGACAAAGGGCGCTAAGCCTTTAATCTTTAGATCCAGCGTATCTTTTTCCGCACCTTTCTTGTCTAGGGAAAAATCACGAAACAATCCACCCAAGGGNNGGCTTATTCTGCAGCGCACTTTGCGCCATCATGCGTTGGAACATATCATTGCCATGAATCATTGACAGCAACTCGCGACGCACGGCTTTACAGCCTTCAGTCGGCCCCCAAATCGCCCGTAAATCAAAGTAAACCGTTAAGTAGAGCAAGTTTTCCGGGCTCGCTTCACGGATAATTTTACTAAAGCGCCGCGACCATTCTTGGCGTGATAAGCACAGGTCAGCATTACCGGCCATAATATTGGCTTTGCACAGCATAAAGCCGCAGTCTTCCAGTGCTAAGTTGATTTCACGCGCCAGAGGTAACAATTTTTGCCGTATTGCATTGGCTTCTTCTTGGCTGCTGGCCTCAAATAAAATACCATTATCTTGGTCAGTGTATAAAGTTTGCTCTTTACGCCCTTCACTGCCAAATACCAGCCAAGTAAATTCAACGCCTGGGTCACCGTGCCGTTCCAGACACAGTTCAATCACCCGCGAGACCATATGATCATTGAGCAAGGTAATCAGACGGGTCATTTGCTCAGAATTAGCACCGTGAGCAATCATACGATCGACTAACGAACGAATCTCATCACGCATCTGCACCAACTGTTCAAGCGATGCAGCATTGCGTACCGCGCGAGCTAGATGCACTAAATCAACGCGCTGTAAGGAGAACAGATCACGCTCAGATACCACACCCACTAAAGCGCCATTGTGCACCACACAGACATGGGCGATATGCCGCTCTGTCATGGCTAAAGCAGCATCAAAAGCCGTAGCATTCGGTGCTAAATAAAACGGATCAGGCGTCATCACCTCACCAATCGGCCGACGCAGATCAGCATTGGCATCAGCAATCACACGGCGCAAGTCACGCAGAGTAAAAATACCTTGCGGGCGCTGCGACTCATCGGTAATAACTAAGCTACCAATTTGCTGCTCATGCATGAGTTGCACTGCCTTATGCAAGGGCAAATGCCCAGCACAGGTAACCGGCTGGCGTATCGACAGCTCAGCTAAGCTGGTTTCCATGGAATATTGCGAACCCAGCGTTTCCGCAGCGCGGGTCTGCACTTGCTGATTAGCATGATCCAATAAGCTACTGATTCCGCGCACCGAAAAATCGCGAAAAGCATTACTAGTAGAAAACAATTTAATAAAAGAAGCTTTATCGAGCAGCAAGCAAAAGGTATCTTCAGCAGCAATATGTGAGGTTCGCGTGGCACGCTCACCTAATAAAGCAGCAATCGGAAAACACTCGCCGGTAGTAATCTCAAAGGTGGTTTCCTTGCCGTTATCTTGGCCCTTACCACGCTCACCATAGATACGCCCCTGCTTAACAATATAGAAAAAATCAACCGATCCGTCTTCTGGGCTGATGATTTTTTCACCTTCAGAGTAAAAGCGTAACTGACAGTTTTCCACTAAAAAACTAAGGTGTACGGAATCCATCTGGTTGAAAGGTGGGTATTTTTGCAGAAACTCCAGTGTGCCTTGGATATTTTGTTGCACAGCGGTACGACCTGTTTTTGCAAAGGCTTCACTTCTGCTCATGAAACATGGCTCCTACTTAAAGTCAGCCATCCTAAAGCCTGTGCTCCAGCACTCTTATAAAGCCTCTGTTAGAAGGTCATTAGCGCTATAAACTCAAACCTGGTGGCATATTGTTTTTATTAATCAGCAGCTATTTTTGCAGGCTTAGAGCCAATTGAACAGTGCTTATACAAATCATAGCTAATAAAAAACCGCCCGAAGGCGGTTTCTTATCAACACTATACATCTTTACAAATTATAAGCCATTTTTAGCTTTAAATTCGCGGCGACGACGGTGCAGAACTGGCTCAGTGTAACCATTAGGCTGATCACGACCTTGCAGTACTAATTCCAGTGATGCTTGGAACGCGATGTTATCATCGAAGTTCGGCGCCATTGGGTTGTAGATTGGATCATCAGCATTCTGACGGTCAACCACAACAGCCATACGCTGCATACTTTCAACAATTTGCTCTTCGGTAATAATACCGTGACGCAACCAGTTGGCCATATGTTGGCTAGAAATACGCAGTGTTGCACGGTCTTCCATCAGGCCGATATCATTGATATCAGGTACTTTAGAACAACC
>LFRM01042296.1_pt3 | contig 11982 bp, 12 predicted proteins | sample 618341 | NCBI WGS metagenome assembly LFRM01 (sample SAMN03654438, study PRJNA283298) | anaerobic digester metagenome | isolation source: pool of bioreactors CSTR01a, CSTR02a, and CSTR03a thermophilic anaerobic... | place: Denmark: Kgs. Lyngby | collected 2014-05-21
TTTATCTGTTTATATCTCATGATTATATTTTATCATCTAAATTAAATTAATTCCATAGCCATTTGTCCCTTCCTGAAAAGTACTTAAAAAACAAAGCGCCTAAAGCCGCATCTCCCTTCAGTCGAAATTTATTAGAATTTATTATATAATCTAAAATAAGATAAAACAGGAAATAATAACAAGCATTAAATCTAAACCTAAATATACAATTAAACAAATTTTCACTGAGCATTGGCAATTTTTTTAACACCTATGCTTATTTGACCATTGGTAATCAGTTGTTATATGTAAAGCAGTTATTATAAATGTAGATAGAATTTTAGCAAGTAATGCTTTCAATTTTTTGATAAAAAAAAGAGTATTTGAATGTATATATCGTAAATAGCAAGTCAGAAGATTTGTTAGATGAATAAACGGAAAGGATGATTACTGTGACCGATAACGGCAACAGCATCGTACAACTGGATTCGGTAACAAAAGAGAAACTTGCCAGACTGCTATACATGAGTCATATGAAAGAGCCTTTAGACTCCTTTAAAATAGACAGCTTGATGAATGAATACGCTTATTTATGTCATGACGACGGTACATGGACAACACATATTTACGCGATATATCCCAATATAAGAATGTTTTGAATTATAAAGTGTCACAAGCATTAAAAAAATCAGGAAAAGAAAACATGGACGGAACTATCATTAACGAATTGTTTGAAATTTGTACGGAGGGACTCTTAATAGATTTACAGGAAACAAAAACCCATGAAATCGGTTTATATATACTAAATAACATCAGCACATTGGATGATTTGGAAAATGCCGTTACTGCTTCGAGAAAACGCAAGTGTGACAAAAAGCTAAAATATGATTTAAAATACAACATATGGAAATTGTTCTAACGACACTCCCTTGTTGTCTGCTTTGGATTGATGTAAAATCTCCTTGCTTATTTGTAAAAAGCCCTCTTAAAGGCGTTTAACCCTTTTTAAAAGATTAATTTATCACTTTAATATTTTTACTATAAAAATTTATATCAAAAACTTATGTCAGAAAAAATAAATTAAAGGAGAAATTACAGGCCGTTTATAAGTGACATTACCTCTGACCTGGTTCTGGCATCGGTTTTTATTATGCCCCTTAAGGCTGAAGTCACGGTTTTAGACCCCGGTTTCTTTACACCCCTCATTGTCATACACAAATGTTCCGCTTCAACAACTACAGCAACCCCCAATGGGTTTATGCTGTTCATAATTATATCTGCAACTTCGCTGGTCAAACGCTCCTGAAGCTGTGGTTTTTTGGCAATAATATCTACAATCCTGGCAAGTTTGCTAAGGCCTAATATCTTGCCCTTTCTGGGTATATAAACCACGTGGGCAACACCTACAAAGGGAAGCAGGTGGTGTTCACATACCGAATACATAGGAATGTCTTTTACAAGAATCATTTCTTCATGAGTGTTTTCCTGAAACACTTTAATGCAATCCTTAGGGTCGGTATAAAGCCCTGCAAAAATCTCTTCATACATTCTTGCCACCCTGTCAGGTGTTTCCACCAGTCCTTCTCTATCAGGATCTTCTCCAATAGCTATAAGTATCTCTCTGACAGCTGCCTTTACACGTTCTTTATCAATCATCTTCACTACCTCTTTTCTGAAAATAAAATTACTTTTTATACAAATTAATTTTATACAAATTAAAATTGTTTAAATTATTTTTTTAATATTATTTTTATATAAATAAAATTGCTTTTAAAATTGCTTTTTATACACAATTGGCATGTTAAAATAAATTAAACTTCACATACAAATCATTATACTGTATGCATGGGAAAATGACAATAAATTCTGAAATGAAGGCTATACGTAACCACGGTGTATATAATATCCAAATATACATAATAAGGTAACTAAAAAACCAAGTGATATCGGATGGTATTGTTGGATTTTATGTTAACTAATCAGATTCATTATATAATCTGCAATTATCTCACTAAATATTAAACCTATAGCCATAAAAATCATATTTACAATTATAACGGTAAGTCCTGCTTTACTGCCATTTTTTGTTGCTAATATGCCCATAATAACACCTACAAATCCAAAAATAAAAGAATATCCCAGTAGGGAAACCAGGGCAAAAACCAACCCGCCTACAACCAGGACAATGGTACTAAATGTAGCTGTTTTCTGGCTATTAATGTTCTCCATATCTATCACCCTGTTTAAGTATTTCCTGCTTTTGATATCCATATTCATTTTTTTTGTAAAATCTTTTCACTAAACACTGTACAAAATATAATAAATGGGTTATAATATTATTAGTAACTTATTTTTATTTGCATTTATCTCCAATTTATTTTTTGCAATAGATTCAGCAATACAAATAACATCTGTTCTTGCATATTCCAAGCATTTTATACTGCTTCATTTTGTTTACATAATTGCCAATAATTAAATTTGAAAACATGCTTACTTTTTGCTAAACTTATACCTAACATGTTGCTTATTATGTAAACTCATTTGAACTTTTATTTAAACTTACAAAGGTATTTTATAAAACTAAATTAATAAATAAAGGATGGTTAAAGTGTCTGTGGATTTTAATTTCTTAACTTCAAAACAAAAAAAGGTCTATACTGCAATCGAATCATTCATCAAGGAAAATGGAATGCCTCCTACCGTAAGGGAAATAGGCGAATTAATTGGTGAGAAAACACCTGGAGCTGTACAAGGTATACTAAACAGGCTTGAAGAAAAAGGTGTTATAAGGAGGCAGCCAAGAGTAGCAAGATCTATCCAGCTTGTACAAGAAAACTCAAACTATGCCGACCACGTATATCTGCCGCTAATCAAAAAAATAAGCCAACGTAATGTAGACGACCTGCTCAATATGTACAACATCGTCAAGTACTATCCTGTACCGGCTCATTTGTTTGAAAATGCCGAAAATCATTTTATAATCCAATGTCCTGACAACAGTCTTTTGGACAGTGGCATCTCCTATGAAGACACTTTAGTAATTGACATGAAACCAGACCTTAAAGACGGGGATATAGTACTACTTATGTATGAAAACCTTACTATCCTAAGGTATTATAGCCCTCACGAAGACTCAGACAAAGTTGTTTTAAAAGCTGACAGCGATTTAATTGGAAAGGAAGTATTTAGTAGAGATGAAATAAAAATAATAGGTAAAATGGTTGCTAAATTCACCAAATACTAATTGAAGTACCTGATTATTTTTATTAATTCATCTGTATTAGTATTAAAAATAACAGGGTTAAGCTAATTATTTAAAAGCTTAACCCTTGTTGTTTTTTTATTATTTATTGCTTATTTTTGCTGTTTATATTATTTGACTTTCATTGTTTCTTTGTATTTATTTTTGTGGGCATATTTGGTTTTTACAAACTTTTTATATGTATGCCTTTTTAGACATGCATTTTTTACAGGTAACTTACAATAAGGTCGCCCACTTCATCAGTTCCATAACCCATTTTGCCTGCGCCTAAGTCTTTAATATCATTTTTAACAGCCTTCTTAATGGCATTTTCTATATCTTCTGCTGCCTTAACTTCTCCTAGCTGTTCCAGCATCATTTGTCCTGCTGCTATTGCTGCAAGTGGGTTTATAACATTTTTACCTGTATATTTTGGCGCTGAACCTCCTATAGGCTCATACATTGATACTCCCTCAGGATTTATGTTACCGCCGGCAGCTATTCCCATTCCTCCCTGGATAACTGCTCCAAGGTCAGTTATAATATCCCCAAACATATTGTCTGTCACAATAACGTCAAAGAATTCAGGATTTTTAACCATCCACATACATGTAGCATCAACATGGCAGTAATCTGTCTCTATATCAGGATATTCTTTTGCCACTTCATAAAATACTCTTTCCCATAAATCAAATGCAAATGTTAAAACATTGGTTTTTCCGCATAGCGTTACTTTTTTACCTTTATTTCTCTTTCTTGCATACTCAAATGCAAACCTTATACATCTTTCAACACCTTTACGGGTGTTTATTGATTCCTGGATTGCAATTTCATCAGGAGTACCCTTCTTTAAAAAGCCTCCTCCTCCTGCATACAGACCTTCTGTATTTTCCCTTACAACAACAAAGTCAATATCCTCAGGTCCTTTGTCTTTTAAAGGAGTGTCCACTCCTTCATAAAGGATAACAGGTCTTAAATTGATGTACTGGTCAAGCTCAAAACGCAGCCTTAACAGTATACCTTTTTCCAAAATACCAGGGGCTACATCAGGATGTCCTATTGCACCAAGCAAAACAGCATCCCTTGATTTTATTTTTTCAATATCACTGTCAGTTAATACTTCCCCAGTTTTTAAATATCTGTCCCCACCTAAGTCGTAATACTCTAAATCCACTTGGAAATTATGCTTTTTGCTGACTGCTTCTAAAACTTTAACACTTTCCCGGACAACTTCAGGTCCTGTACCGTCACCAGGTATAACTCCGATATTGTACTTTTTCATATTCAAAATCCTCCTTTTGTAATTTCATATGATAAATGTCCATATGTTTCTGTACCGGTGTGTCATAAGTAATTTACATGTTGTAATTTTTGTATGTTAAAATGTCTGCTTGTAAATATACTCTCTCTAAATATTATAACACTAATTATATTTTGTCATTATAAATATTGATTTATAGATATTAATTATAATTCTTAAAACTAGTTTATTCTACCTGATATTTACCTTAATCATGCCGGCTTTTTAATGTTTTTTGATTTATTTTATAATTTTTCGCCAAATCCATTTTCTCCACAGCCCTTTCATGTTAAAATGATATTAATGGAATTTAGGAAAAGATGCAGCGATATGGAGGTAAGGCACCTTGTCTTTTAAAAAAAATAAAGATACTTTTAATGAAAGTTCAATAATCTCAACTATAAATGAAATTAAATCTAGTAATGACAGCCTTTTGATGGATAACTTTATATCTGAATTTACCCCTTTTATTAAAAAAGAAGTAATAAAATTTACAAAAAAGCCTTTTGAAATAGAAAATACTTTTGAATTTAGTGTTGCTGTTTTAGCATTTAAAGAGGCCATTGATTACTATAGTGAAAACCAGCATTTAAGCTTTTTGGATTTTTCTTCTTTATTGATAAGAAAGCGTCTTTTAGACTATGTAAAATTCAGCAATGGAAAAAAAACATTTTCTATTTCCAATTTTGAAAAAAAGCATTTACATTTAATTGAACAACTGCATCTACCGGAACAAAACAAGTACCATAAAGAGTATACCATGTTATATGAAATAAGTATATTTAAAAAAATGCTTAAACCTTTTAAAATATCTGATGAAAATCTTCTCAAGTATTCACCAAGAAATGACATAATAAAACATAAATGTTTTAAAGTGGCGGAAGAAATTTTGAAAAATAATGATTTATTGGAGGATATTTTAACTAAGAAAATTTATCCCGTGTCAAAACTGCAAAAAATTACACAAGTCAAAAAAAGGGACATTAGGTATCATAAAGGGTTTATTGTTTCTGCCGTTTTAATTTTTTCCTCAAAATTAGATACTTTAAAAGGATATATTAATAATTTCTTAGATGAAAAATTTGAAAAAACCGGGGTACTTATAGCAATGAAAGAAAATTATGGTATTGTAGTTACTAAAGAGTTTCTCTTTTTATCAATACCAAAAAAGCCTTCCATGGCAATTGGTCAAACCTTGGAATTTAAATCTTTTTATCTCTCTATAATAAAAGGTGTATCTCATGATATAGTAATAAAAGTGTTGATTATTATTGCTATATTATCAATGAGCGCTGCTTTTTTGTTCAGTTTTTTGGCTCAGCTTTTTCTGGTCTAAAATAAATAATCATATTTTTGCAATTTATGTTGACATAACTAATAATTAACTTATTTGAAAATAATTCTTCGTATTTTTCTTTCTATTGCCATTATTTTTTCCATTCCTGTTGTAATGTCGTTTTCGTCATATTTAAAGAATTTAATTTTGTACCCGTCAACGTGGTATTGTTTTTTCAAATCTTCTTTTGAGAATAAATATATTGTATTTTGAAAGGGTTTTTTCCAACCGGAAATAATTTTTTTATATTCTTTTTTCTTGTTTGTTAATTGGTCAAATCTTTTATGTACATCTTCACTTGTGTTTTCCAGTAATTCTTTGATTATAAGCAAAATATCATCAGATGATAAATCTTCTGCCTTTTTTTCAATTGGTCTGATAACAAAAACATAACCAACAAAAGCAAAACCTACATATACAGTATGGTCATATATGAAAAACACTATATTCTTTATATATTCTCCTTGCTCATTTTCTATAGGTATATCAAAACCATTATATATACACGTAAAATTATCCAGCGGAATAGCTTCTATGAATAAAAAAGGCATCCTGCTATAGAAGAAAACCTTCGCATACCACTCATCAATAAAGTCTTTTTTTTCATAGGGTAAAAAAATATTAACTTTAAATCCTTTTATATAAAATTTTACATGTTTAATTAACATATCTGAAAAGTAATTTATAACATGTATATTATTGTAGTACTTTTCCATTAATAGTCCTTCCTTAACTTCCTTGTATTTTTTCTTATCCGGAATTTCATTCCTTATTTCTTCAATAGACCGGTCAATATACACGCCTCTGCCCAGCTCAACAGCTTTTAGCCGGCCTTGAAAAAAATCAACACAGATAAACTTAGTTTTAAAACAATAAGCAATCTTTTTAATAATATCTCTAAGCATTTTATTCCTCCAAAAGCCATATAACCTTTTATTTTTGTTATTAAGCAGAATTTTTTCAACTACAAATATCAGGTAAATTGCAATTTACCTGATATTTGTAGTTTATCTATATCTTTAATTTAATTATACATCCTGTCTAATCAAAACTCCACCCAAACCATTCTTCTACTGATTCTTTAAATCTTTCTATTAGAACTTCAGCAAAAGATCTGGATGTTACAACTGCTGTAACTCCTGCTGCAGAATCGTAAGGCGTCTTTGATGATCTTTCTTTTATAGTTCTTGTATAAACATTTTCTACATCAAAAACTCTGGTAGTATGCGCCTCATCAACAATAGTAAAAATTGCTCCGAAAAACACACCGGAAAAAGTTGCGTATACAATTCTATTTCCCATTTTTCCTACTTCTATAGTCTCACCGGTAATTGCCCATTCTAAAAAAGCATCATATGCATTGCCTCTTAACATTTCATCTGTCAGTGCAACAAGAAACGAACTGGCACCTCCTGAAATCATTCCCTGTATAATACGCCCTCCAAAACTTAAACCTTTACCATTAACAAATCCAACTCCTATAAAATGACTTGCCAATCCACCCACAGCACCTGTTATTACATCAATACTGTAATCTTTAATTAACTGTTTTGGAGTATAATATATGTCGTTAAATATTCCTTGGTAAAACACATTAATTGTTGTAAATATAGTGTTTAAACTAATGCTTACTGCTAATGATTTACCCAATAACGAACTAACTAAAGTAAAGTTACCCGAAGGGTCAATATTCATTACAGGATTTGCATGGGCATATAGGTACTTGTGCAAGCTGTATGGATCTTGTATAAATCCTTCAAACGGATCCATTGTTGTAAATCTTCCTATAGCCGGATTCATGTACCTTGCTCTTAAGTAGTAGAATCCTATGTTAGCATCATACTGTTCTCCTGTGTACAAAAACTCATTCTCTGTATCGCCTGTTTTTTCAATTAGATTTCCAAAAGCATCATATGTGTATGTATCAGTTACTTCTCCGTTGCTATTTGTCAGAGCCCTTGTACTTCCTAAACCATCAAAGTGATAGTAGCTTTTAACATCTCCTCTTTTTTGGCTTATAAGATCATCCCCATGAACATAACTAACTATAAGCTTGCCTTTTTCATTTCTTTCTTCTAAAACTTTCGCATAATCTGTATTTTTATCTACAGTATATCTGCTAAATTTTGCATCGTCAACTATTTTTCCAACTCTTATCCCGTCCACGTCATAAACATATTCAACAGTTGATGTACCGGTCTGGTTGGTTGTAACTACACTTACAAGCCTGTTATCATATCCATAGGTATATAATATTGTCTCTGTCTCATTTTTCTTTGAAAGAGTGTTTCCATTATTGTCATAAGTATAGACATTTTCACCTTCTGAAATAAGCCTGTTATTTTCATCATAAGTATAATTCACAGTGTTTCCGTCATCCGTCTTAGTCAGCCTGTTTCCTACAGCATCATAAGTATAGCTTATTTCACGTATAGTTCCATCAGGATTATTTATAGTTTCTTTTAACAGTTTATAAGTATTATCATACTCATATTCTATAACTCTTCCGGTATGTTCTTCAATTTTTATTCTGCTACCTGCAGGTCCTAATGTATATTTGTAAGATGAAATAATCTCCCCGTTGGCATCTTGGTTTACAAGCTCTACCAATCTGTTAAGTTCATCATAGGTATATAGCATCTTTGTTCCGTTAGGATAGGTAACACCAGTTCTGTTGCCCACTTCATCATATATGTATGTTGTCACTCCCCCGTCAGGATCCGTCACTGTAGAAAGCCTATTTAACTTATCATAAGTATAGGTTGTTGTCCCGGACGGAACTTTGACACCGGTTTTGTTTCCTGCTGCATCGTAAGTATATTCAATGCTTATTCCATCGGGACCGGTTTCTTTTATAAGTCTTCCCATAACATCATATTCAAATTTTGTAGTTCCCCTATTGTCTGTTACTGTTGCCCTTTGACCTAAAGGAGTATATGTATACGCCTCTTCCGAACCGTCATGAAAAATCTTTTTGATTAATCTGTCATTTACATCATATTCAAATTTTGTAGTATTTCCGTTAAAATCAGTTATGCTAATTATGTTTCCAACTGCGTCATAAGTGTATGTTTCAGACATTCCAAGAGGTAGGATACGCTTAATCTTTCTGCCCAGTTTGTCATATTCAAAAGTGGTTGTATTTCCGTTTGCATCTGTTTCAGATATCATATTTCCAAAGGCATCATATTCATAGGTAGTTGAGTTTCCTAATGCATCTGTTACTTTTATAAGCCTTCCCATCTCATCGTATTCAAACTTTGTAGTGTTTCCTTCTAAATCAGTTTCTGAAAAATTGTAAAATCCAAATTTTCCTGTAGTGTAGGTATCATCGTACAATGAAATATCATCCAACACAACATCATCATGTCTTATAATTATANNATAATTATATTAAAATGCCCATTACCTGAAAACTTCAAAGTAAACTCATAGTCTTCAAAATCCTTATATGGAATGGTATTGCGATAAATTACTTTAACCCTTTCATTCCCCTCCGACATCCATAAATCTCCATCTAAAATAGGCGTGTCGGTATTAATTACTTTTACACTCATTCCTTGTTCACAGTTATTTCCTTTCCACATTTGGGTAGTCTGCTTCCAATCAAAGAGATAAAAATGTCCTTCATCCTGATAACCAAAAACAAAACCCATAAGGTCGTCATCCTTTGATGTATCAACTCTCCATTTACCGTTAACTATACATTTATCCACCTGAATATCACTTAATAGTACTGATGGGTTTGCATTTCTTGTCTGCATTGCTTTTGTCGGCTCAGAATGCACCCAATTTGGAATATCATCATTTGTATCACATAACTGAACCACAGTCCATTTAGTTAAATCTATTATTTCCCTGTTGCCCTCTACCATATTAAGAACAACTTCTTCAACAGGTGTACTTATAAATATAGGAGCATTATTAACAGGTGTTGGTTCCGGTGTTGGCGTTGACTTAGTTCCTCCCGTACTACCCCCTTTAGGAGTTGTTGGTGTCGGACTTGGTGTTGAAATCGGCGTAGATGTTGGCTTTGGCGTCACCGTTGGTCTTGGTGTTTCAGGTGGAGCTAAAGGTGGCGTCTTTTCAGGTATCTCAATGTATTTTAGAACAACATCTAACATTTGAACTGCTTCTGCTCTTGTTATTAAATTAAACGGCCTGAAAGTTCCATCAGGGTAACCTCTGGCTATTTCATGGGATGCAAGGTTTTTTATGCTCTGATATAAATACTTTGGAAATGTTTCCTCATCTTTGAATGTAAATTCAGGCGCACCCTCAAAAAAACCCACTTCAAAAAGCCTTGATACAAGTACTGCTGCATCCTGCCTTTGCATATTTTACATTGGTCTGAAGGTTCCATCTTCATATCCGGCTATTAAACCTTCACTTGCTGCATAAGATACTGCATTATAAAACCAGTCATCTTTGTTTACATCTTTGAAATTATTTCCTTCTACCTCTTTTTCTTCTTTAAAAATGTTTACAACCATAGCTGTAAATTCTGCCCTAGTCACAAGTCTGTCCGGTCTGAATAATCCGTCATCATAGCCTACAACCCAGTTGTTTTCAACAAACTTTTCAATAGTTTTCCTACACCAATGGTCTTTGATGTCCGGAAAAGTCTCTTTTAAATTTAGATCTGTCGCTTCCATGGAAAACAATGTCCCTGTTAATAAAAGACAAATGATAAGAGTGCAGGATATAATCCTTTTTGATGTGTTCATTAAAAAATAACCTCCCCTAGAAAAAAAGTTTTTTAGTTTTTTATGTTTTTTTTAGTTTTTATAATATATATTTGTTTGTTTTATGCAAACCTAAATTATAGCATAAAATATATAAAAATAAATAATTTTTTCTAAAAAAATAGTTGCACCTGTTTAAAGTGCAACTATTTTTCACACAATGTAATTATTCTTTTGGCTCTGGTGTTGGTTCCGGAGTTGGTTCTAGCTCTTCTGTCGGTTCCGATGTTGGTTCCGGTGTTGGCTCTGGCTCTTCTGTCGGTTCCGGTGTTGGTTCCGGTGCTGGCTCTGGCTCTGTTCCTGGTGCTGGTAATTTAAAACCTTTTGAACCTATTGTAAGATCTAATAACTCAGGACTGAAACCCTCACTTGATATTTCAAGCTCAACTAAAATCTTTATATATCTTCCGTCTTTAATATTAAATGTACTATAATTTGATACACTTAAAGGCTTAGAATAATTTTTCCCGTCATTGCTGGTTGATACCGTTACGCTTACTTTGTCATCGCTATATACTTTGTCATTCCAATAGATGCTTCCCCACTGAGTGTTTGATCTTTTACTGTCAAATACAACGCTCCATGTTCCATATGATACATATTCACTAACCGGAAGTGATAAATCGTCTATATCTATAACAATTGTATTGTTGTTTCTATCAATGTACTCAAGTGATGTATCTTTTAGAATGATTTTTTTGCCATGTTCAAGGTTTTCAAAATAGACTGACAGCAACATATCCTCTTCTTCTTGCATTTTTATCCTGTCATACTTCCATTCATATGTATAACTTCCATCTTCATTTTCAACTATATTTGCAGGTTCAGGCAACACTTCTAAATCTATTACATTATCTTTTAACACCGTCGTCTTCAAAACAACATTTCTTCCGGACGTATCAAATACCTGCTGTGCCATATACTCCATCATCTCACCCAATTCTTCTGATGAAGGGCTGAACCTGTATATTCCGCTTGTAATATTTGCAAGTTCTTTTAAAAGTGCTTCATTAGCCCCTGAACCAAGTCCTACTGAATGTATTATTATATTTTTTTCTTTAGCAATTTCTGCTTGTGCTACTGCAGGGTTTCTGCTTGCATTACCATCGGACAATAATATAATGGCCTTATCTCTTCCATCCGTACTTTCATTGTTAAAAGTCTCTATTGCTTTTGCCAAACCACTACCAATATTCGTTGACCCACCGGGACCGCTTAAATTGTCTATTACATTTAGTAGTACATCTAAATCACTTTCTAAGCTATTATTAAGGTATGCACTACCATCAAAAGTAACTATTGCAACTCTGTCTTCTTTTCTCACAAAATTAAGTATGTTGCGGCAAGCTTCTAAAGTAGCAGTCCACTTACTTCCTGACAT
>LFRM01021325.1_pt1 | contig 11979 bp, 13 predicted proteins | sample 618341 | NCBI WGS metagenome assembly LFRM01 (sample SAMN03654438, study PRJNA283298) | anaerobic digester metagenome | isolation source: pool of bioreactors CSTR01a, CSTR02a, and CSTR03a thermophilic anaerobic... | place: Denmark: Kgs. Lyngby | collected 2014-05-21
ATGATCGAGTTCGTCAGCGTGCTAATCAAATTATAAGCCTTTCAAAAATGACTTTTCCGCATTTATTAGCCCGAATTATAATTTTAGAACAATTGTTTCGAGCTTATAAAATTCTCAATCATCAAAACTATCATAAGTAATTTATAACCAATTCTTTTTATACATAAATCTAGCAACACCAACAGTGATTAAAACGCTAATTGGAATTAAAACACTGACCGAACTAGACAGAGAAGGTTTGATTAAGAATAGTATTAGCATCAATATAATTGGAGCAATTGCAATTTTACTGTTCTTAGATAAAAATACAACAGCCAAGCCGCCAAAGAGTGCAGGTAAGATATTGGCAAAAGCGGGTGCTAAAGTAGGTGATTCTAAAAAAGGCGTTAATTGATTTAATAGAAGCATACCTATAATTAAGATAATAGTAGTGACAATAGAGCTGATTGCTATCGCGATTGTTGATATCACTTCGCCTTCTTCGCTGTTAGGCTCTACTTTAGCTATTTGCATGGCACGTATGGCAGCTGGCACTTTCATAGCGGTTAAATTGCCAGTGACAAATCCTAAATAAGCCCCTCCAGATCCTAACATGGGACCAAAGGTTAAAGCCTCAATAATTCCAACGGTCCAATAGATAGGCGCTACAGCTAATAGACCTTTTAATATGACTTGAAAGTCTGGTTTCTCTTGAAAATAAATACTGGTGAGAATTGGATAAGCAATAAAGAACAAAATGGCTAAAACCAAGGAAGTTCTACCCCAAGTATGTACGCGTTCACGATAAGTTTTCGTTATTTGATTTTTCATTTCATTTCTCCTTAACCCTGAATCCAATTAGTTAAAGGTATAGCAAATGCCATAGCACCAAGCATACTGAAAGGCATTGCATAATTTTCGAGCCATTGCCATTTAAAAACTTTGATTAACAAGCCCATTATTAACATCAATAAGGCTGAAAATAGCATGACGAAAACAGGTATCCAGCCTTCTAAACCAAGGTGTATGTCAGCAAAAACCATACCTAAAAAAGTAGCAATCATACCGACAAATAAAGAATCCATTAAAATACTGCTCCATTTAGAATCTTTCTTTTTCATTTTGATGAGATTGTTTTCCATCTTTTTTTGAAAAAATAAAATAACAATGATTCCAGCCATAATACCTAAAGTCATGACCCAAGATATAGCAATATAAATGGAAGCATTCATAATAGGTTGATCTAAAGGCAAATTTAATATTTTAGCGACTGCAGCTGCTGCAGGTAATTCATAAGTTAAAGCACCGAGCACAGAGAGTCTTAGCCATGGAAGAGGCAAGCCTAAAAAACGAGAGAGACTGATCAAACCGAGTAAAATGCTAATGGCAGGTGCTACGGAAAAGAGAGCACTGCCGATGGAAAGATTTTTTAAGGTTTTTTTAGCTATGCCAAGTTCTCTGGCTCTTTTCCAAGCTTTTATCAAAAAGAAAAAAGATTGACCTAAAACAAAGGCAATAACAATACCTGCAAAAAGGAATAAAATAGGATGATTTAAATTGAAGCTCATATTGCCTCCTTCAATTTTTAAATAACTTTACATTTCCTAAGCTAAATTTATTAAGAATTCCTTATAAAAAAGAATCATTTTTTCTAAATTCTCATGTGAAATTCTTTCATTAGTAGCATGCATCGTCGCTAATTCGTCATTAGTTAAACGACAAGGTAAAAAACGGAAAGTTTGATCTGTAACTTTTTCATAGTAGCGGCTGTCGGTACCGCCAACCATTAAATACGGTAAAGCGATGGTTCCGTTAAAAGTAGTTTGAATGCGGTCTGCAAGATAAGACATGGCATTGGAATGAACATCACTTATTGCAGTTGGCTCATTTTCTAAAATGCTTTCAATTTTATAGTCAAAACCAAAATGATTAAAATAATCCTTGATAGATTGAACACTATCTCCTTGTAAAATTCTAGCATTAACGACGCAAGTAGCTTCTTTGGGTAAAACATTATGACCAGAACCAGAATTTGTCATGGTAAAAGCAAAAGTTGTGCGGAGCATAGCTGCAGTTTGTTTATTCTTTAAAAGAATTTTTTTAACAATGGGGAAAAAAGTTTTAGGATATGTTAAGGCGAATTTTTGGATTCCTGACATTTGTTCGGATAGAGCCTTTAACATTTCAATTACTGTTTCTGTTAAATGAACAGGCATGGGATGATTTTCAACTTGTTGAATAAAAGCTGCCATTTTTCCTATTGCTGTGTGATTTGGCGGTGTAGAAGAATGTCCCTCTTCACCCTTAAATGTTAGTCGAAAGCTATTATTGCCTTTTTCTGCGATGCCAACAACGGCTAAATCTGGTTTAACACCTAATGTTTTGCCACCGACAATAGCTCCTCCTTCATCTAACACATATTGAAAATGAATTTGTTTTTCTAAAAAATAATCCGCAATTTTTTGCGCACCTAAATTTCCACCTTGTTCTTCATCAAAACCAAAAGCAAAATAAATATCATAAGGTGGTATATAGTTTTCAGATAATAATTGTTCAATGGCTTCTAAAATACAAATTAAAGAACTTTTATCATCCAAAGTACCACGACCCCAAATATATTCTCCATCATCATATCCAGAAAAAGGTGGATGTTGCCAGCCTTCTTCAGAAGCAGCGACCACATCATAATGGGCTGTTAATAAAATAGGTAGGGAAGCGTTTGATTTGTTAGATTGGCCTCGCCAATGAAATATTAAACCGTAATTATTTACAATTGTTTTTTCTAAATTTTGATGAATGATTGGATAATAATTTTCTAGATATTTAATAAATTCATCAAAATATAACCAATTTGTATCCTTAGCTTCTGGGTGAGAACAAGTTGGAATTTGAATGGCTGCTTGCAAGCGTTTAATAGTATTCTTCATTTAAATACTCCTGGATAAATTTAAAATAAAAAAGTTGTCTTCTCTTCTATAAAATAAATTAAAGTTATTTATCTTCAATTAAAACAATTTCGCTTTTATTTTTATAAATATGATTGCTCGGAACATAACCTCGAACCATAGATAAAGGATAAACATGACTGTTTTTTCCAATGATTGTACCGGGGTTTAAAACAGCATTACAGCCAATTTCGACATGATCCCCTAAAATGGCTCCGATTTTTCTTAAACCAGTTTCAATTTTTTCGCCATTGACGTTGATAATAATATTTTGGCGATCTGCTTTAATATTCGAAGTGATAGAACCTGCGCCTAAATGACTATAAGGAGCCAAAATTGAATCACCAACATAATTATAATGTGGGACTTCGACATGTTCTATTAATAAACTATTTTTGATTTCTGTAGAATTTCCTACAACACAATTTTTACCAATAAATACATTTCCCCGGATAAATGCACCCGGCCTAATTTCCGTATTTTCATCAATAATGGTTGGACCAATAATGGTTGAAGTCTTAGCAATTTTAACTGAATTATGAATCCAAATATTATCATCTATTTGTTTAAAATCTTCAATTGATAATTTAGGTCCAATTTCTAAAATATAATCGTGAATTTGTGACAATACCTGCCAAGGATATTCGATTTCTGCTAATAAAGCTTCAACCAAAGTATTTTGATAGGTGATAAGATCTTTTGTTTTAATCATGTTAAACCCCTTCTAATATTAATATTGGTTCATATAATATTTATAATAATTATTATTTAAATAAAACAAATGGGAAATTTTCGGGACGATTTTTGTAAATCATAATTTCATCTTTAACAGGATGTTTAAATTGCAAAAAAGAGGCATATAAAGCAGGGCCTTCAGCTTGACGATCAAAATCGGTGAGCTTGCCATAAAGGCGATCACCTACCAAAGGGTGATTATGGGCTTTCATTTGAGCTCGAATTTGATGACTTCGTCCTGTTTTTAATTCGATTTCAACCAAAGAGATGTTTTCTTTGGGCAAATAGGCTTGAACTTGATAATTGAGAGAACAAGCTTGATATTTATCTATATAACGAGGATCTAAATTTGAATCGGCAATGTATTTACCTTTGATTTTATTTTTACTGATATGATCAGACCAGCTTGCATTTTGCGGTTTTAATTCCGCATGAACAACAGCTAAATATTTTCTGATAAAAGTATGTTCTCTAATCTGTTCAGATAAACGGGATGCGGCTTTTGAAGTTTTTGCGAAAACCATTAAGCCTCCTACTGGTCTATCTAAACGATGTATTAAACCGAGCCAAGCGGCACCGGGTTTTTCGTATTTAATTCGAATATATTCTTTAATAAGATTTAATAAATCNNACCTGTGAAAGCATACCAACAGGTTTTTCTACAATAATCAAATGATTATCCTCATAAATGATAGGAATATTATAATTCACACCCTGCCAAAAAATATTTGCCATTTTTTCTCCTCAATGTTTAATATGAAATTTATTTTAAACGAATATTCAAATTTTCATCCAAAACGTTCATGATTATTCTTATAAAGTATACAAGTCTTTAACAAAATAGGCTAAAAATAATTTATAATATAGAAAACGTATTATATAAAGAACAAGTCTGCTCATGAAGCTATTTTATACTATAAAGGAAATTATAATGGATATGGGAAAAAAACCAAGAAAATATTTACCGGAAGTTAATTCTTCATTTAGAGAAAAATCATTAGTAATAACACCACCTGTAATAAGAGAAGCCTCAGGTATTAAAGTTCATAATAGACGGATTAAATCATTTTTATTTTCAACAGATGTAGCAACCATTGCCTATGCAGATGCAGATGCAATTTTAGCAGTATATCCACAATCTCCCCATCCTTCAATTATTGAAGCGATAACGAATGTATCTAGTCAACCTGTTTTTGCTGGCGTTGGGGGAGGTGTTACTTCAGGCATGCGATCAGCTTTTGTTGCACATTTTGCTGAAGCAAAAGGGGTTTTGGGCATCGTTGTTAATTCTCCTACTCCAATAGAAACCATTTCTTTATTAGATGAAAGTGTTGATTGTCCAATTATTATTACAGTATCTTCTTTTTATGAAGATGTAGAGGGAAAGATTGAGGCAGGTGGTGATATTTTAAATGTCGCTAATGGTCAAAAAACGCCAGAACTTGTTCGTTATTTAAGAGCTAAATATCCAGAATTTCCAATTATAGCAACTGGAGGTCCTAATGACGAAACTATTTTAGAGGCAATTCATGCGGGTGCTAATGCTATTAGCTGGAAACCACCAACCAATGCGGAGCTTTTTGCAGAAAAAATGTCAATCTATCGTGAAATTAGTCGAAAAGATTATATGGATAGTCATGAAGGTATGACTCTATATGAATATGAAGCTCAAGAAAACTCTTGACAAAACAGTAGATAATAATTAATCTGTAAATTAGTTAAAAAATTTTAACTAATTTACTAGGCGTTTAAATTTAATTTAAAAGATTAAATTGTTTAAAATCTAGAATTTAATTATGTTCAGGAGTTATTGTGACAATATTACGAGGTAAAGCATATTATGATATGCCCCAATATGAAAATATTACTGATTTATTCGAACAATCTGTTTCAAAGTATGGAAAACAATATGCTGTAACTTATCGTAATAATCCTAAAGATGAACCGATAAATATTACATATCAAGAAATGTCGGATCAAATTGAAGCTATTTGTCAAAATTGGTCCGTACATCATCTAACAAATAAAAGAGTTGCGATTTTGGGATCTAATAGTTATCAATGGATTCTTTCATATTTCGCAGCTGCAAAATGCCAAGATTTTGTAATCCCTTTAGATAATTTATTGACAGTTGAAGAAATTTCTTCCCTTTTAACAAGATCCAAAAGCAATATGCTTTGCATTGATTTAACAAGTCTTATGAAGTTTTCTGAATTAGAGGACTTGTCTGTTTTAACGAATCTAAAATCGATTCAAATTATGAATATAGCTAAAGCAAGCAAAAAAAACAAAGAAGAATTTGAGCAATTTAAAATTCGACTGAAAGACGTAAAAATTTTCTTAACAGAAGATGCTATTGAAGCAGGAAATGTTTTGAGAAATCAAAATTTACCACTTGCTTATAAAAAAGTTGACTCTAATACAGATTCAATTTTAATCTTTACTTCTGGTACAACCGCAATGGCAAAAGGAGTGCTTTTAACCCAAAAATCGATTGTTACAGATGTTTCTTTGTTACATGGTATTGTTTATTTCCCGCAAAAATTGCGTAGTTTGTCGATGTTACCGTTGAATCATACTTTTGAAAGTACTTGCGGTATGCTTGGAACAATTTCTATAGGTGGGCATATTCATATTTATGATGGTTTGCGTTATATTCAGAAAAATTTACAGGAATATCAAATTCAAATGTTTATTGGTGTTCCAGCTATTTTTGATAGTTTTTATAATCGTGTACAAACTCAAATTAAAAAACAGGGAAAAGAAAAAAAGATAAAATTTGCTTTTAATTTGAGTCGTTTTTTATTGAAATTGGGCATTGATGTTCGACGTAAATTATTTAAAGAAATTTTGTCTAATTTAGGTAATTTAGAATTGGCAATAGTTGGTGCTGCTCCAATGAAAAAAGAACAATTAGAGTTTTTTCATAATATAGGCATACGAATTTTAGAAGGATACGGTTTAACAGAAACTTCACCAGTTGCCATTGCAAATAATGATTTCATTTTTGAACCAGGTACCATTGGGCAACCTTTACCTGGAATTGAAGCAAAAGTTGATACCGATATTCCTGGTGAACCTGGCGAATTAATGGTTAGAGGCCCCATTGTAATGAGCGGTTATTATCAAAATGACGAGGCAACAAAAGAAGCCATAACAGAAGATGGTTGGTTTAGAACAGGCGATTTAGCTACCTTAGATCCAGAAAGAAATTGTTTCAAGATTTCTGGCAGAAAAAAATCGATGATTGTTTTAGATAATGGCAAGAAAGTTTTCCCTGAAGAAATTGAAAATTTAATAAAATCAAAGGGTTATGCTTTGATTAAAGATATCATGGTTTTTAACCAAAAGGCAGATAATGACAAAACAGTTTTATCAATCAAATTTGTTCTTAATAAGATTGATGAAACATTTCCCAGTGAAAAAGAAATTAATCAATTTCTCGATCAATTAATTGCTGATATTAATTTGGAAGTTCCAAGCTTTAAACGAATTAAAACCTATTTTTATAGTTACCGTGATATGATTTCCACATCTACATTGAAGATTAAGAGAGAAGAAGAGAAGAAAAAAATAGAAAAAATTAAAGAACATTTAGATTTAAGATGGGATCAAATTAATAGACATAATATCGATATTATAGAGTCAGAAATGTTATCAAATTTATAAATTTTAACTTTTATACCGATTTTTATACCAATAATAATAATGTGATATAATAGCTCATAATCTTATATGAGCTATTTTTTTCAGCAAATTTTAAAAGCTTCTGTCTTGCTGAATTTAGAATTGAGGATAAATGATGAATAAAATACCTTTAATTTTGATTTGTGATGACGATCCAATTGTACATGAATCATTAAGTCTTTATTTAGATGAAGAAAATTATAAATATGAATCATGTTATGACGGTGTAGAAGCTTTAAAAATGTATAAAGAGAAAAAGCCAGATCTTATTGTTCTTGATTTAATGATGCCTAAAATGTCGGGTATGGATGTTTGTAAAGAAATTCGTAAAGAGAGTAATGTTCCAATCATTATGTTGACCGCTAAAGGTGAAGAGATTGACCGTATTTTAGGGTTAGAATTGGGCGCAGATGATTATATAGTCAAACCTTTTAGTCCTAGAGAAGTTGTAGCTAGAATTAAAGCAGTCATGCGCCGAACCAATGATCAAGATGCAAATAAAGCATCTTCGATACTTCGCTTTGATGGCCTAGAAATTAATATTGATAACTATGAAGTTTTAGTAGATGATGAGCCAGTATCATTTACACCAAAAGAAGTTGAAATTTNNCGCGAGCAAATTTTATCACAGGTTTGGGGCTATGATTATTTTGGCGATACCAGAACTGTAGATACGCATATTAAACGTATTAGGCAAAAAATTGATAGTGACAATCATAAATATGCTTTAATTACTGTTTATGGTGTAGGTTATAAATTTGAACCAGGTCAATAATTGCGGATTTTATGTCAAAGAATTTTTTATTTCGCAAATTTTTAATGATGTTGATGATGGCCTTGATTTTATGGTCTGTTTTAACAAGTCTTGTCTATAATCAAATTGCTAGCCCTGTTTTTCAGCGAATAAAATCAGATGATTTATTTGATCAAGCCTCTGTTGTTTCATATATTGCTTCTCAAAAGAATAATGATATTGATAAAGAATTAATTGATCTTTTAGCACTTTCTATTCGATTTTATGAAACTGGTGCATTTATAACGAATCAGGATGGGGATGTATTAATATATAAATTTCCTAATAATATTCCTGAAACTTTTTTTGATGACGTTGATGAAGAATTTTATAGTTTAATAACAAATGTTTTATCGGATGGTAAGAAATATTCAAAAGTTGTTCATCTGGATAATATTAATCAAGATCTATTATTAGTGGCCATGCCAATTGTTAATAAAGATGATTCCAATCAAATAATTGGCTCTGTCATTATGATGCAAACCATGCAAGAACTAAAGGCAAGTTATTTAAGTTTAAATGTGGCTTTACTTATTTCAGCCTTTATTGTTGGCTTAATTGTAGTGATACCTATTATTTTTATGACAAGTCATATGGTTCGACCCTTGACTGATATGCGGAATGCTGCTTCTGCTATGATTGAAGGAGATTTTTCACATCGTTTAAAACCATTAAAAGAAGACAATGAAATCTCGTATTTAGTTAATGCCTTTAATCATTTGTCTGGTGAACTCGATAATAATATTTCTAAATTAACAAATGAAAGAAATCAATTACAACATATAATAAATGGTATAGCAGAAGGAATTGTTGCTGTTGATGCATATGGCAATGTCACACATAGCAATGATATTATTTGGCAATTATTCCATCAAGACTCAAAAAAATATTCTGCTGATGAATTATTAAAAATAACAGATTTAAATTCCTTATTTGAAAGCTGTTTAATTGAACAAAAAAATATAATGATTGTTAAACATTCTGGAGATAGCTTAATCAATTGTTTGATTTCGCCACTTTATGATCGCAGTAATATGTTGTTTGGTGCTGTGGGTTTATTCCGTGATGTAACCGAATCAGAAAAGTTAGAACAGACCAGACATGAATATGTATCAAATGTTTCACATGAACTTCGCACACCTATTACTGCTATGCGTGGACTGTTAGAGCCTTTAAATGATGGTTTGGTTAAATCTGAAGAGAAAAAACAACAATATTATGCAATTTTATTAAGGGAATCGATTCGTTTATCCCATTTAGTTGATGATATGCTTGAGCTCTCACGGATTCAAACTTCTGAACGTACAGTCAATTTGGGGCCAGTCAATTTACATAATGATTTAATTGATATGGCGATTCGATTTGAAGTTTTGGCTGAGCAAAAGAATATTCATTTTAAAGTCCATAATTTAAATGAAGTGTATCCAGCAGTTTGGGGCAAAGCTGATCGTATTACTCAAATAATGACCACGATTATGGAAAATGCAGTCAAGTTTACAAAGGAAGATGGTGAAATTGATTTTCTAATTGAAGCTGATAAAGATCATCTATCTCTTTCCATAAAAGATACTGGTACAGGTATTAAACCAGAAGATTTACCTTATGTTTTTGAACGATTTTATAAAGCAGATAAATCTCATAATGAAATGGGAACTGGCTTAGGCCTTTCTATTGCAGCTGAATTGGCAAAGCAAATGGGACATCGTTTAAGTGTAACGAGTAAAGTTAATGAAGGTTCTATCTTTACCCTTTCTATGCCTTATGCTCATGATATTATGAAATCAGAATCGCATTTAAAAGATGTATATGAAAGCGATGTTCCTGGCGATGACGAATGATCAACAAGTTCCTAAAGCAAATAAAGAAATAAAAACGGGAATACGTATAAACAAATTTATTGCTTCGTCTGGTTATTGTAGTAGGCGTCAGGCTGACGAATTCATTAAAGCGGGTGAAGTCTTTATTAATGATGAAAAAGCTGAATTAGGTAGCCTTGTTTATTCAGATGATGAAGTTCGTGTAAATACTAAGATTTTAACAGCTCAAAAATCAAAAGATTTGATTTATTTAGCTTTTAATAAACCACAAGGTATTATTTGTACGGCAAATCCTGAAGTTGAGAATAATATAATTGATTATATTAATTATCCCAAACGTATTTTTACAATCGGCCGTTTAGATAAAGATTCTGAAGGTTTGATCTTATTGACTAATGATGGCGACATTTATAATAAAATTGTTAGAGCTGAATATGAACATGATAAGGAATATTTTGTTGAAGTTAATCGTCCATATGATGCGAAATTTTTAAAGAACATGGCTAATGGAGTTAAGATATTAGATACAATAACGAATCCAGCAAAAATCGAACCTGTTTCAAAAACAACTTTCAAATTAACAATAACACAAGGCCTAAACCGACAAATCAGGAGAATGTGTGAGGCATTAGGTTATCAAGTTGTCTTTTTGAAGAGATTGCGTATTCTTAATATTAATCTTGATAATTTACCTTTAGGAAAATATAGAGAATTAAGTCCCAAGGAATTGAAAAATCTTTTTACTTGTATTGATTATCATTGATTAAATAAAGATACTTTCTTGTATCAAAAATAATGGTAAAAGAAAGCACCTCGTTAATCAATCAAAAACTAAATTGTAAAATGAAGTGAAATAGAGTTTTTAAGAACCTTGTGTTTTTAAGTAACGATCCATTTCAACCATATATTCATCTGCTATTTTAGACATGATTTTTTCGTAAATCTCTAATTCTTGGTCCGAAAAATTTCTTTGCATGCGTCTCGTAATAACATCAATATAGCGATTACCAGTATTTAATAAATTACGAGTTTTATCTGTTACTTGAATATGAAAAATACGACGATCTTCATGCGAGGGTATTTTTACAATATAGCCTTTTTTTTCTAATGTATTTAATTTGTAAGTTGCATTAGGTTTAGATACATTAATATAATCAGCAAATTCTGTTTGAGTGGGAGAGCCCATTCCTTGCAAAAGATCAAGACACAAAACCTCTAAAGCTGTCAAAGAATCATCTTCACCATTATTCATCTTTCTGAAAATACGATGATAAGTATAGAGCTTTGACTTAGCATAAATTTCTTTTAAATCATGTGCGATTTTTTTAGTACTTGAATTATTTTTCATTATTGTCTTCTAAAAAATAGACAATATCAGAAACCTTTTTAAATTTCAAAACATCATCATCACTTAAATCTAAATCAAAAGTTTCTTCAATAGACATTGATAATTCAACAGCATCAATGGAATCAGCTCCTAAATCGTCAATTAAGCTGGAATCCATGGTAATTTCATCTTCGGAAATACTCATTGTTTCTGCAATAATTTGTTTTACTTGCTCAAAGATCATAAAAATTCTCCTATGTTTTTCTTATAGAATGAGACTAATATACGAAAATGATATTATTCTGTCAATTAGTTAAGAAGTTTTAACTATAATATAAGTCTATTTGGTACAAATTGAAACAAAACAATAAGTTCAAGATAAATAATTTTTTAGTATCAAACTAGTATCAGTGAAATTAAAAAAGCCTTATATATCAAGGCTTTTGCTTATTGATGGTGACCCTATCGGGAATCGAACCCGAGATTCCGCCGTGAGAGGGCGGCGTCTTAACCGCTTGACCATAGGGCCAAATAACTCGTTAATCATAGCAAAATAGAAAAAATAGTACAAGCAAAATTAAAATAAATTTTAATGTATATTGTCAATAAGCAAAATATACAAATATTTATAAAATACTTATTAGCTTTGCCAAATAATTTGTTTATTTAGAAGTCAAGTAAAACACCCTTTATTAA
>LFRM01271681.1_pt1 | contig 11979 bp, 11 predicted proteins | sample 618341 | NCBI WGS metagenome assembly LFRM01 (sample SAMN03654438, study PRJNA283298) | anaerobic digester metagenome | isolation source: pool of bioreactors CSTR01a, CSTR02a, and CSTR03a thermophilic anaerobic... | place: Denmark: Kgs. Lyngby | collected 2014-05-21
TTATTACTTTGGTTTGCCTATATTCTGTTTAATTTTCAAAAAGCTTGCCGCCCTTCTCTGACGACTTCATTACAATACCACTTTATTATACGTTGGTGTTGGCTTTACAGGTTTAAAATTGCATATAATCTCTATTTACTAGTTATAGATACAAATATCTCAATATATCTTACATTGACACACTTGGTGTTGTTTGTTGCTAAGTCTTTTATTTCAGTTGTTTCTAAATTGATTTATTGCAGTTTTTGCGAACTATAAACTTCACCCCCTAAGTAATATTCGTCAACTTTTTAATTTTATATAAAAAAACTCACCTTTTCAATCATTTAAATAATTGAAAGTGAGTTTTTATTGATCTTTTATTATTCTATTTCATTATCTTCTATTTCTTCTGTTACACTTTTTTCTATATTATTTAAATCTTCTTCTAAATCTTCAACCTCTTCAGAATCTAATGACTTATCCAAAATATCTTCTTCATATAAAATTTTCGCTATAGAAACTACTTTAGTTTCATCAGAAGCTCTCATTAACTTTACACCCATAGTATTTCTAGATGTTATAGAAACTTCATCTACATTTATTCTAATTGCAACTCCATCTGAATTAATAAGCATAAGCTCATCTTCCTCAGAACAAGATCTTGCTCCAACAACATTTCCTGTTCTATCATTAACATTATATGTTATTAAACCTTTTCCGCCTCTTTTTTGAACCTTATATTCTTGAGTTTTAGTTCTTTTACCAAGTCCATTTTCTGAAACTACTAATATGTATTCATCATCTACTGCTATATCAAATGATACACATTCATCATTCTCTCTTAATGTAATTCCCTTGACTCCAGTTGTACTTCTGCCCATTTCACGAACATCTGATTCGTTAAATTTAATAGCGTAACCAAGTTTTGTAACTAGCATTAGATTTGCAGTACCTTCAGTGTATTTAACATTTAAGAGTGAATCATCATCTTTAAGTACAATTGCTATTATTCCATTTTTTCTAATATTAGAAAATGCACTTAGAGAAGTTTTCTTGACTATTCCCTGAGATGTAGCAAACATTAGGAATCCACTTTCATCCATATCATTTATAGATAAAACAGCCTGTATCTCTTCTCCCTGCTCTAGCGGTAGTAAGTTTACAAGGTTTATTCCCTTTGATGTTCTACCAAACTCTGGAACTTCATATCCTTTTAATCTATATGCTTTTCCTTTTGATGAGAAAAACAATAAATTATCATGTGTTGAAGTCACAAACACTTTAGAAACAACATCATCTTCTTTTGTGGACATAGCCTGAATTCCTCTTCCACCTCTTCTTTGAGCTGAATAAGTAGATTCATTTATTCTTTTTATATATCCATCTTCAGTTAAAGTTATTACTACATCTTTTTCCTGAATAAGATCTTCAAAATCTATTTCACCAACATATTTTTCAATGTTTGTTCTTCTCTCATCTCCATATTTTGCTTTTACTTCTAATAGTTCTTCTTTTATAACATCATTAAGTTTTTCTTCATTATTTAAAATGCCTTCCAATTCTTCAATAAGTTCCATAAGAGATTTATATTCTTCTTCTATTTTATCTCTTTCCAGCCCTGTTAATCTTCTAAGTCTCATATCAAGTATTGCAATAGCCTGCTTTTCTGATAAATTAAATTTATCCATTAATTCATTTTTTGCAATATCAGTTGTTTCAGAGCCTCTTAGTATTTTTATAATCTGATCTATATTATCAAGTGCGATTCTAAAGCCTTCTAAAATATGTGCCCTTGTTTTTGCTCTTTTAAGATCAAATTTTGTTCTTCTTGTAATTACTTCTCTTTGGAATTCTATGTAATGTTCTAATACCTGCTTTAAATTTAAAATTTGTGGTTGATTGTTTACTAAAGCAAGCATTATTACTCCAAAAGTTTCTTGAACCTTGGTTCTTTTATATAAATAATTTAATACAACCTCAGCATTTGCACTTCTACGAAGTTCAATTACTATTCTCATACCATCTCTATCAGATTCATCTCTTAAGTCCGATATTCCTTCAAGTCTTCTATCTCTAACATGCCCAGCTATATTTTCTATTAGCCTTGCTTTGTTTACTTGATACGGAAGTTCAGTTATTATTATTCTTTCTCTTTCATTAACTTTTTCTATTTCAGCTTTTGCTCTAACTGTAATTTTTCCCCTACCTGTTTCATAAGCTTCTCTTATACCTGAAAAACCCATTATTGTTCCAGAAGTTGGAAAGTCTGGCCCTTTTATAAACTGCATAATTTCTAATACAGATGCATCATTATTTTCCATTAAGAAAATAGTCCCGTCTATAACTTCATTTAAATTATGAGGAGGTATATTGGTAGCCATTCCTACAGCTATTCCAGATGATCCATTAACAAGTAAATTTGGAAACCTAGATGGTAAAACTGTTGGTTCTGATTCTTCACCATCAAAATTATCAGCAAAGCTTACTGTATCCTTATTTATATCTTTAAGCATTTCAGAAGATATTTTAGCCATCTTTGCTTCTGTATATCTCATTGCTGCTGCCCTATCTCCATCGACAGAACCGAAGTTTCCATGACCCTCTACTAATAAGTATCTAGTTGAAAAATCTTGAGCAAGTCTTACTAAAGCATCATATACAGCTGTATCACCATGAGGATGATATTTACCTAAAACGTCTCCTACTATTCGCGCACATTTTCTATATCCTTTTTCATTATATAAACCAAGTTCATGCATAGAAAATAATATTCTTCTATGAACTGGTTTTAGTCCATCTCTAACATCAGGAAGAGCTCTACCTACTATTACACTCATAGCGTAATCTATATAGCTAGTTTTCATTTCTTTTCTAATGTCTATAGACTCTATGTTACCTAAATTTTTTTCCAAAATTAAGAGCCCCCTAAATATCTAAATTTGTAACAAGATTTGAATTTTGTTCTATAAACTCTCTTCTTGGCTCGACCTTATCTCCCATTAGTATGGTAAATATTTCGTCAGCTGCAACGGCATCATTAACATCCGCCCTTAAAAGAGTTCTTTTTTCTGGATCCATTGTTGTATCCCAAAGCTGTTCTGCATTCATTTCTCCAAGTCCTTTATAACGTTGAATGTTCATATTTGATGTTTTACCACCAAGTTCTTCAATTGCTTCTTCGAGCTCTGTTTCTGTAAATGCATATTTATATGATTTTCCTCTGGACACCTTGTATAAAGGCGGCTGAGCAATATATACATGACCATAATCTACTAAGTCCCTCATATATCTATAAAAGAAAGTCAATAATAATGTTCTTATATGAGCTCCGTCAACGTCAGCGTCCGTCATTATTATAATTCTGTTATATCTTAATTTTTCTCTGTCAAAGTCACTTCCGATTCCTGCACCGAAAGCTGTAATCATATCTCTAATAGAATCTGATCCGAGAATTCTATCAAGCCTTGCTTTTTCTACATTCATTATTTTTCCTTTTAACGGAAGTATAGCCTGAAAATGTCTATCTCTTCCTTGTTTTGCTGATCCTCCAGCTGAATCTCCCTCTACTATATATATTTCACTTTCCATTGGATCTTTAGAAGAGCAATCTGATAGTTTTCCTGGAAGTGTACTTCTTTCTAAAACACTTTTCCTTGTTAGCTCCCTAGCTTTTTTTGCAGCCTCTCTAGCCCTTGCTGCCATAAGCGCTTTATCTACAATTATTTTTCCGATTGTAGGGTCTTCCTCAAGTAGTATTCTAAGAGAATCTCCTACTATACTATCTACTATACTTCTTATTTCACTATTTCCAAGTTTCGTTTTAGTTTGTCCTTCGAATTGAGGATCAAGAAGTTTTATAGATATCACGGCTGTTAGCCCTTCTCTGATATCATCTCCTGAGAGGTTTTTATCTCCTTCTTTTAAATGTCCATATCTTCTTGCATAATCATTAACAGTTCTTGTTAGTGCTCTTTTGAATCCTTCTAGGTGGGTTCCACCTTCCATGGTGTCAATATTATTTGCATAAGCATAAATATTTTCTCTGTAACTGTCATTGTATTGAAGAGCAACTTCTACTATATTATCATCTTTCTCATCTTCAATATAAAGTACTTCTTTATGCAATGGTTGCTTATTTTTATTTAAATATTCTACAAAGGATTTTATTCCACCTTCATAAATATAACTTTCAAATTTAAATTCTTTGTTTTCTTCTCCATCTTCAGTAACTCTTTCATCGGTTAAGCTGATTCTTATGCCTTTATTTAAAAATGCAAGTTCTCTAAGTCTATTTGCTAAAATTTCAAAATCATATTCTACTTTATCAAATATACTCTCATCAGCTAAAAAAGTTACTCTACTTCCTGATTCAGTTGATACTCCTACTTTTTCTAATCCCGTTGTAGGCACGCCATAAGCAAATTCTTGTCTATAAACCTCATTTTCTCTGCTTATTTCAACACTACATTCTTTTGATAAAGCATTAACTACAGCAGCTCCAACTCCGTGAAGGCCACCAGATACTTTATAACCTCCTCCACCAAACTTACCTCCAGCATGAAGAACTGTCATTATTACTTCTACTGTTGATTTTTGGAGTTTTTCGTTTATTCCTATTGGCATTCCACGCCCATTATCTTCTACCGTTATCGAATTATCTTTATGAATATAAACTTCTATATGATCACAGTATCCAGCTAAAGCTTCATCAATACTGTTATCTATTATTTCATAAACTAAGTGATGAAGTCCTGTTTCTGATGTACTTCCTATATACATACTTGGTCTTTTTCTTACAGCTTCCAGACCTTCTAGAACTTGAATATCACTATCTTCATATCTTTCATTATTTTTATTTCCCAAATTATCCAATTGCAGCCTCCTTATTGAGTCTATATTTCCTATTTAATTTTTTTACCCTACTATTTAGTGTTCTTGTAGATATAGATGTTAGGTATATTCTAGATTTTTTATTTTCTTCAGATATTATAATTGTTTTTGGCTCTCCGTCATTAACTTCAATTACAAAACCATCTTCTCTTGCAAGAGTCAAGAAATGATTAGTATCTGCTCCATAAAAACCCGAATTAATATCAATCATACTTATTAAATTATTAATCGGTATAACAACATCTTCTCCTAAATGTAAATACATCTTAATCTATTCCTCCACTTTTATATTTCCATCTGTAACAGTAAATAGCTTGTAGTTCCCTTGTAAAAACTTTTTAACATCTTTGTATCCTGTCAAAGTAATGAATGTTTGAATTCCTTCAATAGATTTTAGTACAAATTTTTGCCTGTTTATATCAAGTTCTGATAAAACATCATCAAGTAATAAAATAGGATATTCACCTTTAATTTTTTTAATTATTTCAAGGGATGCAAACTTCATTGTAAGCACTACAGTTCTTTGCTGACCCTGAGATCCAAAGTCTTTAGCATCAGCATCATTTATATTTATCAAAAAATCATCTCTATGGGGACCAACAGAAGTGTAACCTGTGCCTATATCTCTTTTTCTGCTTTTTCTTAAATCATTCAGGATACTTTCTTTTATCGGAGCTTTGTAATCACAAGTAGATTTATATATAAACTCTACACTTTCCTTACCCATAGTTATTTTTTTGTGGATTTCTTTGCCATAAAAATTTATTAACTCTATATAGTTAAGTCTTTGCTGAATTATGTATTCCCCGAATTCACTTAACTGCTCGTCATAAACAGATATTATATCTTCATCAGGATTTTTCTTTTTCAAAGTAATATTTCTTTGACTTAATACTTTATTGTAATCAACAAGCGAATTATAATATCTTTTATCAATTTGACTTATTTCCATGTCTAAAAATCGCCTTCTAACTCCAGGCGATTCTTTAACTATTCTTAAATCTTCCGGCGAAAACATTACTATGTTTAAAACACCAAGTAAGTCTCCTATTTTTAGAAGTCTAATTTTATTAATTGTCATTCCCTTTTTACCATCACTAAGCAGACTAATTTCTATTTGTCTATCTATTCTTTCCATTTCAATATAGAGCTTTATTATTGAATACTCTTTATCCCACATAATTATATCTTTAACCTTATTTGTTCTGTGAGATTTTCCAAAGCCACAATAATAAATTGCTTCTAATATATTTGTTTTTCCCTGGGCATTAGCACCCTGAAAAACATTGACTCCACTTGATAATTCGATGTTTAATTTTTCATAATTTCTATAATTAATAAGGCTTAAATTACGTATTTTCATTTAAAACTCCTACTTAATATTATACCACATTCAAGGTTAAAGAACATATAAAGTGGAATTGTATTCATTAAAAAATGCTGACCTTTAGGATAATAACTTAACCTTTTTATCAGCATTTATATTTATATTACTTTATAGGTTTCTTCATTAAATTTTACAATGTCACCTGGTCTTAATTTTTTCCCTCGGCGAACTTCAACTTCACCATTTACTTCAACAAGTCCATCTCTGATATAAACTTTTGCTTCTGCGCCAGAACCTACTACATTGACCCATTTTAAAAATGAATCTAATTTTATATACTCTGTTTCTATTTTTATTTCCATTTTTTCTCCTAACGTCCAAGTCTTACTGGTAAAACCATATATATAGCATTATCATTAAATGTATTTTTTATAATTGCAGGGCTAACACTTGATGTCATTTCAAAAAGTATTTCTTCTTCATCAATAACTTTGAAAACATCTAATAAATAATTTGCATTAAAAGCTATTTCTATAGGATCTCCCTTTATTGAAACTGGTACTTCTTCCCTAACTGTTCCAAACTGGGAATTAGATGTTATTACTATAGTATCATTTTCAATATTTAACTTTATAAGTTTACTTAAACCATCCTTCGCCATCAATGATGCTCTTTCAATACTTCTTGATAAATCTTCTCTTTTTACTATAAAGGATAATTTGTTATCACTAGGTATAATTGTATCATAATTAATAAAATCTCCTGATAGGAGTCTTGACACAATTTTTGTATCTAATATTTTAAACATTATATGATTGTTATTATATGTTATTTCTATTTTATTATCAGTATCTGATAGTAGTTTATAAACTTCGTTTAAAGTTTTTCCAGGTATTACAAGAGATATATCGGCACTTGAATCTAAATATTCACTTCTAAGGGCTAATCTAAAACCATCTAAGGCTACCATGTTTAATACTTTATTTTTAACTTCAAACAATGCACCCATTAATATAGGTCTTGTTTCATCTACTGCTACAGAGAATGAAGTCCCTTTAATCAAATCTCTTAATATTTTCTCTTCAATAACTATTGGATCTTCTTCTTCTATTTCAGGAAGCTTTGGAAAGTCTTCTGGATCTAGGTAAAGTAAATTAAATTTTGATTTTTCACATGAAATAAGTAAATTGTTAGCTTCACTTATTTCAAGATTAATTTCACTATTCGGAAGTTTTCTTACAATGTCTCCAAATAACTTTGAGTCTATAACTAGTTTACCTTCTTCTATAATATTGCAATCAATAATCGTTTCTATACTTAAATCTATATCTGTCCCTCTTAATAGTAATTTATTATTTTTAGCTTCCAGATAAATACCTTCTAGAACTGGCATTGGTGATTTACCTACTATAGCTTTTTGAACTATGGATATACCATCAACTAAATTTTTCTTAGTACATTTAATATGCATAATTATTCCCTCCCGGATATTTAAAGCGTAACAGTGTTACACTAATACCTTTGAATTTTGTTACAAATGTTATTAATTTTATTAATGTTAACTCTTTTATAAATATCTTATTTAAGTAATTATATCTAATTATTAGTAATAGTAGTAGTAGGTGCATGTATAATGTGGATAACTCCTAGAAGCTTTGAATGTCATGAGAAAACCAAATATTAATTCTGTGGATAAAAAATCAAAACTCTTAAACTTATCCACAACTCTTAACAGGTGATTATAAATAAATCTTTTATCCACAGACAATCAACGGCCATAATAACAACTTGTTAGCTATTCATCTTTTATTTTTTTTGTCAGTACTTTTATTGAGTTTTCTAGTGTTATATCATTTTCTAATGCATTTGAAATTTTATCACAAGAATGAATAACTGTTGTATGATCCCTGCCCCCAAATTCATCACCTATTTTAGGAAGTGACATATCAGTAAGTTTTCTTCCTAGATACATGGCAACTTGCCTTGGATAAGTAACATTTCTTGTTCTTCGTTGGGATTTGAGATCCTGGATTGATACATTATAATACTCTGCTACTATTTCTTGTATAAGATTTATTGTTATATTTTTTGTTTGATTTGAAGAAATAATATCTTTTAGTGCTTCTGCTGCAAGATCTACATTAATATTATTATTATTAGTTAACGATGAGTATGCAATAACTCTTATTAGAGCACCTTCAAGTTCTCTTATATTAGATTTAATTTTTGTCGCTATATAAACTAATACATCAGAAGGAACAGTATATCCTTCAATTTCAGCCTTTTTTCTAAGAATTGCTATTCTTGTCTCAAAATCTGGAGCTTGTATATCAGCTTGGAGACCCCATGCAAATCTAGTTCTAAGTCTATCTTCTAAGGTAGGTATCTCATTTGGTGGTCTATCGCTGGAGATTATTATTTGTTTTCTAGCCTCATAGAGTTCATTAAAAGTATGGAAGAATTCTTCTTGAGTACTTTCTTTACCTGCAATAAACTGAATATCATCTACTAATAGTACATCTACATTTCTATATTTATTTCTAAACTCTGGATTCTTATCATATCTAATAGAATTTATAAGTTCATTTGTAAATTTTTCAGAGGAAACATAAACTACTTTGCTATCTTTATTTAGCTCTAAAATATGATGACCAATTGCTTGCATAAGATGAGTTTTGCCAAGCCCAACGCCACCATATAGAAAAAGCGGATTATATGTTTTAGCTGGTGACTCTGCAACCGCAACAGATGCAGCATGAGCAAACCTATTTGAATTTCCAATAACAAATGATTCAAAAGTATATTTAGAATTTAGACTTCCAACCCTATCCTCTGACCTTGTATCTGAAACTTTAGATATAGATTTACTTTTTATATTAGACTTGTTTTCTTTTAAATCACCTATTATATATTTTACTTCTATACTTTCATTTAATACATGTTTAAAGGTTTCTTTAAATAATAATTGGTATCTTTGATTTATAATATCTAATGTTAGTTCATTTGGAACACTTATCAAAAAGATATTATTTTCATACTTTAACGGCTTAAGTCCCTTTATCCAGGTGTTATAGCTTACTTCTGACATTATTTCTTCTTTTAAGACATTTAATACTTTATCCCAGATTTCAGCTAATCTAGCGTCCATATATTCATCCTCCTTAAAAATTTTAAATTAGTTTAATAACAAGTTATCTACAGATTATTAACAACAAAAATGCAGTTATTTTTTTAAAAATAACAATGTGGATTAAATTTAGTTTATATTGTTAACAGTGTTAATTATTAATGTAAATAACATATAATAAAAAAAGATATTAACTTATATTTTAAAAAATAAAAAGCCTGTACAGACTGATTTACATGGCTTTATGCTTGTAGAAAAAAACTGTGATTAACAAAGTAAACAAGTTGTCCACAAAGTTATCCACAGGTGTTGACAACTTAAGATTTATTAATTAGTTATCAACAGTTGAGTATCATAATAACATACTTAAACTCTAAACATCAATAAGTTATCCACAAATTTATGGTCTAAATTTAAATTACCATATAAAACTAAGTTTCTTGACACTATTCATCTTGATGAGTATAATAAAGTAGTTAAATATATAGAGTTTATGGTAAACTAGTGTTGTGTTTAATATAAGGATGTTAAAATAAATTATATAAAGGGGGTGTCTACATGTTTATGACATATCAACCTAAAAAAAGACAAGGTAAAAAAGAGCATGGATTTAGAAAAAGAATGTCTACTAAAAGTGGTAGAAACGTTCTAAAAAGAAGAAGACGTAAAGGAAGAAAAAGATTATCAGCATAAGGTCGCTTAGGTGGCCTTTTTCTGTAAAGTCTAGAAAGGGAATCTTTATGAAATTTAAAAGCTTAAGGAAAAACTCTGAATTTCAAAGAGTCTACAGAAGAAGAAAATCTTATTCTAATAATTTATTAGTTTTATATGTTTATAAATCTAAGTATAATGTTGTTGGTAATGAAAAATATAATAAATTGGGTATATCTGTAAGTAAAAAAGTTGGTAAAAGTGTTGTAAGAAGCCGTGTTAAAAGACTTATCAAAGAGTCTTATAGACTAAACCAAACTGATATAAAAAAGGGATATGATTTAGTTATTATAGCAAGGGTATCTAGTAAAGACAGTAGTTATCATGAAATAGAAAGAGCTTTACTAAATATCTTTAAAAGGGCAGGTCTAATTAGTAATGAAAAAAATAATATTAAAGCTAATTAGTGGATATAGAAAATACATTTCACCTTTAAAAGCACCTAGTTGTAGATTTAATCCAACATGTTCTGTATACGCTTATGGCGTTGTAGAGAAACATGGTGCTCTGAAAGGTAGTTATAAGGCTATTCGAAGGATTTTAAGATGTCATCCATTTTACAAAGGAAATCTTTATGATCCTGTTGATTAAAAGTTGGAGGTATAAAAACATTGGCTTATTTAAATAGAATGTTTATAGGTATATTTGATGTGTTAAAAGTGTTTATAGATAAATTTGTAGCTGACCCAGGAAATCAATGGGGTTTTACAATAATATTATTTACGCTGTTATTTAACCTATTAATGTTACCAATTAATATTAAACAAATGAAAAGTATGCAAAAAACGCAAGCATTACAACCAGAGCTTGATGAATTAAAGAAAAAATACAAAAATGATCCGAAAAAAATGCAAGAAATGCAAATGAAATTATATGAAGAAAATAATATTAGTATGTTTGGAGGGTGTTTGCCTCTATTAATAACATACCCATTATTTATTGCCATGTTTGGCGTGTTTAGACAATTGGTTGCAGATGGTACACTTACGGGAATGAGATTTACTCCTATAATTCCAGATTTAGCAGCAAGAGGAAATATAATTTTATCAATTCTTTCAGTTTTAACAATGCTTGGTTCTACATATGTAACAACTCTTAAGAATAAAAAAATAGCGGGAGATAATAAAGCCGCAGGTTCAGCTAACACAATGCAATATGTAATGTCATTATTTTTTGGATATATAACATATACAACAAATGCAGCATTAGGTTTGTACTGGGTAACTGGAAACTTATTTAGAATGATACAAGGTTTAGCTTTAAATGCAGTTGAATCTAAAAAGTTAGAAAAAGAAGATTTAGGAAATAAAAATATAAAAAAGAAAAAGTAGCCAAAATAAGGTGGTTTTTAAATGGATAATATGGAATTTTCAGGTAAAACTGTTGAAATGAGCTTAGAATTAGCATTAAAAGAATTAAATACAACAGAAGATAAAATTACATATAAAATTTTAGATGAAGGCTCTAGAGGATTACTTGGATTTATAGGTTCGAAACCTGCAATTATTGAAGTTAGTTTTAAAAGGGACCCAGAAAAAGATGCAAAAGATTTTATTATGGGGATTTTGAATAATATGGAAATAGAAGCTGATATAGTTACAGAACTAAAAGATAATTTATTAAAAATAGATTTATCAGGACCTAAAATGGGACTTGTAATAGGTTATAGGGGAGAAACTTTAGACTCTATACAGTATCTAACAAGTCTTGTAGTAAATAAAAACAATGATGAGTATGTAAGAGTTATACTAGACATTGAAGGATATAGAAAAAAAAGAGAGGAAACTCTTAAAAGATTAGCTAAAAAAACAGCGAATAAAGTTAAAAAATATAAAAGAACAGTAAAACTCGAACCTATGAATCCTTATGAGAGAAGAATAATACATTCAAATTTACAATTAAATGAAGATGTAAAAACTTTTAGTATCGGTGAGGAACCATA
>LFRM01409131.1_pt1 | contig 11978 bp, 8 predicted proteins | sample 618341 | NCBI WGS metagenome assembly LFRM01 (sample SAMN03654438, study PRJNA283298) | anaerobic digester metagenome | isolation source: pool of bioreactors CSTR01a, CSTR02a, and CSTR03a thermophilic anaerobic... | place: Denmark: Kgs. Lyngby | collected 2014-05-21
CCCATGCTGACCTACGGATTCTCAGAAGACGCTGACGTGCGCGCAATTGATGTGCAGCAGCAAGCCATGCTGACCTGTTTTACCGTGCTGCGTAAAGGGCGTGAACCTATGCCTGTGTGCTTGAATTTGCCGGGTCGCCATAACGTGCTTAATGCATTGGCGGTGATTGCCGTGGCAACCGATGAAGGTTTGGACGATGAAGCCATTTTAACGGGATTGTCTGGGTTTCAGGGAGTGGGTCGCCGTTTTCAGGTGTATAGCGATTTGCCCGTAACCGATGGCTCAGTGATGTTGATCGATGACTATGGTCACCATCCGCGCGAAGTGGCTGCTGTGGTTAAAGCCATTCGTGATGGTTGGCCCGAGCGCCGTTTGGTGATGATTTACCAACCACATCGCTATACCCGTACACGTGATCTGTACGAGGATTTCGTGCAGGTGTTGGGAGAGGCCAACGTCTTGCTCTTGTTAGAAGTGTTCCCTGCTGGCGAAGAACCGATTCCCGGTGCAGATAGCCGTCAGTTGTGCCATAGCATTCGTCAACGTGGACGCTTAGATCCTCTGTATGTGGAGCGTGGTACTGACATTGCCCCCTTAGTACAGCCGCTGCTGCGTGCGGGAGATATTTTACTCTGCCAAGGCGCGGGAGATATTGGTGCTATTGCGCCACAACTTATTAAACACCCCTTGTTTCAGCAGTCTGGGAGTGAGCAGGTATGACAACAGCATTGGATGTAAAGAAATTTGGCCGTGTGGCGGTGCTCTATGGCGGTCACAGTGCAGAGCGTGAAGTTTCACTCAAGTCGGGTGCAGCCGTGCTATCGGCTTTGCAGCAGGCGGGTGTGGATGCGCAAGGTATTGATGTAGACAAGGATTTTCTTAAATTGCTCACTACAGAGTCCTTTGATCGTGCGTTTGTTTTATTGCACGGTCGCGGCGGTGAAGACGGTGTGATTCAGGGTGTACTTGAACACGCAGGCATTCCTTATACCGGCAGTGGTGTGCTGGCTTCAGCTTTGGCGATGGATAAGTTACGCGCCAAACAAGTCTGGTGTACTCAGGGCTTACCCACACCAAGACACAGTAGCTTGCAAGATGAACACGATTGTCATACGGCTGCTGAAGAGTTGGGTTTTCCGCTGATGGTTAAACCCAGTCAGGAAGGCTCCAGTATCGGTATGGCAAAAGTACACAGCCTAGCTGAGCTGTTAACTGCTTGGAAAAACGCTCAAGAGTACGACAGTAATGTACTGGTAGAGCAGTGGATTGCGGGACCTGAATTTACCGTAGCCATGCTTGATGGTGAGATTTTACCGCCGATTCGTTTAGGCACCAGTCATGATTTTTATGACTACGAGGCTAAATATTTAGCTAACGATACTCAGTACCAAATTCCTTGCGGCCTGAGCGAAGGGAAAGAACAAGAGTTACGCGAATTAACCCGCCAAGCCTGCGCTGCACTAGGCGTTACGGGTTGGGCTCGCGCTGACATGATGCAAGATGCTCAGGGTGAATTCTGGCTGCTTGAAGTAAATACCGTACCTGGCATGACTGACCACAGTTTAGTGCCTATGGCCGCTCAAGCTGCGGGGATGGATTTTCAGCAATTAGTGGTGGCTATTTTGGCAACCACTCTAGTTGATAAAAAATAGGCGACGAACACATGAATAGCATGAGTGCATTACCCAGCAAACAGGCGCAGCGTATAGCTGTTGAGTCTGTGCGCCGTGGTGCAACTCGTGCACCGGCGTCCAACTCAGCTAAGCCTAAGCGTAACTGGCCGCAAATAAACTGGTTGGTTGTACGCCGTGTGTTGTACGTCTTTGCGGCGGTGATTGCGCTGGGTGGTTTGATGGAAGGCTGGCGCTATGCACAACCTTATATTAATCAGCCGATTGCGCGCATCGTGGTGAAGGGGAATTTGACGGAATTTAACCAGCGTGTGCTGGAGCAGCGTGTTGAGCCCTTTGTCAATGCTAAGTTTTTTGCTGTGGATATTGCCGGAATACAGGATGCGTTAGGGCAAGTGGCATGGATCAGTAAGGCGAACATCAGCCGGGTTTGGCCGGATCAGCTTGTGATCGATGTGGTTGAGCAAAAGCCTGTTGCGCACTGGGGCGAAGATAACTTGTTGAATGTTAAGGCGCATGTATTTAGTAAACAGGGCATGCAGGGGTATCAAAAGCTGCCGTATTTGGCCGGACCCGAAAACAGCCAGGACGCGGTTATGGAGCAGTATGGTTTTCTGAGTAATGCGCTACGTCCTTTGGGCTACTCAATAGATAAGTTAGAAATGCGTGAGCGTGGTAGCTGGTTCATTACCACTCAAGATGGTTTGGAATTGTTATTAGGGCGTGAACAGGTGATGGAAAAAATGCGCCGTTTTGTAACCATTTACGAGAAAGAGCTTAAAGAGCAAATTAATCAGATAGCACGTATAGATTTGCGCTATGCCAACGGTTTGGCTGTGACTTGGCGTGCAGCTGCTAATGATGCAGTAGTGCAATAAAGAGGAAGACTACGAATGTCGCTTGAAGAAAATGCCAATTTAATTGTTGGTTTAGATGTCGGGACCTCCAAGGTGGTCGCCTTGGTGGCTGAGGTAATGCCTGATCAAGACATACGCATTATTGGTGTGGGTACACATCCGTCACACGGTTTGAAAAAAGGCGTGGTGGTTAATATTGAGTCAACGGTGCAGGCCATACAGCAGGCGATTAATGAAGCGCAGCAAATGACTGAGTGCCATATTCACTCCGTATATGTCGGATTGGCGGGTAGCCATATCCGTAGTTTGAACTCCGATGGCATTGTAGCGATTCATTCCGGCGAAGTAAGCCGTATGGATTTGGAGCGAGTATTAGACGCGGCGCAAGCGGTCGCAATTCCAGCGGATCAGCGTGTGCTGCATACCTTGGCGCAAGATTATGTGATTGATAAACAAGAAGGTATTCGTGAGCCCTTGGGTATGTCAGGCGTGCGTCTTGAGGCGCGCGTGCACGTGGTTACCTGTGCCATTAATGCGGCGCAAAACGTGGAGAAGTGCGTCAGCCGCTGTGGCTTAAAAGTGGAAGGCACTATTTTAGAGCAGTTGGCCTCCGCTAATGCGGTACTGACCGAGGATGAAAAGGAACTGGGTGTGTGCTTGGTCGATATAGGCAGTGGCACGACTGACATCGCCATTTTTACCGAAGGTGCAATACGCCACACCGCCGTGATTCCGATTGCTGGGGATCAGGTCACCAATGATATTGCTATGGCGTTACGCACGCCAACTCAGTACGCCGAAGAAATTAAAATACGCTACGCCTGTGCGCTGGCTAAGCTGGCACGCGCCGATGAAACCATCAAGGTACCCAGCGTCGGCGAGCGACCACCTAGAGAGCTGTCGCGTCAGTCGTTAGCCAATGTGGTTGAGCCGCGTTATGAAGAACTGTTTCACTTGATTTTATCTGAGCTTAGACGCAGCGGTTATGAAGACTTAATACCGGCAGGCATCGTACTCACAGGCGGTACAGCTAAGATGGAAGGTGCGGTAGAGCTGGCCGAGGAGATTTTCCATATGCCGGTGCGTTTAGGCATGCCGCAAGGTATTAAGGGCATGACGGATGTAGTACGTAATCCTATTTATTCAACAGCGGTAGGGCTGTTGCTGTATGGCATGCAACAAGAAATGGAAAATGAATTGTCCGAACGTCTGCAGGAAGAGGCAACGATTGAAAAACCATCAAAGTTAGTACTGATTAAACGCTGGATTCAAAATAATTTTTAATGCAACACCGGCACAGCCGGAATAACTTATAAATAAAGAGAGAAGGAAGGAGAACGCTATGTTTGATTTAGTAGACCAAACAGCACAGAGTGCAGTTATCAAGGTAATAGGCGTTGGCGGCGGTGGCGGTAACGCTGTTAACCACATGATTAACAGTAATCTTGAAGGGGTGGAGTTTATTTGTGCCAACACCGATGCCCAAGCGCTAAAGGGCGTAGCGGCACGGACTATTTTACAATTAGGTACGGCTGTCACGAAGGGTTTAGGTGCTGGTACTAATCCTGAGATTGGTCGTAAAGCGGCCGAAGAAGACCGCGAGCGTATTATCGAAGTGCTGCAAGGCACGGACATGGTGTTTATCGCTACGGGTATGGGCGGCGGTACCGGTACAGGCGCTGCACCGATCATTGCTCAAGTAGCCAAAGAGATGGGCATTTTGACCGTTGCTATTGTCACCAAGCCGTTCCCGTTTGAAGGCCGCCGTCGTTTAGCCGTCGCGGATGAAGGCATTAGCATGCTGTCTGAGCATGTGGATTCGTTGATCACGATTCCTAATGAAAAACTACTAACCATCTTGGGTAAAGACGCCAGCTTGCTGTCAGCCTTTGCTAAAGCCGATGATGTGTTGGCCGGTGCAGTACGTGGTATTTCGGACATTATTAAACGCCCAGGTACTATTAACGTTGACTTTGCTGACGTTAGAACAGTAATGAGTGAAATGGGTATGGCAGTGATGGGCACAGGTCGTGCCAGCGGTCCTAATCGTGCGCGTGAAGCGACTGAAGAAGCGATTCGCAACCCACTGTTGGAAGATGTAAACCTACAGGGTGCACGTGGCATTCTGGTTAATATCACTTCAGGCCCAGATTTAGGTATGGGTGAGTTTTACGAGGTAGGACAAATCATAGAGACCTTTGCGTCTGAAGATGCAATGGTGAAAATCGGTACGGCTATTGATCCTGATATGGAAGATGAGCTGCAGGTTACTGTGGTGGTGACTGGTATCGGCCAGCGTGTGGAAAAGCCGGTAAAGGTCATTGATAATACAATCAATACTCAAGCGAACGCTGCAGTTATGCCAACAGCTATGGCTGTAGGCGATGATGTAACGCAGCCAGAGGATTATCACCGCTATGACCGACCCGCTTCGTTGCGTGCTAATCAAAATAAACCAGCGGCCTCCAGTTTTGCTGATAACCAAGAGGAATTGAAGTACTTAGACATTCCAGCTTTTTTACGTAAGCAGGCTGATTAATCTGAAAGCTTTTGTTGCAGACTAATTTCTTTATTGTTGTTGCATCTGTTAATATGCACGCCAATTGAAAACTATTCGCAATCAAAGCGTCAGTGATTTAACTTATGATTAAACAGCGTACCTTAAAAAACACTATCCGAGCTACGGGCATCGGTTTGCATTCAGGCGAAAAAGTGTATCTAACCCTGAAGCCAGCACCGGTTAATACCGGCATTGTATTTCGTCGCATGGATTTGGATCCTGCAGTCGAGATACTGGCATCAGCTGTAAACGTAGGTGAAACTACCATGTCGACTACCCTAGTAAAGGGTGATGTTAAAGTGGATACGGTAGAGCACCTGCTTTCAGCGATGGCGGGCTTGGGTATTGATAATGCTTATGTTGAAATTTCAGCACCTGAAGTACCGATCATGGATGGCAGCGCAGGACCTTTTGTGTTCTTGATTGAGTCTGCCGGTTTGGAAGAGCAAGACGAGCCCAAGCAATTTATTCGTGTTTTACGCGAAGTAACGGTCACTGATGGTGAGAAGAAAGCAACCTTCTTGCCGTTTGAAGGGTTTAAAGTCAGTTTTGAAATTGACTTTAACCATCCGGTTTTTGCTGGGCGGACGCAAACAGCCTCTGTAGATTTTTCCAGTACTTCTTTTGTTAAAGAAGTCAGTCGTGCCAGAACCTTTGGTTTTATGCGTGATATCGAATACCTACGCGCTAATAATTTAGCGCTCGGTGGTAGCGTAGATAACGCCATTGTAGTAGACGAGGATACTGTACTAAACGAAGACGGCTTGCGTTATGAAGACGAATTCGTGAAGCACAAAATACTGGATGCTATCGGTGATCTATACCTGTTAGGTAAGAGTTTAATCGGTGAGTTTAGAGGTTATAAATCAGGGCATGGGTTGAATAATCAGTTGCTACGCGCTTTATTGGATCAGCCTGATGCCTGGGAAATAGTAACCTTTGATGATGCAAGTGCGGCGCCCATTTCATATATGAAACCTGCTGCTGCATTCTAGTAAAACCTTCTCTTTTTTTTAAGCCACCTATTACGGGTGGCTTTTTTTTTGATACTATAAATTCACATAAAATGATGCTGCCAAAGTAAGTAACGGCTGTGCTTTAACTTGAGATGTTAGCCAATTAAACAGCAAAATGAACGCAGCAGTTATATAAGGGGTTTGCTATGAGCGATGAATTACAGGTAACGCATAACGAGCAAGAACAATGCTTTGAGATGCATGTGGACGGCTTTCGTGCTCACTTAGATTACCGTCCGCTGGGTGATAATAAACTGGATTATTATCACACCTTTGTACCCAATGAACTGCGTGGACGTGGCATAGCCGCCATTTTAACCAAGGCGGCTATCGAGTATGCACAGGAGCGTGGCTTGGAAGTGCTGCCAAGCTGCAGCTATGTGGAAGTTTTTTTGCAGCGCCAGAAAAATAAAAGCTAAACGGTTAAATTTTAAACTGTGTTAGCAACTGACTGAGCTCATGCGCTAGCGACTTTAACTGCTCGCTGGCTTGCGTTGAGCTCTGAGCTGCGCCGGTTGTGTCGTGGGATAGCCCGGCAACGCGAGTAACATTCTGGTTAATTTCTTCTGCTGCGTGCGATTGTTGCAGAGTGCTACTGGCAATGGAGGTGTTAAGGTCATTTAGCACCTCTAAGGCTTGTGTAATAGCTAAGAAGTTTTCACCGGCTATTTGTGCTTGTACTACTGTTTGTTGCGCGGATTCGTTGCTGCCTTGAATGGCGACTACGGCAGCTTGTGACTTGCTTTGTAGGCTTTCAATCATGCTGTGTACTTCATCGGTAGATTGCTGGGTGCGCTGAGCCAAAGAGCGCACTTCATCGGCAACCACGGCAAAACCCCGTCCTTGCTCGCCTGCTCGAGCGGCTTCAATAGCAGCGTTTAAAGCCAGTAAGTTGGTTTGCTCGGCAATGGAGCGAATAACATCTAACACCCCTTCAATCTGATTGCTTTGCTCAGCCAGGCTTTGCATAACGCTCACTGCTTGACGAATACTCTGACTTAAGCTGTCGGCTTGTTGCAGGCTGTGTTGGATGCTTTGTTGGCCGGTACTGGCTTGTTCGTTAGCATCGTTGACGGCCTGAGCTGCTTGATTGGCATGCTGTGCAACATCCTGCACGGCGTAAGTGACTTCATTAATGGCGGCAGCGATTTGTTCGGTTTCTGCCAGCTGGCTTTGGCTGAAGTTTAGGGTGCCGTGTGCCGTTTTTCCAAGCGCGTCTGCAGACGTGCTTAGCGCATTCGCACTGGCTAAAAGCTGCTCGATAATGTTGCGAAGTTTGCTGGTAAACAGATTGAAGTTATTGCTAAGTTTAGCCAGCTCATCTGTGCCTTGCTCCGCCAGTTGAATAGTTAAGTCTCCGTCACCACTGGCAATATTTTCTAGGGCATGTACGGCCTCATCAAGGGGTTGCGTAATGCTGCGAATGATGGCTGCAACTAGCAAGCCTAGAATTACTAGAATTAAAAAGCTTGCCAACGCTCCCTGTTTAATAGAGTTATGAAATTCCGCTTGGATATCGTCTAGATAGACCCCAGTGCCTAGCACCCAGCCCCAAGGTTTAAACAGTTTTACGTAATTGATTTTATCTACGGGTTCTTGTGCGCCAGGCTTGGGCCATAAATATTCCACAAATCCATGGCCTTGCTGTCTGGCGATTTGGGCAAACTCAACAAATACGGCTTTGCCGCTTGGGTCTTTAAAGTTGGATAAGTCTTTAGCATCCAATGCAGGATTCATTGGGTGCATGATCATTTTTGGACTTAGGTCGTGGATAAAAAAGTAGTCGTTATCATCGTATCTTAGCTGTTTAATAAAAATGATAGCCTGCTGCTGCGCTTGTTCGCGGGTAAGTGTGCCGGCCTGTTCTTGGGCATAAAGCTGCTCGAAAATCCCCGTGGTAGTTTCCACCAGATGCTGTGTTTTAATTTTTTTGCCGTTCAGAAGTGACTGATAATTTTGCTTGATGGCCAAACTACCCACGGCAAGCAACATAAAAATGGCGATCAACAAAATGAACCACAGTCTTTTGCTAATAGAAATATTACGAAACATGAGTGAGTAGTCCCTGAATAACTAGTTGCTTAGGAAGCTATTAGTCGGCTAATGGTTTGCAAACTTTAACATTAAGTAACGAAAATGTATCCAGGCAGACGTTGGTTTAGCTGTAAGGAAGCCTCTGAATAACGTTATCGAGGACGCTAACACAAGGCGCAACGACCAACGGGAGTAACAGCCAAAGGCTGGCCCGAAGGGCGAGCGCTAGCGAGTCAAAACGTACGAAAAAGCGCAGTTTACATGTGTAAATGAGCATTTTGAGTACGTTTTTAACGCAGTGGTAGCTACGCAGGTAGTTATTCAGAGGCTTCTTTAATTCGAGCCAGTAAGAGTTTTGCTGGCTCTGGCTTACCGTAAAAATACCCCTGATGTAAGGTGCAACCTATTGAGTAGAGGTACTCCTGCTGCTCCTTGGTTTCTACACCCTCAGCCACAACCAACAGTTCAAGGTGCTTAGCTACGGCCATCATGGTTTCCACCAGCAGCGCATCACTTGAATCCTGCGGCAAGTTTTTAACAAAAGAACGATCAATTTTTAATTCATTAATGGGTAAGCGTTTCAAATAAGACAGCGATGAATAACCGGTACCAAAATCGTCAATCGAAAAGCTGATACCCAACTGCTGCAGGTTCAGCATACGTTTATAGGATTTGGTAAAGTCCGTAATCAACAGTCCCTCTGTTAGCTCCAGCGTTAGCCGTTTCGGGTCTGCGCCTGTTTCATCCAATAACCGGCGTAAGCGGTTAACAAAATCCGGATTTCGAAATTCTCGCGGGCTGATATTTACCGCAAACGTCAGCTGTGGATTGTCTTGCATGAGCAATAGCGTCTCTTTTAATACCCACTCACCCAGCGCAATAATCAAACCCGTATCTTCAGCCAGAGGAATAAAAAAGTCTGGGTAAATCAGCCCTTTTTCTGGGTGCTCCCAGCGTACCAGTGCTTCCGCGCCATAAATAACGCCATCACCGTTGGTTTTAGGTTGTAAGTACAGAGAGAGCTGCTGATTATCGAGCGCCTTGCGCAACTCGCCTTCAAGCGCAAACCGGCTTTCAGCCTGCGTTTGCATGCTCATTTGGAAGCGCCGCCACGTACCTCGCCCAGCTTCTTTAGCTGCATACAAAGCAATATCCGCCTCTTTAAGCAGCTCAGCAAAGCTTCTATCAAAGACTGTATTAAATGAAGCACCCAAGCTGCTACTGAGTATAAATTCTCGCTCTCCCAGCTGTATGGGTTGCGCCAGCACATCTTGAAAATGCTGCAACCTTTGCTCAAGCTGCTGCTCTGCCCGCTCAAGATCATCGCTCTGCTGCACCAGCAGCAAAACGAACTCATCACCTCCAAAGCGGGCTAACACTTCGTTGTCTTGCAGCAGTCTGTTAAGCCGAGACGCAAGCGCCACTAGCAATTCATCGCCCTTGGTATGACCCAGCGCATCGTTGATATTTTTGAAGTGGTCTAAGTCGATCATAGCCACAACCAGTAACGCCTTGCCAGGAATCAGCTGGTTACTGATTTCAGCCAGCTTATCTTGGAAAAGATAACGGTTAGGCAAATTGGTTAAAGGATCATAAAACGCCAAAAACTTTATCCGCTGCTCGTTTTGATAGCGCTCGGTATTATCACGACTCACGCCAATAACACCTAAAAAATCATTATCTGTACTTAGCAAAGGGGCCTTTAACTTATCCAGCAAGTGTTTGGAGCCATCGGCAAAGGTAACCCACTCCTCAGTACGTACCACTTCACGTGTTTCCACTACTTGCCGATCAATCGCTCGATAGTCTTTTGCACGCTGCTCTGGGAAGAAGTCAAAATCCGTTTTACCTACGATAGAGGCGCTGTCATGGTGCACAAAATCAGCAAACTGCGCATTACCACCTAAATAATGACCACTTTTGGATTTAAAAAAGATAAAGTCAGGTATTGAGTCTAACAACCCTTCCAGCATGGTGGTTTTTTCGCGTAGCTTGTGCTCGGTTTTACGGCGTTTGGCTATATTCCAAACCAACAAAGCAATAACTAACAGCTGTATAAGCATCGCTGACCAACGCACAATATTCATGCGCTCTTGGGCGCTGACAAGCTGCTGGTAACGTGATTCCGCAAGGCTTTCTAAGCGATCTTTATACTCTAAAATGCTGGCTTGCGATATTTGCCGGCCAGAGACATCTAAAATAAGTGAAAAAAGCAGCGTTTCACCATTATCAGCTTGTAGCGGCCAAGAGTGCACCTCAACGGTTCGAATATCACCTGCCGCTAATCGATGAGGGAAAATAAAATAATTACGATTTTCTTTTTGCGCACGCTCGCGCTCTAGCTTTACATCTTCTTCATCTAAAGCATTAATCTGCTGGATATGCATTTTTTGCAGCTGGTTAATGCTGTAACCGTAAAACTCAGCCGCAGCAGGATTAGCTAGGCGAATGCTGCCGCTTTTGGGTTCTATCACCAGCATGGGGGCACCATATTCTTCAAAGAACTTTGCCGGCAGTTGTGCAGCAAGATTTTGTCCGAACGCTTGTGTTACAAACCCAGTTAGCGCCATACCAGCTAAGAGCAAAATTACGCTATGCACAGCTTTGGTAAAACCTTTAAGCACCATTTAGCCTATCCATTAGTTAATTCAATATACATGGTTCAAACAAGCCTTATCGACCACTTACTCTAATCCTAAACATGCACCCCATTTTTCCACACGCAGACTGCGCCGTGAAGCTGTTTTCGCCCTAACTATAAATATTCTGGCTAGGGCTGCGCCCGATCACTGCTGCGACTTAGCCTACTTTGAAAAACAAAAAAGGCCCACATTTCTGTGAGCCTTTTTCTTTGTATGGTGCCGGCACCACGAATCGAACGCGGGACCTACTGATTACAAGTCAGTTGCTCTACCTGCTGAGCTATACCGGCAATGCGCGCCATTATATAGATTGTACAATTCTTGTAAAGACCAAAGCCCAATTTTTTCTGCAGCCTATACCAAAGCGGCCCAAATCTCGTTATTTTGGTTTTACTTGTAAAAGCTTCTGAAAAACCGATTTATAGGTACATTGGCAGCCCACAATAAAAATACAACCCACACAGTTATCCACAGGCGCACAAACTTAAGTTAGAGCGCACTCCTATTGTCTGAAAACAAGAAACAATCCTAACCGATTGTTTTTACATTACTTTCATCAAAACATCTTACTGCTTTAATTTTATGTAGCTACAGGTCCACACGCATACACATGTATTCCACATAGTTACCCACAGCTAAAAAGTTGTCGAGCTAACGAGAGTATTTAACAGCCCTGAGCGCTACGTTCCGCGATTATTAATCCATTGCGCGGTGTTAACTCAGGTACGCAGAATTGCCCCAGTTTTACGCTGAAACCCTGCTCCTGTAAGTATAAAGCCAGATCCAACAACAGCCATAGCTCTATGGGACGACGATACAAACACTGCACCAACTCAAGATTGCGTACCTGCGCCAAGCGTTGCCAGCCGCGCTGCTCAGCTTTTGCCCAGGCTACTGCGTTCGGCACAGTTAAGCCTTTTAACTGTGCTACCTGCGCACACCAATGCGCAAAATCCTGCTGTATCCAGCGACTTGCTACTGAGTGCACCGGCAGGTATTCATTCACCCCGCGCCACTGGCGTTGCAACTCATCAAAGGCCAAGCGCCAAGCCATTGCCTGATCGCGTAGGCGCTTATCCCGAGCGCCGGCAGTGACGGTGCTTTGCAGTGGTAACGCTAAGTCGGTGCGTGTTAACTGTAATTGGGCAGCTTGGCCAATACGGGATAACGGCTGATAGTTCTCGGTGTTGATGCGGTTGTAACAACAGGGTGCAACCGCTATACGCTGCACGTTATGC
>LFRM01409429.1_pt2 | contig 11972 bp, 13 predicted proteins | sample 618341 | NCBI WGS metagenome assembly LFRM01 (sample SAMN03654438, study PRJNA283298) | anaerobic digester metagenome | isolation source: pool of bioreactors CSTR01a, CSTR02a, and CSTR03a thermophilic anaerobic... | place: Denmark: Kgs. Lyngby | collected 2014-05-21
AGACCAGCTAAAAATTGTATAGAATCTAGAGTTTCTCCTCTTCTACCTATTAAACAAGCTGCATCTTTTCCTGATATGTTAACTTTGATAACATTCTTTTCTTTAGTGATATCAACAGTTGCATCTATTTTAAGATTGTTTATTATATTTTCAACAAACTCTCTAGCAACATCAACTTCAGATATCTCTTTTTCTACTTTAGGCTCTTCTTTCTCAAGTACTGTTATTCTGTATTTTCCGTCTTTATTTCCAATTAAACCTAAAAAACCTTTTACAGGATTTTCAATAACTTCTACTTCTATATCTTCTCTACTTACGCTAAGTTGTTCTAATGCATTAGTTATAGCATCTTCTATGCTTTTACTTTTTATTTCTAGGATTTGACTCATTTATTACACCCTCCCCAGAGTTAGCCATCTTAGCTTTTAATGGATTCATCACTAAGTACTGTTGAGCTAGTTGGTATAAGTTACTTACAGTCCAGTATAATGTAAGACCTGCTGGGAATGATATACCCCACCAGAACATCATAATTGACATGAAGTATGTCATAAACTTCATAGATCCTTGTTGTTGATCTTTTGGCATTGTTAACTTTTGAGTTATAAATGTTGTTACCCCTGCTAAAACAGCTAATATTAAAGTTTTATCTGGAGCTGATAATGATGGAATCCATAAGAATCCAGTATCAGCAGCAGCTCTAGCTGCTTCATTAGCAAAAACACCATACTTAACTGGTTGTCTTAATACATTATATAAACCTATTAATATAGGGAATTGTATTAATAATGGTAAACATCCAGCCATTGGATTTATTTTTGCTTCTTGGTATAACTTCATTATCTCTTGGTTTTGTTTTTCTGGCTTATCTTTGTATTTATTTTGTATTTCTTGTACTTTAGGTTGAATATCTTGCATAGCCTTCATAGACTTTGTTTGCTTTATAGTCAATGGTAATAATATCGTTTTTACAACCACTGTAAAAAGAACTATAGCTAGGCCGTAGTTGTTTACAAGATTATATATAAATTCAAGAACTTGACCTAATAAACTACTAATTAAATTCAATTTTAAATACCTCCTAGAGTATCGTTATCTTATACTTTATAATTATTTTAAAGGATCATATCCTCCTGGATGAAAAGGATGGCATTTTAATATTCTTCTTATAGATAAGTAAGAACCTTTTATTGCCCCATATTTTTTTAAAGCTTCAATTGAGTATTGAGAACATGTTGGATAAAACCTACATGTAGGTCCTTTTAAAGGAGATATAAATTTTTGATAAAACTTTACTAAATAGATAAATAATTTTGTTAGACATCTATTCAAAGCTAATCCCCCAAATCTGTTAATCTTTTAATAATTGTGCTTTATTAATTAAGTACTTAACTGACTTTTCTATGTCCTTGTATTCACATTCTTTACTAGCTATTCTAGCTATAAATACAATATCATATCCACTTTTTATATATTCATCACCAATTAACCTAAAACCTTCTCTTATTCTTCTTCTTACTTTATTTCTAACAGTAGCTTTTCCTACTTTCTTAGAAACTGAAAATCCTACTCTACTAAAGTCTGATTTGTTATCTAGTATATACATTACTAAGTATTTATTTGCAAAAGATTTGCCGTGTTTGTATACTTTTCTAAAATCAGAGTCTTTTTTAATACCTTTAGTATTCTTTAAATCCATACTAAATCCTCCTATAAACACAGCTTTTATTTATAAATTTTTACACAAAAAGGCCACCATTACAGCAGCCTTTTTTAAAAATTAATGAGTTAATCTCTTTCTTCCTTTAGCTCTTCTTCTCTTTAGAACATTTTTTCCGTTAGAAGTCTTCATTCTTTTTCTGAATCCATGCTCTTTCTTTCTTTGTCTTTTCTTTGGCTGATAAGTTCTTTTCATTTTTTGCACCGCCTTTCAAGATTGTTTTTCCGTTTATAAAAATAATAACTTTACCCTCAAAGTAAGCATAACACGTACAATTATAAATCTTTTTATTTTAGTTGTCAACGTATTTTTAGACTTGTTTTATTTAAATATATATTGAAAAAACATAGAAGATTACTTAAGTTAACTTTGTTAATTTTTTTATCAACAATACTGTAGAATTGTGGATAAATTGTATATAAATTATTGAAGTTTGGCATTTATTCTGATATTATAGATATGCCTGTTGATATTGTTTATAAACTTTATTAACAAATTATATTTATTCACAACTTGTGGATAGAAATGTGAATAACTTAATCTATAACAGACAATACTCTACTTATAGACTATATTTTTACTATTATTGATAATATTTATAACTTTATATACATATTGTTTATATTTTTTAGAAATTATACATCAATTTTTAATAAAACTATTTTATCCACATATTTATCCATATATTTATTAAAAAAAATTTAATTTTCTAAATTTATCGCATTTTTGTTAATAACTTTGTGGAAAATGTTAATTATTTTAATTCGGAGGTTTTATTTATGGATATAGTATCTCTATGGGATAAGACATTACAACTTATAAAAGGTGAATTATCACCACCTAGCTTTAATGCTTTTTTCAAACAAATAAAGCCCTTAAAGCTACATTTAAATACTTTAATACTATTAGTTCCTAATGATTTTACAAAAGGAATATTAGAAGACAGATACTTAAATTTAATAGAAAGCTCTGTAAATCAACTTTCTTTAAAAAAATATAATGTTAAATTCATTTTAAATGAAGAAGAAATTAAAGGATTAGGTAATCAAGATAACGAAGAAGATGAAAAAACTAAGAAAAATTATCCAAACCTAAACCCAAAATATACTTTTGATACATTCGTTATAGGAAATAGTAACCGTTTTGCACACGCTGCATGTGTTGCAGTAGCTGAAGCTCCAGCTAGAGCATACAATCCATTATTCTTATATGGAGGAGTTGGATTAGGAAAAACGCATCTTATGCATGCTATCGGACATCATATAATGGATCAAAAGAAAGATCCAAAAGTTGTTTACGTTTCCTCTGAAAAATTTACAAATGAACTTATAAACTCTATTAAAGATGATAGAAATGAAGAGTTTAGAAATAAATATAGAAATGTAGACGTTTTACTAATAGATGATATTCAATTTATCGCAGGAAAAGAAAGAACTCAAGAAGAATTCTTCCATACTTTCAATTCCCTACATGAAGCAAATAAACAAATTATAATATCTAGTGATAGACCCCCAAAAGAAATTCCTACTTTAGAAGATAGACTTCGTTCAAGATTTGAAATGGGTCTTATAACTGATATTCAAGCACCTGATTTTGAAACTAGAATGGCAATACTTAGAAAAAAAGCTCAAATGGAAAATTTAGATGTTCCTAATGAAGTTACTGTTTATATTGCCAAAAATATAAAATCAAATATTAGAGAATTAGAAGGAGCTCTTACTAGAGTTGTTGCTTATAGTTCTCTTACAAATAGAACTATATCTTTTGAATTAGCTTCTGAAGCATTAAAAGATATTATAATAACTTCTAAACATGAAGAAATTACTGTAAATAGAATAAAAGAAAAAGTATCTTCTGTATTTGGAGTAAAAATGGAAGATTTCAACTCAAAGAAAAGAACACGTTCAATTTCTTACCCAAGACAAATAGCAATGTACTTATCACGTGAGCTTACAGATTTATCACTTCCTAAGATAGGTGAAGAATTTGGAGGAAGAGACCATACTACTGTAATTCACGCACATGACAAAATAACTAAAGATATAGAAACTAATGAAGATTTTAAAGATAAAATAAATAAAATTATATTAGATTTAAAGGGATAATATTATAAACAAACTTATGTGGATATTATCTTAATTAAATGTTTATATATTTTTTTGTCAAAAATATATACAGATTATTCAACAAAAATAAACAAAGATATTAACATTTTATACACATGTTGATATCTTTGTATTTATTTTGATTAAGATACTTATGCACATTATCAACATCACCTACTATTATTACTACTAATTTTTATTAATTTATTTTGTATTTAATAAGACAAGGAGGTTATCCACAATGAAGATAATTTGTAATCAAAAAATGCTAGCTAATAAAATAAGTATTGTACAAAAAGCTATTAACGGAAAAACTACTTTAGAGCTTTTAAAAGGTATTTTATTAACAGCTAAAGGTGATTCAATCAATCTAACTGGATATGATTTAGAAATAGGAATAGAAACTTATGCACAAGCTGAAGTAATAGAAGAAGGTCAAATAGTAATAAACTCTCGTCTTTTTGGGGATATTATAAGAAAATTACCTGATGCTTTTGTAGAAATAGAAACTGACAATGAAAATAACGTATATATAAATTGTCTCAACTCAAGATTTAAGATAAAGGGAGATTCTGCAACAGAGTATCCTAAATTACCAGATGTAAATAAAAATGAACTTTATGATATTCCTCAAGATTTACTGAAGAATATGATAAAGCAAACTGTTTTTGCTATATCTCAAGACCAAACAAAACCTATATTAATGGGTGAATTATTAGAAATAGTAGATGGAAATATAAGTTTAGTTGCAATAGATGGATATAGATTAGCTGTTAGAGCTAGTGAGATAAATACAATGATGAATAATATAAAAGTTATTATTCCAGGAAAAACACTTCATGATGTAAATGGACTTTTATCATCAGAAGATGATAATGTAAAAATAGGATTTGATGATAAAAATGCTATTTTCATTATAAACGAGACAAAAATAATAACTAGATTATTAGATGGAGATTTTATAGATTATAAAAAATTACTTCCTAGAGAATATGGAGTGAGAGTAAAAGTTAATACTAAAGATCTTTTAAACAGTATAGAAAGAGCTTCGCTTTTATCTCAATCAGAAAAAAATAACTTAATAAAACTTTCTATAAGAGATAACTCTATGGCTATAACATCTAATACTGAAAGAGGAAATGTTTATGAAGAAGTTTCTATAGACTTAGAGGGAGACTATTTAGATATAGCATTTAACTCAAGATACTTCTTAGAAGCTCTAAAAGTAATCGATAGTGAAGAGATATTTATAGAATTCACTACAAATGTAAATCCATGTATAATAAAGCCAGCTGATGGAACAAAATATACTTACTTGTTATTACCAGTAAGAATATCTTCGAATATATAAATTTAAAGTAAACCCAACTGAAAAAGTTGGGTTTTTATGCTATAATATATATTTAAATATATGTAAAAACTTAATGATAGTTAAGTTTTATTTAATCGCAAGTATCTGATATACTATATAAGGAGGACGAAACATGTTTGAAATAACTATAGATTCTGAATATATAAAACTAGATCAATTTTTAAAATTAGTAGATGTAGCTTCTACTGGTGGACATGCTAAATTCTTAATACAAGAAGGTTTAGTTAAGGTTAATGGAGAAGTTGAAACTAGAAGAGGTAAAAAATTAAGATCTAATGATGTTGTCGAAGTTGAAGGTAACAAAATAAAAATACTATAAAAGGGGTGCCCTTTGTGTATTTAAATAGCTTAAATTTAATTAATTTTAGAAACTATGACGCCCTATATTTAGAGTTTAATCCCAAAATTAATCTACTTATAGGAAAAAATGGTCAAGGAAAAACAAATATTGTTGAATCAATATACTTATTATCATTTGGTAAATCTTTTAGAACCAATAAAGATAAGGAAATGATTAAATTTTCTAGCGAAAACCTATATATAGGTGGAAGCTTTACAAAACTTTCTAGAAATAGTCTAATTGAAGTTGGAATTGGTAAAAATAATAAAAAAGGGATTAAGATTAATAAAATAAATATTGAGAAAATATATGAACTATTAGGAAATCTAAATGTTGTAATTTTCTCACCAGAAGATTTGAGATTAGTAAAAGAAGGACCAAAAGAAAGAAGATCTTTTATTGATAAAGAAATAAGTCAAATCATGCCTAAATATTATAATTATCTTACAAATTACAATAAGATATTATTCCAAAGAAATAAGCTTCTAAAAGCTAGTTATGTAGATAGAGACTTACTTGAAGTCTATGATGAAAGTTTAGCTAGGTATGGGAGTTATATTTATATACTAAGAAGAGATTTTGTAAAGAAAATAGCTAAAATATCAAGAGATATGCACAAAAAACTTACTAATGGACTAGAGGAATTTTCTATAAAGTATAAAAATCAAATAGACATTAGTGATGAAGATACAGTTCAAAGTGCGTACAGTAAATTTATTGAAAAATTAAAAAGTGCTAGAGATCATGATATAGAGACTAGAACTACTAGATACGGTATTCATAAAGATGATTTATTAATATATATAAATGACTTAGATGTTAGGCTTTATGGCTCTCAAGGTCAACAAAGAACAGCTTCTATTTCATTAAAGCTTTCAGAAATAGAGTTAATTAATAATGAGGTTGGAGAATACCCAATTTTATTATTAGATGACATATTTAGTGAATTAGATGAGACTAGACAAAAGTTATTAGTTGATAACTTAGATAAAGTGCAAATGTTCATCACAACTGCAGAAGCATCTCATAAAAAAATATTTAATTCAGAGAATACTACTATTTTCAATATTGAAAAAGGAAATGTAATTAGTATAGAGAATGGAGGGAACTAGATGAAACAAGAATACGGCGCAAGTCAGATACAGGTCTTAGAGGGATTAGAACCAGTTAGAAAAAGACCAGGTATGTACATAGGGTCTACAGGTCCTAGAGGATTACACCATTTAGTTTATGAAATAGTTGATAACAGTATAGACGAAGCTCTAGCTGGATACTGTTCAGATATATATGTATCTATCAATGAAGATGGAAGTATTTTAGTAAGAGATAACGGTAGAGGTATACCAGTAGAAGTACATCCTAAAACAGGAAAATCTACTTTAGAAACAGTTTTAACTGTTCTTCATGCTGGTGGTAAATTCGGTGGAGGAGGATACAAGGTATCTGGAGGTCTTCACGGAGTTGGGGTTTCTGTTGTTAATGCATTATCAGAATGGTTAGTTGCAGAAGTTCACAAAAACGGTAAAGTTTATAAGCAAACTTATGAAAAAGGTGTTCCAACATCAGATATAACTGTTATAGGAGATTCTGATATAACAGGAACTATAGTTCAATTTAAGCCAGATGCTACTATCTTTGATGAAGTTGAGTATAAGTACGAAACATTAGAACATAGACTAAGAGAATTAGCATTCTTAAATAAAGGGATAAAAATTGTATTAGAAGACAAGAGAGAAGATAGAGAAAAGAAAAAAGAATTCCACTATACAGGTGGTTTAATAGAGTTTGTTAAACACTTAAATAAAACAAAAACAGGAATTCATGATGACATAGTTTATATAGAGAAAAAAATAAAAGACTATATGGTAGAGATAGCTTTACAGTATACTGACGGCTATACAGAGAACATATATTCTTTCGCTAACAATATAAATACACATGAAGGTGGTACTCACTTAAGCGGATTCAAGACTGCTATGACAAAAGTTGTAAATGAGTATGCTAGAAAAAATGGAATATTAAAAGAAAAAGATTCTAACCTTTTAGGTGAAGATATAAGAGAAGGTCTTACAGCTGTTATATCTGTTAAGCTTCCTGAACCTCAATTTGAAGGTCAAACAAAAACTAAGTTAGGTAACACTCCAGTTAGAGGAGTTGTTGATAGCGTAACTGTAGAAGAGTTAGGTGCTTTCTTAGAAGAAAACCCAACTACAGGAAGAATAATAGTTGATAAGGCTTTAAGAGCTCAAAGAGCAAGAGAAGCTGCTAAAAAAGCAAGAGAATTAACTAGAAGAAAGAGCGTACTAGAAAGTACTTCATTACCAGGTAAATTAGCTGATTGTGCTGAAAAAGATCCTTCTAAGAGTGAAATATTCTTAGTCGAAGGGGATTCTGCCGGTGGTTCTGCTAAGCAAGGTAGAGATAGACACTCTCAAGCTATATTACCACTAAGAGGTAAGATACTTAACGTTGAAAAATCAAGATTAGATAAAATATTATCTTCTGATGAAATAAGAAATATGATAACAGCTTATGGTTGTGGTATAGGTGATGATTTCGACTTAGAAAAGTTAAGATATCATAAAATAATAATAATGACCGATGCCGATGTCGATGGAGCTCACATAAGAACATTACTTCTTACTTTCTTCTTCAGATATATGAGACCTCTTATAGAAAATGGATTTGTTTATGCTGCACAACCACCTTTATACAAGGTTAAGAAGCAAAAGCAAGAATACTATGTTTACTCAGATAGAGAATTAGAAGCTTTACTAGAGAAAATCGGAAGAAACGGAATAGAGCTTCAAAGATATAAGGGGCTTGGAGAGATGAATGCTGAGCAGTTATGGGATACTACAATGAACCCAGAAACAAGAACTTTATTACAAGTATCTATAGAGGATGCAGCTGTTGCTGATGAAGTATTTTCTATGCTTATGGGTGATAAGGTTGCTCCAAGAAAAGAGTTTATAGAAGAAAACGCAAGATTTGTTAGAAACTTAGATATATAAGAGAAAGGGGATGAGTATCAATGGAAGAAAATAATAGAATACTCCCTATTGAAATAGCAGATGAGATGAAAAAGTCGTATATAGATTATGCGATGAGTGTTATAGCTGGACGTGCTCTTCCTGATGTAAGAGATGGTCTTAAGCCAGTTCATAGAAGAATATTATACTCAATGAGTGAATTAAATTTAACTCCAGATAAGCCGTACAGAAAATCTGCACGTATTGTTGGGGACGTTCTGGGTAAATACCACCCACATGGTGATACTGCAGTTTACTATGCAATGGTAAGAATGGCACAAGACTTTGCAACTAGAGCACCGTTAGTTGATGGTCACGGTAACTTCGGTTCTGTAGACGGTGATGCTCCAGCGGCAATGCGTTATACTGAAGCTAAAATGACTAAGTTATCTCTTGAATTATTAAGAGATATAGATAAAGAAACAGTAGATTTTGTTCCTAACTTTGATGAATCTTTAAAAGAGCCATCAGTACTACCTGCAAGATTCCCTAACTTATTAGTTAATGGATCTAACGGTATAGCAGTTGGTATGGCAACGTCTATACCACCTCACAACTTAGGTGAAGTAATAGATGCAACAATACATCTTATAGATAATGAAGAATGTAGTGTTGAAGATTTAATACAATTTGTAAAAGGACCAGACTTCCCTACATCAGCTATAATAATGGGAAAAGAAAATATAACTGAAGCATATAGAACAGGTAGAGGAAAAGTTAAGGTTAGAGCTAGAGCTTATATAGAAGAACTAGCAAAAGGTAAGCAACAAATAGTTGTTACAGAAATACCATACCAAGTTAATAAGGCTAAGTTAGTTGAAAAAATAGCTGAATTAGTTAAAGATAAAAAAGTTGAAGGAATCTCTGATTTAAGAGATGAAAGTAACAGAAATGGTATGAGAATAGTTATAGAACTTAAGAGAGATGCTAATGCAAATATAGTATTAAATAAGTTATATAAACATTCTCAAATGGAAGATACATTTAGTATAATAATGCTTGCATTAGTTAACGGAGAACCTAAGGTATTAAATCTTAAGCAAGTATTATACCACTATATACAACATCAAAAAGATGTAGTTACTAGAAGAACTAAATTCGAATTAAATAAAGCTGAAGCTAGAGCACACATATTAGAAGGATTAAAGATAGCATTAGATAACTTAGATGAAGTTATAAAGCTTATAAGAGGTTCTAAGACAGGTGCAGAAGCTAAGGAAGGTTTAATGAATAGATTTAACCTAACTGATGTACAAGCTCAAGCTATACTTGATATGAGACTTCAAAGGCTTACTGGATTAGAAAGAGATAAGATAGAAGCTGAATATGAAGAATTAATCAAGAAGATAAATAGATTAAGAGAAATATTAAGTAATGAAAGATTACTTATGAATGTTATAAAAGAAGAACTTCAAATAATCAAAGATAATTATGCTGATGAAAGAAGAACTGAAATAAGACATGCTGAAGGCGAAATAGATATGAAAGACCTTATAGAAAATGAGGAAGTTGCTATAACTCTTACTCACTTTGGTTATATCAAGAGAATGCCTATAGATACTTACAAGAGCCAAAACAGAGGCGGAAGAGGTATATCAGCACTTACAACTAGAGAAGAAGACTTTATAAAAGAATTAATAACTACTCATACTCATAGTAAATTATTATTCTTCACAAATAAAGGTAAGGTATACAGACTGAATGCTTATGAAATACCAGAAGGTAAGAGACAAGCAAAAGGTACAGCTATAGTTAATTTATTACAATTAGGTAGTGATGAAAAGATAGCTACTGTTATATCTTTAGATAGTGATAGTAACCAAGAATATTTATTACTTGCAACTAAAAACGGTATAGTTAAGAAAACTAAGCGTGAAGAGTTCAAGAACATAAATAAATCAGGATTAATAGCTATAGGTCTTAGAGAAGATGATGAGCTTATAGGTGTTAGAGCAACTGATGGTAATGAAGAAGTTATATTAGTTACAAAAGAAGGTATGTCTATAAGATTTGATGAAAATGACATAAGACATATGGGTAGAACAGCTATGGGTGTTAAAGGTATATCATTAAATCCTAATGACCAAGTTGTTGCTATGAACCTTTGTAGCGAAGGAAATGAATTATTAGTTGTTAGTGAAAATGGATTCGGTAAGAGAACTTCAATAGATGAATACAGAGCTCAAATAAGAGCTGGTAAAGGTATAAAGACTTACAATATAGCTGATAAGACAGGAGATATTGTAGGTGCTCAAATGGTCAGTGAAGATGATGATATGATGATAATAAACTCTGATGGTGTATTAATAAGATTAAGAGTAAATGAAATATCATTATTCGGAAGAGTAACTAGTGGAGTTAAGCTAATGAAGACTGATGATGAGGTTAACATAGTATCAATTGCAAAAATAAAGGCAGAAGAATAGAAAGAATAGGGTATACTTACCCTATTCTTTTTCCATAATTACGGATATAATAAATATTATACAGGTATGAAAGGAGAATGAAATTATGAGTAAAAGTAATAAAGGGAGATATTTTCTTGTAGGATCAATACTAGGATTTATACTAGGATTATTTTTAGCACCTAAGAAAGGTTCAGAATTAAGAAAAGAAGCTAAAGAAAAGATAGATGAAATAAAAGAGGACCCAAAAGCAGTTTTAGATGAAACTATAAATGGAGTTAAAGAAAAAATAAGCAATATAGTTGACTACAATGACTTTGATAATATAGATATAGTTGAAGAGGAAATAGTAATAAGCAAAACTTTTGGTGATGAGGGAGATATTAAGTAATGAGCGCATGGGGATGGCAAATAGGGGCTATTTTAGTTGGAGCATCTGCACTAATTATAGCTGTATATTTAGGTAAAATGATAAATAGTACAACTAAATTAGTTGAAAAAGCTTATAAAATAGTTGATTACAATGAAAGACATATACATGAAACAATAGAAAATGTTGCAGCAATTACAAAAAGTACTGAAGATATAGTTAGCTTAGCTAGTGGTGTAACAAATATAACTAAGATATTTAGATTTTTAAAAAGATAGTCAAGGAGGTACACGTATGTCAGTAAATATAAAATCACACTTAGATAGTAATTTTTGGAATATAAATATGAATGGTGAACTTGACGTAGCAGGAGCAGATAAAGTTAAGGAACACTTAAATGGATTAGTTGAAAAAAAACCAATAGACATAAAAATAGATTGTACAGATTTAGAATATATAGACTCTACAGGATTAGGTGTATTAATAGGTGTACTAAAAAGATTAAAAGTAAATGAAAAGGATATATATATACTAAACCCTAGAAAAAATGTTAAAAAGATATTTGATATAACAGGTCTAGATAAAATATTTAAAGTGGAGGGATAGACTTTGACTTGTGAAACTATAA
>LFRM01167975.1_pt1 | contig 11970 bp, 10 predicted proteins | sample 618341 | NCBI WGS metagenome assembly LFRM01 (sample SAMN03654438, study PRJNA283298) | anaerobic digester metagenome | isolation source: pool of bioreactors CSTR01a, CSTR02a, and CSTR03a thermophilic anaerobic... | place: Denmark: Kgs. Lyngby | collected 2014-05-21
GTGGTATGCCGGTTCTGAAAGATAACGTCAGTGAACCGGCCCAGACCGTTGCCTTTAACCGGGTATTGCAGCGTGCCGTGAACCATGTGCAAAATTGCGGCAAGAAGCAGGTAGATACTGGTGATGTCCTGGTGGCTATATTCAACGAGCAGGACTCCCATGCTGTATACTTTTTGGGCACCGAGGGTGTACGCCGCATGGAAGTGATGGAATATATCTCCCATGGTCTGCCGGAACACATGCGCACCGATCCGGGCAAACAGGCCCAACCCGGGTTTGAGCGCCCTAAAAAGGCTGACGAAAAAAGCACCGGTAATCCCCTGGAAGACTTTACCGTCAATTTTGCCAAACGCGCCGCCCAAGGCAAGATAGACCCACTCATCGGTCGTGAACGCGAGTTGCAGCGTATGATGCAGGTGCTGTGCCGCCGCAAGAAGAACAACCCGCTGCTGGTAGGCGAACCCGGCGTTGGCAAGACGGCCATGGCTGAAGGCTTGGCCTTGCGTATTCACCAAGACTCCCTGGCCAGGGAAACTGAACAGCCCAACCCCAAAGACTTGGTGCCGGATTTGCTTTCCGGTGCGGAGATCTACATGCTGGATCTCGGCACCCTGGTGGCGGGCACGAAGTACCGCGGCGATTTTGAGAAACGGCTCAAGGAAGTAGTGGCCGCCATTGAGGCCAAGGATAAGGCGATTCTCTTTATTGACGAGATGCACACCATCATCGGTGCAGGCGCGACCAGCGGTGGCTCCATGGATGCCTCCAATTTGCTCAAACCGGCCCTGCAGTCTGGCACGCTGCGCTGTATTGGCTCAACAACCTACGAAGAATACAAAAACCAGATCGAAAAAGACAGAGCTCTGTCGCGTCGGTTTCAGAAGATTGATATCGAAGAGCCATCTTTAGAGGATACCTGTGAAATCTTGCGTGGACTACAACCTCGCTACGAGGAGCACCACCAGATCCGCTACGCAAAAAGCGCCATAACTGCCACGGCAGAACTGGCACAACGCTACATTAATGACCGCTTTCTGCCGGATAAAGCCATTGACGTCATGGATGAGGTAGGCGCTGCCTTTCGCCTGGCTGGCAAGACCGGCAAGCTGGTGATGGTACGCGACATTGAGGAAGTGGTGGCAGGTATTGCCCGGGTGCCAGTGACCAGTAAGACCAACAGCAACACCGAGGACCTGCTCCTTTTGGAAGGCAAATTGCAATCCTATATTTACGGCCAGGACGAGGCTATCACCACCCTGGTACAGACAGTCAAACGCTCCCGTGCAGGCTTGGGTAATCCACAGTCACCTACTGGTTCCTTCCTCTTTGCAGGGCCCACCGGGGTGGGTAAAACTGAAGTGGCCCGTCAGCTGGCCGCAGCACTGTCCGTGCATTTCGAGCGCTTTGACATGAGCGAATACATGGAGAAACATGCAGTGGCCAGGCTCATCGGCGCACCTCCGGGCTATATTGGCTTTGATCAGGGTGGCCTGCTCACCGATGCCATCCGCAAGCACCCGTATTCGGTACTCCTGTTGGATGAAATTGAAAAGGCGCATCCCGATATCTTCTCCATTTTGCTGCAGGTGATGGACCACTCAACCCTCACCGACAACAGTGGTCGCCGTGCAGATTTCCGCAACGTGATCATCATCATGACTACCAACGCCGGCGCGCGCGAAATGAGTGAACGCAGTATCGGCTTTATCGGTGATTCCAGTGGCAAGGAGCAGAAAGCTATTAAGAATCTGTTTTCACCGGAGTTTCGCAACCGGCTTGATGCCGTTATCAGCTTTGCTCCGCTCGGTATTGAGATTGTGGAAAAAGTGGTAGACAAGATGGTGCGGGAGCTGCAAGGGCAATTGGCGGAGAAGAAGGTACGCATTGAGCTGAGCGAGGCAGCCCGACTCTGGCTGGCCCAGGAAGGTTATGAACCTGCCTTTGGTGCACGCCCGCTGCGCCGTCTGATCATGAAAGAAATTGGCGATGTTTTGACCGAGGAAATCCTTTTTGGCAAGCTCAGCAAGGGCGGCATTGCTGTGGTTGACCGCAAGAAGGACAAAATGGTTTTTAGCTACAAAGACAAATAGTTACCTGCCCCTCAGTCAAGAAAAACAAAAAGGAGTTTCGCCGCCATTGTGCGGAAAAGCTCCTTTTTTGTACATTTTTTGTATTCCTACCCCCATAGTAAAATGCTCCCGGCGCTCCATGTGCTGGCTGCGACGAATGTTTACGGAAAGCCAAGCAGCGTCGCATGTGGCTGGAAGTTTTCCCGCCGGAAATACCTGGTCAGCGAATGTTTATCTGATGAGAAGTGCAAGCAATTCATTTGGAATGGTGCTAGTATTGGCTCCGGTTTGGATTGCGTTGGTGCCCATGGTGCTTTCTACCTTTCCTGCCAGCCAGATAGTTCTTCGGGCTGATTTTCCTTCAATTTCTCTGCGTGCACGGTAGTTAAAATTTCCTTTCTGTACATCAAGGAGGCAATGTGGCCGCTTTATCCCGTGAATCTGTCCTCGCCGGTAAGCATACACCACTGAGCCTTGTTTATTTTTCTCGCATAGTTCGTCTTTTTTTCATTACAGTGTATTTTGTAGACTGCCGCTTAGGTGAGCGAAGGAAACGCAGCATCGCTTGCCTGGCGCATGTTTTCTCCGGTTCAGGAAGACGGGAGAAGCGGAATAGCTCTTCCTTTTTTCTGCATCCATCCGGCAACAGGAAAAGCAAATCGTAAAATTTTGTTCAGCCATCAATCGGCTATTCGCCGGGTCAAGTAAATACGCCCGGTTTTCACATTCAATCTGAGCAAAGGAGCAGATCATGGAAGTAAAAACTTACGGTGTTATTGGTGCAGGTCAGATGGGCAGCGGCATTGTTCATGTGGCAGCGGCCAGCGGACTGTCTGTTATCATGAACGATATCAAACAGGAATTCGTTGACCGCGGTCTCGCCAACATCGCCAAGAATCTGCAACGCGGCGTGGACAAAGGCAAAATGACCGCCGAAGAAAAAGACGCCATCCTTGGCCGGATTAAAGGCAGCACCGACCTGAAGGATCTGGCTGCGGCAGACTTTGTGGTTGAAGCCGCTTCCGAAAATGAAGGCATCAAATACAAAATTTTTGAGACCCTGGATCAGGTGTGCAAACCGCATGTGGTTCTGGCCTCCAACACATCCTCCATTCCCATTGGCCGCATCGCCTCCCACACCAAGCGCCCGGAAAAAGTAATTGGTATGCACTTCATGAATCCTGTGCCGGTCATGAAACTGGTAGAAGTGATCTGCGGTTTGGCCACCTCGGATGAAACCCGCGAGCTTACGCTGGAGTTGACTCGCAAAATGGGTAAGACTCCGGCCGCCTCAAACGACTATCCCGGTTTTATCTCCAACCGCATCCTCATGCCCATGATCAACGAGGCTGTTTTCTGCCTCTACCACAGTGTCGGTACCAAAGAAGATATTGATACTGTCATGAAGCTGGGCATGAATCATCCCATGGGTCCGCTGGCCCTGGCCGATTTGATTGGCCTGGACACCTGCCTTGCCATCATGGAAACCCTTCATGATGGCCTGGGCGACTCCAAATACCGGCCATGTCCTCTGCTGCGCCAGTACGTTGAGGCCGGATATCTGGGCCGTAAGAGCGGCCGAGGCTTCTACGCGTATTGAGGACCGCTGCACCGTAAGCATCTCTGTCATGCCAGGTTAGCAAAACACCTGGCATGACCAGCACTAAACCAAGGGAGTTCCTATGGACGAGAAAGCGTTTCAGGATCATTATCCCGATGACTACGCGCACTGCTATGGTTGCGGCCGGCTAAACACCGAAGGACACCATCTCAAAAGCTATTGGGACGGTGAGGAAACCGTGTGCCGCTATACCCCGGATGCCAAGTATACTGGTGGGTTTCCAGGTTTTTTGTATGGGGGGATGATCGCCTCGCTGATTGATTGCCATGCTGCGGGCACGGCAGCGGCAGCTAAATCCAAGGAGGACGGCAAACCCATTGCACGCTTTGTTACTGCTTCACTAAAAGTGGATTATCTGGCACCGACACCAATTAATACAGAGCTGGAAGCCAGGGGAAAAGTGATTGAAATAAAGGGTCGCAAGGTGATTGTGGAGGTCACAGTGAGTGCCAATGGCACCCTGTGTGCCACAGGATCCACAGTGATGGTGCAAATCAAGGATCAGGGCTGATAAGCAGATGGTGCGGCACATGTACCCAGTGATCTGCACTCCCTGATTATAAATCTTAGCACGTTATAGAGGATGCCATGAATTTTTCCTTAACTGAAGAACAGCAACGCATTCGTGATTTAGTGAGAAATTTTGCGGAAACAGAGGTTGCGCCTTCAGCGGCCAGCCGCGATAAGGACTCCCATTTTGATCGCCCGCTCATGTTTGGTCGTTTGGCTGAACTTGGACTGACCGGCATCGTCTTTCCTAAGGAATATGGTGGTGCAGGAGGGGATTATATCAGCTACGCCATTGCAGTTGAAGAACTCTCCAGAGTGTGCGCCTCCACTGGTGTAACCTTGTCTGCACATGTGTCCCTTGGCGCCAACCCGGTCAACCTTTTTGGCACCGACGAACAAAAGCACACCTTTTTGACTCCCATGGCCAAGGGCGAAAAAATGGGCGCTTTCGGCCTGACCGAGACCTCGGCAGGTTCTGATGCGGGTGGAACAACCACCACTGCCGTACGTGACGGCGACTCCATTATTATTAACGGCGCCAAAATCTTCATAACCAATGCTGGTGAGGCCGAAACCTATATTGTTTTTGCCCGCAGTGATATGAGCGCAGAAAAACACCGGGGTATCAGCGCCTACATCATCGAGAAAGGCACGCCTGGCTTTACCTTTGGTAAAAAGGAGTCGAAACTGGGTATCCGTTCTTCCCTGACCATGGAGCTGGTTTTCAGCGATTGCCGCATTCCGGCCGGCAATCAACTGGGCCCGGAAGGCCAGGGCTTCAAGATCGCCATGAAAACCCTGGATGGCGGCCGCATCGGCATCGCAGCTCAGGCTCTGGGTATTGCCCAGGGCGCGGTTGATGCAGCCATTGCCTATGCCAAAAAGCATACGGTTGGCGGCAAACCGGTTGCAAGCAAGCAAGGGGTACAATTCATGCTGGCTGATATGGTTACCGAGGTAGAAGCTGCACGCCTGCTCGTCTACAATGCGGCTTACCGCGCCAGCGCCGGGCTCAGCTATTCGCAGGAATCAGCCCAAGCCAAGCTGTATGCCAGCGAAACCTCCACCAGGATGTCTGAGTTAGCTGCCTCACTGATGGGTGATTTTGGTTATGATCCAGAATTCCCGATGGACCGCTTCATGCGTGACGCCAAGATTACCGAAATCTATGAGGGTACCAGTGAGGTGCAGCGCCTGGTTATCGGCACTGCCGTCACCAGATAACAGCTAGTCAACATCACTCCAACATCCACTCTGCAACCAAGGGAGTTTTTCCGCTGATGCACGGAAAAACTCCCTTTTTCTTTGCAACTACGCATTCTTGCCACCCCTTGGCCGGTGTATTCGGGTTGTGTTGCCTCTTCTGCGGTGGTATCATCCTTTCTATTCTCAGGGCAGGGTGTAATTCCCTACCGGCGGTATGTCCAAGAACAATGGATCAGCCCGCGAGCGCCTGCTCAACAGCTGTTGCAACTCCTGAGCAGGGTCAAGCAGATCCGGTGAGAAGCCGGAGCCGACGGTGATAGTCCGGATGGAAGAGAAGACAATGGGAGGCGGCACGCTTTTTCCCTGCCAGGGGGAGGTGTAACCGGTAAGATATTCCATGCTTTCCGGCGCACCCGGCGACGCAATCCCATCACCCGGCATAGTGCCGGCCGTTTTCGCATGCCCTGATTCTGGTCACTGATTTTCAGGAGGCAACCATGAATCAGACCGCAGTAGTATCTCTCACCGCAGTACCTCTTTTAAACCGTTTTGGCGCTTCCAGCGAAGACCGTATTGCGCAGGCCCTGCAAGCGCTGCGTGCAGGGCGCGGCGTTCTATTGGTCGATGATGATGACCGTGAGAATGAAGGTGATCTTATTTTCGCGGCCGAACACCTCAATGTGGCGCAAATGGCCATGCTCATCCGTGAGTGCAGCGGCATTGTCTGCCTCTGCCTGACGGACGACAGGCTCTATCAGCTCGGCTTGCCGCCCATGGTGGCACACAATACCAGCAAGAACGGCACGGCCTTCACCATCGGTATTGGGGCACGGGATGGCGTAACCACCGGAGTCTCGGCCCAAGATCGGGTCACCACCGTCCGCGCTGCCATTCAGGCTGATGCCAGCCCAGATGATCTGGCCACGCCTGGCCATGTGTTTCCACTACGGGCGCAGCCTGGCGGAGTCTTTGTCCGGCGGGGACACACCGAAGGTACGGTGGATCTTATGCAGCTTGCCGGATTACAGCCAGCAGGTGTGCTCTGTGAACTGACCAATGCCGACGGCAGTATGGCCCGATTGCCGCAGGTGGTGAGCTTTGCCGAAGAGCATGGTCTGCCGGTTTGTTCTATCGAGGATATTGTCCAGTATTGTCGGGCCAGAGAAAATTTTGTGTAACGATTTTATGCAATGACGCAGGCTATAAGCTGCAGCAATACTTGCAGCTCATAGCCTGCTATGGCCTGGTAATAAGCGCCATGGCGTCACCATAGGAGAAGAAGCGGTAGCGCAAACGCACAGCCTCGTTATAGGCAGCCAGTATTTTTTCCCGGCCAGCCAGGGCGGCAGCCAGAAAGAGGAGGGACGATTTGGGCAGGTGGAAGTTGGTAATCAAGTTATCCACCACCTGAAAACGAAAACCTGGGTAGATATAGAGGTTGCAGGGGCCAGAAAAAGGCTGCACTACACCACTTTTATCCACCGCAAACTCCAGACTGCGGGTGGTAGTGGTGCCTACGGCCCAGATGCGGCGGCCAGCTTGGCTGGCGGCATTAATCCGCGCCGCACTCTCTGGTGCTAAACTCACCCATTCCTGGTGGATGGCGTGCTGGCGGATATCGGCGCTGCGCACCGGTGCAAAGGTGCCATAGCCCACATGCAGGGTCAACTCGGCAATCTCTACACCTGATGCAGCTAAGTTCTGCAGCAGTTCCGGGGTAAAATGCAGGCCAGCAGTGGGTGCAGCCACTGAGCCGGTATAGCGGGCATAGCAGGTCTGGTAGCGCTGCAAATCATCTTTCTCCTGCGCCTCGCCGCTGCGGCTGATATAGGGCGGCAGAGGCATCCGGCCACAGGTGCAGAGCACCTCTTCCAGATCTTGTCCGGGCTGGGTGCGGTAGTGCAGAAGCACCTCGGCCTTACCATCCTCGGCCAGGGCAAGCACCTTGGCCCGGAGGTTTTCTCCGAAATGCAGCGTGGCCCCTACCCTGGCACGCTTTGAACTCTTTAGCAGGGCTGGCGCTTGGGCCTGCAGCCACCTTGCCTGCGTCTGTTCTGCTGAGCAGCCCAGCCCCTCCGGCAGGGCAAGCAGGAACAACTCAATTTTACCGCCACTTTCTTTATGCCCGAGCAAACGGGCAGGAAAGACCCTGGTATTGTTGAGAACCAGTAAATCACCTGGTCGGAAAAAATGGAGAATATCGGCAAAAACCAAGTGTTCGAGCCCACTATCAGCACCGTGCAGCACCATCAGGCGGGACTGATCGCGCTTATGTGCTGGCTCTTGGGCAATCAACTCCGTGGGGAGGAGGTATTCATAGGCGTCCAGCCGGTAGTCATTCTGCTCGGTTTGCATAAAAAAACGCCACAGCCTTGCCTGTGCGACAGGTGATACCTTGGGGATGGTTTGGCGGTTGCTGACGCCACCGCTTCAGGGTACTCTGCACGCCTGATTTCAATTGTAGATCAAAATTACTGCCACGCAGGCAAGAAAAAGGCGACGCAGGTACACAGAAAGCTACCTTATGAAATATTTTTTCGGAGCCAGGCACTTTAGAGGATTTGATATAGAATTGGAACACAATTCAAACTCGATCCTGTAAATATAAGGAAGGTACTCTGGACAAACCCACAACGCCACAAAAACACTTCAGCCCAACTATGATACTGCTTACCGCCGCCACTCCCTTTGAAATGGATGCTTTTGTGCAGGCCGGGCCGAAACTGCCTGTGCAGCGACTGGTATGCGGCATTGGCCCCACGGAGGCGGCTTTGCATTTGAGTGTTTTTCTCAGCCAGAGCCATATCTTGCCCCGGGCGGTCATCAACATTGGTGTTGCCGGAGCCTATCTCGGAGCGGAGCGGACTGCTGACCTGCTTGATATCTGCCTGGCAACGAGTGAAGAGCTGGGAGATCTGTGCTGCTGCCGGGCGAACCAACTTTTGCCGCTAACCATAAAAGGCTGCACTCTGCCATCTTCGTTTAAACTGGATGAAAGCCTGCGGTTACGTGTGGAGAAACAGCTTGCAGCCGCTGGTATCATCAGCACAAGCGGTCGCTTCATCACGGTGAGTTCTGTCAGCGGCGACAGAGCGCGAGGCAACATGGTGCTTCAACGTTATCCAGATGCGCTCTGCGAGAACATGGAAGGAGCAGCACTGGCCCGAGTATGTGCCTATTTTCGGCTGCCTTTTGCGGAAATACGCTGTATTTCCAATCTGGTGGATGACCCAGATAATCAGCAGTGGCATTTACAGGAGGCCTGCACCCGTTGCGGCCAGGCAGCTGCCATACTTTTTCAGGAGCCCTTTTATGACTAAGCCCACACTGCTGAGCATTGGCTATTCCCCCTGCCCCAACGATACCTATATTTTTAATGCCCTGGTTAATGGTCGGGTTGAACTTGCAGGTGCGCGCCTGGCCCCTCCTGTCCTTGAAGATGTAGAAACCCTGAACGAATGGGCACTCAAAGGCAAGCTGGATATCACCAAGGTGTCTTTTCATGCCTACGGCCATCTACGCCAACAGTACCAGCTTTTGTCATCGGGCGCGGCCCTGGGCCGGAACTGCGGACCGCTTTTCATTACCGGACCGTATGCCAAGCCTGCTGATCCTGCACAATGGCGCATTGCCATCCCTGGCCGTTATACCACTGCCGCCCTACTCCTGCAGTTGTTCCGGCCTGGCAGCACTGTCATGGTCATGCGTTTTGACCGCATTATGGATGCCCTGTCAGCAGGCGAAGTGGATGCCGGGGTGATTATCCACGAAAGCCGTTTTACCTATCAAGAGCGCGGACTTGTCTGCATTCAAGACCTGGGAGAGTGGTGGGAACAGGAAACCAGTCTGCCCATACCGCTGGGCTGCATCATTATGCGCAAAAACCTGGACGATCATTTACATCGGGCAGTAGAGATGGCAATTCGGAAAAGTATCGAATGGGCAGATGCACATCCACAGGAAGGGCTTAGCTACATCCGCAGCTATGCTCAGGAAATCGAGCCGGAAGTGATGTTAAGCCACATCAACCTCTATGTGAATGATTTTTCAAAGGACATCGGTGCAGATGGCGCTGAAGCCATCAAGGAGTTGCTGCGGCGCGGTGAGGCAGCCGGCCTTTTTGCCGCATAACTCGAGCACACGCATGGGAAAGACTCCACTCAACACAGTTCCATTGTTGGCCTGTGTGCTTATTGGCGGCAAGAGCAGTCGCATGGGCAGGCCTAAGCATCTGCTTAGCCAGAAAGGCAGGTCCTGGCTAGAGCGAACTGTTGCCGTGCTCAGCCCTGTGGTGGATGAGGTGGTGCTGGCGGGAGCAGGGAATATTCCTCCTACACTTGCGCATATAACCCGCATTCATGATGCAACCGATGTACAGGGGCCCCTTGCCGGCATTTTGGCTGCACTGCGTGCACGGCCGGAAGCGTCTTGGATCATTCTGGCCTGCGATATGCCAGCCCTGGACAAGGAGGCCCTGGATTGGCTGCTTGCGGAATCCAGATCGGGCGAGTTAGCCATTCTGCCCCGCCTGGATGAGGCGGATGCAACCCGGGTTGAACCGCTCTTTGCCTGGTACAGTGGCAAATGTCTCCCGTATCTGGAGCAGATGGCTGCAAGTGGCAACTGGCGCATCAACCAACTGCGCCACATACAGGGGGTGCACACGCCTTTACCGCCACCGCATCTGCACTTTGCCTGGAGCAACATCAACACACCTGAGCAATTGCAAGGTTACCAATGCTGCCTCGACAGAGGAGAAAACAGCTCAGCCCGACAAGGTGAAGAAATAGTGCCGAGCGCCGCAGACCTTTCGCACCAGGAAAAATATTAGAGAACACGCTATACCATGCATGCCGCCGACACCCACCAAACCCCTTTTGCTCCCAAGTTAAGCGTTGAACTGCAAGAACATTTCGGATGTGTAGCGAGCGAATGTCCCTATGGCCTCGAACAAAAGGCTGTGTATCATCAGGCAGCATTCACCCACATGGACAACCCCACCATGGGTGACTTACTGGCCAATGGCTACCGGCGAAACGGCAACCACATGTATACCATGCACTGTCCGAACTGCGCCCTTTGTGTTTCCATCCGCCTGCACCCGCAACATTTTCAACCTAACCGCAACCAGCGGCGAGTCGCGCAAAAAAATAGAGATATCAAGGTGCAGCAGGCGCCATTGGCAATGTCCGGTCGAAGCCTGCACCTGCTCGACAAATTCCTGCGCGTCCGCTTCGGCAACGAGCGCAACCAGGCACAGAGCTACTACAGCCATTTTTTCATCACCACCATCAGTACCTGCTTTGAACTGCGCTACTGGGCTGGGAGCGATCTGGTTGGGGTGGCCATAGTCGATGCGTCACCTTCATGGCTCAACGCGGTGTATTTTTATTTTGATCCGGATCAGAGCTGGCGCAGTCCGGGCACCTTCAACATCCTCAACCTTGTCTCTCTTTGCCGGAAACAGCATATTCCCCTGCTCTATCTGGGCTATTGGATAGATGGCGTTTCGGAAATGGCCTACAAAAAGGCCTTCAAACCACATGAACTGCTGCTGGATAATCGCTGGCGTCTGAGTTCCTGAGGGCCGCCACTTGTCGACCCGCAAATCATCAGACGCAACTTTAGATCAGGGAGAACATTTCAAGAAAACAAGGGGGCTACAGCAGATAGTGCAGAGGTGTCAATTGGAATTATTCGCTATCCGGCACAGGGTCAGGACGCTGGCAGCGGTCACAATCCAGATCCGTGCAGTTGTTGGCGCAGTAATAACCAAAACCCGAATCCCAAGTGATTCCTCCACGCGGGCACTGTTCTACATACTCAGCGTATTTCACAAAGCGCTCAAGAATTGTTTTGGACACCGCATGTTCCATCTTGCAAGCGGCTTTATCGGCCTCAAGCGGGTCAACACCCAAAACAATTGTGAGAAACTTGCTGAGGGCCTCGTGCCTGGCAACAATATCCCGCGCCATCCCGTCCCCCATGGGAGTGAGGGTGATGAGGTCGTAGGGGGCGTAGTTCACCAGACCAAGTGAAGAAAGCGTACGTAGGGCGCTGGTAACAGACGAGGCCCGTACCTGCAAGGCCTGGGCTATATCCTTGGCACGTGCCGCCTGCTTTTCCTGCGCAATGTGGAATATGGCTTCAAGATAGTCTTCCTGACTGGCACTGAGTTCGATCTGGGCCATTCTGTGCCTCGGTGTAATGAGAAAAGTACATACTACCGGAAGGCAGAGCCGATGTCAAAACTTTGCCCCGAAAATTGCGGCAACAAGATTTTGTTTTGGCTCAACAAGCGCCGGTTGCTGGGACTGATAGGATAGTCCTCCCATGAAAAACGAAAAAAAGTATCATCGACTGAAGGAGTCTGGCTAAGCACCCTGACTCCAACAAAACTATCCTCGAAAACCAGGGCAGTTTACAATACCTAACAGCTTTTTTTGCTGCGAATACAGAGAACTCTCTAGTATATAACCGAATAAACCATCTAACAACCAAGATACAGGCGTGCACCGCTTGGTCGCATCATAAGGGTAATCCAAGTCATGAAGATATCAGATT
>LFRM01355901.1_pt1 | contig 11969 bp, 10 predicted proteins | sample 618341 | NCBI WGS metagenome assembly LFRM01 (sample SAMN03654438, study PRJNA283298) | anaerobic digester metagenome | isolation source: pool of bioreactors CSTR01a, CSTR02a, and CSTR03a thermophilic anaerobic... | place: Denmark: Kgs. Lyngby | collected 2014-05-21
AAGGTGGGAGAAATGGCTTTTACGATGTCAATGAATTTTTTCGGGTCTTTTTCATCGATTTCAATATCGAAAACATCGATCCCCGCAAAAATTTTAAATAGCAATGCTTTTCCTTCCATTACGGGTTTACTGGCCAATGGTCCTATGTCGCCCAGGCCTAAAACGGCCGTTCCGTTGGAAATAACCGCCACTAAATTTCCTTTATTTGTATAGTCGTAGACCGCTTCTTCATTTTCTTTGATTTCAAGACAGGGTTCGGCAACCCCCGGCGAATAAGCCAACGACAGATCGCGTTGCGAACTATAAGGTTTGGTAGGAACAACCTCAATTTTTCCGGGTTTTCCTTGCGAATGATAAAGAAGAGCCTCTTCTTTGGTTATTTTAGTCATAAACAGGATATTTTTATGTGATAGAATGGGTTGATGGCGCTGATTTTATTAAAAACATTACAAATGTACAATTTTTTGATTTTGATTCATAACGGCAAATAATTCGTTGGGCTAAAATAGTTGCTAATGATACAAGAGCATACCTGCAACCATATGCATGAGGATTAAACTTTTGCGGGCCTTTTCTACTAATGATACAAGAGCATACCCGCAACCCCGGAAAGCGCAATTAATAAAATAGGGTCCACTTTTTTCAAAGAGGCAAGGAATACCGTTCCGAAAATAATCCAGCTTTTGTAATCGATGAAATTGGCGTCATTGATCAGCATGAGTGCAGCAGAAGCGATTAGTCCGATGATTGCAGGTTTAAGAACCAATAGCGCGGAGCGTACCCACTGATTGTTCTTTATTTTAAAGAAAAAACTGCATATTACAGTCATAATGATAAATGAAGGCAAACTCACAGCCAATGTGCATATAGCCGAACCGATTATTCCCTGAAATGTAGAAAATCCCACATTGGAAACAGCAGTGTAACCGATATAGGTAGCCGCGTTGAAAGCAATGGGACCGGGAGTGGTTTGTGAAATAGCCACAATGGATGTAAAATCGCTTACCGAAATCCAATGGTGTACATTTACTGTTTCGTGTTGAATAAATGGGAGCATCGCGTATCCGCCTCCAAAACCAAATAAACCGATTTTAAAGAACGATAAAAATAAATTGAAATATAGATCGATCAATTCCATTGTTATTTTTTCAGCTTTTGTTTGAGATATGCCAAATGGGTAATGCCGATCAAGATTGCGGCAATAACAACATATACAGGCGATATTTTCAACAGCCATACAGCTATAATGACAGCAATAGGGATCCAAGCGTTTTTCCGAGTAATGCCTGCTGCTTTACCCAATTTTACGAGAGGACCGGCAATTAACGCTACCACGGCCGGGCGGATACCTTTGAAGATGCGTTCGATAACCGGATTGTCTTTGAATTGTGTGAAAATAATGGCAATGAAAAGGATGATAATAAAAGAAGGAAGGATAACGCCAAGACCGGAAAACAGACTTCCTTTGAATCCTAAACGTCTGTGTCCAACGAATAAAGCCGTATTTAATGCCATAGGTCCGGGTATGGATTGGGCTATCGCCAGCATATCCATAAACTCATCGTCTTCCAGCCATTTTTTCTTTTTTACGACTTCGTTTCGAATAAGCGGTATCATTGCATACCCGCCTCCAAAAGTAAATGTCCCGATTTTAAAAAATAGGAGGAACAGCTCCAGATACCGTTTCATATGAGTATGTTTTGTCATAATAAAAAGAAAAGCAGACCGCAAAAAGATAAACTTTTGCCGATCTGCTTTCTATAAGAAGCCGCATCGGTGGAATTAAGATGAAACTCCTTTTGACAGGATTTGAGTGTTTTGCTGCCTTTGTAATCCGCCGAGCCCGAAGGCTTGTCCCGAAGGATGCGGCCCGCCATTGACAACAAAAACGATCTCGGTTTCTAAGATGTTATTGATGAGTTTCCCAATCGACCAATGCGGCAATAACTCTCTTGTTTTGCATTTCAAAGATAGTAAACTCTTATTTAATTGCCAAATAAATTTCTCTCTTTTTTAGAAAAAATATCCGATTCATGTTTAAAAACATCTTTTTTGGATTTTTTCAAGATTCCTTTTCGAAATATTTATTGAGTTCTTCGTCCTTTAATTCGTGATTGCCGAGATCTCCTGCAAGATATTGATCATATGCACTCATATCGAGCAAACCGTGTCCCGATAAATTGAAAAGGATAGTCTTTTTCACCCCTTCTTCTTTGGCTTTCAACGCTTCATGAATAGCTACGGCTATTGCATGATTCGATTCCGGTGCCGGAATAATGCCTTCTGCCCGAGCAAACTGAATTCCGGCCTTGAATGTGTCGAGTTGATTTACGTCAACAGCCTCTATCAGATTGTCTTTGTGAAGTTGACTAACGATACTCCCTGCGCCATGATAACGCAATCCGCCTGCATGAATATTGGCAGGTGCAAATTTATGATGCAACGTATACATTGGGATCAACGGTGTATAACCCGCTTCATCGCCAAAATCGTATTGGAAACGGCCACGGGTGAGTTTTGGGCACGACGATGGTTCTGCGGCAATAAATCGTGTGTGGGTTTCGCCTTTCAGATTGTGACGTAAAAACGGGAATGATATTCCTGAAAAATTTGATCCGCCGCCAAAACAGCCAATGACAATATCGGGATATTCATCTGCCATTTCCATCTGTTTTTCGGCCTCAAGTCCGATTACAGTCTGATGCAAAGCTACGTGATTCAATACGCTTCCCAATGCATATTTGCATTTGGGGGTTTGCATGGCAAGCTCTATTGCTTCTGAAATGGCTGTACCCAAACTTCCCTGATAAGTGGGATTTTCTGTTAGAATTTTTCTTCCGGCTTTTGTTGACATACTGGGCGACGCGATAACTTGTGCTCCCCATGTTTGCATGAGAGAGCGGCGATACGGTTTTTGTTCGTAACTGATCTTTACCATATAAACGGCAAGTTCCAGTCCGAATGTTTTCGATGCAAAGGCCAATGCTGTGCCCCATTGACCGGCGCCGGTTTCCGTAGTTAAATTGGTTACCCCTTCTATTTTGTTGTAATAGGCTTGTGCTAACGCCGAATTAAGTTTATGAGAACCGACAGGACTAACGCTTTCGTTTTTAAAATAAATATGGGCGGGAGTGTCAAGCGCTTTTTCCAGTTCATAAGCCCGAACAAGAGGGGTGGGACGGTAGATTTTATATTTTTCGCGTACCTCGTCGGGGATATCGATCCAGGTATCCTTATCATTGAGTTCTTGTTTTGCCAATTCTTCTGCAAACAGTGGGAAAAGGTCTTCGGCTTTGAGCGGTTCGTTGGTTTGCGGATTAATCATCGGCAAGGGCTTATTTTTCATCTCAGCCACAATATTATACCATTGTGTAGGTATTTCTGTTTCCGGGAGAATGAATTTTTTTGTTCTCTTCATAAAGTCTATTGATTTTTTTATCATTCTTTTACAATGTAGGCGTCGCAAAATTAACGTATAATTTCATACAAAACAAAAGAAATGGAGAAATAAAAAGGAAGCATAAAGTGTTTTTTGAAATTAAAAATTGTTGTAGATACACGGGTGATTTTTATGGGGGATTTACTTTCAATTTTAAAAACTTTGTCTTACTTTTGCTCATATATTGTGAATGTGTGCATTTGAAATTATGGTAATGTCGAAGACAAGACAAACATTGATTGAGGTGGCGCGTCAGCTTTTTGCCCAACAGGGGGTCGAAAATACGACGATGAGCGATATTGCCAAAGCTTCAAATAAGAGTCGTAGGACGTTATACACGTATTTTGAAAGTAAACAAGATATTTATAATGCCGTAATTCAATCGGAACTCGAAAGTCTTTATCTTCAACTCGAAGAGGTGATTAAACGCAAATTGCCGGCTGACGACAAATTGATGATTTTCTTTTTTACACGGCTGGAAGCGATTAAAGATGTGGTAACACGTAATGGTACTTTACGGGCGGATTTTTTTAGAGATATTTGGCTTGTGGAGTATGTGCGAAAGGTGTTCGACCGCAAAGAAATAGCTTATTTGCAAGATATTTTGGAAGAAGGCGTTAGAACAAAAATTTTTGAAATTACAGACGTCCCCAAAACGGCTCGAATTCTTCATTATGCGCTCAAAGGACTTGAAGTTCCCGTTATTCGTGGAGTATTTAGTCTCAATATCAATAATAAGTCGGATAGGGATACGATTGTCAATTTAATATTTAGAGGATTGTATAGAGAGAAATAAAATATAGCGTTTAATTTAAACCAATAAAAAATGAAATTATTAGAAGGTAAAACAGCTTTAATTACCGGCGCAGCTCGAGGAATAGGAAAGGCCATTGCGCTTAGGTATGCTTCTGAAGGAGCGAATATTGCGTTTACGGATTTGGTCATCGATGAGAATGCAAAAGCAACCGAAAATGAAATTGCCGCTTTCGGAACGAAAGTAAAAGGATACGCTTCGGATGCGTCCGATTTTGAGGAGACTCATAAAGTGGTGGATGAAATTATCAAAGATTTTGGTCGAATCGATATTTTGATCAACAATGCAGGAATTACTCGTGACGGATTGATGCTTCGCATGACCGAACAGCAATGGGATATGGTAATTAAGGTAAACCTGAAATCGGCATTCAATTTTATTCATGCCGTAACCCCTTTGATGATGCGTCAGAAATCGGGCAGCATCATCAATATGAGTTCCGTGGTAGGCCTTTCGGGTAATGCCGGTCAGGCAAACTACTCTGCTTCCAAAGCAGGACTAATCGGATTGACGAAATCGATGGCCAAAGAAATTGGTTCACGAAACATTCGGGTCAATGCCATTGCTCCGGGGTTTATTATTACCGATATGACGGATGCGCTTTCAGAGGAAGTACGAAAACAATGGGCAGAGCAAATTCCGTTGCGGCGAGGAGGTACTCCCGAAGATGTGGCTAATGTTGCACTTTTCCTGGGATCGGAACTTTCTTCCTATGTAAGTGGGCAAGTGATTAGTGTATGTGGAGGAATGCATACTTGATTATTTATTTCGATAAAGTCAATGGAAAAAGAGACACAAATTTTTTTGTGTCTCTTCATTTTAATAAAAATGGAAATATTATACGAAGATAACCATATTATTATTGTTAATAAATCTCCGAGAGAAATTGTACAAGGCGACAAGACCGGCGACAAGCCTTTGGTGGATATGGTAAAAGATTATTTGAAGGAAAAGTATCATAAGCCGGGTAATGTTTTTTGTGGAGTTGTTCATCGGCTTGACAGACCTACAAGCGGGATAGTTGTTTTTGCCAAAACAAGTAAAGCGCTTGCACGACTGAACGAAATGTTTAAAAAGGGAGAAGTCGACAAAACCTATTGGGCAATTGTGAAAGATTTACCACCACAGGATGAGGGAACCTTGGTGCACTTTTTGATAAAAAACCAAAAAAACANNGCATATGATACAGAAAAGCTGCGCTCTAAAAAAGCGGTTCTCCATTATAAACTTGTTGGACGATCCCAACGATATTATCTCCTCGAAGTAAAACTTGAAACGGGTCGTCATCATCAGATTCGCTGTCAATTGGCAAAAATTGGGTTGCCCATTAGGGGTGATTTAAAATATGGTGCTCAGCGCTCCAATCCCGATGGCAGCATTTCGTTGCATGCAAGAAATATATCTTTTGTTCATCCTGTTTCTAAAAAGATGATCGACATAACAGCGCCTGTGCCGGATGATCCATTATGGAAAGCTTTCGAAATTTAGATTTTTTACAAAAAGTTGAAAGAAATAACATCAAAACGATGAAATATAAAAACTATATCTGTAAATTTGCGGATATAGTTAAATTTTTATCTAAATAAAGAAATATGAAACCAACATTGTTTGTATTAGCTGCGGGTATGGGGAGTCGTTATGGAGGTCTAAAACAACTGGACGGAGTTGGCCCTTCGGGAGAAACCATCATGGATTATTCGATTTACGATGCCATAAACGCAGGTTTTGGCAAGCTCGTTTTTGTTATTCGCAAATCGTTTGAAGAGGATTTCAAAGAAAAAATCGTAAAAAAATATAAACACAAAATTCCTGTGGAATTGGTTTTTCAAGAACTGGATAAGTTGCCCGAGGGATTTACGGTGCCGCCAAATCGTGTAAAACCATGGGGTACCAATCACGCTGTTATGATGGCAAAAGATGTTATTGACGAACCTTTTGCGGTAATCAATGCAGACGATTTTTATGGACGGGAAAGTTTTCAACTTTTGGGAGATTTTCTTTCTCCGCTTCATGACAGTAAAAATTTGTATGCTATGGTAGGATATAGGGTGGGGAATACGTTGTCTGAGAGTGGAGCGGTTGCACGTGGTATTTGTGAAATAGACGATGATCGTAATCTTCTCGGAATTGTGGAACGTACACAGGTTATGCGTATTGACGGCGTAATCAAGTATAAAGATGAAAACGATAATTGGATTGCTATTGATGAGGATACTCCTGTTTCTATGAATATGTGGGGGTTCACGCCCGATTATTTTGATTATTCGGAAGATTATTTTGTCGATTTCTTGAAAGAGCATGCAAATGATATTACAGCTGAATTTTTCATACCTTCGCTTGTGAACCATTTGGTTACTAATAAAATAGCAACTGTAAAAGTATTGGATACTCCTTCAAAATGGTTTGGAGTAACCTATCCTGAAGATCGGCCGGGAGTTGTGACCAAGTTTAAAGAATTGGTCGATGAGGGAATTTATCCTTCACCTCTGTGGTGAAAAGATAATTTTGGATGGCCGGCGCACATCTATCGACATTCAACTAAAATAATTAAAAATGGTTGAAGTGCTTATTATCCTGTTTCTTATTGTTTTAAATGGTTTTTTTGCTTTATCGGAGATTGCAATTGTATCGAGTCAAAAAACAAAACTTGAAATAGAAAGGAATAAAGGGAACAAAGGTGCTGAAATGGCGCTTAAACTTAAGGCCGATCCGGATAATTTTCTTTCAGCCGTGCAAGTAGGAATAACGCTTATCGGCATCGTAAATGGTGCATATGGGGGGATTACCCTTGCAGCCGATGTTGTCCCTTTTTTTGAAAAATTTGCATGGTGTGCTCCTTATGCCGAAACAATATCCATTGTATTGGTTGTTTTTTTGATTACGTATGTTTCTATCGTTATTGGAGAATTGGTTCCGAAAACCATCGCTCTGAATAATCCGGAAAAGGTATCGATTGCGATTTCGCGGCCTATTTACATCGTGAGCGTTATTTTTTATCCATTTGTAAAGTTTTTGGCTGCTTCGACCTCTTTTTTTAACAAAATTATTGGGTTGGAACCCCGAAAAGATACGATTTCCGAAATGGAATTGCGAACGTTGCTAAAGGCTGCCACAAAAGAGGGAGTTATTGAAAACGAAGAGAGTATTATTCTTGAGCAGGTTTTTTATTTTTCGGATAAACGTGCTAAGCATATCATGACTCATCGCACTGATGTGGAATGGGTAGATATATCGAAAAGTAAAGAAGAAGTTATTCGAGATCTGTTGAATTGTAAACACAGCAAGGTTTTGGCATGCAATGGAAAACTGGACGATTTCGTGGGGATTATTTCGATTAAAGAGTTGCTGGTTGAATTGTACAGGAATAAAGATTTTTCTATCGATGATTTAATTCAGGAACCTTTGATTTTCCCTTCTAACTTGCGTGCCCAAAAAGTGCTTGAAATGTTTCGAAATAATCATAAGTCTATTGGAGTGGTGGTTGATGAGTACGGGAGCGTCGATGGAATCATTACATTGCACGACATAATGGAAACATTGGTTGGCCCCATTGCAGATGATGACAAGAGTGAAGAACCGGATATTTTTATGCAAAGCGAGAATCGCGCTTTGGTAAATGGAGAAGCTCCCGTTGAATTGCTTACATTGCTTATAGACGATTTCATTCTTGATTTCGAAACCATCGATTATTCAACCATTGCAGGCTTTGTTTTGGCCAATATAAACAAAATACCTCAAGTTGGGGACAAGTTTATATACAATGGGGTAACATTCGAGATTGTGGAAGTAGATGGCAATAAAATCGGTAAAGTTTTGATAACCAAAAATAAAAAACCAACGAACAAAGAATAATTTTTTAATATATAGTACGTACTATGAAATTTTTTGTAGATACTGCTAATCTAGAGCAGATTAAAGAAGCACACGCCTTGGGTATATTGGACGGCGTTACCACGAATCCATCTCTCGTTGCAAAAGAAGGAATCGTGGGAAAAGAAAATGTGATAGCTCATTATAAAGCGATCTGTAAAATTGCGGTAGGAGGAGACGTTAGCGCAGAAGTAATTTCCACAGATTATGAGCATATGGTAAAAGAAGCCAAATCGTTGGCGGCCATAAGTGGACAGATCGTGGTAAAAATACCCATGATAAAAGAAGGGATTAAAGCTATTAAATATTTGGCATCGGAAGGAATAAAAACAAACTGTACGCTTGTTTTTTCACCCGGACAGGCCCTGTTGGCAGCAAAGGCAGGAGCTACGTATATTTCGCCTTTTATAGGAAGATTGGATGACATTGCATCCGATGGTTTGGCTTTGGTTAAAGATATTCGTTTGATTTTGGACAATTACCATTATCGGTCACAAATTATTGCATCGTCTATTCGTAATCCCATGCATATTATCAATTGCGCAAAAATGGGTGTAGATGTGGTGACATCGCCATTGGACTCTATCTTGGGGCTGTTGAAACATCCTTTGACGGACTCGGGTCTCGAAAAATTTTTAAAAGACGCAGAGACTTTTAATAAGTGAATTATCAATAAATTAAACAAAATAAGCAATGATGATTGAAGAGAAAAATTGATTTTGCAGATGATATTTTCTCGACCAATATTAATATAAAATATGTTTTATAACACATTTTTTTATTAGGCAGAGAGTAATGTATGTGTTACTTTTACACGAATTTTGTAAAAAGATCCAATCTTCATCATCTTTTATTTATACACCGGAAAAATATGAATGTAAAGAAAACAAGGAGTAAATCCGGTTTGCTTTTGGATGCTTTTGAAAAAAATGTAGACGGAAAGCAAACCGGATTATACATTCTTACCAACAAGAATGGGTGCGAAGTAACCGTAACCAATTATGGCGCAAAGATTGTTTCGTTGATGGTGCCCGATAAAAACGGCACATTAACCGATGTGGTAACAGGCCATCAAACCATTGATGGTTATTTGACTTCAGAAGAGCCTTATTTTGGCGCAGTTTGTGGCAGAGTGGCCAATCGGATTGCCAAGGGCAAATTCACCCTGGATGGAAAAGAATATACGCTTGCCATCAACAACGGTCCCAATCATCTCCATGGAGGCATAAAGGGTTTTAATGCGGTTGTATGGGATGTTAAAGCGATTTCTGAGAACTCGATACAACTTTTTTATTTGTCGATAGACGGTGAGGAAGGATATCCGGGTAATTTAAGTGTGACTGTGACGTATGTTTTAACGGATGATAATTCGTTGGATATTTATTATGAAGCGAAAACCGACAAACCCACTATTTTAAATCTTACCAATCATTCATACTTCAATCTTTCGGGAGCAGGAGATCCTTATATCGGAGATCATGTTCTTAAATTGAATGCAGATTGGTATCTTCCTACCGATGAAACATTGATTCCTCTTGGAGATCCCGAACAAGTTTTTGGTACGCCTATGGATTTTACCGTAGAACATGTCATAGGAGAACGAATTGATGATGATTTTCAACCCTTGATTTTCGGGAAAGGTTATGATCACAATTACATAATTAATAAAGATAATGTTGATGATTATGTTTTTACCGGGGTGTGCAGATCACCTAAAACCGGTATAAAAATGGAGATTTACACATCGCAACCGGGCATTCAATTATATACAGGTAATTGGTTGACGGGTAATTTTGCAGGTAAGAACGGTCAGCGTTATCCCAAACGTTCGGCTGTATGTTTCGAAACACAACATTACCCCGACAGTATTAACCATCCGGAATATCCCTCAATCGTTTTGCGACCGGATGAAATTTTCAGTTCGAGAACAACTTATAAATTTTTGACATAAAACTTATAAAAAAGGATCAAATTTTTTATAGTAAACAAACAAACAAATTAATTAAGTAAAACTATGAATACGACAACTAATGAAAAAAGGAGTAATCTTGTGCCGATAATAATGATGGTCATTCTGTTTGGGATGATATCATTCGTTACCAATTTAGCAGCCCCGATGGGTCAAGTATTAAAAGAGCAATTCGGTGTTTCCAACTTCCAGGGATTGTTGGGGAATGCGGCTAACTTTATTGCATATGCAGTTATGGGAATACCGGGGGGGATTCTTTTACAGAAACTCGGGTATAAAAAAACGGCTTTGATAGCCATCGCGATTGGTTTTTTGGGCGTTTTCATTCAATTCCTTTCAGGGCACGCCTCCGAAACATCTGCTTTTGGGGTTTATTTACTTGGAGCTTTTGTTGCAGGTTTTTCCATGTGTTTGTTGAATATTGTGGTAAACCCAATGTTAAATACTCTTGGAGGTGGTGGTAATAAGGGAAATCAGCTCATCCAGATCGGTGGTTCTTTCAACTCCGTGATGGCTACCTTCACTCCGGCATTTGTAGGGGTTTTGATTGGAGAAACGACGAAGGCAAGAATTGAAGATGTTTTTCCGGTTATGTATATTGCAATGGGGGTTTTTGCTCTCATATTTTTTGTTCTGCTTTTTGTAGATATTCCGGAACCACGTGCCGAAAAATCTTCAGAGCCTCTCAAAAAGTTAATGTCCGGGGCGTTGCAATTCCGTCATTTTGTGTTGGGTGCCATTGCTATTTTTATTTACGTTGGTGTTGAAGTCGGCACTCCGGGTCTTTTGATTCTTTGGTTGTCAGATACGCCTGTCGGAAAAACAACCGCAGGTTTTGTTGCCGGAACCTATTGGTTTCTTATGTTGATCGGACGTTTGATCGGAGCCTCGCTTGGTGGTAAAATATCCAGCCGAACAATGTTGGGAACCGCTTCGTTTATAGGATTGATTTTGATTGCCGCTGCAATTTTTTCTCCTGTAACATCTGTTGTTACTTTACCTGTTCTTTTAAGATCGGCCACGGGAGCTCTTTCTTTCGGATTGGCAGAAGTACCGTTCAATGCCATGTTTATTGTTTTGGTAGGTTTTTGCACCTCAATTATGTGGGGGAGTATTTTTAATCTTGCAGTAGAAGGTTTAGGTAAATATACGGAAGCCGCATCGGGCATTTTTATGGCTTTGGTATGTGGTGGTGGGATTCTTCCTGCTATTCAAGGACAAATCGCCGATATGGCAGGATACATTAATAGTTATTGGTTGATTTTCGTAGGATTGGCTTATTTATTATATTATGCTTTAATTGGATCTAAAAATGTGAATCCGGATATTCNNTATACGGCTCCCGGCCGTATAAACCTTATCGGTGAGCATACCGATTATAATGGTAGTTTTGTTTTTCCGGGTGCAGTAGATAAAGGAATAACGGCAGCCATTCGTTTAAACGGGACAAACAAAGTAAGAGCATATGCTCTCGATCTCGACGAATATTCCGAATTTGGCTTCAATGAGGAGGATATTCCTAAAGAAGGATGGGCAAAATATATTTTTGGCGTTTGTCGAGAAATCATTAAACGCGGCGGAAAAATCGAAGGTTTCGATACCGTTTTTTCAGGTAATGTTCCTCTTGGAGCGGGAATGTCTTCTTCGGCAGCATTGGAGTGCACCTATGCTTATGCATTAAACGATATGTTGAATCTTGGGATCGATAAATTTGAATTGGCTAAGATTGGACAAGCGACAGAACATAATTATGTGGGTGTGAAATGTGGCATTATGGATCAGTTTATTTCGCTTTTTGGAAAAAAAGGACATCTCGTGCGATTGGATTGCAAAACAATGGAGTACGAATATTTTCCCTTTGATCCTCAAGGCTATAG
>LFRM01346011.1_pt6 | contig 11968 bp, 7 predicted proteins | sample 618341 | NCBI WGS metagenome assembly LFRM01 (sample SAMN03654438, study PRJNA283298) | anaerobic digester metagenome | isolation source: pool of bioreactors CSTR01a, CSTR02a, and CSTR03a thermophilic anaerobic... | place: Denmark: Kgs. Lyngby | collected 2014-05-21
ATTCGTAGAAGAAGACCTTTGTCAACCTTAGGATCGAGAGGATTTCTCATTTCTTTTACAGTGCCTATTCCCACCATGCCTTCAAGATACATTCCCAAAAGTTTTACTCCAAGGCGGGAGTTAAATTCATCCATTTTTTTGAAAAACCAACCATTCGGGTCATAGACTTTTGTAACTTGTTCATAGCTGCTTGTGTAGCCCTGAACGTATATCAAATCCATTCTGTTGTCGAACTGGCTGGGGAAAGATATGCAGGCCATTTCGATAGTGCCTCTTATCAATTCTTCATATACCAGAGAATAGTCGCCGAGCTGGTTTGCCGGAAAGACCTTAATCTGAACCCTGTTATTCGTCTTTTGCGCGACTTCCTTGGCAATCTCATTCATAGATATCGTAGCGAAATGTTCCGGGGGGTTCTGTCCTGCGAACTTAAGCACTACAGGCGCTGCAATCGCCGGGTTGGCTATTAGGCTAATCAGAAAAGCCATACAGAATATACACATTAACGAAAAAAACGTTGAACTCTTTTTACCAGTCATATCTACCACTCCCACTTTTTTTGTGTCTGTTTGTTGTTAAAGACTTACTCTTTGCTTGCCAGAAGTGAATCCGCACACTCAGGCAACAGCGTTAGATCAGTAACTATCCCTATACCCATTTTTCCCAAATCTGAGGTTACATCAATAGGAACAGTTCCTTCTTCCGTGTTTTGGTTTAAAACACCGCCCATACAAATCGGAAAGCTAACATTCTGCTCTTCCATTTCATCCAGAGTGTTTCTTGCATACTCAAGAGCCATACCGTTGTGAGTACTTATGAAAATAATTTCAACTTTGGATTCAACAGCAGCAATAACAACTTCATCCGGATTTCGTTCCGCACCGATGTTAACGACCACACATCCTGCTTGATTCAGCAGTTTATCAATCAGTAACAGACCATGTTCGTGTACGTCGGTAGATGCCAGAAGCACTCTGCGTCCAGTGAGCTTCTCCTTAACTTCATTGCTATTAAAATATGGAGTCCATATATCAACCTGCTCCAGGGTTTTCGTAAAAATGTCATTCGGTATAGATAATGATTCTCCTTCATCCGCGATACCACTCTTTGCGGAAGGGTTAAAAGTGTCTTCAAAAAATCTTGGGCCGAGAGACTTCAAGATATAAAGAATTTGCACAGCATCTTTAATGTCAACACCCGACTCTTCCAAATATGAGAGTGCGTCATTAAAAATCCTCTTGCCTTTCTTACATACGGCTCCGGCAAACTTCTTTGGTTCGCTAAAATCGACGTGGGGTTGCATCCTTCTCGCTATTTTCTCGATGTCTCTTCCCCACAGCTGCACCTCACATATTTCTTCGAGGGAGGGGGCTCTCTGAGCTTCTGTGAACGGAACAGGCAAAACTGCGTGTCCTGTAGGACATTNNTCGTTGTCTGAGGATATTGTGTCTCCATAAAACATGGAGCCTACGCAATCGTGGTTATGAATATTGTCCAGAGCGAAGACCCACCCTGAGCGTTTGATAGGGTCTGAGACGAGACCTCCTACACAATGGGCTAATTTTGCTCCAAGAAGATCCTCAACAATGTATTTTTCAAGATAAGCCCATGCGGCATTTGTGCTGCAATCTAGGAAGAGTGCACCAAAACCGTCGTCGAGATAAGAGTGCATCAGCGTTCCTTTTTCCCGGAGGCAACCCATTATTCCAATGGCCTTAACTGTCTCAATTGTAGTCAAATCCTTGCGTTTCCACATAGGAGCCTCATGCGCGAAAAACTGGGACAAGTTGCCTATTGTAGTTACACCCGACTGGAGAGCTAAAATTGTGTTTTCTGTTGAGGCAGGGAAACCTATGATGAAATCTCCCATATGGGGCTGAATAGGAGCAGCCTGTGCCACCTGCATCCAGTCCTCGTCGGTTTCAAGATATGGGCCGCTTTCCTGAGGGGCCAATTTTCTAAAATCTTTTGGCAGAGACATTCTCCTGTCAAGACATATCCCAGCCCTATCCATAACAAAGCTGTTATCTTCAGCAAAATCATAAAGCTTTTCAAGCGCAGATGCTGTTTCTGCCCACGTGTTCATTCCTATATGTGCGTGATACATGATATGTCCGTTTTTTATGCTTCTACGTTTATATTCAAGCTCGGAAGAGACGTCGTACTTATTCATGAACATAGAACGCCCAATTTTTATTGAGGATGCAATCTCTTTTGATTCACAAAGGACGGCTTCCATTTTGGGGAGTTTAGCCGAAGACAACAAATCTTTTATATTTCTTCTCTGTTCAATCATTTTCATTGTCCCCATTCATTTTACTTAAATAAACATGATTAAATGCCTTTTAATTTGTTCTTATTTCTCTATGTGTAAAGTATAACTTGATACTCACATTTCGTCATCGTAATTTATACATAAAAAAACTAGTTAATTAGCTTATCTTTTGTGCGCTTAGCACAAAGTATTTTTCGTATATTACAAAGCTACGAAAAGTCGTCTGCCTGCTGCAAATGATTCACAACCGCCCTGCATTCAATCGATACCGAAAGCAGAGATGCTATATTCTTAGCATCTCCTACATAACTGAAACTATGGTCTAAAACAATGTTGTTTGCACGGTATCCCATTCTCTCGGCCAGTTTTCGAAGATATCTTTTACCAGCTTCTTCTGTTACGTCCAGTAGCTCTTGATAATTATTGGAAACTTTGGTGGCATCCGGAAGGAATGCCGTAAAACTTTCATCACTGAAGCTGTGCATAATAAATATCCTGCAGCTGAGTTCCATGGAGCTTACTGCCGCTCCGACAGCTCCAGCAACATCTCCATTTTGTGGTACGGAAATCTTTATATCATTATTTTTTCCAATTTCCGCAAAAACTTTTGCGGGCATGCCAACGTATACCCTCGGCAGTAAACCATAATGGGATGTGTATTCTTTTATCGAGTATTCGAGAATGGAATTTGCTTTTAATGATATCTTTCTGGCAAAATCAGAACTGTTCATATCATACTGTTTTCCAATAATCAATGATGCCGTCTTAGATATACCCGTTTCCCCAACTTCCGACAATCCCAGTGTGTTGAATGCATCTGTTGGTGTATAGGAAAATTCTTTTGCAGGTCCTTCTTCCGGGACGGCCATGTTCAACTTATCTGACTGGTACCGCGACGGCTCTTTCTCTGTCAAGCAGCAATCAATATAATCCGACGGTCGAAAAGTTTCATTTTTTGAATTGATAGGCCGAGTAAAATGTTTCTTTTTAAAGTAATCTATAAAGCAATCCGCCGAGATTTTAAGCATCTCAGAAGCTCTGCATAGTGGGACAGATCTTTCCGGACCTATCTTGACTTCTTTTGTCTCAGAGATTTCTACTCTGCTATCCCCTCCAAGTGCAATGCTCATTATATGAAGGGAGGGTATCATTGTTTTGTATGATCCAACCTTCGCTCCTTCTCCACTGAATACCGCACTGCCTTTTTCTATTCTGCCAATGTCAGTTGAGGTTCCTCCGATATCAGCAACAATAAAACTGCTTTTTTGATCTCCATCTGCAATGTAATACGCTCCGCGAAGGCTTGCAGCTGGCCCTGAGTAAATCATTTCTATAGGAAATCTTCTGCACCACTCAGCGGGTACCAAGGTACTGTCGCTTTTTAAAAACATAACTGGGCATGTAAGTCCAAATTTTTTTGAAACAGACCTAAGATCGTCAAGCAGCCTTCCGGCGACAGGAACAAGAGATGTATTAAGATAAGCTGTAACAGTCCTTTTTACAGAATTAAGTTTTGAATACGAGAGCTCGTGGCCGCAAGTTACATGGCCTGAACCATTTGACAGTAGTATTTCTTTTGCAGCTATCTCGTGCTGAGGATTTCTAGAGGAGTAAAAGGATGAAACTGTAAAAAGTTCTCCTGCTCTGCTTTTTACAAAATTTGTAACAGCCTCGCGGTCAAAACATTCTCTTTCTTTTCCCCATCCGTTGTGCCCTCCACTTACTATTAAAATTGAAAAGGGTCTAATTGTCTTTTCAATGTCTGAAACAATGTGCGGATATCTTTTAAATCCTATCAATATCAAGTTCGATGGCTCAACTTTGTTTTCAAGCAATGCGTTCGTCGACACAGTCGTTGAAATATTTAAAGAGGCTATTCTCGTACTATTATTCTCATTGCTCCCAATAAGAGCTTCAAGTGCACCTTCTATCGCTTTCGCATATGAGGCGTGCACTGTCGGCATTTTCACAGAAGCAGTTATTTTTCTTTTGATACAGTCATAAAGAGCTCCATCGGTATTTGTGCCTCCGACATCTATTCCGATGTTGCATCTTGAAACGAAATGATTACTCATATCTTGACCTCCTGCAGACAAGAAGAATCGCAACTTTAAAGCTAGTTGTTTCATCTAGAAGTTCAACCATGTAATATGGTTATAAACGCTATTATCTCGCTGATTTCTTAATTATCCTATATAATGCAAAGCAAGATGTCATCGTAGCCTATGCACAAACAAAATGTGCAATAAGACGTTAATGTCGTGCAGGCCGCATATTCTGTACAGGCAAAGTAATAATTATTCGGAGCAGAGGTGGGAGAGGGCGTTATGCGGAAACACCTTAAATTGTTTGCCTTCATTTTATCCATTTTTTTCATTCTTTATCCCATATCTGCATGTTCTCTGGCTTCCACATCCGATGGCGTAATTAAGGGAGCACAAGAACAACATGATGAATGGGGCTTCACACATAAGGAGGGAATCGTTCTGGTTCTTTCCGGAGGAGGGATCAAAGGACTGGCTCATGTCGGAGTTCTTGAAGTCCTTGAACGAGAAGGCATACCCATTGCTGCAATCGTAGGCACCAGTATGGGAGCGGTAATAGGGGGTCTTTACGCATCAGGAAATAGTGTAGCGGAATTGAAGGAGATAATTTCCGAACTTGATTTCATGGAAATAATTTCAAACAGGTCTTCAGCAGAAATAGCAGATTTCAATTATAACAGACCTCCCTCCAGCGGTTCCGCGATGTTCAACCTATACATGGACAAGAATTTGAAACTAAGAAGCAGCAGAGGCTTGCTCCGTGCAAGTGGTCTCTACGCTTTCATGAATGAAACAACGGCGAAAGTATCCGTAACTGATTTCAACCGGTTGCCCATACCATTCGCAGCAATAGCAACAGACCTTGAAACAGGTGAGACAGTAATCTTAAGGGACGGGAATCTTGCATCGGCACTTCGGGGGTCACTTTCCATTCCAGGATTATTTGAGCCGTGGGAAATGGACGGAAGACTCCTTGTTGATGGTGGACTGAAAGCAAATCTACCGGTACTGGAAGCAAAAAAAATGTTTCCCGGCCACCCAATAGTCGCAGTAAATCTTGCACCTAAGGACATCACAAAAAGCAGAGAAGAACTGCGTTCCTTGGTTGAAGTAATGGCTCAGACAATCGAAATTCTTATGGTACAACAGATCGCAGTAAACGAGGCTGCTGCAGACTTGGTAATAACTCCTGACGTCAAAGAATTCAAGGTTTTGCAGTCAAGCGGCTACGATAAGATTGTGGCGCGGGGGGTTGCCGCTGCAGAACCTATGGTCGAACAGCTTCGAAATATCTCTTGCGAACCGGACAGAGAATACTGCGAATTCGCTCACGTAGACCCACCTTCTAAAATAATACCAATTGTCACTGAAATAAGATTTGAAGGTATCCAGAAAAAAATAGCCAATGTTCTGCACAAAAAATATGACAAATGGATAGGAAAACCTCTCGATATGAACGAAGTAGCAAGGACCGTTAAACTTCTTTCAACAGAAGATGATTTCGTTTCGGTAGAGGGACGCGCCCAAAACATTACAGAGGAAAGTGTCGCTGTAATTCTTTCAATAACCAGACCATCAAAGTATGAATTTGGAGTCAGCGGCTATGCGAGCAACACATACCCGGACAGCTGGGTATCGCTCAGCGCTCAGATGCGCGATATTTTCTTCGAAGGAGATGCCGGGTCAGCGGAATTCAGGTTCGGGTCAAAGTGGGGAGCAATGCTCAGATATTTCACTCCAAAAACGGAAAGTGACACGCAGTTCGGACTTGTATTATCGGGTCGGGAAGAGGGTGCTGATCCCAAAAATACTACTGCTTACGACTTCGAACGCTACACGGGGAGAATAGCATGGTACAAACACATAAGCAAGAACACCAGCATAGGTTTGGGCTACGCAATAGAGAGAACCAGCAATATAGAAGGAAGGACACTCGACGGCCCATATTTAAACTTCACATTCAACAATGTAGATGACCCGGTGCTTCCGACGAAAGGTGTCTACCTCAACTCGAACATATGGTTCCCCACAGGAGAGACCACTGTAACAAACACTCACTTCCATACTTATCTACCTGTTTGGCCTTCGTGGAACGTAATTCTATCAGGGGGACTTAAAACGGGCGACGTCGACGACGTAGCTTATGCAGCGACTTTAGGAACTAATGAGGAGCTATTCAGCCTTGCAAATCATCCCCTCCTCGGAGACCAAGCATTCTGGGTACACATAGGAGCGGCAAAGACAATGACAAGATCATGGTGGGGAGGAGTGAAAATCGAGGTGTTCGGCAACTACGGACAGGTAATGAGGGAATGGAAGAACGACGAAGACTGGTGGGAAACAGGTGTATCACTATCTGTCCCTACAACTAATTTCAACACGAGGCTCATGATAGTTTATGATAAAGGTGGCGAATTCACTTTTGGTTACTCTATAGGTATACCTTTGTGGTGGAGTGGGCCTCTGCCTTAGCAAACTGAAAAGGGGTCAAGCTTACATAACATGCTCAAAGAGAGGCCAGAAGGACCGCGGTCAAATGTTCTTCCAGTGTTTGAAACCTTTGCCCAAGACTTCTGATGCTTCAGTTACTACCATGAACGATTTTGGGTGGTTCTTCGCGAGATATCGCTTCAAAACCATAGTCTGTCTCGGGGTCAGGAGACACATTATAGTAGGACGTGGTTCGCCTGAGAAACCTCCCTCACCATAGAGAACAGTAGACCCTCTGTTAAGCTCGTCAGAAATATATTTAACAACCGGCTTTGTATCCTGTGCCATTATGAATACATGGCGGCGTTTATCAAATGACGTAAGGACGCTATCGATCCCCTGCCCTGAAACGTAACTTGCAACAAAACCGTAAAGCATTTTTTCCATTCCGACGATTCCGACAGATCCTCCAAGAATAAGCATGTTTATATAGAAACTGAAACGCCCGACCTCAATACCATACCTTTTCCTAAACACAGCGGTAACTATATCCATGCCGCCACCGCACACTCCCGCGCTGAAAATTAGACCTCCGCCGATTCCTTTAATTATCCCCCCTGCAATTGCAACAAGGAACATGTCGTTTAGCATGGGGAATTTGATAAATTGAAGAGCTTCAAGCAAAAATGAGATCAGAAGTACGTTGTATATTGTCCAGGCAACGAAACGTTTGGACAGCTCTCTCCCTCCCCAAGCCAACAAGAAGACATTCGCCACCAGCGATGAAATGGAGGGTGCAAGGCCGAGAGTATATTTTAGTATTATCGCGATACCCATTACTCCAGAATCTGGAAAACGATAGGGCAGCGTGAAACCTATGACGCCGATGGAATACATCAGGACGCCAATGGTGGATATTGCGAATGTAGACCACTCGTTCCGGACAAATATTTCCGTTCTTACTGCTAAATGTTTCATTTTATGTTTGATTTTCATGCCCATTACCTCTCTTTTCCAAGTTCAGGATAACAATAGGAGCAAAAGCAAATTAAATCAATGCACGTTTTACTCATAAGTATATATACGCGATTCTCTCTATTTGCAAACCTGTTGCTGTGATAAAATATGCAACAGAATTTTCTTATAGGAGGAATATATAAATGGCCGCACCTATGCAGGTAAGTCTCGAAGAAATTATTACCATGCTTCTATCAAGGGTAGAATCGCTGTCCGCAAATGACGAAAACAGTAAGACGAAATCCAACATAATATACCGAGCACTATACAAAAAAGGGTTAATCACTGAGGAAGATATCATGGATTCCGTAAAAGAGGAATACAAAATGCTCAAGGACCTTGGGGTCATCCAGACAGAGCCTAAGGACGAGATGTACCAGACGATATGCGACGGCATTCTTCAGTGGATAAAGGGCGACGTCGAAGGAATCAAAAAATCGATGGCTGATTATGAGAAAAAACTTCAGGAATATGCCCGTGAAGAAGCCGCACAGAAACCCAAGATCCAAGTTGCCGGTGCAAACGTCTTGAACCAGCTCGACAGCATGTCCGGCGGCAAAGGGAAACTGATAGTTTAGGGGACTGCGGCGGGGAACTGCCGCGTGAAGCTGCGACGTTTAACGTCGTGGGAGTCGATGGCAAATCGGTTGGTAGTCAATTGGTATGAATCGATCAAAAACTAATTAAAAACAAAGACTGGGAATTGTGGCATGGATAGTGCCACGGGGAATTTGCCAGTAAAAACATCTGGCGGAGAATTTGCGGCGAGAAACGTGCCGCGGAGAAATAGTTCATAATATCGTAAACCCAAGAATCTTGAAAAAAGGTCCTTCCAGCGTGTGTCTGAGCCGGGGGACCTTTTGTTTTCTATCTTTTGCGAATCTAATCCAGGTAAAAAGAACAGACCTGGATCCCGGCTCAGGACCATACCGGGAAGACGGAGGCGAGAGGCATATTATACATGGTGAAGCTGCCGGTAAACCACCGACGTTAAACTGCGACTAAAACCTGTCGCGTGAAGCGATAGTGAAGCAGTTGTTTAAGGAAACAATGCCCCACAGTTGCTTTGGGCCGCAGCCTCTAACAATTGTTTGACCATTGTTTGACAATAGTTTGACGATTGTTTGACCACCCTTAAGATCCAATTCTCCCAGCTAAGCTGGAATCTTCTCGGGCGCTTTCAGCGCAGCAAGTATCGCGACAGCTACTGCTAGCACTGCTGCGGAAACTATGAATGGGACAAAGAAGGAACCGGTCATTGCTTGTAGTTTACCTCCGAAGAAGGGACCACAGAAACCTGCTACTCCCCATGCTGTAAATAGTAGACCATAGTTAGAACCCTGGTTTGTTGGGCCGTAATATTGGAGCAGCGTAGCGGGGAAGAGCGTGAACATTGCTCCATAATTCCACCCTATCAGTCCTGCACAGGAAGCAAGGAGTGCCATTGATTTTCCGGCAGGGAAAAGTACCAGCATCGCCGCTGTCTGAAGGACAAAGAGAGCCACAAATATTTTTTTTGTGCCCATTTTGTCAGCAAGCGGTCCTACCATAATTCTTACGGCCGCATTGAATACAGCAAGCGTACTGGGGGCAAGAGAGGCAGACATCGCTATGCCCTTAGCAACATCCTCCGGGATGATTGCGGCGGCATCAAGGCCCTCTTTCGCCCTGTAGACGAGCGTCATTGCGTCTATGCCATGTTTGGCGATCAGACCTATCACCATGAGACCCGCAAATGATCCACAAAAATAGGCAATCCAAAGAAGCCAGAACTGAGCTGTCTTTTTTGTCTCTTCGTATGTGTAGTCCCTAGAGCATTTGACTATTCCTTCTGATGAAAGTTGAACAGGTGCGCTCCACCCTTTTGGCTTGTAGCCTTTCGGCGGTTCCTTTAGGCACAAAGCGGCAATAACTACCAATATCAACATCGTTATTCCTACATATTTGAAGACGGGCAGTGCACTTCCGAAATGGTTTATCATACTTGTCGCCATTGGAGCCATCACAAAGGATCCAAGGCCAAGTCCCACAACAGTGAATCCTGTGGCAAGCGCTCTTTTGTCAGGCCACCATTTCGGCGCGGTCGCTATAGGAGGTAAATAAACACATCCTCCTCCAAATCCTGCGATGACTCCGTAATAAAGGTATAAAAGATAAAGAGGAGTCTTACCCGCGGCTCTAGCTGCCTCACCGCCCGCAGCTATTACAGCAGGATCGGGAGGGGTTATGGTCGAGACCATGAAAAAGCCAAATGCCATGATGATTCCGCCCACAAGAACTACTTTCCTTGAACCGTATTTGTCGCTTAGGCGACCGGCAGGAAAAGTCATCAGGCCAAATATTAGACATATAAGCGCATAGGCCATTGCAACTTCTGGAACGGTCCATCCAAACTGTGCCTGGAGGGGGCGGATAAATACGCTGAAAGCATAAAGAAGCAATCCGCAGGTGGTACTGCCGAGAAGTCCTCCTAAGAGCGGGATCCATCGCGGAAATGTTTTTTCTGTCTGAGGCATATGGTTCTCTCCTTTTGTTTCATTTGAAGTAATCTGAGACATTGTTGCAGAAATTCCAAAATTAGACAACAACTATTTTTGATTTGCCTATATTCTTCATATATAACTTAAAACGGGATATTTGGAGGATGTTTTCATATCACCCTGTATATTATCGGGACATTTACACAGGATTCGATCGATTTGCTACGAAAAGAAGAGGGTTATTATTTACTGGACAGGTGCCATTAGACGGCTGACATTCACAGCTAGGCGGAATAGGAAAGGAGCCTGTGTGTACTCGGTTGCGCTTACTTGTGTACTTCTTGAAAAATCGTCAATCAACATTTTTTCGACCTGCTTCACAAAATTTTCCTCACACAGCACCATAGTTATTTCGAAATTTAGTCGAAATGATCGGTTATCAAAATTTGCAGTTCCTATTGCAGCGGCATCGTCATCTACAAGTGCGACTTTTTGGTGCATAAAACCCTTGTTGTATTTGTAGACTTTGATTCCCGCTTTCTCCATTTCCTCAAGATATGAGTAAGCGGAAAGTCCGACTAGAATGTTGTCCGGGTTTCTTGGTATCAGTACTCTCACATCAACCCCCTTCATAGAGGCATTCTGCAGAGCTGAAACTATCTGTTGATCTGGGACAAAGTAAGGGCTTGCCACCCAGAAACGCTTTTTGGCTCCGTTAATCATATCAAGGAAGAAAAGCGTGGCCGTTTCAAATTTATCCGCGGGTCCCGTAGGAAGGCTCAGCGCAGTAACTGTGCCTCCCGGAACTTGTTTTGGTGACCAATTCAACTGAGGCAGACCCTCTTTTGAAGCCCAATACCAGTCCTCAGCAAATGAGAGTTGGACAGTTTGCACAACAGGGCCTCTGACCTCTACATGGGTATCTCTCCATGGTGACATTTTTGGATCGAGTCCAAGGTATTCATTACCTACATTGAGCCCACCGACATAAGCGACTTCTCCGTCTGCGATCACTATTTTTCTGTGATTCCTGAAGTTGACCTGAAAACGGTTGCCCTTACCTTGCCTGGTATTAAAGGCAAAGATCTTTATCCCGGCTTCTTCAAAGGCCCTACGGTATTTTTTACTGAGACGACTGCCGATTTCATCATAGATGACCAAACAGGTGACTCCCTCTTTCGCTTTTTTAATAAGAGCATCCTGAAGCTTTATCCCCAACTCATCCTCCCTCAGTATGTAATACTGAACAAGGACATAGCTCTTCGCTGAATCTATCCCTTTAAATATCGCATCGAAAGTCTCTTCCCCATCTATAAGAAGTTTAGCCGTGTTGCCGGTTGTGAATGGCATTTTTGCAAGACGCTGTACTAGGAGCGCATTTGATTGATCTTTAGTGTCCTTCAGACCGTACTTTACAAAATCGGCTAAGAGCTGCTGCATTATCGGCTGAGCCTCGACTACCTCGGCTCTACGGGCTGTCACATAACCCGAGAACTTGCTGTTTCCAAAGATCCAATATGCCGGCAGGGATACGGAGGGAAAGGTGTTTAAAGAAATAACCCAGGCTATAGCTCCCTGGGAAGTTCGCACATCCATTATTGCCCGGATCGATGTAAGGAACCCGGCGATGTGAAGTATTATAAAAAGAACAACGAATAGTTTAGATCTTTTTCTCATAACCTTATTCTATCAGTAAGTGGTCACATACTCGAACCTATTCC
>LFRM01017974.1_pt1 | contig 11965 bp, 10 predicted proteins | sample 618341 | NCBI WGS metagenome assembly LFRM01 (sample SAMN03654438, study PRJNA283298) | anaerobic digester metagenome | isolation source: pool of bioreactors CSTR01a, CSTR02a, and CSTR03a thermophilic anaerobic... | place: Denmark: Kgs. Lyngby | collected 2014-05-21
AGCCCGATACAATATCGAACTCAGGCCTTGGCCGCTTGATTACTAACCTGTCCAATAAAAGGGGGGCAGTTCACTAGAGGCGGTTTTTGCATGCATTACCCTTAACCAGAAAATCAGTATTTATAGCAATTTTTTGGCACTATAGTGCAAGAATGACAGTACTCCCTACTTATTTATTGACGATTCGTTTGCTCTGCTGTTCCAGCTCAAGCCGACTTTGTGTCCAATCGCGCCATAAGCGCACTTGTTGTTGATCGCCCCCCGACTTTTCTGCTGCAGCAAGGGCTTGTAGGCCCGCATTCCAGTGGCCTTGTTGGATTTCCAACTGGGCAAGGCTCAGCCAGTGTTGGCCTTTGCCGCTTTGCTGGGCGAGTTGGCTGTACTGTTTGCTGGCATTTTTATAGTCGCGTGCTTGCCAGTGCAGTTGGGCTAAGCGTTCTTGGGTCGAGGGACTGGAGTTCATCAAACCGCTTTTAAGCATACCTTCTAGTAGACGTGCGGCTTGCCAAGGCTGACCGGATGCAGACGCTAGGGTAATTAAACTATCCAGATCAGACTGTTTAAAGCCGATGCCCTTAGTGTAAGCCGTGCGCAGCGTGGCTAAGGCTTGAGTGTGTTGATTGGCCATTTGCTGTAGTGCGGCCAACTGCTTCCAGGCCTTCAGGCTATCAGGGCTGCGTTGTACGATGCGCTTTTGCCAGCGCTGCGCTTCGGCGTAGCGTTTAAGTTCGGCATTGGCGCCGACCATAAACTGCAGCCAATTATCATCAATGGTTTTTTTACCTTTCAAGTAACGCTCAGCCAGCGGCAAAGCTTGATCTAAACGCCCTAGCCCTTGCCAGGCTTGAATCTGCATTTCTAAGACTTCACTGCTCTGAGCAGACTTTTGCAAGTAGGTCAGCGCTTGCTGATAGTTTTTGGCGGCGAAGTTGAGCTTGGCAAGATTGAGGCGGTCTTCAGTCAATTGTTCGTCAGTCAGTTGACCACTGTTAAAGGCTTGTGTCAGCACTTTAATGGCCGACATGTTTTTACCTTGCACCCAGAAAAGATAGCCCTGACTACGCCAAATTAATGTCTGCTCTAAACTATTCGCTTTAGGTTTGACGGCTTGCAGTGCCTGCTCTGCCTCAGCAAATTTACCGGCTTGCTGTGCGGCTTGTGAGCTTTGTAATGCGCGAAACACCTCTGGCGCAATGCTTTGTGCAGCGGCTAACGGAGCTGCTAAGGCGGTACTGATAGCGATAGCTAGAAACCAAAGACGCATCTTACCGCCCTCTCTTTTCTAAACGAAACTGCAAGGTTTTCACCGCCTCACGCGCCACAGCGCGGCCACCTTCGCTGCGTGGTGCAAAACGCCAGCGTACAGCGGCCCGGCGCGCTTCGCGGTCAAAGACGTTTTTCGGTGAAGACTCCACCACGCGTACGTTCTCAACTTTGCCATCTGGGGTAATAGTAAAGGCCAGCTTCACGTAACCTTCAATACCACGACGCCGCGCACTATCCGGATAGACCGGCAAGACTTCATTCAGCGGAATCACTTCTGCATCGTTGCTCGGTGCAGATTGTGCGCTTTGTACTGCCGAAGCCGCTGGAGCCGAGGCCGCCGCTGGTGCAGCAGGCGCTGACTGAATCACCGCTTGTGCGCTCAGGCCTTGTAAGCTGGGCGCTGCAGCGGCCGAGATACTGATAGTGCTACTAAGCTGCGGTACGACTAAATCCAAGCTGGCCATGTGCGGCGTGGTCGGTGGCTGCGGCGCTTGTTGCGCTGGCGGTGTTTCGAGCTGGGGTTCAGCCGGCCGCTCTGGCACCTGCTGGCGCTGACGGCTGGGATCGCTGGAATTCTGCTGCAATTTAGGCGTAAAGTGCCCCATTTGCAGCGGCGGCTCTTCCACTTTATTTTGCGGTGGAAAAATCATCACCAGCATTAAGACAAAGCTGGCAAACACCACTGCCACTGCCGCAAGAAAAGACCACAGCCAACGCATTAACGCGACTCCGTCGAAGCGGCTAACACCACATCAGGCACGCCGGCCAAGCGAGCTTGGTCCATCACCTGCACCACTAAACCTGTACGCGCATCCTGATCCGCTTGCACCACCACTACGCCTTCCGGTTGCTCTTGGCGCATACGCTCGACATGGGCACGCACACTGCGTACATCCACCACTTGTTTATCCAGCCAGACTTGGCCATCGGCAGTGACGGCAATTAAAATATTGCCTTTCTCTTGCGAGCTAGCGCTATCAGCTTGAGGACGATTGACCTCAACGCCTGACTCTTTAATAAAGGAACTGGTGACAATAAAAAAAATCAGCATGATAAACACCACATCCAACATCGGTGTTAAATCAATACCGGGCTCTTCTTCTGCTTGCTGACTGTAACGCCGCATTCTCATCGTCTAATCCTTATCCGTGACGCAGTTGATCGGCCAACTGCCCAATAGCACGTCGCGCATTACGCTCTAAACGGGCCAAACTAAATAAACCACCAATGGCTAACACCATACCGGCTAAAGTCGGCAGTGTGGCTTGCCAAACACCGCCCGCCATCGCGCGAGGATTACCGCTACCGCTCATGGCTAAGACTTCAAATACTGCAACCATGCCGGTCACTGTGCCCAGTAAACCTAAGAGTGGAAACATCGCCACTAAAGTGCGCGTCACTGACAGTGGGGTAATTAATTGCTCACGGGCTTGGGCTAACCATGCAGCCCGTACCGCATGCGGCCAGTGAGCTTGTGCGCCCGCATCTTGAGTGAGCAACTGCCAAGCACTGCGGCGCTCTTTGGCCCAAGTGGGAAAATGCCGATGGGTGTACCACAAGCGCTCCAACACCAGCGTCCAAAACAGCACGCATAAAGCCGCCAGCAGCCACATCACTATGCCACCAGCACTCATCAGGTCGAGTAAGGCATGGCTGCTGTCAACAAGCCAAAACCAAGTGCTTTGCCAATTACTCACTGCGCTTGTTTCCAGACATATGCAGAGCTAATAAGCCGACACACTGCTGCTCGAGTAACTGCACTACACCCTTACTGCGCGCACTGAGAATGCTGTGCAAGAACAACAAGGGAATCGCCACCACCAAACCTTCAACCGTGGTCACCAAGGCTTGCGAAATACCATCAGCCATTAAGCGTGAGTCACCGCCGCCGCTTTGCGTGATCGCTTGGAAAGTAATAATCATGCCCGTGACCGTACCCAGCAAACCTAATAAAGGAGCCACTGCAGCCAGCAACTTGAGCAAACCTTGGCCTTTTTCCAGCTGCGGTACTTCTTGCATCACTGCTTCATCGAGCTTGAGCTCTAAGGTTTCTAAATCAGTGAGCTTAGGGTTAGGACCTAATACACTGAGCACGCGACCCAGAGGGTTATCTTGCGTAGGTGTGGATAGATTACGCATTTGTACACGCACGCTGCGCAATACGGTCATTAAACCCAGCAAACGCCATGCAGCTAACAAGAAACCAAAGATACCCAGTGCCACAATCACCCAGCCGACTAAACCACCTTGACGCAAGCGATCAAGAATCGATGGTTTACGTTGCAGTTGCTCAATCAAGGAACCACGGGTTGGATCAAGTGGAAGCACCACAGCGGCATCACTACTGCCTGCCCACTGTTTAACTTGGCTCAGACCTGAGGGTTGCTTAGGCAAGGCACGAAACGCATTATCGCCTTCGCTAAAAGTTAAAAAAGCCTCTGTGGTATAGGCAGAAAATGGCCCAACACGGTAAACATCCTGAATTTGGCGCTCACCATCAGCAGCAATCACCGGCAAGGCCACACGCTCAACCCGACCGGTGGCGGTCATATCTTCCAAGACTGTTAACCAGAACTCTTCAATTTGGGTCGCATTAGGCAAAGCGCGGCCTTTAGATAAATCTTCAAGCTGTTGAATACGCTCAGGGTACTGCACATTGAGTAAGCTGCTGCGCCATTGTCCGGCCAGATCACCGGCGCTTTGCCGTACAACAGCAAACAACTCACCCATCTCACCGACTTGCTGCTTCAGTACTTGCTCTTGATCAGCTAACTCTTGCTCATTGGCAGCAAAAGTCGATTTTAACGCTGCCGCACGTGATTCTTGTTTAGATAAGGCTTTTTTTGCTTCAGCTAATAATTGTGCTTGTTGATTACGCGACTCTAAAAAGTGCTGCTCACGCTCTTGCATCAACTGCTCTTCCACGCCCTTTTCACTGCGAATACGTTCCAGCAATTGATCTGGGGTTAAAGTGTTGGCTTGTACTGAAACGCTAAATAATGCAGCGCAAGTTATCCATAACAGCCGCTTCATGGTTGCATCTCCAGCGCTAAGGTTTTAATCGGCAGTTCTAACCAGTCCGCCGTTTTTTGCTGACGAGCAATGGCAATGGCTTTTTGCAGCGGACGACGCACGCTGTTATCCAGTTCCTGCCACGTACGACTTTGCGTATTCCAATAACCGCTTTCATGACCATTGGGGGTTTGGTAATACAGCATGGTACGACCCACGCGTAAGAACTCGACACTGCGCTGCGCGGCGCCCTCGCCTAATTCACCACGCCATGCTTCAAGGGTGTAACCGTAGTCACTTTCAATTTGGTAGGCTTCAAGAATGCGACGATACTTTTCAGCCATGCTGACATCAGCACGCGGCATCAACTCTTGCAGTGTGGCTAAACGATCGGAGCGCTCTTGTGGTAAAAACGGCACATCGGCATTGATAAACTCAGCCAAGACTTCAACCATTCGGCGCATCTGTGGCATCACCGCAGCTTCACTTTCTTGCAGCTCATCCAATTGCTGGTTATAGCTGACCAACTCTTGATGCTGTGCGGCAATCAGTTCGCTCACCTGTTCGTTATAGCCTTCCAGCGCTTTGGCTTTCGCCAAGGTAGTGCTGTATTCTTCCAGCATTGCTTGACTGGCATCATCCAGACGCTCAATGCGTTTTTGAGAACTTTGCGCGGTTTGGCTGAGTTTTTCACTTTCGCTCAGTGCTTGCTCTACGGTTGCAGCACTGATCACTGGACTCACCACCACACAACATAAAAGCAGTGAGCGCAAAGTTGTTGCTTGCATAACTAGGGGTTCCTTAATTCAAGCGGTCATCATTAATAGCAATGATTATCATCTGCATGCATCAACAAATCAAGCCCGCCTACAAAATAAACATGTTATAAAGTTGCATTAGCTGCAGAATCTTACACTATCGATTTTTCAAATGCGGCTAAAATAGCCGTTTATAATGATAAGTACCGGGCTTAAATGGACTTTTTCCGTACTTTTAGTCGGTAAATGGACAACATGTCGCACCAGTAGAGTGACGCTCCTGTGCGACTATTAAGACACTTTTATGCTTTGCAGCACTTTATATTTATATAGCTGCAACACTGCGATCATTTTTATAGGTATGGCTCAATCAGTGGATAACCCTCAAGAAAACTCTGAAAAACAGCTCAAACGCACATTACGCAAACAGCTCAAGCAGATTATTGCTCCGCAAGCTCAGCGTTTACATATAGCCTTAACCTTAGCCGTACTTGGTGGCCTTCTTTTTATTGGGCAAAGCTGGTTATTGGCTCATCTGTTTGTCGGCCTGCTGGAGAACTCACAAACAGGGGCTGACTTAAGTACCGTCTTTGATGTGCGTTCTGCGATTGCTTTAGCCTTGTGCTTTACTCTGCGTCCAACCGCACAATATGTCCGCGAGCGCTTATCGCAAGCAGCCAGTCTTGATGCACGTAAAGCATTGCGCAAACGTTTACTGGATACGCTCGCTGGCCTCGGTCCAGAGCGACAAACCCTAGGCGCTGACGGTGCACTGAGTACTCAGTTATTAGAGCAAGTGGATGCCTTGGATGGCTATATCAGCCGCTACTATGTGCAACTTTATCTGGTACTGATTATTCCAATCATGATCAGTATTGCCGCTTTCTTTTACAGTACGCTGGCCGCTGTTTTAATGCTGTTAACTGCACCTTTAGTGCCGCTGTTTATGATTCTCGTCGGTGGTGCTGCTAGTCGCAGCAGCCAGCAGCAGATGGCCGCCATGAGCCAACTCAGCAGTCGCTTTTTGGACTGGGTACGCGGCATGCCCACTTTGCAACATCTTAAAGCCACCGCACAAGCTCAGCATGATGTTGACAGCTCAGCCTCAAAGTACCGCGATACCACCATGAAAGTTCTGCGCTTAGCTTTTTTATCCGGCGCTATATTGGAGTTATTCTCATCCTTGGCCATTGCTTTAGTGGCGGTCTACTTAGGCTTAGGTTTGCTGGGTGTTATACCCTGGTCAAAAGGTGTGGTCCCTGTACCTTATGTTGGCGCACTCTTTATTTTGCTATTAGCGCCTGAATTCTATGCGCCCTTGCGTCAACTGGGTACTGACTATCACGCTAAAGCAGAAGCTGAAGGTGCTATTGAAGAATTATTACCTTTGTTAGAACAACATACATGGCAGCACCCCGGTCAGCAGCCCTTACAGCTGGATACAGCACCAACACTCTCGTTAAAGCAAGTGAGTATTACCGCGCAAAATAAACGTATACGTCTACCGAGTATTGATTTGCAGATTGCTGCCGGTGAGCGCGTGGGCTTGCATGGTGAAAGTGGTAGCGGAAAATCCAGTCTACTATTAGCTTTGTTGGGTTTTATAGAATATTCAGGGCGCATTGAAGTCAATCAGAAGTCACTGTTAGATGTATTGCGCAGCGACTGGCATCGCCAACTTGGTTATTTATCGCAACAGCCTAACTTTAAACGCGGCAGTTTGGCCGACAACTTGCGCCTCGCTCAGCCCAGCGCTAATGATCAACAACTGTTAGATGTATTGCGCGATGTGGATTTACTGCCTTTAGTTGAGAAACTACCACAGGGGTTAAATACGCCCTTGGGTGAGCGCGGTTTAGGTTTATCCGGCGGTCAACTGAGTCGTTTGGCGATTGCACAACTCTTACTGCGTGACGCACATGTCTGGTTACTGGATGAACCCACAGCTCACCTTGATCCCGACACCAGTGCCACCATTCATGCGCTGCTGGAAAAACTCAGCCTAGGCAAAACTTTGATTTTGGTCAGCCACCAATGGCAAGGCCTGCAATGGCTGGATCGTCATATTGACTTACATGCTCTGCAATCTGCACAGGAGCAGCCATCATGCTAAAACCCATTCGTCTACGCACTTTATTACGCAGCCGACAGGCCAGCTGGAATCTGGCTTTATTGCTGGGTGTGTTAACCCTCTTTTCAGCCATTGCCTTACTGGCAACCTCGGGTTGGTTTATTACCGCATCAGCGATTGCCGGCTTAGTGGTCAGCAGCTCATTTACCTTTGACTACTTTCGCCCAGCGGCAATGATTCGCTTATTCGCTATTGTGCGCACTGCGGGCCGTTACGGTGAACGTGTTGCCTCGCACCATGCAACCTTGTCTTTGCTCAAAGACTTACGCAGCCAAGTGTTTCATGCACTGACCTTACGTACTCAGCCTGTCAATCAGGACAGCACCGGCTCGGCAGCAACCATGCACCGTCTTGTGGCTGATATTGATCGCCTTGACCGCTTCCCGCTGCAGTTTTTAGCGCCGTGGTTGTGGGCCTGTTTAATTGTCTTATTTTATATGATTTTCGCCTATTGGCTGCATCCACAGTTAGCTCTAGCAGCCAGCTTTGGTTTGCTGGTGGCCTTGTTGATTATTCCAGCTCTGGGCTTTTGGCGTGGACGTAAGCTGGCGCTAAATGATGTGCAAGCCGCGGAATTGCGCCGCGAGCACTTTCTAGAATCATTGTCACTGTTAACCTCGTTGACACTTTGGCAAAGCTGGAAAACTCAACAAGACGACACCTTGCAGGCTGACGAAAACTACCAAGAGCAGCACAGCCAACAACTGCAGCTGACCAGTTTATTAGCCTATATCCAGCAATTAGCTTTGACCGTGAGTTTGGGTTGCTTGATCTGGGCGGGTATTCCGCTAGTTTCAGCGGAACTGATTACCGTGCCTTGGATGCTGGCCGCTACATTGGCACTACTGGGTATTCACGAAGCTTTAATACCGCTGGCTGGCAGTTTTATTGGTCTAGGACAAAGCCAAGCAGCACGTGATCGCATTAACCAATTGATGCAGTTACATCAGCAACAGACTGAAGCTGTGATAGACATTGATAAGCCACGGCCCAGCGCACCCTTCCATTTACAAACTAAAAAGCTCAGCGCGCGTATTCCTGGTGCTTTAAATGGTCCTGAAGCAATTAATATTGATCTGCACAGCGGCCAAGTGCTATTGATTACCGGCGCGTCAGGCATCGGTAAAACCACGCTACTGAAAGTCTTGGCCAATGCGCTGCAGCCTATTAGTGGTAATTATCTAATCAACCAACGCCCGGCAGAACAATGGCAGCTGGATGAGTGCATTGGCTATCTGCCACAGCAGTTGGATATTTTCGATAGCAGCTTAGCCAGCAACTTACGTCTAGCTGCCCCTGAAGCAAGCGATGAGCAACTGTGGGATGTTCTTACTGACGTAGCATTAGCTGATTGGGCGCGTGAGCAAAATGGTTTAGAGACGGCACTGGGTGAATACGGTGCACAAATTTCAGGAGGTCAGGCGCGACGTGTAGCCTTAGCCCGACTGCTATTAGCACAACGCCCTATCCTGCTGGTGGATGAGCCCTTTGCTGGGCTCGATAGTGCCAGTAGCTATCAAGTCCTCTCAGCCTTACGTCAGCGCCAAGCCGATGGTCTGCTGATTATTGTCAGCCACCATGAAATGGATATCCCTGAAGCGCAGCACTTACATCTGTCTTAAGGCTCAAACTGGCGCGCTCTTAATCTTAGAGCGCGCTTAAAACAGATCCGACTGCTCTGGCTGATCAGGTGTTTGTACAGCTTCTTGCAGTGCCGCCTCTTTAGCTTTTAATACGCGCACTTTGCGCTGCTGACATAAGCGTACAACATGACGCTTGTCGGCATGACTGAACTTAAGCCAATACAAACGTTCATCACGCGACCGAAAGCAGCCTTTGCAATAGCCTTTATTATTTGCTTCACAGACACCAATGCATGGACTGGGGATTTCAAAAAACTCAAGCTGCTGCATAAAACGGCCTTCAATTGATAGGTTTACATTAAAACTTTAGCCCGTACTCTAGCTATTTGGTTACTTTTTAAACGACTTTACTTGCCGAGCTAACTAGCCCCTGAAAATTGAAAATACAAGCGATATATTTTTTTAAATCACTTGATTTTTCGCAAGCACAAGCACTGCGCGGCATAAGGCCATCGTGTTCAAAAAACCAATTGAATGACAATTTTTCATAGGTTGCTCTTCGCGCCTCAATACCCTATATTGCGTCTCGCGCTGATCCAAACCACTATATAGTGTGTTTTCAGTCAGCAAGCCGCACTACAACAGTACTCGCAAGTATTCAACCCTAATTTACGTGAAAATCTTAAGGATCTCATTATGACAGACTTTAACGCCATTAAAGTAACCAAGCGCGATGGTCGCCAAGAGCCGATCGAATTGGACAAAATCCATCGCGTTTTGGATTGGGCTGCAATGGGTTTAAAGAATGTCTCAGTATCACAGGTTGAGCTTAAATCGCACATCCAGTTTTACAACGGTATCCACACTAAAGATATTCACGAAACTATCATTAAAGCAGCAGCAGACTTAATTTCTGAAGACACTCCAGATTACCAATATCTGGCTGCACGCTTAGCAATTTTCCACTTACGTAAAATTGCTTATGGTGAGTTTGAGCCACCGCACTTGTTTGACCATGTTACCAAGCAAACTCAAGCAGAGCGCTACGACAGTCATATTTTACGTGATTATGATCAAGCTGAATTTGATGAGCTTAATGAGTACATCGATCACGGCCGTGATATGTCATTTTCCTACGCTGCAGTTAAACAGCTTGAAGGTAAATATTTAGTACAAAACCGCGTCACTAAAGAAGTCTACGAAAGCCCGCAAATGCTCTATATCTTAATTGGTATGTGCTTGTTTGCTGACTATCCAAAAGAGACACGCTTGGATTACGTTAAGCGTTTCTATGATGCGACCTCACTGTTTAAGATTTCTTTACCAACACCTATTATGGCCGGCGTACGTACGCCTTCACGTCAGTTCAGCTCCTGTGTACTGATTGAGTGTGGTGATAGCCTCGACTCTATCAGCGCAACCACTTCAGCCATTGTTAAATATGTCTCACTGCGTGCCGGTATCGGTATCAACGCCGGTCGTATTCGCGCTGTCGGCAGCCCAATCCGTGGTGGTGAAGCACAGCACACCGGCTGTATTCCTTTTTTCAAGCTGTTCCAAGCCGCAGTTAAATCCTGCTCACAAGGTGGTGTCCGTGGTGGTGCAGCCACACTGTTCTACCCCATGTGGCACTTGGAAGTTGAATCCCTGCTGGTCCTGAAGAACAACCGTGGCGTAGAAGAAAACCGCGTGCGTCATATGGACTACGGTGTACAGTTGAATAAGCTGATGTATCAGCGTCTGATTCAGGGCGGTAAGATCACTTTATTCTCACCGCATGAAGTACCGGGCCTGTATGAAGCATTCTTTGCTGACCAAGCTGAGTTCGAGCGTCTGTATGTGAAGTATGAGCAAGATGAGAACATCCGCAAGCGCAGCATGCCTGCAGTTGAGTTGTTCTCACTGATGATGCAAGAGCGTGCCAGCACCGGTCGCATCTATATTCAGAACGTTGACCACTGCAATACCCACAGTCCGTTTGATCCTGCTGTAGCACCGATTCGTCAGTCTAACCTGTGCTTGGAAATTGCACTGCCGACCAGCCCACTGGAAAACATCAACGAAGCTGATAAAGAAATCGCTTTGTGCACCTTATCAGCCTTTAACTTAGGCGCCATTGATAGCCTCGATGAGCTGGAAGAATTAGCTGATCTAGCTGTACGCGCACTGGATTCATTGCTGACTTACCAAGACTACCCGTTAGAAGCTGCGCGTAACGCAACGATGAAGCGTCGCACTCTGGGTGTGGGCGTAATTAACTACGCTTACTACTTAGCGAAAAACGGTGTGAAGTACTCAGATGGATCAGCCAATGCACTGACCCATAAAACCTTTGAAGCTATTCAGTACTACTTACTGAAAGCGTCCAACAATCTCTCAAAAGAGTTTGGCCCCTGCACCGCCTTTGATGAAACCACTTATGCGCAAGGTATTTTGCCGATTGATACCTATAAGAAAGACTTGGATGTGATCTGCAGTGAGCCATTGCATTTGGACTGGGAAACATTGCGCGCCGATATAGTCAAACACGGTCTGCGCAACTCAACTCTGTCTTCATTGATGCCTTCAGAGACTTCAAGCCAGATTTCCAACGCCACCAACGGTATTGAGCCGCCCCGTGGTCTAGTAACGATCAAACAATCAAAAGACGGCATTCTGAAACAAGTGGTGCCAGGTTATGACGAACTGAAAGACAAATACGAGTTGCTCTGGAGCATGCCCAATAACGAAGGTTACTTACACCTCGTAGGCATTATGCAAAAATTCGTAGACCAAGCTATTTCCGCTAACACCAACTACGATCCACAGCGTTTTGAGGGTGGCCGTGTACCAATGCAACAGTTACTTAAAGACTTGTTGACCGCGTACAAATTTGGTCTAAAAACCCTGTATTACCAAAACACTCGCGACGGTGCTGATGATAGCCAAAGCGATATGGAAGATGATTGCGCTGGTGGCGCTTGCAAGATTTAAGGGTGAATGATTATGAAATACAGTACTTTCTCACTTATTGATAACGATCAGCTCAAAGAACCGATGTTCTTTGGGCAGTCGGTTAACGTTGCGCGTTACGACCAACAAAAATATCCTATTTTTGAAAAGTTAATTGAAAAGCAATTGTCGTTCTTCTGGCGTCCTGAAGAAGTTGATGTGTCTCAAGATCGTACGGATTACCGTAATCTGCCCGATCATGAAAAGCATATCTTTATCAGCAA
>LFRM01348307.1_pt1 | contig 11965 bp, 6 predicted proteins | sample 618341 | NCBI WGS metagenome assembly LFRM01 (sample SAMN03654438, study PRJNA283298) | anaerobic digester metagenome | isolation source: pool of bioreactors CSTR01a, CSTR02a, and CSTR03a thermophilic anaerobic... | place: Denmark: Kgs. Lyngby | collected 2014-05-21
GTAAGCTCATCTCCGAGGAATATAGAGATCACTGCAGGCGGAGCTTCATGTGCTCCGAGACGGTGATCATTACTGGCCGAGGCAACAGATATCCTCAGCAGATCCTGATATTCGTCCACAGCTCTTATCACTGCACACAGGAACAAGAGGAACTGCGCATTATCGTGAGGTGTGTCCCCCGGCGCCAGAAGGTTGTCGCCTGAATCAGTGGCAAGCGACCAGTTGTTATGTTTACCGCTGCCGTTCACTCCTTCAAAAGGCTTTTCATGGAGAAGCGCGACAAAACCGTGTCTCTCAGCGACCTTCTTGATCATCTCCATGACGAGCTGGTTCTGGTCGACAGTAACATTTACCTTGGTGTATATACACGCGAGTTCATGCTGCGAAGGAGCTACCTCGTTGTGCTCTGTCTTGGCAAACACGCCAAGTTTCCAGAGCTCCCTGTTGAGCTCTTCCATGAATCGCGATATCTCAGGCTTTATCGCCCCGAAATAGTGGTCATCGAGTTCCTGCCCCTTAGGAGGCATCACTCCGAACAGGGTCCTCCCGGTAAATCTCAGGTCAGGTCTCTTGTCATACAGATCGCGCGGCACCAGAAAGTATTCCTGCTCCGCTCCTGCGACCGCGTATACTCTTCTTACGCTGTCATTTCCCATAAGCCTCAGTACCCGCACGGCCTGACGGTTGAGGGCATCCATCGACCTGAGAAGTGATGTCTTTTCATCCATTGCCTCGCCGCTATACGAACAAAATGCAGTCGGTATGCACAGTGTCTTGTCCCTGATGAACGCATATGACGTCGGATCCCATGCGGTATAGCCTCTTGCTTCAAAAGTGGCTCTCAGACCGCCTGAGGGGAAAGATGATGCATCAGGTTCACCTTTTATAAGTTCCCTGCCGGAAAAATCCATTATTACCCCGCCGTCAGGCGAAGCCTGTATGAAGCTGTCATGCTTCTCGGCAGTCACACCGTTGAGGGGCTGGAACCAATGTGTGAAGTGGGTCGCCCCCTTGGACACAGCCCAGTCTTTCATCGCCTGCGCCACGGCATTAGCCATGTCCTGATTCAGAGGATCACCCTGATTAATCGTCTTGCGCATGGAATGATATACGTCAGCTGGCAGCATGGACCTCATAACTTTGTCATCGAAGACCATCGAGCCGAAATAGTCAGATACTCTACCCAAATTGATACCCCCTCATATTATTAGCCTTGAGCTTTGATACACATGATGACCTGCTCAAATTATGAATTTGTATTTAAATAACATATTTTAAAAATACTGCCTCTCTGATTCAAAATGAAATACATATAGCATTAGCGTTTTTATACTTAAAACATATGAAAAGAGGCTAAGAATCACTCACCAACTCCCGCCTCTTATGTATATTTCAATCCTTACTTATCTTTTTGATCTCCAGATAAGATTTTGTCATATTCGGCCTGCAAACGCCTTTGCCCTTACATCTATGTCAGGAACATCGAGTATGCTGAACGGATCGTTTGCAGTCTCAACCATCGCAAACCTGCCGGGGAGAACGAAGCCTTTGTTAAAATTCAGAGCTCCGATTATTTGCTCCGATACGATATCTCCTCCGCTGTATCCGGATACTACAATAGCATATATACGCTTTTGGCGGAATTCATGAACACGGAAGAGTGCCGTAAGTCTATTGATGAAGGCNNAGCATTGCCGGATATACCTGCTCTGTCATTATTCCACCATAGAAACATCTTCCCTGTTCTCCGTAATGCAAACAGTCTTCATATTTGCAACCTATACAATCCCTGATAGCCCCCTCTCTCAGCGATATTTCGGTGATATCTGCCCGGTGCTCAAGATCTTTTTTCACCTTATCCCACAGGAGAAGCGTATTCGATGTTTTCCTGATGCTGGCATGTACCGCCAATATCTTCTGTTGCTTCCAGCTTATGTTTACATCTGGAAAATTGAATTCAATGATCCTTCTTGTAAGGTCTTTTGCCTGCTGGCGATACACTTCATATGGTTCCACGCCTCTGACACCTGACAATACATGAAAATTACCGAGCGATCCGGTTGCTTCTACCAACGGCTTTCCCGGAAATGTGCATCCGGCCATATTTGCGGAGAAGGCTAACCTCCTTGCCAGAGCCTTAGTAAAAAGTTCACTCCCTCCGTCTACTATAATTCCCCCGACTGATCCCTCCAGGCAGTCAGGATGCTTTCTGAAACCTTCCAGAAGGTGATAGTATTCAGTATTAACTCCGGCCTCTGAAAGGCATATCGCAAACAGCACCCTCTGTCCCTTCATATGAATATTGTCCAGTTCAGAAACTTTTTCAACTACAGTTATATGTACCCCTTCAGATGAGATATCACCAAGAACATAAGAAAGGATGTCATCCATTCTTTCGGTCCTGCTGTCTAACTCACATTTCGGTTTGATTACAAGCAGGCCGGGCTTTTTTGAAGCCTGCCTACTCCCCTTGCTATCTAACATCTAATTACCCTTTTGTTATTACCTTATCTTACAGAGATTGATATATGCCCTTTTTATGCGTTCATATAATGTTTCAGGCAGTGGAATGTCCTCATACTCCCATCCATCTGCGGTCATTCTGTTCCTGATACCAAGAAATGCTCCACACTCCCTGCTGCCGAAGTATATTGACCCGTAATGCCACTCTCCTCTAAGAGTAAGCAATATCGGGATTGCTGCAGATGACAGTGCAGGAGCTATATAAGGCTTGAATCCCAGGTCCCTGACTCGAATATTTGCCTTAACAGCAAGATCAGTGAGGATACATGAAAATTCTTCATCATAATTATCTATGCTGTTTGCAATGACAAGGTCCTTTCCGTGCGGACCATAAGCTCTTCCTTCACTGGCGTACAGTGCCGCCTTTTCCCTCACTTCAGGTGTTACAGATGCACCATCTGACAAAGGATATTCTCCCGATGCTATCCTGTTCGCATAATACTCAGCTCTCTTGTTCATGACGCCTAGTCCGTATCCGTGTATCTGCCAAGGCTCAAGACCGGAGGAATCGAGAAATGCCGCCGCCAGATTGTCTACAGGGTCACTGACTACAGCGATCATGCCTTTATACTCTGCCGTACGGGCAAGCCCGGCATAGTGTGCTATGATTTTCCTGTTGGCCTCCAGTTGTGCCATGCGCACATCTGTAATATCTGACTCCAGCGGAGGTATTCCCTTACTCGCGCAGAAGATCATCAAATCACAGTCAAACAATGTATCCTCGGTTACAATATGGACCGGCGGCAGGCTTTTGATTCCAAAAGGATACCCAACTTGGTTCATTTCCATCTCAAGGCGTTCCAGATTTTCAAGGCGGATATCCATAATTCCGATATCTGAGATAACATCTCCACCAAGCAGGAGCAGTCCTGTCAGCATAGTCATCCCTACATCCCCAAGCGCAAGAATATTCACTTTATTCCAGCCTCCTGGTTTCACCGGGCATCCTGAAACCGGTAAGGCATCAGTTATTTTTAAATCGTCTAGTATTTCATGTATATATTTCATATTATTTCTTCCTGTTAAAAGTCATTCATCCGATTCTGTTTAGCAATTAGATCTGAGCATAAACAGTCTTTTGGTCCTTCGAATCTCGTTCTCGACATAAACTGACGGAGCGATGTGGTCATCGTACTGCAGACCGAATCCAAGCACCGGTCTGCGCGGGTTAGTCAGCACTGCGCCAAGTCTCCTGACTGTCAGCTTCTTTTCAAAAGTACTCTGATACTCTTGCTCCAGAACATGCAGGATATCTGCGGCATTCTCAAGACAGGTTATCGAATACTTTCGCATGCTCTCTGCATCTCCGTCATCTATGAAGCAAGGCTCTGCATATGGCAATATCAGATTTACAGAAGCATTGCCCTCTTTCGCAGGCGCATCCGGCCTTCTCTTTACAGCATACCATCCTGCACCCGCAGCGCTTGCTTCATGGTTTCTCTCATCTGAATGTCCTGTTTTTTTAATGTCCCTGTCATCTTCCGGGTTATCTATGCTGTCGCCTCCGATGAAAGGATAACAGTCACGTTCATTGACCCACATGCTGATTGAAGGAATAAAGTATGCGCCTCGAACATCTCTTCCTCTAAGCCGCATGCTGTCAAGCGCCTTACCTGTAAGAAGACCGACTATAACTTTGCGGACTTCTACATCATGCTTTCTGAGTATAGGATCTATCTTGTTGAGTCTCTGACCTGAATGGAGCAGATCGTCGATGAGCACAACCGGCCTTTCAAAAGACTTTATCGTTCTGGCCTGATCATCAAGTGTCTGGTACCCTCTTGACTCCCTGACATCAAAGCCTTTGAGGTCATTACGAAAATACTTCTCTGTTCTCATGGCTTTAGTGACAGTATTAGGCACCACAATGTCTGCGAGTGCCTTGCCGAAAGGTACAGCAAGATAAGGACCGCGCTTCCTATGCGGGTCAGGTAAGACAGACACTCCGTTCTCTTCCGCTACAAGATCGGCTATCTTGCTGTAGACAGCGCTTGTGTTGAAAGATAGAAGCAGCCTGCCAGGGTATATTTCTCTGAAAGTTCTAAGCAGTTTGGCATGTGCCTTGTCAAAAGCCCTCTGGACCCTCGGATTCTTATTTAGCGGAGATTTTACGACTGTATCGGCATCCTTGAAAATGGCTATAGGGTTCTTCATATCTACTGCATATACCGGATTATCAGCGTCAGAAGAAATATTGACAAACCCCTGATCCATCATTGTCTGTACTGCAAGAGGATCTGCTGCATTTCCGCACACAGGATGGAAAACAGCATAGGTGTAGTCTCTGGCCATAAGAGAAGTCAGCAGTTCTGTCAATAGTATCTGACGTATATATGAAACACGTTCTCCGCCTGAAACAAAAAACGCTCCGATTACAGCTATCTCCCCTCCGGCATTACTTCTTATATGCGATGCGACTTCAATATCTCTGAATTCTTCGAGCAGGTCACTGGTCTTCAGTCTTCTTGCTCCAGCTACAGCTGACAGCCTTCCGTCCGCTGTTTCTATGATGACTTTTCTGAGATCCGGCCTTGTAAGATACTCTATAATCCTTTCCGAATTATCACTTATGCCACCGAGAGCAGAAGAGAAATATCCGCGCTTAGTCATTTCACCCGGATCATATGCTCTGATATTGAGTTCTCTGGCCTCCATTACGTATTTATCTGCCGGTTCCCTGACATACAGGTTCATATCATAAATATAGTTCTGTACAACAGGATCCACCAGACTGGACACATCCCTGCCAAGATCTACATTCTCACGTATTTTAGTAGAGCTGATGTCTTCATAATACTTATCCAACTGCAGCTGCAGCACTTTAGCTGATATAGGGAATCCTTCTCCATCAGCTTCGATACGCTTAGCCTCACGTTCAAAAACTATGTGATTGAAGCCATGAATGGAATTCTCCTGCGGTTTTTTCTTATAAGCAGATGCATTCATTACTACATCAGATCCGACCGCAATATATAGTTCCCTGCCTTCAAACAATTCTCTCAAACACCTTAGATCTGACGGGCTGGCAATATTTACAGATATGTCATCAGGGAATATGTATAATCCCTCTTCATCAGCAACTGACATGGCAAGAATGTTTCTTCTGACCATATGCGGTAATGTCTTTTTGGACCATGAAAACTCATCGATTGCAAGATAAACATCAATTCCCATATCCCTGATCGTAGTTGCGATTGCTTTATGCCCCAGACTGAATGGATCAAAAGTGCCCGGGAAAAACGCTGCAGGCTTCTCTGGCGCAGCAGCCATGTCTCCCTTCTCGGCCCTGTATTCCGAAATGAAACTGTAAACTGCTCCTATCGCTGATGCGTTATTGTAAAAGTCGAGTTCCTCGGCACTTGCCGCCTCAGGAAGGAATGTAAGCAACCTCTTAAAGCAGCATGCAGCCACATCAGCTTTATCATCCAGAGAAAGCATCTCACTTGCAAAAACATGCACGCAGAAAGTTCTAACTGCCTCTCTGGAAATGCCTTTTTTGTAATAAGCGCATCCTTTCATCAGCAGTCCAAGGATCCTGTCTCTTCTCTTTGTTTTTATTCCGTCATCTTCGTCAAAGCCGTATGTACCGTAATTCTCCGTCAGGACAGCTAAAGTATTAAGCGCAGCAGATGCAGTCCTGTCGCTTCCTGAATTGAAGAGTCTTTCAAATTCACCCAGCGTCTCATCAAGCTCTTCAGGAGGCAAGTGCAGCATGACTCTTCCAAGATAGTCCGGGATCATCCCTGAGAATTGATAGTCCTCTATCTCCAGTCCGTTGTAAAGTTCGATAACGAGTTCATTAATCTGATCAGGACCCATCTTCTTTACAACCTCGAGCAATGCTTCGCCGGCGGATTTACGTACAGTCACAGTCTCACTGACTTTGATCATGTTGGAGAAATGCGTAGCTATCTGCATCAATGTTCCATGAGCAGACACGCCTTCAGCCTCCTTACGCAGGATCGAGATGTTCGCCATTTTTATCACCCATGGGATATGGACCTTAAGGTCATCAAGAAAAATAGAAGAAAGTTTCTCATCGGAAATGACCCCGTTATCAATCCTGAGCAGATTTCTTTTGCGGGTATTGTATTCCGGCTCTTCAATAAAGCCATAAGCTCTTTCAACAGCAAGTGTTATAAGATCGGTACTTTGTCCGAACTTATTCCTGACGTTGCTGCAAAAAGATTTGACAGTATTAATAAAACTCTCGCTACATATCAATGGGTCTATTCTGAGCACCGTGATCATAAGAACGGTAAGTTTTTCTTCATCGCAGTTCTCTGCCAGGAGATATCCGGCAAGAATATCCAGATACCTGTGTCTGCAGGATACCTTGCAATTCTTTACAACAGAACGCACAAAGAAATCCGTGCTGCCTATGATCCACTTGCGGTGTATATCTGTAAACTTATGGTCAGGTTCGAGAAGCAGCTTTATATACTGCTCAAACATGCTAAGGTTGGTTACATTGTCATCAGGAGCAGGTATATCTTCCGGAAGTTCCTTTTTGTACTCCTTGCGATATTTTGCCACTATATACCCCATAGCATCAGCCGTCTGCTCGCGCAGATCGCTCTCATTATGAGCAAGCATCTCATAGAGAAATCTCAGCGCCATTCCCTTCTGACTGTCTGTCATATATGTAGAATACCTCTTGAGGATATCTATATATGTACGGACATTTTTCCAGTCATGCTCACTGCGTGCAGCTTCAAGGAGACTCCCGAACTGTCTGTCATCACTGAACCTGCTCATGACCCTGATGTTGTGATCTATGGCTCTGTATGATAACTGCCTTATGACTTCATCAGCCGGCAGCATCACTGTCTCCCGTTTGACAGGTATTGTTTTTCCCTCATATTCACGGGAATATTCATCAGTTTCATCTTCAATATATGTACTGACTCCGTGCTCAGTCATATAGCCTTCGAAGTCCTTCAGTTTCCGGTATACCTTTAAATATCTCTGCCTCTTGGCTTCGTCAACATTATCAAGTTTATTCAGTATGATATCGAAAGCCTCTTTCAGACTATAGAAGTGTATTATCTCTTTACCATTTTCGCGCGTGCTTTTGGTTCTGAAATCCGCATATATAAGCAGCAGTGACTCAACAGAAAGATTGTCCAGTTCGAGGTCCCATGTCGAATGATTAGCGGCTATATGTGCTATCTGCCTGAGCCCGTACCGCTCCAGGCAGCGGTCTGTATAATAGTAATGAAGATATGGAACACGTCTCTCTTCATGCTTACGGCATCCGTACTTGCCAATATCATGGGTAGCCGCAGCCGCGGAAACCAGTCCAAGATCTACCGGCACCCCGGACCTGTGTAACTGTCGGGCAATATACATCGCAACATAATGAACACCGCTCACGTGTCCCAGTGTATTGAAAGAAGTGATCTCCGCGCCTATACGCATAAACTCGTAGATATAATTATCACGTATTACCCTCTTCATTCTCAGGTATTCACGAGTAAATCCATTTTCATCGATCTCGCTGTCTGAGAGAATCAGCATGTCACGTCTAGGGTCAAACGGGCAATTCTTTCTTTCATACTCATATACGCCGCGCAGGAATCTCAGCAAGCATATTCTACTGACTGTTATTCTTTCATTTGTGTGTGGCGCTTCGAGATGAGGAAAAAGCACACTTCTGAGATACAGATATGTATTCATGAGCCATCCCTCATCAGGCTCATCCTCATCCACATCAAAAAAGCATTTTCCCGCAGTCTTTTTCCAAACTACAAGAATGTCCTCTGCTCTGATTCTTCCCCTATCATCTGTAAGCTCAAGAAGCATGGAAGCTGCATCATAAAACACAGGCCTGAAATTTCTGATATCTTCTCTGCTGATACCTGCAAGCCTGAGCCAGCTCCGGTCACAATAAGACTTAACTAGTTCCTGCTGCAACAATTCAAAATTACTCATAATACTCTTCCACCAGTTCTTTCACAAAGTCTATAAAGTATTCTTCTATGGAAGGAAGTGGATGCCCTTTTCTCCACACGAACAGATACTCAATTGTTTTATCCTCTCCCTCAAGCTCTCTGAAAACGAGATAATCATTAGGAATATACGCCGTTCTCGGAAAAATGCTTATCCCTACCATTTTCCCGGCGAGAGCCGCAGCATCCAGGTAACTGTCCATCTCGCAGACGATTCTCGGTTCAGCTCCCACCTCCCTGAACCACCTGTATATAGTATCAATAAACGCTTTTCTGCTTGGGACGATGAGGCTTTCACCTTCCAGATCCGTAATTTTTATCTCATTGCCTCCGTACTCTGCAAGAGGATGGGATTTATTCATTAGTGCTGCAATACGCTCTTCTCCTACATGGAAACTGTGAAGGAGCGAATGATCACATGGCGAAGTTATGACAGCAAGGCTAATAAGCCCGCTCCTCATTTTTTCCAGCAGATCATCTGTGCTTCCATCCAGTATGCGGAACCTGATATTGGGATGGATGTTGAGGAATCCAACGAACCACTCCGCCGCGATGTCAGGAGCCATACCCTCTACAAGACCTATGGATATAGTGCCTCTCACGCCTTCACCCATAGAATGTATCTCTGACTTAGTCTTATCTGTCAGACTGATTATTTCTTTGGCTCTCCTGTAAAGAAGCTGTCCGCACTCAGTCAGCTTTAACCGTCTATTGCCTCTAATGAATAATTGTGTGCCGAGTTCTGCCTCAAGACCTTTGATCTGCGCACTCAGCGGAGGCTGGCTCATATGCAGTTTTTCTGCGGCTTTTGTAATGTTCAGTTCCTCTGCAACAGTAATGAAATATTGTAAAGATCTTATATCCATTCCGTTATCCCTTTTTATCTTGTTCACTTACTTATCTCATCACTTTACAAAACCATCGTGAGTTAAAGATACAATCGTATTTTTACCCTTTAAAATACATATTACATTGGTGCTACTATACGAATTTCATATGATTTGACTCTATGCTGCTCATTCATCGATGGTAAAAAGTTCAACGACAACAAAGGAGCTTACGCCAGATTCCGCAGATTATCTGATGAGATCTGCATCGAGAATGGACTGTCAGTTATTGAAAAACCGAAGGGTAAAACGCCCCGCCAGCTGCATTTTGCCGAGAAGAATGGCGAGCCCACTAAGTACAATCTGATGCGCGAAGCGATAGATAAAGCCATCTCGCTCAGCATAGATACTAGGTCTTTTCTACGCATTATGAAGCAGCAAGGCTACATTATAGATTACAGTTCGAGCAGAAAATATCCTACGATCCGCTCGTTCGATTCGAAAAAAGCTGTCAGGATGTACCACCTAGGAAGTGAATATGAGCTCGACAGAATCGCCGAAAGAATCTGGGAAAATGATACCGATGTGGTGCTGCGGAATCGCGCAGAGTTCCAGACACTATATAGATTTCCTAAGAAACATAGTGTACGTGTCAAAGGAACTAGAAGCTCAATGAAGAAGATCAGCGGCATATATGGTCTGTATCTTCACTACCTGTATCTTCTCGGTTATCGCCCGGAGAAAAAGCACCGACCGCTTTCGCCTGAAATGCGCGAGGCCTGCAGATGGTGCGATAAATATTCTGAATCCGTAAGGCTCATGGCACGCGAGCACATCCGCTCGACGGAAGACATTCAGAGATATATCGAGACTTCTGACCATAAGAAAAGTGAGCTGATTGGGTGCCGAAACAAGGTGATAAACCGCCTCAGGCGCGAGAAAAATCCTGAAAGGATAAGTGAGCTGAAAGCGGAAAGAACTCGTCTCACAGGTGAGATCTCTGAGATTCGCAAGAGCATCAGGACTGCTGAATTCACGCTTGACCGCAGTGAAAAAGTCCGCAACGACATCAAAATAGAACTAAGTTATTGTCAGGTAAATATTCATCGATCACAAAAAAGAGATAGCAAAAGCCGTGGTGTTGACCGGTGATTTTGCGCTTAAAAGGCATTATTAAAGTGCGCTGCTACACAGCCCTGCATCAAGCAGCACTAAAAAAATTTTCAGAAAGGAGGATGCCGGAGCATGGCGGAAATAAGTGTTTTGCAGCATATGATGCCTTCTTCGGCATCTTTCAGTCCGCAGGAAATGTTGTCGTTCCTCTCTGCCAATGGTACTATTGACTTGAGTAGAGTGAGAAACGAAATGATAAAAACTCAAATTGATAGGCTCATTGAGACTACTCATACAAGTCCGATCACTCAGGGACCGGACGGCAGATGGCGCACTTCAGTATACGAAGGAAAAAAGCGCCGCCTGATAGCCAAGAAGTCCCTTGATGATTTGAAGCTTGAAGTCTATTGTTTCTACACAGGTATTTCAAAGGAGGACGTATTCAGGGAACATACAATTGAATCTCTGTATCCTAGATGGAAGGAATACAAAGCACTTCATACTAACGCTAAGACATATATCATCAGGATAGACAGCGTGTGGAACAATCATTATCTTAATGATGAGATCATCAGAATACCTATTTCCAAGCTTGATAAACTGACCCTCGATACCTGGGCACACAAGCTTATCAAGGATAATGAATATACCAAAAAACAGTATTACAACCACACTATAATAGCAAGACAGGTCCTTGATTATGCAGTTGAGCTCAATCTCATTCCTTTCAATCCGTTCTCGCAGTTCAAAGTCGATAGCAGAGTATTCAGGAAAGAAAAGAAGCAGTCAAGTGAAACTCAGGTGTTCAGTCGCGATGAACAGGCTGCTATGGAGGCTCTTGCCTGGGAAGATTTTGAGAAAATCAAGCACCCTGTCAATCAGCTTATTCCTCTCGCTATGCTGTTCCAGTTTCAGACAGGACTGCGTATCGGTGAAGTCTGTGCTTTAAAGTATGAAGATATTGAAGGAGATAAATTTCTCGTCAGGAGAATGTACAGGGCAGCTACAAAAGAAGTCATTGATGATACCAAAGGCACCTTTGGCGAGAGAAGTGTGGTTCTTACCGACAAGGCAATGGAGATAATCGAGGCTGTCAACGACAGGAAACAAGAGCTTGGAATCGATAATGAATATATCTTCTCGCTCAAGGACCAGCCTGCTTCATATGATGCTCTCAAGGATCTTTATCCGAGCTACTGCAGTAAGCTTGATATCACCAACAGGAGCTCTCATAAGTCCAGAAAAACATTCGTATCCTCACTGATAGACGGAGGTGTCAATATCAATACCGTCAGAGAAATGGTCGGTCACAACGATGAAAGGACTACTCTCAGCTGCTACTGCTTTGACAGAAATACCGATGCAGAGAGAAAGAATATGATCCAGAATGCACTGTCTTCTTAGTTCTATTCTCGAATGCCCATGGGACTTTTCAGGGCAAATCTTAAAAATGTAACAGTTCAGATCCCATCTGTAACAGAAAATTCCACGAAAAAAGCCCGAAATCATTGAAATCTCGGGCTTTCTATGGCGGAGGACATGGGACTCGAA
>LFRM01018185.1_pt1 | contig 11963 bp, 11 predicted proteins | sample 618341 | NCBI WGS metagenome assembly LFRM01 (sample SAMN03654438, study PRJNA283298) | anaerobic digester metagenome | isolation source: pool of bioreactors CSTR01a, CSTR02a, and CSTR03a thermophilic anaerobic... | place: Denmark: Kgs. Lyngby | collected 2014-05-21
AATACACTTAGATAAAAAAGCTTGGGCTGCACAGTTAAGCAGCCGAAGCGATTAGGAGTCAGGCCATGCGTATTTCTAGCCTACAAGCATTTAATAACGGTATACAGGGACTGCAGCGTAACTACGCTGATGCTTTGCGCACTCAGCAGCAAATCAGCTCCGGTAACCGTATTTTAACGCCTGCAGATGACCCTGTTGCCTCGGTACGCTTGATGCAGTTAGAGCAACAGCAAAATATGCTCAGCCAATATAAAGGCAACTTAGGTGCGGCCAATAATAGCTTGATGCAAGAAGAATCCACGCTCAATTCTGTTAATAACATTATGCAGCGCGTGCGTGAAATCGCCGGTGAGGCGGGTAATGGTTCTTTAAGTCAAAATGACCGTCAGGCGCTGGCTGCAGAATTGCAAGAGCGCGAAGATGAGCTTCTTGGCTTGATGAATACCCGCAATGCCCGTGGCGAATATATGTTTTCTGGTTTTCAAGGTAAAACTCAGCCCTTTGAGCGAGCAGCTGATGGCAGCTATGACTATAAAGGCGATGAAGGCCAGCGCAAATTACAAATTGGCAGCTCCTTGAATATAGCCATTGGTGATAATGGTAAACAGGTCTTTGAAAATATCACTAACGCCGCACGCTTAGACAGTGCTTTAACTGCACCCACTGCTGGCTCGACTTTAGCGGTGTCCAAACCCTTGGTGCAAGATGAGCTGAGCTATTCGGGTAATCCTAGATTTCCAGCAGAAGGTGTGACGGTGGTTTTTGGTGATCCAGCCGCCACTCCGCCAGGCGTCGCTAAAGACTACCAAATATTTGCCAATCCTTATGTTGCAGACGGCACAGAAGTGCCACTGCAAAGTGGTAGCTTAGATAAGAATGATGAGCTTCCCGATACCCTGAATTTTCGTGGTATGACTATGCAATTTGAAGGTGTGCCGACTGGTGGTGAAACAGTGATTATTGAGTCCATTCCAGGCCGTGAAAAACAAGGTGTATTGGATACTATTCAACAGTTGCGTGTAGCCCTTGAAGACAATACGGACAGCCCTGAAGGACGTCTTGATACGCGCAGTGCAGTCGCTGCCGCATTGACCAATATTGATCACGCCATGGTCAGTATTGATAGTACCCGTGGTGCGATTGGTGCACGCATGAACGTGATTGAAACGACGTTAACGCACAATGAAGATGTTGCCATCGTCAATAAAAGCGTACAGGCTGATTTGCGCGAAGTGGATTACCCTGAAGCTTTATCTAAGCTGGCTTTTCAAAGTGTGGTGCTGGAGGCCGCGCAGCAGAGTTTTGTGAAGATCAGCCAGTTAAATTTGTTTGATAAAATACGCTGAGCTTAGTGGTATGATAATGAGCATTGCTAATCATTAGTGCGCTAAGATTATTTACGAGACAACAGGCTGATACTGCGATTTAATCAGCTATTCAGAGGTATGGGTTGGGCTTGAGAATAAGCGGCTAAGGATTGTATATTGTGGCCGGGGCGTTTAATGATGATTCGTCACCCAGCCTTATAGCAGTTCCGAGGTGAGCTATGGACATTGTTGCACATAAAAACAGTATGGCAGCGCAGGTTCTAAAGTATCAAACACCACAGATTGCGCCTGTAGCAGTTCACCGCCCAATCACAAGTCAACAGGCTATTTCGACTCCAATTCAACCGCAGGCTGATGTGTCGCTCGCTGATAAAGAATTATTAGAAGATGCAATGCTGCAGATGCAAGATGCTACACAAGCCTTGCAACGTAATTTAAACTTTTCACTGGATGACTCAACCGGTCAGATGGTGGTTAAGGTGACTGATTCATTGTCTGGTGATGTGGTTCGCCAGATGCCAACCGAAGAAGCGCTGCGTATGGCTGAAAGTTTAGCTGATATGCGCAGTTTGTTATTTAAAGCGCAAGCCTAATCAATGATAACTCTGACCAAGATTGGTTAATAAGGATAAAAAGTACATGAGCAAATCAATTCAAACCTATAACTCCGTAGTTGCTGGTCAAGATTTAACTCCCTACCAAGCGGTAGAATTATTGCTCGACGGTGCTTTAGAGTGCATTTCTAAAGCCTTGATTGCCCAACAAGACAATAATGTTGCGCAACGCGGTGAAGCGGTTGATACCACACTAACGATTCTGGGTTTATTACAAGACAGTCTGGATAAAAGCTTAGGTGGTGAGTTGGCTGAAAACCTGGATGCTTTGTATGATTATATGACTCGCCGCTTAGCCAGTGTAGCGGTGGATAATACGCCGCACAGCTTAGAAGAAGTGCAAGGTATCATTTTACAGTTGCGTGAAGGCTGGTCAGAAATTGATCCTGCTAACGAGCCAAAAGAATTAAATTAAAATAAAGCTAAAGAACCTGCGGTCGTTGACGATATAGGTAATAGTAGAAACGCTTATGGAGCATGAACTTATGAACGCAATGACCGCAATGCGACAGTACCAATCAGTTAACACTCAAGCACAAGCTCTCAGTGCTGATCCACATCGCTTGATTCAAATGTTGATCGAAGGTGGTTTAACACGCTTAGCCCAAGCACGTGGTGCTATGCAGCGTGATCAAACGGCTCTTAAGGGTGAGTTGATTGGTAAGGCAATCGCTATTGTTGGTGGTTTACGTCAAGGTCTTGATGTGCAAAAAGGTGGTGAGTTAGCGGCTAACCTTGATAGCTTATATGAGTATATGACCACACGTTTGATGGAAGCCAATCTTAAAAACGACCCAGCAATTATTGAAGAAGTGTCTGAGCTGCTGCGTGAAGTAAAAAGTGGCTGGGATGCAATTGCAGCATAAGTTGGGTTGATTAAGAGGTGGGTAGGATGAACACAAACACTGTTAAACAACTGCAAAATACCAGTACGGCATTGCGTGATGCATTAGTGCAGCATAATTGGCAGGCTGTGGGTGAGCTGGATTTACAGTGTCGCGATGCTGTTGAGCGTGCCATGGCCGACCCGCATCAGCAAACGGATGAATTACGTGATCGTATGCAAGAGTTGTTAGATTTATATCGTGAGCTGGTCAGTGCCTGTCAGACCGAGCAACAGCGCATTGCTGATGAGCTATTGCAAATTAATCAGTCAAAAAAAAGTGCTAAAATTTACCAAATGTTTGGCTGATTTTGGCACGATCAAAAAGCCCTGAGAGCACTGTTCTTGGGGCTTTTTTATGTCTGTTTTATGACGTCTCCTAACTGATTTAGTCATAAAATTGACAGTGAGCGTTTTTTTGACTCTAATAGCTAACAATTACTAGTTAAAATTGATAGTTCATTGTCATTTTAATAGGTGCTCCTTGTTTTAGAGTCTGGGTAGTCTTTATGTCACGAGAAACGAAAATCCTGCTGATCCATAATGATATGGAACAGAACAAAGAATTCGCCAGTATCCTGACGTTTTTAAATGAAGACTATCTCGCCTGTCAGGCTGAAAATTGGCGTGATGTTGTGGCTGAACTGGATTCCAGTCGCAGTGTGTTATGCGTGTTGATTGGTGGCATCAGCGAGCCAAAAGAGCTCAGCACTTTAATTAAAGAGTTGATGCAGTGGGATGAGTTTTTACCTATTGTTCTACTTGATGATCAGCAGCCTGTGAGTCTACCTGCTGCGCTAGAACAGCTGATTTTGACCCGCTTAGAGATGCCACCGAGCTACAGTAAACTACTGGGCATTTTACACCGAGCGCAAGTCTACCGTGAGATTTTTAATCAAGCGACTGAGCGCGGTAGTCAACGTGATCCTAAAATATTTCGCAGCTTAGTCGGTGCCAGTGCCTGTATGCAAAGCTTGCGGCATATGATGCAGCAAGTGGCTGACACTGAGGCCAATGTGTTGATTTTGGGTGAGTCAGGCACGGGTAAAGAAGTGGTTGCGCGTAATTTGCATTACAATTCTAAGCGTCGCGATGGGCCCTTTGTGCCGATTAACTGTGGTGCTATTCCAGCCGAACTGCTAGAAAGTGAGTTGTTTGGTCATGAAAAAGGCGCATTTACCGGTGCCATCAGCGCTCGTGCTGGACGCTTTGAGTTGGCTAAAGGCGGTACGCTGTTTTTAGATGAAGTGGGCGATATGCCACTGACCATGCAGGTGAAATTACTGCGTGTCTTGCAAGAACGTATTTTTGAGCGCATTGGCAGTAATAAGTCGTTAACCGCCGATGTACGAATTGTTGCGGCGACTCATAAAAATTTAGAAGAGATGATTGAGGCGGGTGATTTTCGTGAGGACTTGTTTTATCGTCTGAACGTTTTTCCCATTGATATGCCACCTTTGCGTGAGCGTACTGACGATATCTCCTTGCTGATCAATGAGCTGGTTTCGCGCATGGAAGAAGAAAAACGCGGCTCAGTACGTTTTAATGAGGCTGCTATCGCTTCATTATGTCAGCACGAGTGGCCGGGTAATGTGCGTGAGTTAGCCAACCTGGTTGAGCGCATGGCTATTATGTATCCTCAGGGTGTGATTGGTGTCAGTGAGCTGCCGAAGAAGTTTCGCTATATTAATGAAGATGATGGTATTCAAGAAATGCGTGATGACCTAACGGAGCGCGCCGCTTTGTTAGCTATGAGCGAAGATACTCCAGCCTCAACTGCTGGGACTGCCCAGTTACCTTCTGAAGGGTTGGATCTACGTGAGTATCTAGCCGAGTTAGAGCAAGACTTAATTCAGCAAGCACTCACTGCCGAAGATGGAGTGGTGGCTCGCGCTGCAGAACGCTTGAATATTCGTCGCACCACTCTGGTGGAAAAAATGCGTAAATATGGTATGAATCGTAAAGACGACTAATGCTATATAAGCGTCAACACTGGCGCTATTTTGCAGTTTCTTTACAATGCGGCTCTTTGTTCTCTCACGGAGCCGCAGCCATGGCGCATCATCCCGCACAGGATTCACCTTTAGGCAAAAGCAGTACCTATATCAGTCAGTACGATGCCAGTTTGTTATTTGGTATTGCACGCGCGACTAAATGGCGCGAACTGGGCTTTAGTGCTGATAGTTTGCCCTATGTGGGTGTGGATATCTGGAATTGCTATGAGCTGTCCTGGTTGCTGCCGTCAGGCAAACCTGTGGTGGCGATCGGGCAGTTTACTGTACCGGCTGATTCGCCCAATATCATTGAATCCAAATCCTTTAAACTCTATCTCAACTCTTTAAATCAAAGTGTTTACGCTAGTTTTGCGCAGGTGCAGGCTCTGCTTGAGGCTGACTTATCTGCAGTGGCACAAGCACCGGTGCAGGTGGAAATCAAAACCTTAGATCAAGTAACAGCTGAAGGGTTGCAATTGCCGCAAGGTATCTGTGTCGATGATTTAGATATTCAAATCAGCAGCTATCAGCAGCCGACGGCTGAGCTATTAGTCTGTGGTACTGAGCAGGTCGAAGAACAGCTGTACAGTCATTTACTTAAATCCAACTGTCCGGTCACCAGTCAGCCAGACTGGGGTACGCTGCATGTGCATTACCGTGGCGCAGCCTTAGATCACGCCAGCTTATTGACCTACTTGGTGAGCTTTCGCCAGCATGAGGACTTTCATGAGCAATGTGTGGAGCGGATCTTTCTTGATTTACAGCGCTGTCTCAACCCTGAGTTTTTAACTGTATCGGCACGCTATGTGCGCCGCGGTGGTTTAGATATTAATCCCTACCGCAGCAGCCAAGAGATGCCGATCAAATATCAGCGACTGGCTCGTCAGTAAAGTGTTGGTTTGTTTACATGTTATTTTGATTACAGGTTAAAACATGACGCAGTATGACCGTATTAAACTTGAACCCAGTTGGAAGGCCGCGCTTGCAACGGAGTTTGAACAGCCGTATATGCAGCAGTTGGCTGATTTTTTACGTGAGGAAAAACAGCAAGGTAAGGTGATTTTTCCGCCCGGCCCGCTGATTTTTAATGCGTTGAATTTAACCCCACTGCCGCAGGTTAAAGTGGTGATTTTAGGCCAAGACCCTTATCACGGCCTCGGTCAGGCACATGGTTTAAGCTTTTCAGTACCCGAGGGTGTGGCGATACCGCCGTCGTTACTCAATATTTATAAAGAGCTGCAGCGCGATTTAAATATCTCTATCCCTAAGCATGGCTGCTTACAAAGCTGGGCGGAGCAGGGAGTGTTATTGCTCAATACCACCCTCACCGTTGAGCAAGCGCAGGCGGGTGCTCATGCCAAAGCCGGTTGGCAGCGTTTTACTGATCGAGTGATTGAATGCGTGAATCAGCAGCAGGCACATGTGGTGTTTATGCTCTGGGGTGCGCATGCACGGGCTAAGGCGGGTGCGATTGATGCCAGCAAGCACTTAGTGCTGGAGTCAGTGCATCCATCACCCTTGTCGGCTTACCGCGGTTTTTTAGGCAATGGGCACTTTAGTCAGTGCAATAAGTTTTTACAGCGCACTGGGCAAACGCCTATTGTATGGCGATTACCCGAGTTACGCGCTGAACAGACTGAATGAACACTTTAAGTGCAGTAGTTAGGCCTGAGCGCTGGTATCACTGGCTAATTGAGTGAGTAGGCGCTCGATGGCTGCATCCAGTTCATCGAGCGCGGGCTCAATCTGCGCGGCATTACTTTTGATTAATACTTCGCAGGTTTTGCAGATAGCACGTAACTGTGGCACGCCGCAGTATTGTGTTGCACCGTGTAAGCGGTGAATGCGCTCAAGTAGAGCGTTGCGGTCGTTTTTATCACGCGCTTGTTGTAAATACAGGCGATCGCTGGGTAATGACTCAACCAGCAGATTAAGTAACTCATGGGCCAGGGATTCTTTACCGTTGGATAAAACACGGCCTTCCTGTAAATCAATGACCGGCAGTTGTTGATGTTGGGTTAAGTTGTCTGCTGGCAGCTCAAGCTGGCCTTGATTAGCGATAAAAATACCAGTCCACTTAGCAATCGCTTGTATTAAAGATTTCTCGCTAATGGGTTTGTTAATGCAGTCATTGATACCTGATTGCATAAAAAAATGAGTTTCCTCAGGTAAGGCATGTGCAGTCACAGCGATAATGGGCGTGGCATGACTGTGTTGCTGCTGTTCCCAAAGACGTATGGCTTCGGTGCATTGCTGACCGCTCATCACTGGCATTTGGATATCCATAAAGACAATATCAAAGCGGCCTTGTTTAAATAGCGTTAGTGCCGTGCTGCCATTATCAGCCACGCTGACGTGTGCGCCCATATCGCTGAGCAAGGTTTTGATCAGTAATAAATTAGCAGGATTATCATCCACACACAGCGCATGTAATGCCTGCTGATTCGGTGCGGAAATAGATGGCTGTAACTGCGTATTTTGAATGGCTAATAAATCATTGATGGCATGTTGTAAGCGGCGATGACAGGTTGGTTTACTGAGCATTTGCTCGCAAAAAGGTCGGCCGATATTATTTTGGAAAATAGAGATATCATTGGTATTGGATAGCACTAAAGTTTTGCACTGCAATTGCTGTAGCGTGTTTAAAGTGTGCTTGACTCTGTGCAGCGGATGCAGTTGTGTGTTGATACCCAGTACAGCCAGTTGGTAGGGTGTTATCCCTGAGGCAGCAATACGGACTTGCTCAACAACATCCTCCAAGCTGGTGGCGTAATGAACCTCAAGCCCGATATCCTCAAGTTGATGAGCAACAGCTTGTTGGGCTAGTGGGTGCTGCTCGTACAAAATAATGCGGTACTCTAAAGGTGTATTGTCTGTACTCATTAAATCGTTGTTATAGGCTTTAGCTAGGCGCACAGTAAACCAAAATTCAGAACCTTGTCCGAGCGTGCTATTGACACCAATTTCACCACCCATATGCTCAACCAAACGTTTGGAAATGGTTAAACCCAGCCCGGTTCCACCGGCCTGTCGAGTAACTGAGTGATCGGCCTGGTTAAAGGGCTGAAACAAGGTGTTATATTCGGTGTTGTGCATACCAATGCCGGTGTCTTGAATACTGACGCGCAGCAGGGCAAATTCATCGCTTTCATCTTCGAGCATGGTGCGCACCACCACGCTGCCGTTATGGGTAAACTTGATTGCGTTACCAATTAAGTTAGTCAAAATCTGCTGAATGCGTTGGGCATCACCAATCAATGTGCGCGGAATATCACGGTAGACTAAATTGATCAGTTCCAATTGTTTTTGATGCGCGCTGGGTGCCAGTAATGTCAGGGTGTCTTGAATTAAGTCACGCAGATAAAATGGAGCATGATCTATCACTAATTTTCCGGCTTCGATCTTGGAGAAATCCAGCACCTCATTAATGATATTGAGCAGGTTTTCTGAGGAATTAATAATGGTGTTGAGGTAGTCCTCTTGGCGAATGGTCAGATCGCTTTTTTTCAATAACTGAGTAAAACCAATGATGCCATTGAGTGGCGTGCGAATCTCATGGCTCATATTGGCTAAGAATTCTGACTTAATACGGCTGGCTTCAATGGCTTCTTTGCGTGCTAAATCCAGTTCAATGTTTTGAATTTCAATGGTTTCAAGGTTATGACTGGCATCATCTAAGGCTTGGTCAATATTGCTTTGTAATTCTTCTTGCGCTTGTTGTAGCGATTGTGCCATTAGATTCACGCTATCGACTAGCTCATCCAGTTCTTGGCAGCCAGGCGAGTCGAGACGAGTACTCAGATGTCCGTCACGGATGCGAGCGACGCCTTTTTTAATATTTTTTAACGGGGTATTGATGATGTTGCTCAGGCGCAGTGAGAGCATGGCGGTAATCAGCAAGCCAATAATAATAAATAGGCTGTTAAAAAACGCACTGCGATAACCCTCAAGCAAGGTGGCGTGGTGCGACATTTCCAAGCTAATCCAGCCAATGGGTTCTTTTGCAGGGCTATGCAATTCGGAGGGTTCAACCGGCAGGTCAGGTCGAATGCATACCGGGAGCGTCAGCTGCGAACTGGTGTCCTTGGAGAGGACGCTCAGTTGCAGAGGTTGTATGTGTTTATGTTCGGGAATGGAGGGGCCGGCATGAACTAAAATATTACCCCCTAGATCGGTCATGTGCACCGAGCGTATATCGCTGAGGTTAATGGTGTCTTGTGCGATCTGTGCGAGTTTTTCGTAATCACCGGCAAGTATAGGTTCGTAAGAGAGCAGAGCAAGCTGATTTAAAATCAGTTCGCCACGGCGCATCAGTTGGTCTTGCAAACTATTGATTTGCGAATGACTGAACCAGCTGCCGAATACGGCTGCAAAAATACTTGAGGGGAGTAGCGTCAGTAAGAGGACGCGGCCTTTAATTCCAAGGTTAGTTAACACGCTGTGATTCTCCCAACAACTTAAGCAAGCCACTCATAAAATAATCACGCCTTATAGTCCAAGGTTATAAGTTGATGCTTTCGTGGGTTATGGACTCTCTGCATTTGGGGCTATCATAGGCTTCTTTTAATTTTGATGCCGCTGCTTATTATGACTGTTCACTATCCCACACTGGCCGACTGCATCGGCAATACACCATTAATTCGTTTACAACGCCTCGGCGGCGAGACCAGTAATACATTGTTGGTCAAGCTTGAAGGTAATAATCCAGCCGGTTCAGTCAAAGACCGTCCAGCGCTATCAATGATTGAGCGCGCTGAGCAGAGCGGTAGGATTCAGCCGGGCGATGCCTTAATTGAAGCCACCTCAGGTAATACAGGTATTGCTTTAGCGATGGCCGCGGCGATCAAGGGCTACCGTATGCTGTTGATTATGCCAGATAACTCAACCGCTGAGCGCAAAGCCGCCATGACCGCCTATGGCGCTGAGTTGATTTTAGTCGAGTCAATGGAAGCGGCGCGTGATTTGGCTTTAGAGATGCAAGCGCAAGGTAAGGGCATTGTACTGGATCAGTTTTCCAATCAAGACAATCCCATTGCCCACTACAACAGCACCGGGCCGGAAATTTGGCAACAAACTCAAGGGCAGGTGACGCACTTTATCAGTTCAATGGGCACCACTGGCACCATTATGGGGGTGTCACGTTATTTAAAAGAGCAGAATCCAGATGTGCAAATTGTTGGTTTGCAGCCGACTGAAGGTGCAACCATTCCAGGGATTCGCCGTTGGCCTGAGGCGTATTTGCCGAGTATTTTTGATGCCAGTCGTGTGGATCAGATTGTTGATATGGGCCAGCACGAGGCAGAAGAGTGCATGCGCCGTTTAGCTCGCGAAGAAGGTATCTTCTGCGGTGTCTCTTCAGGAGGCTCTGTGGCTGCTATGCTGCGGGTTTCAAAAACCGTTGAAAACGCCGTATTGGTCGCTATTGTCTGTGATCGCGGTGATCGGTATTTATCCAGCGGTATTTATGCACCGGAGTTGTTATGAGTCGTCCTAAAGCCCCAAAAACCTTGCGCTTTCAAACCTCAGGCGCTGCACGTAGCACCATGCAGATTGGTAAAAAACAAGTGCTACAGATTGAGCGTTTATCCCATGATGGTCGTGGTATTGCCTTTTTAGAGGGTCGCACTTGGTTTGTCAGTGGTGCGTTACCGGGCGAGCAAGTGCAAGCACAAGTCTTAGCGGCGCGCAGTAAAGTAGTGGAAGCACAAGTTGTTGATGTGCAAACAGCCAGTGCCGATCGCATCACTCCTGAGTGCCAGTGGGCGGGGCAATGTGGTGGTTGCACTTTGCAACATATCAGCCATGCACAACAAATTGAGCTTAAGCAGGCTAACTTAGTAGAACAGCTGACACGTGCAGGTGTGATACCTAAAGAGTGGGCTGAGCCTCTTGTCGGCCCTGCTTTTGCTTACCGCCGACGCACGCGTGTCTCGGTGCGTTATGACGTGAAACAAAAGCATGTAGAAGTGGGCTTTCGGGGTTTGGCCAGCAACGATATTGTTGAGGTTCAAGCGTGCATGATTTTAGTAGCCGACTTGCAGCCGGTATTTGCCGGTTTGTCAGCTTTGCTCAATAGCTTTCAGCAGCCGCAAGCACTAGGGCATATTGAGTTGTTCAGTGGTTTGAGTAGCGCGTTATTGCTGCGCCATACGCAAGCGCTGCATGAGGATGATCTACAAAAGTTACGCGATTACTGTGCTGAGCATCAGGTACAGTTGTGGTTGCAAGGTATCGGTGAGCCGCAGCCGGATCAAGCAGGACAAACACTGAGCTATCCATTGCCACAATTTGCTTTAGACATTGCTTATCAGCCCGGTGATTTTGTGCAAGTGAATGCGCAAATGAATGAGGCGATGATTGCACAAGCATTAGAGTGGCTAGAGCCGCAGGCCGGTGAGCGCGTACTGGATCTGTTTTGTGGTCTAGGTAACTTTGCTTTACCGCTGGCGCAGACAGTTGCAAGCGTCGTTGCTGTGGAAGGGGTGGAGTCGATGTTGACCCGTGCTCGGGCTAATGCAACGGCGCATCAGCTGAGTAATGTGCAGTTTTTCAACAGTGATTTGACCCAGCCTTTGCATGAAAAAGAATGGGCGAAAAAGGGTTTTGCAGCTGCCTTACTCGATCCACCCCGCGAAGGCGCACAGGTGGTGGTTGAGCGTTTGGCGAAGTTAAAAGTACCGCGTGTTTTATATGTCTCCTGTAATCCAGCTACCTTGGCGCGTGACGCTGCGCTGCTGACGGCGCGCGGCTATCGCTTACAAAAAGCGGGTATCTTGGATATGTTTGCCCAGACCGGGCATGCGGAAGCCATGGCGTTATTTGTTAGAAAGTAAGCGCTTTATTTTCATCGTTGATGTGATGAGTTGAGTCGTCGACTCGAAGGATTGGTCATGGTACAGGTCAGAACAGAGCAGCCGATTAGCCAAGATGGCAGTATTGATTTGCACAGTTGGGTTGCACAGATTGTTGCAGTGGATCCGTTGCTCGATGCTGAAGGTTTATTAAAGGCGGGCGAGTTTGCTCGCGATGCAGAACTGAAAGCCCAAGCTGCGCATAATATCTGGGTAGAGGGCACCTCCAGTCTGCAAATCGGTTTAGAAATAGCGCAAATCTTAGTCGACTTAAAACTGGACCAAGAAACTCT
>LFRM01373708.1_pt1 | contig 11962 bp, 9 predicted proteins | sample 618341 | NCBI WGS metagenome assembly LFRM01 (sample SAMN03654438, study PRJNA283298) | anaerobic digester metagenome | isolation source: pool of bioreactors CSTR01a, CSTR02a, and CSTR03a thermophilic anaerobic... | place: Denmark: Kgs. Lyngby | collected 2014-05-21
GAAAAGATTTGAAACGTTTTTCAAACCAAATGCCTCTATCTCTAAAAGCGGATGCAAAGATAGAACGTTATTTTGAAAGCACCAAATGTATTTTGAAATTATTTTTAAAAGCTTAATGAATTCAATTCACTATAGATTTAAAGTCATTATCAAATAAACCAAAAGAAGCATTTTCAAAAGTTCTAATCTCTTTCAGAACGGGTACAAAGATAGAGCATTTTACTATTACCATCCAAATATACTTTCATTTATAATTCTCATACTATTACCCTATTAATTTCACTTATAATCAACTAGTAATCTATGCATTAGCTTCCTTTTTAATGTAAGAAGCTCATAAATCATCTTCAATATTAACCTATAGTTCAAGTAGTTAAATATAAAATTAAAATTTCTATAAACAACTACTTATATTGATTGAATCAATTAATATTAATTCATAAATAAGAGTCTATCTTCTGATTTTAAACATCTTACTATCCATTAATCAAATTATTACATGCTAAAGAAATAAGATAATAATAAGCTTTATATATATACATGAACGCATGATAGTTTGGTTTATTCTTTCAAAACTTAAAAATGTGTACTTATTCTATTCGATTGTTTTTAATATCATCTACTATTTCCGGATTAAGCAGAGTGCTTATATCTCCGAAGTCAGAGAACTGCCCTTCCGCAATTTTCCGCAAGATGCGTCTCATAATCTTTCCAGAACGTGTTTTTGGCAAACCGTTTACAAATTGAATTCTATCTAATTTTGCAATAGGTCCGATTTGATCAGCTATCAATTGGTTGATTTCTCTAATAAGATTATTTTTATCTCGCCATAAACCCGCATCTTTTATTACAACAAACCCATACAATGCATTGCCTTTTATATCGTGTGGATAACCTACAATGGCACTTTCTGCAACATATTGATGTTCATTAATGACATCTTCTATAGGAGCAGTACCCAAATTATGACCTGAAACTATAATTACATCATCCACTCGACCTGTTATGCGATAATAACCCACCTCATCACGTAATGCTCCGTCTCCACTAAAATACTTTCCAGGAAAAGTTGTAAAATAAGTGTCTATATAACGTTGATGATCGCCCCAGATAGTTCTTGCAATTCCAGGCCAAGGATATTCAATGCATAAATTACCCATTTTCTGATTACCTTCAATTTCATTTCTCAACTCATCCATTAATACGGGTTTAATTCCTGGAAAAGGCAAAGATGCATATGTAGGTTTGGTTGGTGTAACAAAAGGTATTGCAGAAATAACAACTCCTCCTGTTTCAGTTTGCCACCATGTGTCTACAAGGGGGCATCTTTTATTTCCAACATGATCATTATACCAATGCCAAGCCTCTTCGTTGATAGGCTCCCCAACTGAACCAATAACTTTCAATGACTCTAATCGAAAATCTTGAACAAACTCTATTTTTTCTTTTGCAAGGGAGCGTATAGCAGTAGGTGCAGTGTAGAACTGGTTAACTTTGTGTTTTTCAATTACTTCCCAGAAGCGACTATGAGTTGGATAAGACGGAATACCTTCAAAAATAATTGTGGTCGCTCCATTCAGCAGCGGACCATATAGTATATATGAGTGTCCAGTAATCCAACCAATATCGGCTGTACACCAATAAACATCGCCCGTCAAGTAATTGAAAATATTTTTAAAAGTATAAGCAGTATATATCATATAGCCCGCAGTGGTGTGAACCATTCCTTTGGGTTGACCTGTAGAACCAGATGTATAAAGAATGAATAATGGATCTTCTGCATCCATTATTTCGGCAACACTTGTAGATTCAGCATTATCCAATAAAGGTTGCAAAAAGAAATCGCGTCCCTCCATCATATCTATTTCTTGATTTGTACGCTTTACTACAAATACTTTTTCTACAGTTGGTGTTTTTTTAAGAGCTTCATCAACAATTCCTTTCAAATCAATTGTTTTTGAACCCCTAAATCCGCCATCAGCGGTTATTAAAACTTTACAAGTACTATCATTGATACGTGTGGATAAAGCATTGGCAGAAAACCCCGCAAAAACTACTGAATGTATTGCTCCAACACGTGCACAAGCTAAAATGCTGAATGCAAGTTCAGGAATCATCGGTAAATATATACAAACTCTGTCTCCCTTTTCCACTCCGTTTGATCGAAGAACATTTGTCATTCGAGAGACTTCAGCATACAATTGATTATATGTATAGTGTTTAGACTCTTCATTGGGGTCATTAGGTTCAAAAATAATTGCAGTTTCATCTCCCTTATTAGCCAGGTGACGATCTATACAGTTCTTTGTGATATTAAGTTTAGCATTTTTAAACCAGGTAAATTCGGCTTTTTGCATATCAAACTCAACCACTTTGTCCCACTTTTGATACCAAGTAAAATTCTCCTCAGCAATTTTACTCCAGAATTTTTTCGGATTGTTGATTGATTTCCGGTAGACCTTAAAGTATTGCTCTAATGATTTAATAGAATAGTTGCTCATAGTTTCTATTATTTAAGTTTTTAATAGAAACAAAGGCATCAGATAATAGTTTATCAATCGCATTGTTTTTACGTTTTTACGTTTTTACGTTTGCAAAAATGACAATTGGCAAATATCAAGTTTACTATTTTTCTAATAACCTATCGCAGATATGGCATAAAAGAGTCTGAAATCAATTCCATTGTTGAGGATTGAGCGTTCATATCATGTAAGTGGGATCCATGGCTGTAGAAATGTTTGGATTTGCTATAATGTTGTTTTTCTGAGCAAATAATTGAGAAATAAGCCGTGAAAAAACTAAAACTGACCTAAAATTGAATAATAAACTGATGAGAGAAGAGTTTGATTTCTAGAATTGGATATTTATGGTATGAATGGTGCAGATTAGGATAATAATACAGAAATAATCTGTTGGGAAACATTTCCCCCGTAATGAATTCGATTTTCAACAGTTTTATGTTTGAGAAACATATATAGTATAATTAAAAAAGAGATAAAAAGCTGATCCATTAATGAATTTCCTTTTATCTCCTCAATGTATCATAATCCATAGAAAGGATTATATAGACTTATAAAATCAAAATGCTGATATCTGAGCACTTCTGTATACTTCGGGTATCAATTCGAATTCTATTTTCTCTTTATTTCTCTCTACTTCAATTGATAATGTTCGTGGAGTATACCAATCTATATACTGATTAAAGTTAAACAAGTAAGTAAATGCTGTCTTAAAACTCTTTTTATTCAACATTTTCGAGACTTGATTATATTCCCCAACTTCCCAGAACATGCAATCTTTATATCCATTAGTATCTGTATAGCGAGTATTGGGGTTACGTAAATTCATTGTCTCATTAATAAATTGTCTATAGGAGTTGGTAAGAGCTTTCAGATTATTGTTTAATTTGACACCTTGTATACTCTTTACAAGATCTCCTCTTTTAATTCCAGCTTCTGCAGCGGGAGACTTCTGATCTATATAAGCAATACTTGAAATATTATCAATGTTATAATTCAATCCTGTATAATTAAACTTTAAAAAATTGACTTCATATGTAGCTAAGTTCATACTTCCAGGATAGGGATACTTGAGCAATATAAGAGGCAAGTTGGTTTCTAAGTAATTCTCCAAGCCATAGTTACTTTTAACACGTTCTTTTACTTCACACTCCCAAATTTGAACCATTTTTCCTGGTTCAATATTTTTCACATCATGAAAGCGGTATCCAAATTCTAAGAAATAAGCTATTTCATTATTCTCTACTACTTCAGTAGGAGAATAAAGAGGTAGTTTTACCATTTTATTCTTTTCAATATCAAATCTCCAGTTAGATTTAGTTTCATCTTTTTGGTCTATCGAAATTGGTTGGTATGCAGGATTGTTCTGATAACTATAAAAAGTCTGTATTATGAAATCAGGATTCTCAGTATCTCTTTTGAGACCACGTTTTTTCAGCATTCGCTCAAAAATGGCTGTTATTCGCGCATCTATATCAGGTGTGCCTTCACCAGTCGGCGCAAAATCAAATGTTCGATAATCTGATAAAACAGCTTTTGGATTAGTCGTAATCTTCATTGGTATATGAAAAGTTCTATCCTGAACGTCTTCTAAGCTATAAAAAGCAAACACAGAAGCCAACTTTGATTCATCAATACCGTTACTTGCTTTACAATCTTTGTCTAATTGTATAGTTTTGAAATCAGTCTCTAGATTTCTAATAGATATTTCCATATTATGGCTATCATTATCGAGCATCCAAGCTTTAATTGTATGGTGAGGTTTAAGATATGTTCCTTTCCCATTAACTTCGAGAATAATATCATTTAGCTTTAAGCCAGCTTTCTCGGCTGGAGAACCAGGGGTGATGTTTATTATTACAGGTTCTCCGTTACCCCAGTTCGGATTATTACTAATTTCAAAAGCGAAACCAGCTCGGCAAACAACTGGAACTGACTGAGCATTTATTTGCAATACAAGAAAAGATAAAATTATAAAAGAAACTATTTGCCTCATTATATTATATATTTATACATGAAAATAAAATGATAACTATTATCACATAAAACAAAGATAAAAGTTTTTTCCAAATAAAATTGCTTGCACGATAATTAAAAGACTCTCGTAAAATAATTTATGAGGCTTTTTATTTTATCTTTGTATAGTTACAAGCTCAAAACTAAAGAATAATATGATTATAGACAATATAAAAAATGCCTCTCTATATTATAATGTACACAAGAATTTCAAAAAAGCTTTTGACTTTCTTGAAACTATCGACTTCAGCAACTGCAATGAAGGCACTATTGAAGTAGATGGCAATAATATAAAATCAATTATTAGTACAAATAAACTCAAAAGTAAAAGAGACGCAATATTAGAGACGCACAAAAAATATATAGATATACATATTCCTATATCAGATAATGAAACTTTTGGTTGGAAAACGGCCAAAAAGCTCGAAATTAGTGTAGATGATTATGATTCTGAAAATGACTTTCAACTATTTCATGACATCCCCACCATTTACTTCACCATTACACCCAGTGAGTTTGCAATTTTTCTTTCAGAAGATGCCCACGCTCCTTTAATTGGAACAGGTGAGTTGAAAAAATTAATTTTTAAAATCGCCATAGATTAAAATTCTATGATAACAACTTAAAACTATGCTAGAATTAATAAAGAATGATCCTTGGTTAGAACCTTACAAGCAATTTATTGATAAAAGATATAATAAGTTTCGACTCAAAGAAAAAGAGATTACTCAAAACAACACGATTAGTCTATCAGATTTTGCAAATGGTCACATCTATTTTGGATTAAATAAAACATCTAACGGATGGTCCATTAGAGAGTGGGCACCCAATGCAACCGAAATATATCTTATAGGCTCTTTCAACGATTGGAAACATGAAGAGAAATATAAGTTCAGTCGAATAGAAGAAGGTGTATGGGAATTATATTTAGACAAAGATAACATTCATCATTTAGATTACTACAAACTATATGTAAAATGGGACGGAGGTTCGGGTGAACGTATACCTGCTTGGTGCAAATATGTTGTGCAAGATGATAATACACACCTGTTTAGCGGTCAAGTTTGGGAACCCGAAAACAAATATACTTATAAAAATAAAGATTTCACTCCCTCTACCTCACCAATTCTTATATATGAAAGTCATATAGGAATGGCCTCTGAAGAAGAAGACGTTGGCACTTATAACAACTTCAGAGAAAACATACTTCCAAAAATAAAAGAAAAGGGTTACAATACAATCCAACTAATGGCTATACAAGAACACCCTTACTATGGTTCATTTGGCTATCATGTTTCCAGTTTTTTCGCTCCCTCATCTCGTTTCGGAACCCCTGATGAGTTGCGTCATTTAATTGATGAAGCTCACGGAATGGGAATTGCTGTTATAATGGATATAGTACATTCTCACGCAGTGAAAAACGAAGCTGAAGGTTTGGGACGACTTGACGGATCGTGTGATTTATATTTTCATGGCGATGATAGACGTGTGCATCAAGCATGGGACTCTCTTTGCTTCAATTATGGCAAAGATGAAGTAATGCACTTTTTACTGTCCAATTGCAAATATTGGCTCGAAGATTTCAAATTTGATGGATACCGTTTTGATGGAGTCACCTCTATGATATATTATAGTCATGGTTTGGAAGAATCGTTTATAGGTTACGATAGTTATTACAACGGAAAGCAAGATTTAGACGCAATATGCTATCTAACACTTGCCAATAAACTAATTCATGAAGTAAATCCTAATGCAATTACAGTTGCCGAAGAAGTTAGTGGTATGCCAGGCTTGGCTGTTGATCCCGATAAAGGAGGCTTTGGTTTCGATTACCGTATGGCAATGAACATACCTGACTTTTGGATTAAAACAATCAAAGAGGTCAAAGACGAAGACTGGGATCCTTCAGCTATTTTTTGGGAAGTTACGAATAGAAGAGCTGACGAAAAGACAATTTCATATGTTGAAAGTCATGACCAAGCATTAGTAGGTGACAAAACTCTTATTTTCAGACTAATTGATAAGGAAATGTATTGGTTCATGTCTAAGTCTACTCCCTCTTTGTTAGTAGATAGAGGCATATCACTACACAAAATGATAAGACTTGTGACAGCCTCAACAATAAATGGTGGATATCTCACCTTCATAGGCAATGAGTTTGGACATCCGGAATGGGTGGATTTCCCCCGTGAAGGAAATAACTGGTCACACAAATATGCCCGCAGACAATGGAGCCTAAACGAAGACACAAACTTGAAATATCACTATATGGGCGATTTTGATAAAGAGATGTTGACATTAATAACGTCTGTGAAAGACTTTCAAGACTTATCTATAATTAAAATATGGGAAAAGAAGAAAGACAATATATTGGCCTACATGCGTGGTAGTCTATTGTTCGTTTACAATTTCAATCCTACTCAATCATTTACAGATTATGGAATGCTTGTTCCTGAAGGAGAATACAAAGTAGTTTTAAATACAGATGAAAAACGTTTTGGGGGGTTTGGCTTGACAGATGACAAGGTACATCACTTTTCTCATTTCGACGAATTGTACAGAAAAGAACACAAAGGTTACCTCAGATTATATATTCCGGCACACACAGCCATGGTTCTAAAAAAAATAAGCAATTAAATAACACTAATAAATAATATAAGATGAAATTATATCCATTGAAATTTCAACCAATTCTTAAAAATATCATTTGGGGTGGTAGTGAAATATCTAAATTCAAAAGTTTAGATAAGGAGACCCCAGGCATAGGTGAAAGTTGGGAGATTTCTGCAGTTGAAGACAATGTGTCGATTATAGAAAACGGAGATTTAGCTGGCACGCCTCTTGATGTATTGATAAATAAAGCAGAGGCTAAATTAGTAGGAAAGAAAATCTTTGATAAATTTGGTGATAAATTCCCACTTCTCATCAAATTTATTGATGCTCGTGACGATTTATCAATTCAAGTACATCCCGATGACAAGTTAGCAAAGGAAAGACACAACTCTTTTGGCAAAACCGAAATGTGGTATGTAGTGAAAGCAGCACCAGAAGCTTTTATATTCTCTGGATTTAAGGATAAGATAACACCTGAGGAATATGTAGAGAAAGTGGCTAATAATACATTTACTGATACACTTCAAAAGCATTTCGTTAAAGAAGGCGATGTTTATTTTATTCCTGCTGGACGAGTACACGCCATTGGGAGTGGATGTTTTGTTGCTGAAATTCAACAAACATCTAACATTACCTACCGCATTTACGATTACAACAGAAAAGATGCCAATGGAAATTCAAGAGAGTTGCACACTGAACTTGCCAAAGATGCTATTGACTTCACAGTTTACGACTCTTATAAAACTGACTACGAATCAAAACATGATCAAACCAATGAGCTTGTTAGTTGTGAATACTTCACCACTAATCTGCTTGAAATAGATAAAGCTATTGAAAAAGATATTTCAAGCATTGATTCATTCATTATATATATGTGTCTTGAAGGAACATGTATTTTGAAAGACAATAAACAAAACAAAATAACCTTGAGTAAAGGTGAAACAACATTGATTCCGGCAGATACACAGAATATAGTTATTACCCCTTCAGGCAAGGCTAAGCTGCTCGAAACATTTGTGAAATAAATAAATAAATAAATAGGACTGATTTTAAATGATAGGGATAATACTTCTAAATGTAGGAACCCCAGCTGAATGTTCAAAACCAGCTGTAGAACAATTTATTGGCGATATGCTTTCTGACCCTTTAGTGTTAGATAAATTTAAACCCGTATCTAAGTTTCTTGCTCGACAAATTATTGCACCTTTGGGTTCATCTAAGTCATTAGACAAATATTCACTTATTTGGAGAAAAGAAGAACCAAAAATTTCGCCAATTCTCTACTACATGCAACAATTAAGAGACAATTTAGAACAACAAAAAAATGTTCCAGTTGAAATTGCAATGCGATACGGATCACCCTCCATAGCGTCAGCCTTTGATTCTATATATAGGAAGTGCCCAAATCTAAGTAAAGTTGTTGTTTTTCCATTGCTCCCGCATTACGCACAATCATCCACTCAGACATCAACAGACGAAATCAAACGTGTATACAATAACAATGATTATCCGTTTGATATTAAAATCACCGAGCCGTACTATAGTCATCCAGCATATATTAGTGCACTTGCCACTCATGTTAGAACTTATTTAACTGATGGTTTCGACCGTTTAGTTTTTTCATATCATAGCTTACCGATCCATCAAGTGAAAAAAGCTTGGAGAAAAGGAAAAGAATATGACTATGTATACCAAGTAAAAGAAACAAACATGTTGTTAACTAATGAGTTGGGAGTAAGTCCAAAAAAAACATTATTATTTTATTCATCTCAACGAGGCAATGGATGGTTAAGACCTTTTTTAGATAAAGACATTGCAGACTTACCAAAGCTAGGATGGAAGAAGATAGTGATATTAGCGCCTGGTTTTCCTGTAGATAATTTGGAAACACTTTTTGATGTAGATTTAGAAGCAAGAGAACTTTTCATGAAAGCTGGAGGAGAAAAATTTACATTTATACCATCGCTCAATGCTGAAGATTATTGGGTAGATGCTATATGGAAAATAATTACGACTTCATGATGATAGATAAATCAAAAAAAGGATATACAGTTATTATTGCCAACGGAGAATTTCCAATTCACAAACGACCCAAAGAGTGTATAAAGAATGCTTCATACACAATTTGTTTAGATGGTGCACTAAAATTGACCTTGAAAAACAACATTACTCCCAATATAGTAATTGGAGACGGTGACTCTATTTCGGAAATGCTAAAAGAGGATTATGCTCACTTACTGCATCTCTTTACTGATCAAGACACAAATGATCTAACCAAAGCGATAAACTACTGCATACAAAAAGGGCTGAGAAAAATCAAAATTGTTGCAGCAACTGGTAAAAGAGAAGACCATACTTTGGGCAACATCTCTCTTTTATTGGAATATATGCACAAAGTTGAAGTGGAGATGATTACCGACTATGGGATTTTTACACCCATTGTATCTACAACAAAATTTGAAAGCATAACTGGTCAACAAGTTTCTATTTTCAACATAGACAATAGCCCAGTCACTTCGCATAACCTGAAGTATCCATTAAAGAATCTAGTATTAGACAACTTGTGGAAAGGAACTTTGAATGAATCAATGGGCGAATATTTTACTATAGAAACAAAAGGGAGAACATTAGTATATAGAACATTTGAAGTGAAAACTAAATAAACCTATACAAGATATATATACTGTCTTGCTATTTCGTATAAACAAACAACTACGACTATATAATTTAATACAACTCCCGCAGAACTTCCAATGACTTAATTTCAGCAAAATCATAAACATGCATTCTGTAATAATCCAACATAAAGTTGATTAATAGATTCCTATCGCCTTGCGACAATTGATAGAGATGCATATTGTTGTAATTTATTTTTTTTAAAACATTCAAAAAGTTACTTTGCTTAAAATTTAAATAGTGGTTGTGAGTACTTTTTCCAAAAGCATATTCACCATTCATCAAATCAAATAGAGAATCTTTATGGTAATCATCTAAATTGGGAGCTATTCCCAAAAATTGAGCAAGGTTGAACATAAATGCAAGATGAAAATTGGCTAAACCTCTATCTTTTTCTTCCAATGTTATAATCGAATCTTTTATAAAACAAAATACTACTTTATTTTCGTTGGTCTCCTGCAAAACTTTGGTGAGAAACTCTGACAAAAAGAAAGCAATTGAAAGCTTTATCACATTCACGTTGATTGAATACAATGGGAATTGACGCTGCACGTCTTTCAATCTATGTATCTGACGTAGGGGGAAGTGCTCTACCTCCATATCTATTACTGATAAAGGATAAAACAGAGCTGGGTTAATCTTAGGTTTTTTACTTTTAGAAATAGGTAGCATATAAGCTGTCCGGCCAAAATCTGATGTAAAGACTTGAGCTATCGAAAATCTATCGTTGTACTTAGTAGCACTTAATACAATACCCTGAGTTTTATGAAACATCTTATAAAAACATCTTCACATACTGTTTATAAAGAGAAGTACTTACCTCGTTCCAATAGGTCATTATACTTTTCCTCATTAAACTGATAATAAAAAGCTCCTCTTTTAGAAGACAAAGTATCTTTTATATCCAATTTATCTAATATTTCCATTGATGATAGTTTTTTCCTAAAGTTGCGTTTATCAATTTCCCTTTGATAAATAGCTTCATACAAATCTTGCAAAGCTGGTAGGGTAAACTTCTCATCGAAAAACTCAAATATAATTGGCTCCATCGACACTTTAAATCGCAATAGCGTTAATGCATCTTTTACCATTTGGTTGTGATCAAATATAAGTTTTGGTAGCTCCTTTATATTTATCCATTTGGCATCAAATTTTTGTGCCAAGGTAGTATCAAATTCCTCTAACCTGACAAGAGCATAAAAAGCAACCGAAATAACGCGCCCTCCTGTATCTCTATCAATTTCACCATAAGCATTTACCTGTTCCATGTAAATACCTTCTTGTTGCGTGTAATCGTATAACACTTTTTTAGCTGCAGCTTCTAAGCTTTCGTTTTCAGCTACAAAGCCACCCATCAACGACCACTCGCCTGCTAAAGGTTCTACAGGTCTGCGCGTAAGTAAAACATGAAGTTCTTTGTCTTTAAACCCAAAAATGATGCAGTCGGCTGCAACTAAAAATCTGGATTTGTTTATGTAGTATTGATTAATCATTTGATTGTGTATGTGTGTGTTTGTTAAGAAAAAAGTTGGAGTCCTATTGTATAAACAGAGCTCCAACTTCTTTAAATGATAAATTAGATAAAGTAATTAGAGTTTTCTAGCTCCGTCGCTTATCACAACGTCATAAACTTTTGGCTCATGATCATACTTCTCTTTGAATTCAGCTTTAGCATCTATAATAAACTGATCGTACAATTCATCTTTTACCAAGTTGATTGTGCAACCACCAAAACCACCACCCATAACTCTTGATCCGGTTACGTTGTGTTTTTTTGCCAGGTCGTTCAAGAAATCGAGTTCCTCACAACTAACTTCGTAAAGCTTGCTCATTCCGTGATGCGTTTCATACATTTTCTGACCCACTGTTTCGTAGTCATCTTTTTGCAATGCATTAGACACATCATGTACACGTTGTGTTTCTTCAATCACATATTGTGCGCGCATGTAGTCCTCTTCTGTAATATCGCTTTTCACTTCATTAAGCATTTCCATAGAAGCATCGCGTAAAAACTCAACTTCTGAATGGTTCTTGCTAATTGCTTTTGCAGCACGTTCGCACGATTCGCGTCGTTTATTGTAAGCCGACGATGCTAACTCATGTGTCACACGTGTATCTAAAAGTACAAGTTTATAGCC
>LFRM01383260.1_pt2 | contig 11959 bp, 10 predicted proteins | sample 618341 | NCBI WGS metagenome assembly LFRM01 (sample SAMN03654438, study PRJNA283298) | anaerobic digester metagenome | isolation source: pool of bioreactors CSTR01a, CSTR02a, and CSTR03a thermophilic anaerobic... | place: Denmark: Kgs. Lyngby | collected 2014-05-21
ATGTGCCACTACAAAATAAACACGGTGTTATTGTTGCATCCGCTTTTAATTTTTAACTATAAACTTTTAACTTGAAATTACTTTTTCCGTATCTCCGCTCTCTTAATCTTACCACTTATTGTCTTGGGCAATTCATCAACAAACTCTATGATGCGCGGATATTTGTAGGGTGCAGATACTTTTTTAGTGTGATTTTGAATCTCTTTTGTCAATACATCTTTATCTTGATCCTTGAATTTTGAGTTCAAAACAATGGTTGCCTTTATAATTTGTCCTCTCACTTCATCAGGCACACCCGTTACAGCACACTCAACAACAGCAGGATGTGTAAGAATAGCACTTTCCACCTCAAATGGGCCAATTCTATAACCAGAACTCTTTATCACATCGTCCGATCGACCTTCAAACCAGAAGTATCCGTTTTCGTCTCTCCAAGCCATATCGCCAGTTCTGTAAACATTATCGCTGTAAACAGAACTTGTTAACTCTTCATCTTTATAATATCCCATAAACAATCCAAGGGGAATAGACCTGTGTGTTCTGAAAATGACTTCGCCTGTTTCTCCGTCTTCTACCGAACGTCCGTCTGTATCAATTAAATCGATATCATACGTGGGATTGGGAACTCCCATTGAGCCTGGAATAGATTTCATCCATGGAAAAGTGATAATGGTAGCAGTTGTTTCAGTCTGTCCAAATGCTTCGCGAATCATCAATCCGGTTGCATCTTTGAAAGCGTCAAATACCGATGGATTGAGCGCTTCACCAGCAGTAGTTACATATTCGAGCGAAGAGAGATCGTATTTTGTCAAGTCTTCTTTGATAAGAAAACGATACACAGTGGGAGGTGCACAGAAAGAGGTAATCTTATAATTGGCAATCAATGCTAACATATCAGCAGGATCAAACCTCTCATGATCGTAAACCATAATTTCTGCTCCCACAATCATCTGCCCGTATAGTTTTCCCCAAACGGCTTTGCCCCAACCAGTGTCGGCAACGGTGAGGTGAAGACTATCTTCGTGCAAATTGTGCCAATATTTGGCTGTAACAATATGACCAAGAGGGTACATAAAATTGTGAATAACCATTTTGGGTTCTCCTGTAGTGCCTGACGTAAAGTACAATAACATTATATCGTCATTACTATTAACGTGCGTTGGACGAACAAACTCTGGAGCATCTTGCAAACCTTTTTCAAAATTAACCCAACCTGGTTTATCAGTTTCGCCAGAACATATCTTGATTTTAACACTTGGAGAATCAGTCATTGACTCATCTATGTGCGTTAATACCTGATGGTCGTCAACTGCTACAATTGCTTTAATATTTGCAGCATTGTTTCTATATACAATGTCTTTTTTTGTAAGCAAATGTGTAGCTGGAATAGCAATAGCCCCAATTTTGTGCAAACCTATAATAGCATACCAAAATTGATACCTTCTTTTCAGAACAAGCATCACCATGTCAGACTTCTCAATTCCTTGTTGCTGAAAGAAAGATGCAGCTTGATCGCTTTTCTCTTTCAATTCTTTATAGCTAATTCTTATATGTTTGCCTTTATCATTTACCCAACACAAAGCGCTTTTGTTTGGCTCTGTTTTAGCCCACTCATCAACAACATCGTAAGCAAAATTGAAATTGTCTGGAACATTCACATGGTAGTTCTCAGCAAAGTCTTCTGTTGAGCTAAAAGTAGTCTGATTTAAAAATTTATTAATCATGTTTTATTTTTATCTGTTCAACTATATAATTACTACTAAGAGTTTCACTGGCTTTCCATCCATTGGTTGCATACCATGTGATAGAGATGCATCAAAATATATACTATCGCCTTCATTCAGAATAAGTTCTTTGTTATCTATAAAGATTCTCATCCGGCCCTCTAACACCCTGTTAAACTCTTGTCCACCGTGATTGCTTAAATTCAATGGAAGATTGGCCACACGAGGTTCTATTGTTACTTCAAATACCTCGGCCTTTCTGTTGTTAAAACCACCAGCCAAAGTTTGATATTTATAAGTCTCCACTCTGTTTATAGATAAACCTTTGCCTTTTCGTGTCAGAAAATAGTGGCTCATTTTAGGTTCATCATCAAACATCAGAATAGAAGTGTCAATATTAAACTTCTCCGATATTGCCCTCATTATACTGATGGTCATGTCTTTCTCGCCATGCTCATACTTTATATAATCATCAATAGGAATATCACAAGATGCCGCAAATACCTCTTTTGTCATTTCTAACGACTCTCGCAAACCTTGCAATCTAAGACCAATCTGTTTTAATACTTCACTCATAGTATATTTCTTTTTATCTGTTTAAAAGTTTGCTAAAGTAGGAAATTTACACTTGACTTCATAGCAAATTGATAAATAAAAGTGCTGTTTGCTTTCATTTTTACAAACTATCCACTCTAATTAGCTTTTTTACAAGACGTCATTATTTAGAATGCTTAGTATATAAGCTCAATACTATAGAATGCATAATGCAACATGCCAATTGATGTATTTCAATTATCAAAACCACTCCATTATAAATTGTTAAACACTTTGCAATGTGTAACCTATCTTCAACACCCCTTGTCTTAAAGATGAAAACAAATTTAAAAACTTACGTTTATGAAAAATTTAAAAGTTCTCTTTTTTACATTGTTGTTCATAGTAATTAGCTTAACAACTGCTTCAACTAAGAATGTGGAAATAGTTAGCAAAAAGTATTCAATTAAATCCTTCTCATCTATCTTGGCTAATACTGTAGCCGATATTGTTTATACACAATCTGATGCACTTAGCGTGAGAGTAGATGGAGAAAAGGAGTTGTTAGACCATTTAATTATTAAGGTGGATAATGGTGTGTTGTCTATTACAGGTGATGAAGAGTTGAATAGTAAAAATGATATATCTCTTGTAGTTTTTATTAACTCACCAAACCTTACATCCATTGCAACTTATGGAAAAGGCGATTTGTGTTTAAAAGGTCTGGTAAAGAGCGATCATTTGATCATCAAATCTTTTGGAATTGGCAGAGTACACGCATTAAATTTGCAATGCGAAAAAGTATGTGTAGATTATGATGGTATAGGTAGTATGAAGTTGGGAGGAACAACACAGCAAGTGGAAATATTTTCAAGTGGAATTGGCAATATTTATTGTGAAAACTTATTGGCAAAAAATGCTGTTGTAAGATCAACAAGAATTGGGAAAGTAAACTGTTTTGCATCTGAAGCTATAAGCCTTTTAAATGATGGAATTGGTGAAATTACATATCACGGAAATCCCAGCTTTAAAAATTTCCAAAATAAAGGAATGGGTGAGATAAATAAAGGTTAGTAGATTTATCTATCTTTAAAAAGCACAAAAAAGTAATGGCTCCTTTAAAATAGTTTTGAAGGAGTTTTTACTATTATTTTTGAGCCAACCTTCACTAAAAGCTTATACAAAGATGGACAAGATCTTTTAAATTTTAGGTCTTAACTTTTAATTAGAAGATACTTTTAATCCACGCCACTGCCCTCTCCGGCCATTCATTGACCAGATGTCCCGTATCTCGCACACCATATCCATGATATCCTGTTGGGTACAGATGCATTGCCACTGACACCTTTGCTTCTTTGAGGGCGTAATAATAGAACAGACTACTATTCAAAAGTTTATGATCGTCTTGTGTTTGGACTATGAATGTGGGACAAGAATCTTTGTTTACAACTAATTCGGGAACAACTGAGAAGTTCTCTCCATCTAAATATGCTGGATAGATGAGCATACAGAAATCAGGCTTTACACTTGTTTCATCAAGCTTATCGATGGGTATATAAGAAAGCTCTTCAAAGCTATTACTGGCTATTGAAGCTGTGAGTGCGCCAGCAGAGAAGCCAAGAACACCTATTTTGTTTTCATTTATATCCCACTCATCGGCATGCAAACGTGTATAGGCAATGGCTCTTTGTAGGTCTTGCAAAGGAGCTGCGTGTTTTGGCAAATCTTTGCGACGTGGCACACGATATTTCAACAACACGCAATTAATGCCATAACTATTAAACAATTCGCAAACTTCTGTGCCTTCCAAATCGTAGGCCAAGACATTGTACCCTCCTCCAGGATTAATAATAATAGTTACACCTAAATTGTTTTCCTCTGGTGCAGCGAAAAATGCAATGGTAGGCTCGCTCACATTAGCAACTATTAATACGGGCAAACCCCCTACCTTAATGTTAAAGGGATTCTCTTTTTCTTCCATTGTTTCTCTTTCACCAGGTGCTCCGTTAGGAAAAAGTAGTATTTTGTCTTGTTGTATCATAGTATTTGTAGATTGTATTGTGTAGTTATAATGTAACTTGCAGTCATCATCAAGAAAAATATTTTAGATTATTTGTCGAGCATCCCAATATCTCGCAACCAACTTAGAGCTCTATAAGGCCATTCGTTTACCAAATCTCCCGTATTTCTCAGTCCATATCCATGACCACCAGAGGGATATAGATGCATAGCAACCCTCCCTTTTGCTTCTTTCAAAGCATAATAATAAAACAAGCTGCTATTCAGCAAACTGTGATCGTCTTGCGTCTGCACTATAAATGTGGGAGGAGTTTGGTCAGTTACTTTTAATTCGGGTGCAAGTGAGAAGTTCTCCCCATCTAAATAGGCTGGATAAATGAGCATACAGAAATCGGGGCGAACACTTACTTTATCGCTATCGTCTATTGCCGGATAGGTGAGTTGATCGAAATTGTTACTTGCCATAGCTGATAGATGAGCGCCTGCTGAAAAGCCCATTACTCCAATTCTGTTTTCGTCGATGTTCCATTTTTTTGCATGAGCACGTGTGTAGGCAATAGCTCTTTGCAGGTCTTGCAATGGTGCTTCGTGTTTCTCTAAGCCTTTGCGATGAGGAACTCTATATTTCACCAACACACAATTGACGCCCAAACTATTGAATCGTTGGCATATTTCTGTTCCCTCTAAATTATAAGCCAATATATGATAGCCTCCACCCGGATTTACAATGATGGTTGCGCCGCTATTATTATCTGCTGGAGCAGGATAAAAAGTAATTGTTGGTTGGCTCACATTGCTAATGCGCATCACAGGACATCCAGCAACTTTATTGCCAGTCAAGTCTTCTTTTTCAACCATCTTTCCGGTTTCGCCTGGTGCTCCATTGGGAAAAAGAAGAATAGGATTTTGTTGTGCCATTGCAGATGTATATAGAGCAACGAGTAGAATAAAAGTTAGTTTTTTCATCATAAATATCATTTTGGTTCAATACTAAATACAAACTTAAATAAAATCTTGCAAACTGCGGTCTATTTAATTATATAAAGAATGAATCGAGATTCTGACATCTATGTCATTCCCACCAATGGAAGGAATCTATATAAAAGTATCTGCAAGTTTTATGTAGCTCCTTCCTTATAGTCATGATGACACAAACGATTGAGCAGATGCTTCACTATGTTCAGCATGACAGGGTCTAAAGAAGGACGTCATTGCCCAAATCATTACAACTTTCAATTTTCACTTTTCAATTAAAAGAGATTACATCCCCCATTATTTATAAATCGTGTGTATCTTTGTTTAAAATTAAAGGGAGTATATAGAGATGGAACAAGAGAAATATTTGTTGGGAATGACTTTGGCAGAAATAGCCAAAGAAGTGGAACTGCTGAAACTACCAAAGTTTACGGCCAAACAAATTGCAGACTGGGTTTACGTGAAACGTGTGACGAAGATAGATGAAATGACAAATATCTCCGTGCGCAATCGTGATATATTGAAGAAGAAGTTCGAAGTGGGTATTTCTCAGCCCATTGAAACGCAAGTGTCAGAAGATGGCACTCAGAAGCTATTGTTTAAAACAAACAAAGGCAAACTAATTGAATCGGTATTAATTCCAGATGAAGAGCGACTCACGCTGTGCATCTCTGCACAAGTTGGGTGCAAGATGAATTGCGATTTTTGCATGACTGGTAAGATGGGGTTTCAAGATAACTTGTCTGTCAATGAAATTTTGAATCAGGTTTATGCATCACCTAATTCTGAGGATCTTACCAATATAGTATTCATGGGCATGGGCGAACCCTTGGACAATTACGAAAACGTGATGAAGTCCATTGAAATTCTAACAGCTGATTATGGTTTGGCATGGAGTCCGAAGCGAATCACAGTTTCAACTATTGGCGTTACACCTAAATTAGAACGCTTTCTTGAGGAAAGTGCATGTCATCTTGCCATTAGTTTGCACAGCCCTATTTCGGAACAGCGCCAAACTATTATGCCCATTGAAAAAAAATATCCTATAGCAGAAATAATAGAGCTATTAAGAAAGTATGATTGGAGTAAACAAAGACGTCTATCATTTGAATATATTATGTTTGACGGGCTTAATGATTCGCTAATCTATGCACGCGAACTTATCAAATTATTGTCGGGTATATATTGCAGAGTAAATTTAATTCGCTTTCATGCCATTCCGGACAGTTCTTTAAAGACATCATCAGATGAAGCAATGATTAAGTTTCGCGACTTTCTCACTTCAAAAGGTTTGATCTGCACCATTCGCACTTCACGGGGTGAAGATATTTCGGCAGCTTGCGGAATGCTGTCTACTGAAAAACAAAATGAAACAAAAAAGAATGCTGAGTAACTGATAATAAGTTAACAACAAAGAAATAATCGGGTTTTATTTTATTACAAATAGAATAATCGTATTTTTGTTAAAACAAGTATTGATGATTATTCAATTAACAAAATAAATCTCACTCAAAAAATCCATGTATTATGAAACAATTGAGAGTACTATTTGCATTTACAATCCTAGCTTTGACTTTAGGTTCTTGCAATAACTTTTCATCCGGATGGATGTCTTCGTCGTCATCAGCCACCAATGAAGTGCTTACTATCATTGGCGAAGCTGAATGGCAAGAACCTCACGGACGAGCACTTTTTGATGTATTGAACTCACCAATGGCAGGTATGCCTCAAAACGAGGCCAACTTCAAAATTCTACAAATTGACCCAAAGAATTTCACAAACACTTTCAAAATGGCTCGAAATATTATTGAGGTAGATGTGTCGAATACATATTCACAAACAAAAATGAGTTCTGAACTCAACAAATATGCCAGTGGTCAGGTTGTGCTAACGCTCAAATCGCCAGACAAAGAGTCTTTAGAAAACTATTTGAGAGAGAATCAAAGTGAATTAGTCGATTATTTGGTGAGAAAAGAGCTGGAACGTATTGGACAGTATTTAGAAAAAGAGTCTGCCACACCAAAAACACGTATCCGCAATACATTTGGTTTCGAATTGTCTTACCCTAAAGGGCTAAGTAACATAACGGAAGACAACAATTTCTTTTGGGCAACAAACAACTCGGGCGAATCTCGTCAAGATGTAACCATTTTTTCTATCCCCTATACCTCAGAATCTGTTTTTGAAAAAGATTCTTTAATTGCTATTCGCAACCGTGTTTTGGGAAAACATATAAAAGGTTCATTCGAGTCCCAAATGAGTACTTCCACAAAATTTGCTCCTGAATATCGCAAATTAGAGATTGATGGACTATTTAGAGCAGAGCTTAGAGGCCTGTGGGAAATGACTACCGATATGATGGGCGGACCATTTGTGATGCAAGCATTTGTGAACGAAAACACAAACCAGGTTATCTTTGTAGATGTTCTTGTATATGCACCCGAAAAGAAAAAAAGGAACTTGATGCGCAATTTAGAAGGAACATTTTATACAATTAAAGTTTCCGATTCGGAACAGTAGTTCTGTTTTAAAAGAACAACTATTACAAAATAGCGTCTTTTTATACGCACGTGCACTCTTATTAATAAAAAACGAATAGACTTATGTCAAACTTAGTAAAAGTTGGTATTACCCATGGCGACAGCAATGGCGTTGGATACGAAATTCTTTTGAAAGCTTTTTCGGACAACCGATTAACTGAGCTTCTCACCCCCATCATATACGGATCGTCTAAAGTGGCTTCCTACCACCGCAAAGTTTTAAATAGCAAATCCATAGCCTTTAATATGATTGCAAATTGCCAAGAGGCAAAAGAGGGTCAAATCAACTTTATAAATGCAGCTACACAAGATGTGAAGGTCGAAATTGGCAAGCCCAATCATTCTTCTGGAGAAGGAGCATATTTAGCCCTTGAAGCTGCAATAACAGATATAAAGAATTTGGATATAGATGCTTTGGTAACATTGCCCATCAATAAAGACAGCATTCAAGGGCAAGATTTCAACTTTAAAGGTCACACCGAGTATCTAGAAGATAGAACTAGCGATGGCAAAAATCACAAAGCACTTATGATACTTGTGAGTGACGACCTGCGAGTGGCACTTGTTACAACACACTTGCCCATAGCAGAAGTTGCAGGAGCTATTACAAAAGAGTTGGTGATTGAGAAAATCAAAACTTTAAATCATAGTTTGAAACGAGATTTCTTCATTGAAAATCCGCGTATCGCTGTCCTGGGTCTCAATCCACATGCGGGCGAAAATGGTATGTTGGGCAAAGAAGAGCAAGAAGTAATAGAACCCGCTATTCAGAATTGTGTAGAAAGGGACATTCTCTGCTCTGGACCTTATCCTGCCGATGGTTTTTTTGGTAGTAGAAGGTTCAAACAGTTTGACGCTATATTAGCCATGTATCACGATCAAGGATTGGTGGCTTTTAAAACCATTGCAATGGATTCGGGTGTCAACTTCACAGCGGGATTGCCAATTGTAAGAACCTCACCAGCTCACGGAACTGCTTATGATATTGCAGGCAAGAACGAAGCATCTGATGAATCTTTTCTTCAAGCACTATATATGGCTGTAGATATTTACAGGCATCGCGTTTTTTATGACGAAGCTCGCAAAAATCCATTGCGAAAGGCATTCTTCGAACGTGGCAAAGATGATGAAAAGTTGGATTTGAGTTAATTATTAGACAGGAATACTGTCACTACAATAAACAAAATGTCGTTTCTATTCCCTTACTGGAATGAAACGGCATTTTTTGTGCCAGTAAACCCCTAATAATGTGATAGTATCAATATCAAGAATAATCTGGGGTAAAGATATCAACATTAAGTAGATTTAACTGTGTGCGTTTTTGAACGATGTTGAATAATAAATAAGAGAATTGGGCTGATTTCGCATACTTGCTACCTATGCTTAGACTAAACTAACAATAAAACCTACCAAATCATGTCTGCTCACAACTAAAAACTTGATATAAAAGAGAATCTGATTGACACTTTGCTACCTAAATGGTAGGAAAAGCATACAAAGTGCTTCGGATTTATGCTTCGCAACGTTGTTTTGGACTATTTCGAAATTGAAATGGTGCTTCGCAACGATGTTTTGCTATGTTTGGAAATCAAAATTACCTATCACAACGATGTTTTGCTCTGTTTGGATATATAAACTATCCATTTAAACGATGTTTTGCTCTATAATAATCTACTTTTGATGCATTTCATGATAAAAAGCACCAACTGCAAGCAACGAGTATGCATTTACAAGCAAAAAAAGCGCAATTTCTTGCGCCTTTAATTACTTTCTCAGCAAATCACCTAAATAAGTTTAGGGATTGCACTAATTTATGAGGATATTAGTTATTCTCAGGACGCAATTTACGTACCACAGCCCCCGTTCTCCACATTTCGCTTTCGCGCAACGCTTTCAATTCTTCCTCCAAACCTTGGCGGTAGTCGGGTTTTGAGTTGGTATCAATAGAGCGCTGAGCTTCGTTGCCCGAAGCAACTTCTTTGTACAGCTTCTCGAAAACAGGTTTTGTTGCATCGTGAAAAGGACCCATCCAGTCCAGTGCACCTCGTTGAGCAGTTGTAGAACAGTTGGCATACATCCAGTCCATTCCATTTTCTGCAAACAAGGGCATTAACGATTGTGTCAACTCCTCAACAGTTTCGTTGAATGCTTCAGATGGAGTGTGTCCATTCTCGCGCAACACTTCATATTGTGCAAGCATCAATCCTTGAATTGCTCCCATCAATGTACCTCGTTCACCAGTCAAGTCAGAAAATACTTCACGCTTGAAAGTTGTTTCGAACAAATAACCCGAACCTACACCAATTCCTAAAGATACTGCACGGTCATAAGCTTTGCCTGTTGCATCTTGAAAGATAGCGTAGCTTGAATTTAAGCCTCTATCTTCTAAAAACATACTGCGAAGGCTTGTTCCCGATCCTTTGGGTGCAACCAAAATAACGTCTACATCGGCAGGAGGAATAATACCTGTGCGTTCTTTATAGGTAATACCAAAACCATGTGAGAAATAGAGAGCCTTCCCTGCAGTTAAATGCTTTTTCACTGTTGGCCAAAGTTCAATTTGAGCTGCATCCGACAGCAAGTATTGGATAACAGTGCCACGCTCACAAGCTTCTTCAATTTCGAAAAGCGTTTCACCAGGAACCCAACCATCATCAATGGCTTTTTGCCATGTTTTGCTCTCTTTGCGTTGTCCAACTATTACATTGAAACCATTGTCGCGCAAGTTAAGCGATTGTCCCGGTCCTTGCACTCCATAACCAATTACTGCTATGGTTTCGTCTTTCATTGTTTCTTGCGCTTTTGCTAAAGGAAACTCGTCGCGGGTTACTACATTTTCTTCTACTCCGCCAAAATTCATTATTGCCATATTATTTCTTTATTTATTGTTTATTGTTTGAGTTAATTATTTTAATTATCAGTTATTGTTTCTTCGTTTTCTGAATCTACGAGGGCACGTCGTGCCAATAAATCGCTCAGTCGCTCCACTTTAGATTTGGTGATTGCCACCCTACCTGAACGAATGAATTGCAACACGCCAATACTCTGACTCAACTCTTCAAAGAGTGCTTGTGTCTCGGCATAATGGCCTGTTTTTTGGAGAATGGTTGAATGATCGCTCACATCCATGATGCGTGCATTGTATTTTCGAATAAGCTCTTCAACATTGGTAGTTGCAACAAGCTTAGATGTTTCTATTTTGTACAATGCTATCTCTTGGTGCACCAATTCCTCATCTATATTATAGTAAGCCTTTAGCACATCCACACGTTTGTCAATCTGTTTCACCAGTTTTTTCATTACATCTTCGTGGGATGCATAAGTAGTGATCGTAAATTTATGAATACCACTAATGGCAGAGGGCGAAACAGATAGTGTTTCTATATTCATTTGCCTGCGTGTAAGAATGGCTGTTATTTGATTGAGAACTCCCACAACGTTCTCTGAGAACACAGTGATGGTATATAATGTTTGTTCTTGCATAATGTAAGCTGTTTAATGTTTATATTATCGTTTGAGATTATATTATAAAGTATGTCCGTTTCCTAATATAATATCGCTAACAGAACCCCCAGAAGGAACCATGGGGAAAACCATTCCGTTGGCTTCCACTTCTACTTCCAGTAAATAAGCTCCATCGTGCTCAAGCATCTCGGCAATGGCTTCATCCAAGTTTTCTCTTTTCACTACTTTCCTACCTTTAATGTCGTAAGCATCTGCAATTTTGATGAAGTCCGGATTTTGCATCTTTGTTTCAGAATATCGCTCCTCAAAAAACATCTCTTGCCACTGACGCACCATTCCCAAGAAGTTATTGTTGAGCAAAATAATTTTCACGGGAATATTGTACTCCATAATAGTTCCAAACTCCTGAATGGTCATTTGTAAACCACCATCGCCAACAAATATGCAAACCTCTCTATCGGGTGCTCCGTATTTAGCACCTATGCCTGCAGGCAAACCAAAGCCCATTGTTCCCAATCCGCCTGATGTAACTACGCTGCGCGATTCTGTAAATTTGAAGTAGCGTGTTGCCATCATTTGGTTCTGACCGACATCTGTTACACAGATAGCTTTGTTTTCGGTAGCCTCACTCACTCTGTTCACCACTTCGCCCATCTTGATAGGACCTGTTTCAGAATAAAGCTCGCTGTTGATAATACAATC
>LFRM01290981.1_pt1 | contig 11957 bp, 15 predicted proteins | sample 618341 | NCBI WGS metagenome assembly LFRM01 (sample SAMN03654438, study PRJNA283298) | anaerobic digester metagenome | isolation source: pool of bioreactors CSTR01a, CSTR02a, and CSTR03a thermophilic anaerobic... | place: Denmark: Kgs. Lyngby | collected 2014-05-21
TCACGCGTAAAACCGAGTTAGCCGCCTTCCCATAAGCGTGCGCGACTGACTCGGTTATCTTTAATCTCCAGCGTTTCGACATAGTAGGGGCCGACTTGAATACAGACGGCGCCTTTAGGAATAAACTCGAGAATTTCCGTGATTAAGCCATTCAGGGTTTTCGGACCATCACTGGGCAATTCCCACTCCAGCGCTTTATTGATATCGCGAATATAGGCTGTGCCATCAATGGTGTAGGTGCCGTCATTGAGCTGACGAATTTCTGGCGTCGAGCGGCGGTCATGGTGGCTAAACTCGCCGACAATCTCTTCCAGAATATCTTCCAGCGTCACAATTCCTTCTACATCACCGTACTCATCAACAACAATACCAATGCGGCGCTTTTGCTTTTGAAAATTCAGCAGCTGGGTGGATAGAGGCGTGCTTTCTGGAACAAAATACGGATCACTGCAGGCTTCTTGCAGGTCGTCGTGCGTGAGCTTATTTAAGGTCAATAGACGCGCAATTTGGCGCATATGAATGACGCCAATAATCTGATTAATATTCTCGCGATACAGTGGTAAGCGTGTGTGCGTCGTGGTGCGCAGTTGCCAAATGATTTGATCTAGATTGTTATTGAGGTCGATACCAAAGACTTCATTACGCGGAATCATAATGTCATTGACCGTCACTTTCTCCAGATCAAGAATCCCCAGCAGCATATCTTGACGATTGCCTGGCAGCTCTTGTCCGGCTTCACGTACCACGCTGCGCAGTTCTTCAGTGGAGAGGCTTTCTGATGAGTGATGGCGGGTATCCACACCAAATAAGCGCAGCAAACCATTGCTGATCGTGCCAGTCAATAGAACAATAGGGTGCAGTGGTGCCATCAGTAGTAAAATCACCCGACTGGCCGGAAAAGCAATCAGCTCTGGACGTAATGCAGCCAATGTTTTTGGCGTGATTTCACCAAAAATCAAAATCACAATGGTCAAGCCAGTGGTAGCAATCACCACACCGGCATCACCCCACAGTTCCACGGCAATCACCGTGGCAATCGAAGCCGCAAGGATGTTGACCACGTTATTACCGACTAGGATGGTACCTAGCAAGCGGTCAGGGGTATTCAGCAAGCGCAATGCGCGTTGTGCGCTGCGGTTTCCTTCGCGGCTCATATGGCGCAGTCTGTAGCGGTTTAAGCTGAGTAGACCTGTTTCTGAACTGGAGAAAAAAGCAGAACAAATAATCAGAAAAATCAGCAAGCCCAACAAATAGCCGATGTGCATCTCGTCCACAAGCAAATAGCCTCAAATAACTAGAATAAATTCACGGACTAATTTGCTGCCAAAATATGCCAGCATTAATAGCAGGAAGCCGGCAATGGTCCAGCGAATGGCTTTGTGTCCGCGCCAGCCAAGTTGGTGGCGGCCCCACAGTAAGATGCCAAACACCAGCCAGGCGATGCACGACAATATGGTTTTGTGCGCCAAGTGCTGAGCAAATAAGTTATCCAAAAACAACCAGCCGCTGACCAATGACAGTGATAGCAACAACCAACCGGCCCATAAAAAACCAAATAACAGGCTTTCCATGCTTTGTAGTGGCGGGAAGTTCTTGATCAGTGTTGAAACAGGGCGCTTACGCAGCTGCTGTTCTTGAATCAGCAGCACTAAAGATTGGAATACCGCAATGGTGATCATGCCGTAGGCCAAAATGGAAAAGAGAATGTGCGCCAAAATACCCGGCGCTTCATTTATAGGTTGTACATAACCTTGCGGTAAGTACTGTGCTGATAACACCGCTAGGATGCTCAGACTGAGCAGTGGCAGCAGCAGTATATGCGCAGAAATCCGCGTGAGGCATAGCAAAACAAAGCCGGTAATAGAGAGCGTAATTAAGTTCGCCACATTAAACAGGCTTAAGAGTAGACCTTGCTCTGATAGCAGTTGGGTAGATAGATGTGCTCCGTGCGCAATAAAGCCAAGCAGGGTCAGGCCTGTGACTATAACTTTATTAAAAGGTGTACGACGCCAGAGGCAGCTTATAATGTAGAAGCACGTAGCACCATAAAAAACAGCAGCAAATAGACTGGAAAACTGAGTGGACATAGGACCTTAACTAATAGTTTCTTCGAATTGAGTTTGGCATATAATAGCCCAGCGTAGAAACAATATTTACTTTGTAGCGCTGAGCGGGCAAATCATGGCTATTTTTAGCAGCCAAGGCAACGATAGAATCATCTAAGGGACAATATCCTTTGACAGTTGCAGAGTCTATCCATAGAATATCGCGCCTATGATAAATGCACCGATTCCTCCTCACGTTGATCCGCGAAAACTTGCAGATCGTGGCATCACTTTAACCGGTGATATACCTCTATCTGATCTTTCTAGGGTCTGCGAATTGCTGACAGACACTGCCGGACTTGTTCGAGTAGCGTTTGAGTTTAGCCGCGACGAGCGTAAAGTAGCAGTAATGCGACTGAAGCTTGAGTCGGAGGTTAGGATGATCTGCCAGCGTTGCTTGGATGTAGCGGTCATACCTGTCAGTGGTGAGTATCTGTATGCCATTGTTATACCGGGCACAGAAGAGCTGCACTTGCCGCAAGGCTATGACGTACTTGAAGTAGGCGAAGAGCCTCTGGATTTATTTGCATTGATTGAAGATGAGTTATTGCTCTCTTTGCCGATTGTCCCGATGCACCCACCTGAAGAATGCCAGCAACCGGCTGGACTCATCGAGTCCGAGACGAGCAAGAATGCGGTTACAAGGTCCAACCCATTCAGTGTATTGGCGCAATTAAAGCGTGACCCAAACGTTTAGGAGTTTATAATTATGGCTGTTCAGAAGAGCAAAAAATCCCGTTCAGCGCGTGACATGCGCCGTTCACACGATGCACTCACCGCTAGCGCTTTGACTGTAGAGCAAAGCACGGGTGAGTTACGCTTACGTCACCACGTATCACCAGAAGGTGTATACCGTGGCCGTCAAGTGATCGCGAAGGATTCTGCTGAGTAAACCTTGACAGGTTCAGCGATAGCGATTGATGCAATGGGCGGGGACTTCGGTCCCCGCCTTGTTGTTTCTGCCTGTGTAGAAAGCTTGCTCGAGCATCCAGCCTTGCACTTAGTGCTGGTGGGTGATTGCGCATTGATTGAGTCAGTTCTGGCTCAATACCCCCACGTCGATTATTCACGACTGACCATTCAGCATGCCAGCGAAAGCATTGATATGGCTGAATTACCCGCGCATGCCTTGCGCCATAAACCTGATTCCTCGATGCGTATCGCCTTGCAGTTATTGCGCGATAAGCAGGTGCACGCCTGTGTCAGTGCCGGTAATACCGGAGCCTTAATGGCCTTAGCCAAACATATTCTTAAGCCGCTCGCCCATATCGAACGCCCAGCGATTATGACCGCATTGCCCACCTTAACCGGTGAAACCCATTTATTAGATTTGGGCGCCAATGTCGATGTCAGTGCCCAGCAATTAGTGCAATTTGCCTTAATGGGCTCTGCTGCTGTGCAAATTCAAGGTATCGATAAGCCGCGCGTGGCTTTACTCAATGTCGGGCTGGAAGAGGTCAAAGGCAATCAGCAGGTCAAGCAGGCCGCGGCTGAGTTACAAAATATGCCGCAGATTAACTATATTGGTTATGTGGAAGGCGATGGTGTCTTTCGCGGTGATGCCGATGTGGTGGTGTGTGATGGTTTTGTTGGTAATGTCTTGCTTAAATCCAGCGAAGGCTTAGCTAAAATGATCGCCGCACGGATTAAGCAACGCTTAGGTCGTGGCTGGCGCGCTTGGTTATTGGCTTGGTTAGCAGCGCCCTTATTAAATATGCTGCGTTTAGAGCTAGCCCCTGAGCGCTACAATGGTGCCTGTTTGCTCGGTGTCGATGGTATCGTGGTGAAAAGTCATGGTAATGCCACTCAGGAAGCCTTTCAGGCAGCCATTAGTGTGGCCTATCGAGCTGCGCAAGAAAGGCTGGCAGAACGCTTGCAAGCGCATTTACAAGTACTTAATTCCAGTGAAATGCGTCGTACTGCAGACTAAATACAAGTAAAGTGTGACGGATGGATAGGGTTAATCATCCAATAGTCGGTTTGTCATTGCTATCCTAGGCATGGCAAACTTCCTTTGTTGAATAACAGGTAATGATAGTTATGAAGGCTTCTCTTGCGTTTGTATTCCCCGGCCAAGGCTCACAAGCCGTTGGCATGCTGGCCGATATCGGTGCGGCAGAGCCAATTGTGCTCGATACCTTTGCCGAAGCATCCGCTGCTTTAGGTTATGACCTCTGGGCGTTAACTCAGCAAGGCCCAGCTGAAGTGTTGAATCAAACCGATAAAACCCAACCGGCTATTTTAACGGCATCGATTGCCTTATGGCGTCTGTGGCAAGCAAAGTCATCTGCTCAGCCCGCTTATGTCACCGGACACAGTTTAGGTGAGTACTCAGCTCTAGTGGCTGCCGGCAGCTTATCTTTAGCAGATGCCGTGCGTTTAGTTGAGCGTCGTGGTCAGTTGATGCAAGAAGCTGTGCCTACAGGTACCGGTGGTATGGCGGCTATTTTAGGTCTAGATGATGCGGATGTGCAGGCTGCCTGTGCGGAGGCGGCTGAAGGCCAAGTCGTCAGTGCAGTCAATTTTAATGCGCCCGGCCAAGTGGTTGTCGCCGGTGATGCTGCTGCAGTTGAGCGTGCCATTGTTGCCTGTAAAGCCCGTGGCGCGAAACGTGCGATCGCTTTACCGGTCAGTGTGCCCTCGCATTGCGCTTTGATGCGCCCAGCGGCAGAGCAGTTTGCCCAGTCCTTAGCTGCGATCAAATGGCAGCAGCCGAGCATTGCTTTAGTGCAAAACGTCAGCGCTGAAGTGGTGACTGATTTAGCTGTTTTAGAACAAAATCTCCTCGCGCAACTCTATAGTCCTGTGCGCTGGGTTGAATCCATGGTGTGCTTAGCGGCACAAGGTGTCACTGATGTGGTTGAGTGTGGCCCAGGTAAAGTCCTGTCCGGCCTCAATAAGCGCTGTATTAAAGGCGTCAACACCTATAATTTAGAGACCCCAGACGGGTTTGCAGCTGCTGTTGCTGCGCAGCTTTGAGATGGAGAAAAGCATGAGCTTACAAGGTAAAGTGGCATTGGTGACCGGCGCAAGCCGTGGGATTGGCCAAGCCATTGCCCTGCAGTTGGGTGCACAAGGTGCAACCGTGATTGGTACCGCAACCTCCGAGAAGGGCGCAGAGAGTATCAGTCAAACATTAAAAGATAATGGCATTCAAGGCACAGGCATGATGCTGAATGTCTGTGATGCTGAGTCTGTGGCTGCGACACTTGCGCGCATTCAAGCTGAATTTGGCGCACCATTGATCTTGGTAAATAACGCCGGTATTACCCGTGATAACCTGATGCTGCGGATGAAAGATGACGAATGGTTTGATGTCATTGATACCAACTTAAACAGTTTGTACCGCATGAGCAAAGCAGTTTTACGTGGTATGACCAAAGCACGCTGGGGCCGCATTATCAGTATTGGCTCGGTAGTAGGTGCAATGGGTAACGCAGGTCAAGTAAACTACGCCGCAGCAAAAGCTGGCCTCGAAGGTTTTGGCCGCGCATTAGCACGTGAAGTGGGCTCGCGCTCGATCACTGTCAATGCGGTTGCACCGGGCTTTATTGATACTGATATGACCCGTGAATTACCCGAAGCGCAGCGCGATGCATTATTGACGCAAATTCCAGTAGGACGTTTGGGTCAAGCTGAAGAAATCGCCAATGTGGTGAGTTTTCTAGCTTCAGAGCAGGCTTCTTATGTCACTGGAGCGACGATTCCAGTGAACGGCGGCATGTATATGAGTTAAAATGACTGTTATTGTGACCGAAGCGTTGTGTTTTGAGTCATAATTGCAGTTTGTAATATTAGAACTCTGTGTGCAGTGCTGATGGCAGCGCACACAGAGATCAAATAAGTGGTTCGCAAAGGGCAAGCAGTTTGCTTAGAATGCACAAACCCTTTTTATACAAAGCGGCAGCTTAAGTTGCCCAGTTTTCCATTTAGGAGTGATACACGGCATGAGCACTATCGAAGAACGCGTTAAAAAAATCGTTGCTGAGCAGTTAGGTGCTAAAGCAGAAGACGTAACTAACAATGCATCTTTTGTTGATGATTTAGGCGCAGACTCATTGGATACAGTTGAATTAGTAATGGCTCTTGAAGAAGAGTTCGAGACTGAAATTCCAGATGAAAAAGCTGAAAAAATCACTACTGTTCAAGAAGCAATCGACTACATCAACGCCCACGCGCAGTAATGTAAACGGTTTCTTTGCAACAGTGAAAGCCGCGCGACTTATTACGAGTGTGCGGCTTTTTTTTGTACGGTACATTTTGTATTAACAAGAGGTTGTCGCCATGTCGCGTAGACGTGTCGTAGTTACCGGGATGGGTATGCTGTCCCCACTAGGTCTTGATGTCGCACAAAGCTGGTCAGGCATCCTAGCTGGTAAAAGCGGTATCAGTTCGATTGAACACATGGACGTTGAAGCTTTTTCAACGCGCTTTGCCGGTTCAGTCAAAGACTTTGATGTAACTCAATATATGCCCGCCAAAGATGCACGTCGCTTAGACTTGTTTATTCAGTATGGTTTAGCTGCAGGTTTGCAGGCCATGCAAGATTCAGGTCTAGAAGTGACGGATACCAACCGTGAACGTGTTGGTGTGGTGATGGGTTCAGGTATTGGTGGATTGACCAATATTGAAAACACCAGCAAAACATTAATCGAGCAAGGCCCACGCCGTATTTCGCCGTTCTTTGTCCCCGGATCTATTATCAATATGCTCTCGGGTGTACTGTCGATCCAGTTGGGCTTACAAGGCCCCAACTATGCCATTGCCACCGCCTGCACAACAGGTACGCATTGTATTGGTATGGCTGCGCGCAATATTGCCTACGGCGATGCGGATGTGATGCTGGCCGGTGGTGCTGAAATGGCAGCCTGTGGCTTAGGTCTAGGCGGTTTTGCCGCTTCACGCGCACTCTCCACACGCAATGATGATCCACAAGCGGCGAGCCGTCCTTGGGATGCCGGTCGTGATGGTTTTGTCTTAGCCGACGGTTCCGGTGCATTGGTACTGGAAGAGCTTGAGCATGCTAAAGCCCGTGGTGCCACGATTTATGCTGAAGTGGCTGGTTTTGGTATGAGCTCTGATGCCTACCATATGACTTCACCGCCTGAACAAGGTGATGGTGCGGCGCGCTGTATGGCCAATGCCTTACGTGATGCCGGTATGCGTGCTGATCAAGTGCAATATGTTAACGCACACGGCACCTCAACGCTGGCCGGTGACTTAGCTGAAGTGAATGCACTAAAAACTGTGTTTGCTGATCATGCACAAGCGTTGGCGGTCAGTTCAACTAAATCCATGACCGGTCACCTCTTAGGTGCGGCGGGTGCAGTTGAGGCTATTTTCAGTATTTTAGCCTTGCGTGATCAAGTGGCTCCACCGACCATCAACTTGGATGAGCCGGGTGCAGGTTGTGATCTGAACTTTGTGCCACACCAAGCTCAACCGATGAAGATGGATGCAGTGTTATCCAACTCCTTTGGTTTTGGTGGTACCAACGGTTCGCTGTTACTGCGTCGGTACAGCTAAAGGTGCAGGCCTGGGTTAACGGTCAGCCCGCAGATAGTCTTGCGCTCGCTGACCGTGGTTTGGCCTATGGCGATGGTCTGTTTGAGACCCTTAAAGTGCAAGGTGGACGTGCGGTCTTACTGGAACGGCATTTAGCCCGTTTACAGCACGGCTGTCAGCGTTTAAAAATACCCTGCGATATGTCGATTTTGCGCCGCGAATTGCTGGAGTATATGCAGCAGTTGGGCGATGGCGTCTGCAAACTGATTGTGACCCGTGGTGCCGGTCAGCGTGGCTATGGCTTGCCTGATCCCTGTGTGCCGCAACGAATTTTACAAGCCTCTGCTGTACCGCAATGGCCTGCTGCACATCAGCAACAGGGCATTCAATTGTTTGCCTGTCAGTTGCGACTCTCTGAACAACCCCTGTTAGCCGGACTTAAACACCTCAATCGCTTAGAGCAAGTCTTAGCGCGAGCGGAATGGTCTGATCCGACTTACGCTGAAGGTGTATTACTGGATGCGCAGGATCGTGTGGTCGATGGGGTGTTTAGCAATATTTTTATCGTGCATAAACAACAACTGCTGACCCCAGCCCTGCATCGCTGTGGCGTGGCCGGCGTGATGCGTGCTGAGTTATTAGAGCGTGCTGCCGCTGTGGGTATCGAGGTACTGGTGCGCGATATCAGCCTGCAGGATTTACTACAGGCCGACGAAGTCTTTACCTGCAATAGCCTCTACGGTATTTGGCCGGTACGCGCTTATGCAGCACAACGCTGGCCGATTGGCGCTATGACTCGTAAACTGCAGCAACTTATTCAAGATTGAGTGGAAGAAAGCCGTGCTGCGTAAGTTAATGATTGTGATTTTAATGGGCATTGTGTTGCTGATTGCATCAGTGGCTGGATTGCTGTGGAAGCAGGATCAAGTGCTGGAGCAGCCCTTACAGCTCGAGCATGAGATTGTCCTCAGTGCACCCGCTGGCAGCACTCCCACTGGTTTATTGTTGCAATTAGAGCAGCAGGGCGTTTTGCACGGTGCATTTTGGTTGCGTTTAAGCTGGCGTTTGCAGGGGCATATTCAGCCGTTGCACAGTGGTGAGTACGAATTAACCCCAGGTATGAATGTCACTCAGTTGCTGGAAAAATGGCGCAGCGGTGATGTTTTACAATACCGAGTGACCCTAGTGGAAGGCTGGAACTTTCGCCAAGTGCGTGCCGCCTTAGCCCAGCAAGATAAACTGCAGCAAACTCTGGGAGATGTTAGCGATAGCGAACTGATGCGCACCCTTGATCAAGCCAATCTGCATCCTGAAGGACGCTTTTTCCCCGACACTTATAATTTTACTCGTGGCCAAAGCGATTTAGATATTTTGCGCCAAGCCAATCAGCGCTTACAAAAAGTGCTGGCTGAAGAGTGGGCGCAGCGAGCGGAGGATTTGCCGTACCGCAATCCTGATGAAGCCTTAATCATGGCCTCGATTATTGAAAAAGAAACCGGTGTCGCCCGTGAGCGTGAAGAAATCGCCGGGGTGTTTATGCGTCGTTTAGCCATTGGCATGTTATTACAGACCGACCCCACGGTGATTTACGGCATGGGTGAGCGTTACACCGGTAAAATCACCCGAGCAGATTTACGCAAACCCACAGCGTACAATACCTATGTGATCTCAGGACTGCCGCCCACGCCCATTGCTATGGTGGGGCGCGAAGCGATTTATGCAGCGCTGCACCCCAAAGCCGGCAAAAGCCTGTACTTTGTGGCGCGTGGCGATGGCAGTCATGTGTTTTCCAATACGCTGGCGGAGCACAATAAAGCCGTGCGTGAATATCAAATTAAGCGCCGTGCAGACTATCGCTCCAGTCCTGCTCCTGCCGCTCAATAAGGACTCTTAGCATGCGTGGATTATTTATTACCTTGGAAGGCCCTGAAGGCGCTGGCAAAACGACCAACCGTGCTTATCTGGCCGAACAACTGCAGGCACAGGGTTTTGAAGTAGCACTGACCCGCGAGCCGGGCGGTACCGCTTTAGCTGAACAAATTCGCGATATATTATTAGCACCGCATGATGAAGCGATGTCAGTGGACACTGAGCTGTTACTGATGTTTGCCGCACGCGCGCAGCATTTAGCCCAAGTGATTCTGCCTGCTCTAGAAGCCGGTAAAATTGTCATTTGTGATCGCTTTACTGATGCCACTTATGCTTATCAAGGCGGCGGTCGCGGCTTGGATTGCTCGCGCATTGCCTTGCTGGAACAGTTTGTTCAGGGTGATTTACGCCCAGATATCACCTTGCTGTTTGATTTGCCGGTTGAAGACGGCATGGCGCGTGCTGTCGCGCGTGGCAAGTTGGATCGTTTTGAACAAGAACACCACGACTTCTTTGAAGCCGTACGTCAAAGCTATTTACAGCGTGCCGCAGATGATCCTGAGCGCTTTCGCTTGGTCAATGCTCAGCAAACACTGCCAGAAGTACAAAAAAGCCTTGATGTGCATTTAATTGAAATTATGGAACGTGCGCGTGCGCAATAGTCTTTACCCTTGGCACGCGGAGCTGTGGCAGACTTTAGCCGGACGCAGTCAGCAAGCCCATGCCTATTTATTGCATGGCCCAGCCGGCAGCGGTAAACGAGCGTTAGCCGAACATTTTGCTATGTTCTTACTCTGTAAAGCACCGGTTAATGACCAGCCTTGCGGACAGTGTTCAGCCTGTAAGTTATATGCCGCTGATACCCACCCCGATCTCATGCGACTGGAGCCGGAAGAAGAGGGCAAAGGGATTTTAATTGCCAGCGTGCGTGAGCTCGTAGCAAAGATTCTACAAACCTCGCAGCAAGGCGGGCGCAAAGTAGTGATTGTGGAACCGGCCGAAGCCATGACCACGGGATCGGCTAACGCCTTATTAAAAAGCCTTGAAGAACCGGCAGGCTCGACAATTTTCATCTTGATCAGCCATCAATTTAGTTTTTTACTGCCAACCATTAAAAGCCGTTGCGTCTTGCAAGTCTGCCCGCTACCCAGCGCTGAGCAAAGCGTGGAGTGGTTGCAACAGCAGCAGCCAGAGCTCAGCCTTGAGCAAGCCCGCAATGTCTTAGCACTGGCTTCCGGCGCACCACTCAATGCACAAAAACTGTTAAGCGGTGATGTCTTAGCCATTCGTGAGCAGGTGGTCAGTGGTGTTAAACAACTGTTTAAACAGCAAAGCAGCCCCAGTGATTTAGCGCTGGCGTGGGCGAAGATGCCGCAGGATTTGCTTTTTGATTGGTTTTGTCAGTGGGCGCAGCTGATCTTGCGCTATAAAATGACCGAAGATGACAGTGAGTTAGGTCTGGCTGATATGGCAGTGGTATTAAAACACGTGGCACCGCGCGCGCCTTTAGCGCTGCTGTTAGAAACACAGGATTGGTTGCTTGAGCATCGGCAAAAAGTCTTACGCCGTGTGCCCTTGCGTGCTGATTTACTCTTAGAAGGTCTGCTGGTGCGTTGGCAAGCGTTGTTACCGCGTTAAGCGAGATCTGTGCGTATACTATAGATATTGCGCTGGGTGAGTGCTGCAGTTGAGCAGGCGCACCATGCCGTTATTGATTACTCCGGAGGTTGTTATGAATGTGTCAGTGAATGAAGTACCGCGTCATAATGTGTTAACACTGAGCATTAGAGACACCTCNNCCCTTTATTAAACACGGCGGTTTATTTATCCCCACCATTCGCGAATATGAGTTGGGTGATGAAGTGTTGATGTCGCTGAATCTGATGGATGAAGTGGAGAAGATTCCCGCTACCGGACGTGTAGTCTGGGTCACTCCACGTGGCGCACAAGGCAACCGTGCAGCAGGCGTTGGTGTTCAGTTTTCTGAAGACGATGCCATGGCGCGTAATAAAATTGAAACCTATTTGGCAGGTGTACTGGCGTCAGGTCGTCCAACTCACACGATGTAAGCTGTGACTGACGCAATACCGCCTGCCACTATTTAAAAATGGCTATAGCTATGCTTATTGATTCACATTGTCACCTTGATCGACTCGATTTAACCGCCTACGACGGCTGTCTGGATAGCGCGCTGCAAGCAGCACGTGATCGCGGCGTTGGGCATTTTCTCTGTATTGGCATCAGTGTGGAAAACGCACCGACCATGCGCGCTTTGACTCAGCGCTATGCGGATGTGGATTGCTCGGTCGGCGTACACCCTTTAGATTTAACCCGCGGTAGCGAGCCGACCATGCAATGGCTGCTCGATGAGTTAGATCATCCCGGCGTTGTCGCAGTGGGTGAGACGGGTTTGGATTATCACTATCAAGCTGAAACAGCGCAGATGCAGCAGGATTCGTTTCGTCTGCATTTAGATGC
>LFRM01149381.1_pt1 | contig 11956 bp, 9 predicted proteins | sample 618341 | NCBI WGS metagenome assembly LFRM01 (sample SAMN03654438, study PRJNA283298) | anaerobic digester metagenome | isolation source: pool of bioreactors CSTR01a, CSTR02a, and CSTR03a thermophilic anaerobic... | place: Denmark: Kgs. Lyngby | collected 2014-05-21
ATTTCTTATGTGGTAAGCTAAAATTTGATTACCCATACTATCCGTTATAGAACCAATTTTTATTTAAGTAAATGTGATTTTATGGTATAATTTTTGCTAAATTTTAAATAATCATTAAATTTGTAAAAAAAATATGAAAACATTTAATTTTTTTGTTTTATTAATATTTGTATCTCAAATATTAATGGCACAAGGTAATAAAGGGCCTATTATTAAATTTGATAATGAATCATATAATTTTAAGGAAATAATTCAGGGCTCAAAAGCAGAAATAGATTTTGTTTTTACAAATGTAGGAGATGAACCTCTCATAATATCTAATGTACGTAGTACTTGCGGTTGTACAGTACCTAAATGGACTAATGAACCTGTTAAACCAGGTGAAAAAGGTAAAATCACTGTTAAGTATGATTCTAATAGGATTGGTAATTTTTCGAAACAAATTACCGTAAGCTCTAATGCTAATAATGGTAATGTAGTTTTACTAATCACTGGCAAAGTAAGTCCAAAACCTGCTGAAGCTATACCGTATAGTAAAACTGACGCTTCTGGAATTCCAATAGTTCAATAATTATAAAAAAAAACTATTATCATGAAAAAATTGATTTTCTTTTTTTTGGTTTTTACAATGATGAGTAACTTATCAGCTCAAGAGCCTATGATGGCATTTGATAAAACAACCCATGATTTTGGCAAAATCAAAATAACAGATATAGTGAGCGTAGACTTTACTATTAAAAATATTGGAAAAGCTCCTTTGTTTTTATCTGAACCGCGTTCTACTTGTGGATGTACTGTGGCTTCATATCCTAAAGAACCTATTATGCCAGGACAATCTAATAAAATCAGTATAACTTTCGAACCCGAAAAAGAAGGGCCTTTTACTAAACAAATAACTATTTTTTCTAATGCCGAAAATTCTCCTATCACGCTGGTAATCAAAGGCGAAGTGATCAAATAGAAATGAAAAAATTAAACAATGAAATAATATTTTTTTTTTAAAAAAAAGTGATTAACAATTATAAAACAATGAATATATGTTAAGTATTTCAAAAAAAGGGCAAATGATGCCCCCTTCTCCTATAAGGAAGTTAGTACCCTATGCAGATGCAGCTAAAAAAAGAGGTGTCAAAGTTTATCATTTAAACATAGGTCAACCAGATATCGAAACACCTAAACTAGCTATAGATGCACTAAAAAATATCAATCTAAAGGTAATAGAATATAGTCATTCGGCAGGAATATTATCTTTTAGAGAAAAATTATGTAAATATTATGAAGAAAATAATATTCACGTGACACCAGATGAAATTATAGTAACTACAGGAGGTAGCGAAGCTATATTATTTACCTTTGGTACTATAATGGATAATGATGATGAGGTTATCATACCAGAGCCTTATTATGCTAATTATAATGGATTTGCTATTAACGCTGGAGTTAAAGTAGTTCCTATAATCTCTACTATAGAAGATAATTATGCTCTACCTCCGATAGAGGAGTTCGAAAAATATATTACTCCTAAAACCAAAGCTATTCTTATCTGCAATCCTAATAATCCTACAGGTTATTTGTATAGCCAAGAAGAAATCGAAAAATTAGGTAAATTAGTAAAAAAACATAATTTATTTTTAATAGCAGATGAGGTATATAGAGAATTTGTTTATGATGGTAGTAAACATTTCTCTGTTATGCACCTAAAAGAAATAGAGCAAAATATAATATTGGTAGATTCTGTATCTAAACGATATAGTGCTTGCGGTTTTCGTATTGGTATGCTAGTATCTAAGAATAAAGAAGTAATGGCTACTGCTATGAAGTTTGCTCAAGCAAGATTGAGTCCCCCTACTTTTGGTCAAATTGCTGCTGAGGCAGCTATAGATGTAGACAAATCTTATTTCGAAGCTATTAAAAAAGAATATGTAGCTAGACGTAATGTAGTGATCGAAGGTATAAAAAGTATTCCGGGAGCTTACTGTCCTACACCTAAAGGTGCTTTCTATATAATGGCTAAACTGCCAATAGATGACTCAGACAAATTTTGTCAGTGGCTTTTAGAAGATTTTAATGTAAATAATGAAACTGTGATGCTCGCCCCTGCTACCGGTTTTTATTCAGTACCAGAGCGTGGATTACAAGAGGTGAGAATTAGCTATGTACTTAATGTAGATGATATGAAACGAAGTATGGAGCTACTAAAAAAAGCTTTAGAAGTTTATCCTGGAAGGAAATAAATTTTTTTGTTGAAATCTTACTTTTTTATATAATAATTACTAAAATGGGTTGAGAATTTTAAAAATAATTTAAATTATTTTTAAAATATTTTACTTTATTATAATTTTTTTTAAAATTAAGATTTAATGGATGATAAAATATATAAAAAGTGTAAATGATACATTACCAATTAAATTTATGGTAAATTAATTAGATGTACAAATTAGATGTATAAAAAAAGGGGCATATGCCCCTTTTTTTATAAAATTATGAAACAATTTAGTTTGGTAAAAGTTTAGAAACTTTCAATTCTTTTATTTTACCATATTTTTTTAGATCTTTGAAAGGTAGATCTTCTTTGTTACCTATAATAGCGTATGTAAATTTTTTGCCTTTTAAATTTTCCTTAGCGAAATTATCAATATCATCAAAGGTAAGTGTAGGCACAATATCGAAAACAAGTTTTCTAACATCGAAGTCTATGCCTCTATCTAATGCTATCTCATAAGCAGTGAAAATATCTGAACGTAAAATTCGTTCGGTACGTAAAGATTTTAAAATAGCATCTTTGGATAGTTCTATAGAGTTATCTGATCTAGGGATGTCATTCAATAAAGTTATGAAACCATCTATAGCTCCATCGAGTTTGTCATATTGAGTGCCGATGAATGACAAGCTATAAGCATAGTCGTCTTTTTTATCTGGTAGCTGATAAAAAAACAGAGCAGTGTAGGCTAAAGCTCTACGTTCACGCATTTCTTGGAAAATTATACTATTCATACTACCACCGAAGTACTCATTAAATAATGCTACTGTGGGTTCCAATTTAGGATTATAACCTTTAGGACCGCGTGAAAACATAAATAATTGAGATTGAGGAATATCGTAATTGACCCAATACATTACATTTTTATCTGTAGGTTGTATTTCGAATTTATAAGTGTTATCTAAAATATTAAAAGGTGGATTTACGTGATAATGTTCTTTCATAATAGTGATCAATTCGTCTAATGAAATATCTCCATAGAAATAAATCTTTTGAGAATATTTAGGTAAATTTTTAACAAATGCTAATAAATCATCAGGGTTCATTTTACTTAATTCTTTTGTAGAAAGTGTGTGCATCATAGGATTATTTTCGCCATATAAACTATAGCTGACAAGAGCGCTAATAATATACATCATATTTTTTGTAGCATCGGTTCTTTCTTTTGCTAAATCATTAATAAAATTTTTATAAATAGTATCATTAGATTTAGCATTATTTAAAAGGTGCATAACTAAATCAATACCTGATGGTAAGTTTTCTGTAAGTCCCGAAATACTTATGTATGTTTTATCCTCGCCAATATTTATACTATAAGAGATTCCTAAACGATAAAACTCATTTGATATCTCCTCTGGAGAATATTTATCAGTGCCCAACAATTTAATATATCTAGCTGCTAGAGGTAATTCTTTAAAATTTTCTAAGCCAATATCATAAACAAATCTTAAATTAAAAGTAGGATTTTCTGTATTTCTGATATACCATATAGGAATATCTGGTGTATACTCTCCAAATTGGATATCTTTTTTGAAGTCTAAAAATACAGGTGCTATGTCAGGGACAGGTGTTTCTTTGATTTTTTTGAAAAATTCTGACTCTTCATCTTTATTTGTTTCGATAGGAGTGAGTTTATTTTTTGCAATTTTTTGAATATTAGGATCTTTACCTACTTTTTTGTATACTACTACGTAATTATTTTGAAAATATTTATTAGCAAAATCTATTACATCTTTTTTAGTAACTTTATTTAATATTTCGTAAGTTTCTAAATATTTATCCCATGGTATACCCAGAGAGAATGCATCTACAAACATCATTGCACGGCTAGCGTTATTTTCTAATTGTTTGATTCTTTCTAATTTCACATCATTAACTATAGCTTGTAATAGCCATTCTTCGAAATCTCCTTTTTTCACACGTTCTATTTGTTGTAATAGTAAATCTTTAACTTCTTCAAGAGATTGCCCTTCTTTGGGTTTACCCATGAGGAAATAAACACTATAATCTTTTAGCGTATATGAGCCAGAGCTAGCTCTCAAGACTTTTTGTTTTTTTACTAAATCTATATCTATCAATCCAGCAACACTATTACTCAATATTCTATCAAAAATTTCTAATATTGGTAGTTCTACTTGTGCAGCTGCAGGTAAGCGATAACCGATTAGCAAATTTTCTGCATCAGGTCCTAATACTTCCTTTATTATAGGAGCTGTAATAGGTTTTTCTTCAGGAATGTCTAGTGATGGTATAGGTCGAGATGGCAATTTACCGAAATAGTTATCAATGATTTTAATTGCCTCATCTGGATTAAAATCTCCAGACAAAGCAATAGCCATATTATTAGCTACGTAATAAGTTTGATGGAAAGCTTTGATATTACGCATAGAAGGATTTTTGATGTGTTCGGCATAGCCAATTACTGGTACACGATAGGGATGTACAGCAAATAATGACTCAAACATAGCATCAAAAACTTTGCGTGAGTCATTTGTCATTGTCATATTTTTTTCTTCATAAATAGTTTCTAATTCAGTATGAAAGCCTCGTAGAACAGGATTAATAAATCTATCTGATTGTATTTTTGCCCAATTTTCTAGCTGATTACTGGGGATATTTTCTTGATAAGCAGTGAGGTCATAAGAAGTAAAAGCGTTAGTACCAGTAGCCCCTATGAAGCCCATCATTTTATCATACTCATTAGCTATGAAATATTTAGATGCTTCATAGGATATGCTATCGATGACTTTGTATAGAGCTTTACGCTCTTTTTCGTCTGTAAGAGTTCTATATTTTTCAAATAATTCCTCTATTTGATCTAACAAGGGTTTCTCAGCTTCCCAATTGAGTGTTCCATAATTGGGTGTACCTTTAAACATCATATGCTCGAAATAATGTGCTAATCCAGTAGTTTCTGGTGGATCACATTTAGAACCCGAAGCTACAGTAACATAAGTTTGTATTCTAGGCTCTGCCTTGTATACAGTCATGAAAACTTTTAACCCATTATCTAAGGTATATATTCGGGTGTTCATTGGGTCATTAGGGACAGTTGTGTATGAATAATTGCTAACTTGAGCAAATAATTGCCCTATTCCCAGTGCAATTATTAAAGTTAATAAAATTTTTAATTTTTTTATTCTCATAATTTTTATATATTTTGTGGATTTGTAGGTTTCAAATTATATTTTTTAGCTAAAATATTTAATGAAGGGTATTTATTTTTTAATTCATCGAAAAATAATTCATCATCTTCGTTATTTGATGCTTTTTTATTTAGTGCTGTTGTATTGTTATTTGCTTTTTTATTTAATTCTATTTTGCTTTTTTCTTTCTTATATTTTTCTTTTTGTGTAGATTCATTTACTTTTATTTGTATTTCGTAACCATTTTGAATTAAATTATTAGCAAGATATTGCTTGATATCTATTAAATTTTTATTGATACTCTCAGCCTCTATTAGATTTTCTACATTGAATGTGAGCTTTTGTCCATCAAAATCAATATTTATTTTAGATAAAATATGTGAAAGGCTAGGTTTATCATTTATTATTTCGTTAGCTAGTTGATTTAGAAGTTCCTTAATATTTTTTTCATTTAATTCTTTTTTGTTCTCTTTTTTAGTATGGTATTCTTTGATTTTTTCTCTTATACTAAATGTATTTACAATACCAGACGAATTAATGCCATTAGCTAATTTAGTGGGAGTAGTGTGTTTTGTACTATTGACAGATGTGAAATCATTTCGTTGTATATTTTCTTTGGTAGCAACTGTAGATTTTTTGGTATTTATATTTAATGTATCTGATGATAAATCAGTAAATTTTTCGTCATTATTTTTTTTATTATTATCTATAATTTTTAAAAGAGAAACCTCGAGTAGGAGTCTTTTGTTGTGAGTATTCATATAGGCTACATCAGCTTCAGATAAAATTTTTAGAGAATTTGAGAGAAAATCATAGGAACAATATTTTACTTGACTTATTAATTTTTGCTTATGAGTTTCACTTATTTCTAAAAGCTCAACTGTAGCATTCATAGAAGTGAAAAGTAAATTTCGAGTATGTTCAGCTAATCCTTTTATGATATGAATTGGTTCGAATCCATTAGCAATGATCTGATCTACGAGTAATAGTGTTTTAGATATATCAGCTTTTATAAGCGTATCAGTAATCTGAAAATAAAGATCATAGTCTACGATATTTAAGTTTTCTATAGCTATATGATATGATATTTTGCCTTCGCCAAATGAAGCAAGCTGATCAAACATACTCAATGCGTCTCGCAAGGCTCCATCACTATTTTCGGCTATCACGTGTAGAGCTTCTACTTCGTAAGATATGTTTTCTAATTTTGCGATTTTTTCAATGTGTTTTACGATATCTTCATTTGATATACGTTTGAAATTATATATTTGACAACGACTCAGAATAGTGGGTAAAATCTTATGTCGTTCGGTAGTAGCCAAAATAAATTTAGCATAGGCTGGAGGCTCTTCTAGAGTTTTTAAAAAAGCATTAAAAGCACTATCAGATAGCATGTGCACCTCGTCAATTATATAAACTTTATATTTGCCAACTTGTGGTGGTATATTTACTTGATCTATTAGTGCTCTTATGTCATCTACTTTGTTATTAGAAGCTGCATCTAATTCATAAATATTATACGAGTTATTTTGATTAAAAGATATGCATGATGGGCATTCATTACAAGCTTCACCATCTGGAGTGATATTTTCACAATTAATAGTTTTAGCGAAAATGCGTGCTGTAGTAGTCTTGCCTATACCTCGAGGGCCGGTAAATAAGAAAGCTTGCCCTAGTTGATCAGTTTTGATAGCATTTTTTAGGGTTTTTACTATCACTTCTTGCCCAACTACTTCGTCAAATCTCGTTGGTCTATATTTACGTGCAGAAACTAAATACTGTTGAGTTTTCATATTTGCAAAAGTAATAAAATAAAAATAAAATAAAAAACATTTTTTATCTTTTTAGGAATTTACAAGTGAAGCAATATTTTTGTACTAGATTAAAATATATGTTATTTATGTTGTTTTAGCAAACAAATAGATTAAAAACATAATTATTTTGCTTTTTTTCATTCCACATTGATATATCATCATTGTTAGTTATAGCTTAAAAATAATTATTATTAAATATTTTAAGTGGTTTATAAATTATTGTCATATCATATAAAAGGAATAATTTTATAATTTTATAGACAAATTATTTTTAATAAATAAAATTTACAAAATAATTTATTAAAGTGTATGAATGATGAACTTTTTCATATAGTAAATAAAAGGACTTTTTTAATTGCTTTATTAGAGGCCACCTTTATAGTTATTTTACCAATCTGGGGCTATATTCTAAAAGATATTCCAGGTGTTAATGAATTTTTGATAGGAGTGATACCGAGAGATTTGCAACATATATATGGTATTTTTATTTTTCCTTTAGTTCATAATGATTTGAGTCATTTATTTGGTAATGTCATTGCTTTATATGTATTGCTGTTGCTTTTGAAAAATTCTTTCTCGCCTTATTATTACAGAATAATAGCATGTGGATGGGTTTTTCCTGGAATATTTATTTGGTTGATAGGTAATAGTAATACTATGCATATAGGAGCTAGTGGATTAGTTTATCATTTGGCTTTTTTTATTTTCTGGATTGGTGTTGTGATCAGGCATCCCAATTTCATAGCACAATCTTTGATAGTTATTTTTCTGTATGGTGGTTTTTTTTGGGGAATTCTTCCTTTATTTCCTGAGGTTTCTTGGGAAGGACATCTCGGAGGTTTCATATCTGGTACTTTGCAAGCATTGATTTTGTATAAACCAATATCAATGTTGTATCCTAAACAAGAGGAGGAGGAAGATGAAGACGATGCTCCGCCTGATTGGTACGAGGAGGAAAATGATAATATTATAGATTTTAGAGATACTAAAAAAAATAATTAGAAGACTATAGCTTCATAAATATATATTTCTGCATCAGGATCTTTCCATCCATAATATCCGATGCCAGCTTTGTCTCGAGCACAATGACCAAGAAATTCTTCTAATGTCCAACCAGTATCGGTAGCTACTTGTGGCAGGAAGGTACCAGAATTCATCCCTTTTTTGATATAAATACCGTGTTTGCCTAATTGTATTTCGTCGATAGAATTAATTTTTTTCAATGGAGTCAAAACACTGATTTCTATATCTATTTCATTTAGTTCATCAAAACTAAGTGGCGGGAAACGAGGATCACTGAATGCTGCACTCTGAGCCATTTCCATCACATTTTGCCATAATGGTCTGTCTTGTCTAAATGTCCCTATACAACCGCGCAGTTTTCCTCTTTTATTTATAGTAACGAAAACACCACAATTAGTATGTAATCCTGGCCAATCGGGAATATCAACCTTAGGAAAACTATGATACGTTAATCCATACTTAATGCTTTTAAAGGCTAAATCTTTGAGAAATTTTTTCTCTTCATCAGTTAGAGTAAATTCAGTATCAGTAGATTTAGTTTGAATATTTGTATTTTTATCAGATGGTACTACTATTAGGCTAGCGTATCCTACCACCCTCGAGTGATCACCAGATATATCGCCACTATTAGCAGTATAGATTTTTTTAATTGCGCATGGTTCATTTTCTATTATTTTTAAAAGTACATATACAGCAGCAGCACCGCATGCTGCTGTTGATAAATTTGGATATTTACCCGATGTTTCTATGTAGTTTACTGTAGTTTGAAATTTTTTCGGGTCACCAGACAAGATAGCCTCTACAGTTAAACTATCAGAAATAATAGCATCTTTGTATGATGGATAATGAGATAGATCTGTACTGATTACAAAAAGATTTTCTGGTTCATAATATTGTTTTAGTATGGTAGCTATCTCATCTAAGATTATAGTATTTTCGGTACCTATTAAGATAGGAACTATTTTAAAATCTGGTGCTAAGCGTAATTGCAAAAAAGGAAGCTGTACTTCTAATGAATGCTCATTGTCGTGATAATAGCTTGGATGATCGAATATTTTGTGTTGCAATAATTTTTTGCAGATATCATCATTTACTTCTACTTCTCCGAGAGCATTAGCAAAAGCACCAGATGTATATAGCGATGCACCACTAAAATACCCTTGATGACTTCTGCCTATTAAAAATACGTTTTTGTATTTAGCTCCAGGCTCTATTTGTGCATATGCTCTAGCGGCTATAGCTCCGCTATAGACATATCCAGCATGAGGTACTATTATTGCTCTGATTGGAGTTATGTATTTCGTAGGTTGATATGCTTTATACCAACTTTCGATTTCTTTTTTTAATTCCGTTGCACTAGCTGGATAAAATGTGCCTTGCACTATAGGTTTACGTATAGGATACTGACAATTTGAAAATAAACTAGCTACCATAAAACAAATAATTATAAATTTTTTTTTCATACTACAAATTTATATATTTTTTTTCACATAAAAAATAAAAATTATAAAAATTTTTTATGTGAAATTTAGGTTCTATAACATTTTATATGGGTTAAAAATTAAAAAAAAGAGTAATTTGTTAATATTGGTTTATCTTTTATTGGACAGTTAAATATTAACCACAGAGTACTCTAATAATGTTCAAAGAACACTGAGAAGAATGGAATTAAAATGGCACTTTGTGATAAAAAAATAACCTAAATAATTAAAAAATTGTTATTTTTTTGTAACAATCTAAAATTTGATTATCCAAATTATAACCTGAGATATGTTGGACGGGGAGAATTGAAAACTTGAAAACTAATCAGTCGGAAAACTAATATATGTTTCAATTAACATATGTTATATTTACTAACTCTCTATACCGATACCACGCCCACCTGTCCGAGGATGCAAGGTTGAGCATTCGCCCTGTATTGCTTACAGTCTTGCCTGTGAGGTATTTACCCATCACTACATACCACATAGTGTAGTTTTGCAGGTATTTGGTAGCTACTCCTCTAAATTTGAAATATATCCAATTTGTGAATTCACTAGTTTTTTTCTTGACAGTACTCAGGCTATATATACCTCGCTTTTGTCTATGGTTAGTTACTATTTCTTTATGCTTGATTACATTTCTTCTAACCTTTTTGAATGCTTTTTTATTACTGCTACACATAACTCCATCCTTTGGCATCTTAGCCTTCAGAAATTGCTCTATCTGTTCTGAACTTAGCTTTTTGCTTTCAAATTTTTTGAATAATAAATTGCCAGCTCTGTCTGTAGCAGCTAATACGGCTACTTTCTTTGGCTTTTGCTTCCTAGCCCGCTTCAGCTCTTCGGCATTTTTGTATATTCTGCCTTTTTCAGAATAATCCATCAATAGTTCATCCATCTCTACTACCCCGAAAAAATTGATATTATCTTCGAAACTTTGTAGAGCTGCCAATATCTTGTGTCGCCAAGCGAAGCTTGTTGGTAGACTGATGCCCACTTCTTTAGCACAAGCTCTGAGACTTTTGCCTGCTACCATACATCTGATGTAGTCGAGCATTTTCTCTTTCTTTTGTAACCTGTAAACAAAAGTACCAGTGGTAACTCTAAATTGTCTGCCGCAGTCTTTGCAGCGATAGTTTTGCATTCCATTTTGTAAACCATTTTTAATAATGTGATTGCTACGACAGTCTGGGCACAGTGGCGGGGCGCTGAGTATTTTCAGACCTTGATAATCGACTACATCGGCTTCTAATTTTTTCATTAGAGAATAAAGGTTGTCTAAGAATTCTTTATTCTCTTCCTTGCTCATAGCAAGGTATTTACTGGTGTTTTCCACTATTTTTTTCATGAATAATAATTTTTGTAAAAATATAAAAATTATTTAACATATAAACTTGAAAAACTTAAACATTTATTAATTTATTTATTATTGGGATGAGTGGAAGTTTGTATAATATCTTCATGCTCTTTGTGGTTAAAAAATAACCTATTTGTAGCAATCTAAAATTTTATTACCCACAATAAACGTTATAGAACTTAATAATTATTTAAACTTTTTTTAATAATTTTGTAGAATAGTTAATGAAAGATTTTTTATGAATTGGAGCTTAGTTATTAAAAGATTTGTTTTAGCATCGATAGTTTTTCTTTTTTTAACAAGTTTTTTAAATGGGCAAAATGGCACTTATCGTATACATTTATTAATAATAGATTTACCCGAAGATCAAATATTTAGGCTAATAAGTATTAAAGGCAATGCATTAGAACCAGTCGATAGTTTCTTTAGTCAAAATGGTGCTGTTGATTTTGTATATTCTAAACCTTTACCACGTGGTCAATACTCTATTACGTGGCAAAATAATCAAAAATTCATTGATTTTTTATTTAATAATGAGCATTATATCGAATTGCATACTAATCATAAAGATCCAATTCAAAATTTAAAAGTAATAAGTTCTGAAGAGAATAAGTATTTTGTTAAATTTTTGAAAATCAAAGATGAATTATATTATTTAATAGATATGGGGGATGAAATATATTCTAAAAACCCCAAAGATCCTTTACTTGGCATAATTATTGATAAAATAGATAGTATCAATAATGAATTATCAAAATTTATTAAAAATGTACCAGAAGAATTTTTAGCATATAAAGTAATTAAAGCTAATATACATCCATCATTAGAAGAATTTAATAAAACACATCCAAATAATAGGTATAATGACATTAAAT
>LFRM01163369.1_pt2 | contig 11954 bp, 12 predicted proteins | sample 618341 | NCBI WGS metagenome assembly LFRM01 (sample SAMN03654438, study PRJNA283298) | anaerobic digester metagenome | isolation source: pool of bioreactors CSTR01a, CSTR02a, and CSTR03a thermophilic anaerobic... | place: Denmark: Kgs. Lyngby | collected 2014-05-21
AAATTGTGAGTGAGACTGCATGTCCTTTGTTGGCATGCAGTTTTTTCTTCCCGTCAAAGGAAGGAGAGGTTAACGATGAAAAACACGAATGTAAGAATGTTGGTAGAAGCCGGGGTGATGATAGCTCTTGCACAGGTACTAAGCTATGTAGTAATTTACCAAATGCCCCAGGGCGGATCAGTTACGGCAGGCTCCATGGTTCCAATACTGCTTTTTGCAGTACGATGGGGCACGGCACAGGGCCTACTGGCCGGAGCTGTATATGGTATTCTCCAGTTTATATTAGGTCCGAAATGGAGTTATCACATTATTTCAATTTTGTTTGATTATATCGTTGCTTTTGCCTGTCTCGGACTGGCAGGAATGTTCCGCAACAAAGGAATCATTGGGGTTATGTCCGGCACATTTATCGCAGTACTGGGAAGGTTTATATGCCACGTTATCTCTGGTGCAATAGTTTTCGGCAGCTATGCTCCGGAAGGGCAAAACCCCTGGCTGTATTCAATACTGTACAACGGGAGCTTTTTGCTTGCTGAGTGCATTATATCCATGGTTATAATGGGAGTCCTTTATAAAGCAAAAGGAATTTTTAACGACAACCCTACGTATAGTAAATAGAATTGTGGTAAAGCCGAAAATTCATACTGTAATTGTTCAAGAGCTTTGTTTTTTAGTCGGCTGCATGTTAATAATGAGATAGATTATTACCCCTGCGGCAATGATAACATCACCTATGCTGAATACGTTAGAGAATGGAAGCCATTCCGGAAGATGGAAAATATCGCATAACCAGGGAAGCTTTGTGCCATCAGCAATAGCAATGGAATTGTTAAAACCCTGGGCTACCGATTCAGCGTATTTTTCCATGGAGGTGCTCTCCAGGTTGCTGACGTATGTAGGCATATAGCCTCCGTTCAAAGTAATTGCCAGGGTATTTGAAAATATACCGGTTCCTATTACAGGGATTCCGGTTATTTTTCTGTTAAACAGTATAAACAGTAACAATAGTATGTATGAAAGAATATGAAGGCCTGCTGAAATAATACGTGGAATTGTGTTAAAGAACGGTATCCCGGAAAACAGGAGTAATTGGATTATCAGGCCGCCTATAGCCAGCTCGTGTTTTTTAAGCGGATGCATGGTAAGGCATTTTAAACGGCCTCCCCTTGTATAGCCGATCAGAATACCAATTGCAACGGCATAAAGGATAAACATTTACTCCTCCTCATAGTCATAATCCCGTTTTAGTACCTCAATAAAAGCCTGAACCACTTTGGGATCAAATTGGGTGCCGGCACAGCGTCTTAACTCTTCAACAGCCTGGGATTGAGTTAATGCCTTGCGGTAGGGCCGATCTGATGTCATAGCATCATAGCTGTCGGCAACTGCCAGTATTTTTGCTCCGAGAGGTATGGAATTGCCTGAAATCCTATGTGGATATCCCATACCGTCTATGCGTTCATGGTGGTACAGCACATAGATAGCTCCTGTTTTATACGGTTTAAGATTTTTCAACAGACGGTATGCTATCTCAGGATGTTTTTGAATTCTCTCCATTTCATCAGCCGTTAAGCGGCCCCTCTTCATAAGGAGGTTGTCTTGTATGCCAATTTTGCCCAGATCATGCACTCTGCCCGCTATTTCGACTACGCTTATATAATCGGCTGGAAGTTTCATTTGCTGTGCAATTTTTTTAGCATATTCTGCCACTCTGGTTGAATGAGTAGAAGTGTATTCATCCCGTGCGTCTATGGCCTCCGCCAGGACCTTCAATGTTTCTATAGCTTCATCCCGAAGGCTGTAATATCGCTTCATGGCCTGGTCGACCATTATCAGTGGAGGAATCATAATCAATAAGGTGTAGGGACGGTGTGTTTCATATATTAAAGAGGCTGCTGTACTTATGGAGGCCAGTGTCAGATAATAGCCTACAAGAACTTTGAAGTCACTGAAAAATATATTGTGTAAAGTAGTTTTGGTTGTTAAGGATATAGCGATACTTACGAAAAATACATTGAAGAAGTAATAGGAGCAGACACACGCAATAAGAGCCGGCATATCCATGATAAGATCCAGGGCCACGCTTTGCGGAGATAGTTTCAGCCAGTGAAAAAGACTGCCGCTTATTAACAATGTTAACGAATACTGGCCTGTGTTGAAAAAAGCTTTATAATATGGTTTTCTTGATAAGATTTCAATAATCAGCGTAGTAGTTACGGCAATTAATATTGCACCCTTTATATCCAGCAGAATCAACATGCATAAATGTGTAGCAAAGGATAGGGATATTTCAGTGGCACTATCGGATTTAGGGATAACTAGCGGTCTGTATTCTGCAGCGGTATTGAGTACCAGCCAGAATAACAGTTCGGGTACTTTCTCGGCTGAAAACCAGGAGTATGCATATATTATCAATGGAAGTGTACTTAATGCAATGGTAAATATGTACAAGCTGCTAATTTTGTCAGATATTTTATTAACCATAATACTACGCTCTTTCCTTATTTTTTTGCTTGCTTTGAAATTATCCCTTGCACTATATTCGATAAAATTTCCGTAAATCCTCCTTAAAACTGCAAAATAAGAATAATAAAATCAAAAAAATAAGCCCTGTCGGGCTTAAGGGAGTTTTAGAAATTCAGAATGGTATGTAATCGATTATCCCCATTTCATGCCAGCTATACCTGACAGGACCAGGGAAATGATGGTAAGAATATACAGTAGTGTGGGGGAAACTTTTTTAAGTTTGAACATAGCTTATCCCTCCTCACAGGTTATTGTTAACCTTATTTTACCATATATATATGTATATCAATTGTAATATAAGTAGAAAGATTTTTCAACCAGAAAAATTGTCTTATTTTGTCGTATCTGTGTTTTTGGCATTATGATTACCAAACATTTCCGTTATAGTATACTCAAACAGGTATTCGTTACTGCTATCGAGCGCCTGGGCTATCTCACTTATTTTAGCAAAAGTATCGATTATATCCCGGGACAGTTCCAGTGTACGTTCATATATTTGTAATGCTTTTTCTTTTTCCTGATTTTTAATACACTCAATTATGGTTACGGCGTTGCCGTGGAGTTCGGAGTGTTCCACTCCCACATGATCCCATAATTGATGGATTTCGGGGTGGGATGGAACAACGGAATAGTAAAAATGTCCGAAGCTGCATTTGTGATCATTGGTTTGGATGGGCAGTATTACCATATCGTCTATCATGGTTTTCAGGTTATCTACCCATAGTTTATGAGCGGCAATAGCCCTGTCCATTGCTGTGATAAAACTGCTGTTGGGCAGACGCCAGTGACGGGTGCTGGAAAGGCGCCCGGCGTTTTTTGCGGCTTCATCCAGTTTGTTTTCAATACTTCCAAGGGATGCGGATGCATCTTTTAAGGATCGGCCAACCTGTTCAAGTTCTTCAGATGATCGGTGAAGTGATTCGGCATTTTCATTTAAAACATGAGATGCTGCTGTTATTTCCTGGACAGAGGCGTTTAGCTGCTGGTTGAATGCTGCAGCTTCTTCAATTTCCTTGTTTACCTTGGAAACCGAGTGTGTATTTTCGTTAAGTCTGTTAGTCACATTAAACAGTTCTTCATTAATTTCATTCATAAATGAGATGGTTTCCTGGACGCTTTGTGAACTTGATGTTGAGGCATCTTCAATCTCTTGTACCAGTTTTCTTGCGGTAGCCAGAAGTTCGGCAGTATTTTCAGATAATCTGCGTATTTCCTCTGCAACTACGGCAAAACCCCTTCCTTCTTCACCTGCCCGGGCAGCTTCAATTGCTGCGTTAAGTGACAGCAGGTTGGTTTTGCGGGCAATTTCATCTATGCCTGCTATTGTTTCACGAATCGGTTCCAGTTTAGCTATTAAGTCTTCGACTGTCTCCTGCATGTTGCGGGCGGTCAGCATGTTCTGCTCATTTTTTTTCATGACCTGGTTTAATTTTTCCGAGTTATCATTGATGTTTTGTACTATGATATTGGATTGTTGGGCAATTTCCATAAGTGATGTTGTGGCATGGGTTGATGCATCGGCTACCTCTGTCATGCTGGCTGAAGTTTGCTGAGCCAAGGTAACCAGAGAATGGGAGATCTCCCTGACTCGCTGGGTTATATGGGTGATAAGTTCAGCAAAATGTGATGCCCTGAGATCAAAGGTGCTGATCTGTGACGAAGCGTCAATTATTCCTTCTGTGATACGCTGGATTATTTGCCTTGATATACTTAATTCCTCGGGTGACAGAATGTTGGTGTCCAACTTTGTGCTTTCCTTACGAAATTGCTGGATAAACTGCTTCAATATTTATTCCCTCCTGTCAGAAAATGATAGCTTATTGTTAATAATGTAGCTCATTCTATATATAAGTTGTTACTTTAATGTTAAAACACCAACCTTGAAAAACGCTGTAATGAAAAAGGCCAGGGATCACCTGGGCCTTAATCAGAAAAAGGAACTTTATTCTTTTCAGCAAATCTTTTTAACACATCAATAATCCATTGGAAATCATCTTTTATTACCCCTTTTTGAATTATGTAGGGAGTTTCTTCTCCGTGTACAAGTATTTCTACTCTTTCCACAGGTCTAGAAAAAAATAATACCTTTTTGGTTCCGGTGGTACGTTGGATTTTAGCTATATTCTTGGCGTTAAAACGCTTCCAATGGTTACCTCCTGTCAGAACCGAAAGCTCTCCCAGATCCGCATTAAACTCCCTTACGTACTGTGCTGACATACAACCAATTCCCCCTTTCACGTTTTTACCCCCGTCGAAGTAAAACGCTTAGGAATGATTGGTATTAATAATATACAAAACAATTTATAAATATCGTACCACAGCAACGGGAGTGCAAAATAATTATATCACAATTATTGGAAAAAATAAAGGGAAAGAATGCTGTTAATACTTACAAAAGGACAAGACATTTTTATAGCAATATGCTAAAATTAAAACTGAATTTGGTATTTGTTAACTTTAAGTGTTAATTAATCAGGAGGGCGTAATAATGAACAGCAGTACCATTAGGGATATATCTTTAGCTCCACAGGGCAAGGCAAGGATCGACTGGGTAAAAGCTTATATGCCTTTACTCAGCCGGTTGAAACAAGAGTTTGAGGTAAGCAAACCTCTGTCAGGGAAAAAAATCACAGTATCGGTGCACCTGGAGGCAAAAACTGCTTTTCTTTGTCAGGTTTTAGCTGCCGCCGGGGCGGAAGTTTCGGTTACCGGAAGCAACCCGCTGTCTACTCAGGATGCGGTAGCTGCAGCCCTTGTGCAGGATGGGCTTATAGTACATGCCTGGTATGGAGCGTCTGATGAAGAGTATTATGAGCATCTGAACAGGGCTCTGGATATAGGTCCCGATATTATAATTGATGATGGAGGAGATCTGGTTGCAATATTGCATTCTCAGTTACCGGATCTGTGTCACAGAATAATGGGTGGCTGTGAGGAAACCACCACCGGTGTTATTCGGCTCAGAGCCAGAGAAAAGGAAGGGAGCTTGCGCTTCCCTATGATTGCCGTTAATGATGCCCGGTGTAAATACCTGTTTGACAACCGGTACGGTACCGGGCAGTCGGTGTGGGATGGTATTATGCGCACCACAAATCTTATTATCGCCGGGAAAAATGTGGTTGTAGCCGGTTATGGCTGGTGCGGAAGAGGAGTTGCCCTGAAGGCACGGGGCTTGGGTGCAAATGTTATCATTACCGAGGTTGATCCCATCAAAGCCCTGGAGGCAACAATGGATGGCTTCAGGGTGATGCCCATGCTTCAGGCGGCTGAAGTAGGGGATATATTTATTACCACCACCGGTTGTACCAAAGTTATAAGGCGGGAGCACTTCGAGAGAATGAAAGACGGTGCACTGTTGGCTAATGCCGGGCATTTTGATGTGGAGATATGCAAGCCCGATCTTGAAGATTTAGCGGTAGAGAAGCGGGAGTTGAGGCAAAACATTGAAGGTTATGTGATGAGGGATGGAAGGGTGCTGAATCTTCTGGCTCAGGGGAGGTTGGTAAACCTGGCTTCCGGGGACGGTCATCCTGCGGAGATTATGGACATGAGTTTTGCTCTTCAGGTTCTTTCGGTTATGTATCTTATAGAAAATCAGGGAAAACTTGAGCCGAGGGTATACAACGTACCTCAGTCTGTTGACTACAGGGTAGCTCAGATGAAACTGGAGGCTCTGGGTATTGAAATCGATTCACTTACCCCTGAGCAGAAAGAGTACCTGACATCTTACTGATGCTTGATGTATGATTATTAATTATTGTACCGCGCTGTATGGATAGTAAATACGATGAGATATAAGTAAATTTGATTAAACAGAGGAGATTGCCGTGAAAATACTGATAAAAAACGTGTGTATTATTACGATGGATTCCAGTCATACCGGATATAATTACGGATGTATTGCAGTGGACGGAGACGTCATTGTTTACATAGGCGAGGAAGAGGACATGCCCAGAGATTTTGATGCCGGTAAAGTGATAGATGGGAAGGGTATGCTGGCGCTGCCGGGTTTTATCAATGCTCATACCCATTCAGCCATGTCGATATTTCGCGGATATGCCAATGACATTCCTCTTATGGAATGGCTGTCCTCCAGGATATGGCCGATGGAGGACAGGCTGACGCCGGAGGATGCGTACTGGCTGTCCATGTTATCCATAGCCGAGATGATCATGGGTGGTGTTACTGCTTTTGCTGATATGTATATGTTCATGGATCAGACGGCAAAGGCGGTAGACAGATCAGGTATCAGAGCTGTGCTGGCCAGGGGGTTGCAGGGGCCTGACCCGAAATCAGAGCAGCGTCTTAAAGAAAACCGGTGTTTGTGGGAGGAATGGAACGGCCATGACGGGCGTATAAAGGTTATGGTAGGTCCTCATGCCATATATACCTGCAGCCGGGATTATTTGGAAAGCTGTATGGAACTTGCCCGGGAGCTGGGGACGGGTATTCACATACATATAGCTGAAACCAGGGACGAGGTTGAAGAATGCCGCCGGAAGTATGGTAAAACCCCGGTTGAATACCTGGAAGAGATCGGGCTTTTTAAGTATCACAGTCTGGCGGCACACTGTGTCCACCTAACCCGGGAGGATATGGATATATTGAGTGATAACAATGTACACGTTGTCCATTGTCCGGTAAGCAACCTGAAGCTGGGCAGCGGAGTTGCACAGACCGCTGAACTCCTGGACAAGGGGGTAAATGTCGCCCTTGGAACCGATAGTGCATCCAGCAATAATAACTTAAGTATTATGAAAGAGATGAATATTGCCGCTTTGTTAAGTAAGGGAATTAATGAGGATCCAACCCTGCTTCCCGCAAGGCAGGTGCTTAAAATGGCTACCGGAAACGGAGCAAAGGCTTTGGGCTGGGATGAGGAGATTGGCAGTTTGGAGGTTGGAAAAAAAGCGGATATTATATTATTAAGACAGGACGGTCCCCATTATCATCCTGCTGCTGACCCTATTACTCACCTGGTTTACAGCGGACATAGCAGTGACGTTGATACGGTGATTGTAAACGGAAACATTCTTATGGAGGGCAGGCAGCTTACCACCATTGATTTACAGGAGGTATATCATAAAGTCGGGGGAATACGGACAAGGCTTATGGGGAGGATTGAAATTGAGCAGTAATATGAATATCATCGGCATTGAAAGTCGGATAAAAAGCATTGACAGGGCCCTGAAGGGCCTGGTTTTATACAGACAGATACGGGAAGAGCCGGCCGTGGCCGCCTTTGAAGAATTCATATCCGGCCTGACGGATAATCAAACACCGTCCAACCGGCTATTGGATGCGTACAGCCGGTTTCTTAACCGGCTTGCAAATAATTTTCCGTGGGATCAGGATGAAATATCCTGGAGCACCTTCTTTGGATACTGTTTATTACGTTATGAGACTGTTTTTAGCCGTCAGGCAGAGCTGATGGACTATCAGGAACTTCCTTTGTGGATGAAAAATATAATGGCGCATGAACTGGAATACTTAAGACGTGTTGCAAAGGTAGATTGGGATGATGTTTTGAACTATGCTTCGTACAGAACCGGCTTTGATGAATGGTTAAACCCGTTTACTCCATCCTCTGCTTCCAGCCGTAGGAAATCATATTTCTACCAGGAAGTGACGGACTGGGATGTCAGGGAATTTGCCGGGCATTTCTATCGTTATGGTTCAGGAATATTTGGCATGTTTAAAGCCTTTAGATGGGAGAGGGTTAACGGTCAGGGATTTTTTAAGGAAATTAATAATATAGATCCTATAACCCTTAAACAGCTTGTGGGCTATGAAGAGCAAAAGGCCAGGATTATTGAAAATACCGAGTTGCTTTTGAAAGGATATCAGGCCAATAATATATTGCTGTATGGAGATAAAGGTACCGGGAAATCGTCTCTTGTAAAGGCCTTAATCCACAGATATGGTGATCAGGGGCTCCGGATTATAGAGGTTCCGAAAAACTACTTAATGGATTACTATGTAATTCTTGAACAGCTGGAGGGAAGAAAACAGAAATTTATTCTATTCGTTGATGATCTGTCCTTTGAGGAGGACGAAGTTGAGTATAAACATATTAAAGCACTGCTCGAAGGTGGTGTAAAAGCAAGGCCTTCCAATGTGGCAGTATATGCCACATCAAACCGAAGACATATTGTAAGGGAATTTCATCATGACAGGAGCAGCGGATACGGTTCAGGACGGGATGATGAAGTTTTCGCAGTTGATTCTATGCAGGAGAAGCTGTCGCTGTCAGATCGTTTTGGAATAACGCTGACATTCCTTTCACCAAATCAGGATACATATCTGGAAATGGTAGAATCTCTGGCCAGAAGTCGGGATATACCCATGGACACAGAAAAATTAAGAGAGGAGGCACTTCGCTGGGAGAAAAAATATAATGGGCGTTCTGGTCGTACGGCACGCCAGTTTATAGATTATATTGAGGCCAGACTGGGAGACTAGACCGGGCAGTTAACTGCCTCTGTAAACAGCAAAGTTTCGAATAAACAGTAACATGATATGACATACCCTGCATACAGCGCGTTAAACAAAACGCCATAACATAGTTTTTAATACTTTGTTATGAGGTATTTAAAAGTTTTATAAATGTTATGTAAAACTTTTGAAATATATTCTGGTTATAATATAAGCAAGAAAAAAAGGAGGGGATGCCATGTCAAGACTGTTTAAAAGCGATGTTGGAAGAGGAATTACCGGAATAGTCGTTTCAATCGTTATGATATTGGCGGTCTTATTCCCCGTTTTCTTGATGGAGTTTTTCACCCGATTTTTTTCGTTAGGTTAAACGTTGGTTTATGATAAATTATTGACCGGGTTATAACAACCGGGTGTTTTCACCAGCCTTTTTACTGGTGAAAAGATAAAAGAGGAGCCGGCTCCTGATGTGGAGGCGGGTTTTTGTTTTTTTTGGATGTATAAAATGACCGAGTAAGGCTGGTTATTATATAAATTTACGGTTACCGGTGACAACCCCGTGTACAGAGAATAAGGCATCAAATCGTTTTTTACTGATTTGATGCCTTATTCAAATATATTGAAGTTGAAAGGGGGGCAGAAAATCAAAAGTTTAAAATCATGTAATTATTCATTAAATTATATTATACCTTTTTAATATGCCTTCCAGCATTTTAGCATGCCGTGCTTCGTCCTTTGCTGATATGTTAAAGTAATCTCTGGCTGATGATATTCCAAGTTCATCTGCCTTATCTGCTGCTTCTTTTTTTCCTTTATTGGAGAAAATTTCGCCTTCCAGCATCTGCTTTATATTTTCAAATATGTCTTCCTGAATCATCCCGTTCAGTTCGGCGAATACCGAGGCATGCTCTGCTTCCTCCCAGGCGATGGTCTTAAGAACCCCGGCGATTTCAGGATATCCCTGCCTTTGGGCCAACCTTGCCAAGGCCAGATATATACCTACCTCGTTTGTTTCACCATTAAAGTTTTGTTTTACAACCCGCTCTAAATCGGTGTTTTTTGTTTCTCCTATAACATCCTGAATTGCAAATTCCAGATATTTCATATTACTCCCTCCAGTTTTTATATTTTTTTGTTAATTTTATTGAATTCCTCATGAATTCTCTGAGAAATTTCTTTGTTTTTATTGTTGAGATCCATGAAATACATAAGCACGCTTCCTCTGTAGTCTATGTAGTCCCCTAAAAGCGGAATTTCCAGACAGCTTCTTATTATATTTATAACGCATTCTTCATCATGGTACAGCTGGCAGTTCCTGCATTCATTTAAAATCAGGGCTATGGCCTGGATGAGTGTCTCATCATCATATAATTTTGTATCGCTGTAGGGTATGTGCTCTATACCATCCTGAATAAATTCATTATTGTTTTTTAGCGCAGTCAGTAGTACCTGTTCGCAATATCCAACCAAACACGTTTGTTTATTACATGTTCCGCAGTATTCTTCTGACAGACAACATTTACCGACTTCTTCAATTAGCTTGTCGTAATTGATGTTAATCAAAAGAACCCTCCTATTCCGTTTGATTTTCTTTTATATTTAACTACCCAGCTACCCCGGGATTGAAACATAATCGATAATAAAATTGACATGGTGAAATTGCGGTAATATAATAACAAAAATAGAAACTGAGTAATTTTACAAGAATATTTAGCTGTAGAAAGGAGTTTTATACAGAACATGATTACCGATATTCAGATAGCACAGCAGGCGCAGCTTAAACCAATCACGGAGATCGCAGCACAGGTAGGGCTTACCGAAGATGATCTGGAGGTATACGGCAGGTATAAGGCAAAGGTCAGGCTTGAAGCGATGGAAAGGATTAAGGAGCGTGAGGACGGGAAGCTGATATATGTAACGGCTATTACTCCCACACCGGCAGGTGAAGGTAAAACCACCATTGCAGTCGGTGTTACACAGGCGTTAGGAAAGCTTGGAAAGCAGGTTGCCCTGTGTCTCCGGGAACCTTCGTTGGGGCCGGTATTTGGTATTAAGGGAGGGGCGACCGGAGGAGGCTATTCCCAGGTGCTGCCCATGGAGGATATCAATCTCCATTTTACAGGAGATATTCACGCAATCAGCGCTGCTCATAATCTGCTGTCAGCTATGCTCGATAACCATATAGTCAAGGGAAATGAATTAAACATAGATCTCACCCGTATTGTATGGAAGCGGGTTATGGATATGAATGACCGGCAACTGCGTAATATAGTAACGGGTTTGGGCGGTAAAGCAAATGGACTGCCTATGGAGTCGGGTTTTGATATTACGGCGGCTTCAGAAATTATGGCTGTATTGTGTCTGGCTTCGGATATAGAAGATCTTAAGCGGCGGTTGGGCAATATACTGGTGGCCTATACATACGATGGTGACCCGGTCTATGCAAGAGATTTGAAAGCTGTCGGGGCTATGGCCATACTTCTTAAGGACGCTATTAAGCCCAATCTTGTACAGACTTTGGAAGGCCAGCCTGCATTCATACATGGCGGACCTTTCGCCAACATCGCCCATGGGAACAATTCAATAATAGCCACCCGTATGGCCCTAAAATTTGCTGATTATGTGGTTACCGAAGGAGGGTTTGCCGCCGATCTGGGCGCCGAAAAGTTTTTTGATATTGTTTCCAGAATAGCGGATATCAAACCGGATGTGGTGATTCTTGTGGCTACCATTCGTGCCCTAAAATTTCACGGTGGCATGCCTTTATCAGAGTTGGAAAATGAAGATCTCGATGCCCTTAAAAGAGGGCTGGACAACCTGGGGCAGCATATTGACAATATTAAGAACTGCTATGGTTTGCCTCTCGTAGTTGCACTAAACAAGTTTCCCACCGATACTCCGTCTGAGATACAGCTGGTTAATGATTACTGCAGAAAAACAGGTGTTAAGATGGCAGTAGCTGAGGTAGTAACCAGAGGGGGACAGGGTGGAGT